>Ga0172367_10000553_pt1 | contig 57604 bp, 54 predicted proteins | sample Lak10m_FD_114542 | JGI IMG/M metagenome (GOLD analysis project Ga0172367, IMG submission 114542) | Freshwater microbial communities from Kabuno Bay, South-Kivu, Congo - kab_022012_10m | ecosystem: Environmental > Aquatic > Freshwater > Lake | place: Democratic Republic of the Congo: South-Kivu... | reverse complement strand
GTTCTGCACCAGCGCTGGCTGGAACGCGGCAAGGCACGTCCCGCCCTTCCGCCGCACCGACGGATAGACCACCCCGCGCGCGCCGTCGGCCCGCAGCTTCACCGCCAACGCCTGTCCCGACGGATAGCCCACCGCCGGGTCGGCATGCAGCACATCGCCGTACTTCGACCGTGGCGTCACCCCGCGCAGGTCATGGAACTCCCCCATGAAGCCAGCAAGCAGGACCTGATAGACCGCCGCGTCCTCGAACACGCCGATCCGCCTGAGCTCCCGCGTGCGATGGAAGCCCACCTCCTCGATCGCCGTCAGGTCCTCGAACGCGCAATACCACGCCCCGCGCGCCGGTCCGTTGAAGCGGTTGCCCTCCGGCCGCGTGTAGGCGAACGCCGCATTGACGTAGGTCGTCCCCCACGCCTTGAACAGCAACTCGCGCGCATCGAGATCGGAAAGCCCGCTCGCCTCGGCCTTCAGGCGCCGGCTGGTGAGCCCCTCGACCTGTGCGAGGATCGCCTCTTCCTCGTCGCTGTCGACCAGCGGACGCAGCACCGGCGGCTTGAAGTACGCCGTCGGCACAAGCCGCACCGTGTCGGTCCGGTTGATGTCGACCGTCGGCAGCTTCAAACGCCGCCCCGCAGCGCATCGACATAGCCGCGCGTCTCGAGGATTGCCGGCAGCCCGCCCGCCTTCATGTAGTCGACCGGCGTTCGGTTCAGGAACGGCGCGCCGCTGTTGGTCAGCTTGGGCCAGCGGTCCGCCAGCGCATCCGAGAAATAGAGATGCAGCCCCTTGTAGAGCCCGACGATCCCGCTCATCCGCATCAGCTGGTCCATGTCATGACGCCCGGCGCCGCCGGCCTTCAGGCGCGACCATGTCCGCTCGCTCACGCCGAACAGCGCCGCCGCCTCAGCATTGGTGAGGCCCCACGCCGCCGCGATGCGCCCGGCCGCCTTTGCGGCGACCGCGAACGCCCGGTCATCGCTGTCCGCGCCACGCTGCTGGAAGGCAACTTGCATTTCGAGCACGCCCTTCGCCATTCCGAGACCTCGCCAATTGTCTTGTCCAAATAAGCCATTTGGCAGCCTCGGTCAAGGCCCGTCCCCGACCACCTTCTCGGTCAGGAAATGCCGTCCCTCCCGGTCCTCGATCTCGATCACCCACAGGTCGCGGTCGGCCTGCCGGCGCCTCGCAATCAGCGCATCGACCTCCGCTTCGTCCTCGGCCCCCAGCCGCTCGAACTCTGGCGGCCCTTCAGGCCTGAACGCCGGGGCGTAAAGCGCCGCCTCACCCCGCGCGCGCGTCACCTTCACCAGAACGTCGCCGCGGTCCTCATCGCCCCGGTGGACGATGGTGGCGAAGGCGCCCGCACCGTTGGCGCGGCGCAGCAGGGCCGAAACCCAGAGATGGGCAGGAATCTCGCGCGACATGCCGGGGCCTTTACCACAAATCCGCAGGCTGGCGCCCGCATTGCAGGGATTCCGTCAGTGTCGCGTAAACCATTTGGGCAGCCTGCCGTGCTCGAGACCGCAATCCTGATCGCCAGCCCACCCACGGCCGAGGCTCAGCGCATCGGCGTTTATGTGCTCGCCGCCATCGTCGGCCTCCTCGTTTCCGGCGCAATCTCGGTCGCCAAGGAACTCGGCCACGAGCGCGCCGGCCAGCCGTAAACCCATCCTAAATCGGCCGGCCCTAGCGTGCGCTCATGTCGGCCCGCGCCATCTTCCTCTCGCTCCTGACGCTCGTCATAACTGCGCCAGCCCTGGCCGACACCGCGGCCCTGCGCCGTACCTGGCTCGAGCGCGTCGCCATCAGCGCGGCGGACCAGTCCTGCTCGCTATTCTCCGATGCAGAGCGCCTCGCCCTCCGCTCGGGCCTCTACCAGGTTGAGGGCGAGCTACTGCGGGCAAAGATGAGCCGCAGCGAGATGGATCGCCTCGCCGCCCAGGTCTCCGCACATGCAAAATCCCTCGGCTGCGCGCATCCCGACATCGTGTCGGTCGCCGCCACAGTGCGCAGCAGCTACCGCGAATTCACCAAGACCAGCTATCTCGACTACCCCGCCACGCGGTCCAGCTGGGGCGCCTCGCGTTCCGAGCATGACAAGTGGGCGATCAACCAGATCGACAAAGCGTCAGGGCTGATCTTCGGCCTGCGCCGCGCGCCCGGAAAACCCGACGAGCTCCGGCTCGCCGTCGCCATGCCCGCACAGGGGTCGACGCCGGCGTCGGCCCAGCTGCTCTTCCGCGATGTCGAGAAGATGCCCGATCCGTGGTTCGGCTCGCTCGCCGGCAAGGACGGCAAGCTCGCCACACCCCCGCGCGCCACATCGCGCATCGTCTGGGCCGGCAAGGTGATGGCCGGGCGAAACGAGGTGCGCGAGCCGATCTGGATCTTCACCTTCGACGCCACCGCCATCGACCAGCTTGAAAGCCTCGACCCGCGCGAAGCAGTGCAGGTCAACCTGCTGCCGGCGCCGCGCGCCAAGGACCAGACGGTGCGCCAGGTCACATTCGAACTGGGCGATTTCCGCGCCGCCCGCGCCTTTGCCATGATCCCGAAGCTTGAAGCAGCGCCGACGCCTGTCGCTGACACCGCCGCGCATTAACCTCGCCGCGCTGGCAACGTTCCTGCATCGCAGACCGATGGTCCATGGCGCGGCCGGGAGCGCACGCTCGTGCTGAACAACATACAGAACCTGCGCGCACTCGCCGCCTACGCGGTGGTGGTCTATCACTGCCTCATCCGCTTCCTGCACCCCACCGATCCGCTTGGGCGAAGCTATCTCGACCTGGTGTCCGGCGGCGTGGACCTGTTCTTCATCATCTCCGGCTTCGTGATGGTTCACACCACGCGTGCGGACGAGACGCCGGCCTGGTTCGTTACCAAGCGCATCGCCCGGATTGTCCCGCTCTACTGGCTGGCGACGCTGGTCGTCATCGTGCTCGTCATCGTGCGGCCGTGGACATTCTCGCAGGCGATGCTGACGCCGGAAGTGATCCTGTCCAGCCTGTTCTTCGTCCCGCATGCAGACGCGAGCGGACAGGCCTACCCCATCCTCGGCGTCGGCTGGACGCTGAACTACGAGATGATGTTCTACGCGCTGTTCGCGCTGTCGATGGTCCTGCACGGCGCCTATCGGTTTGTGGGCGTCGTGGTCCTCATCACGCTGGTCTGGGCGCTGGCCAGCCTCAGCGGCGATGGGCTCGTTGCACGCTTCTATGCCAACCCGATCCTGTTCGAGTTCGCCGCGGGCTGCCTCCTCGCCTACGCCCTGAGAACCGACTGGCTGGCGGCCTTCGTGCGCCGGACGCCGATGTGGCCGTTCGCGCTCCTCGGCCTCGCCGGCTTCGCGCTGCTCCCGGCGATCATCCCGCTCGGCCAGCCGTCGATCCTGCGCTACGGCGGGCCCGCCTTCCTCCTCGTCTTCGCGGCGGCGGCGCAGGATCTCTATCGCCGGCCTGCAAGCGAGACACTGGCGACGCGACTAGGGGACGCGAGCTACTCCGCCTATCTCCTGCATCCGATCATCATCGTTGTCGTCGCGCAGGTGGTGATCGCCTCACTTGGCGAGGGCTTGGCCGCCGAACTGGTGCTGATGGCCGCCGTGCTCGCTGCCACGGCGCTGGTCTCGCTTCTGTCGATGCGCCTGTTTGAAAAACCTGCCGCAGCCTGGCTGCGCGGCCTTGTCGGGCGGCTTCGTCCGCTTGGCGGTGGCCAGGGGCATTGATTGCCGCTGCAAGGCTGGCAAGATGCACGCTTTCGCACCCTCAGGGTCACGTCCGATGGCCGACATCGTGAATCTCAATGATCGCCGCAAGCGCAAGGCGCGCGAGCAGAAGGAGAAGGACGCCGCCGCCAAGCGCCTCCTCTTCGGCCGCACCAAGGGTGAAAAGCAGCGCGACGCCAAGGAGAAAGACGCCGAGATCCGCAAGCTCGACGGCGCCAAGCGCGAGCGAGACGAGAACTCCGACATCTGATCGACAAGCAGGAGCAGATTTCGTGTTCAACTGGCTCTCGCCGTCCGCCGCAGCCATCAAGGCGACGGAACTCCCTATGCTGGCAGCCAGCTTCGATGGGTCGCCGCCGCGCACGAACACGTCGAGTCAGCTCGGAGGATTGCCGTGGTGGCCCACCAACAAGGATTATCCAACTGGCCGCGACGGACGGCCGCTCTTGCTCCTCACGCAGATCAACTTTGCCGAAGCGCCCGGGCTGCCCCCGTTTCCTGGCCACGGACTTCTGCAGATCTTCATCGGCCGCAGCGATCTCTATGGCTGCACATTCTGTGACGAAAAGGGCGTCGACGAATTCGCCTGCATCTTTCACGAAGACACGCGTGCGCCGGCGGCCCCGCTTGTCAATCCCGCTTTCGATCCGTCCCGCGATTACTCGCCGCTCGACAGGCCGCTCGAGCCCATCGCCCTGACATTCGCCCTTTCACGCATGCCTGTCGACCCGACTGACTACCGGCTGCGCAAGCTGCTGCCAAAAGTCTTCAACGACGAAATCAAGCGCGAAGCCTATCACAACACAGCTCAGAGGCCGCCGATCCGTCTCGGCGGCTATCCGAATTTCACACAGGAAGACCCACGCGCTTACAGAACGGCCAACGCAATCGGCGATTTCAACCTTCTCACCGTCGATACGACAGAGGGTGTCATGTGGGGCGATACCGGCGTTGCCCAGTTCTTCATGCACGAGGAAGACCTGCGCCGCCGCGACTTCTCCAGCGTGCGCTACAACTGGGATTGCTACTGATACTCTAGAACCGCCCCTGCGCCTTGTACGCCGCCATGAACGGCGCGTAGTCCGGCGGCACAGTCTCCGCCCGCAGCCCGCCCTCTACAAAGTGAACCCATGGCTGCGCGCTGCGCGTATAGGTATCGCCCACCGGCTGCACCCAGCTCGTGTCATCCAGCGTGCCCCCGCGCAGGCTGTAGACGCCGGTCGATGGAACGCCGCCATTCACGAGACGTGTGCCGCATGCGCCGCAGAACAGCCCGCACCGCGTCGTGCCCCTGTCCGATATCCACTCCACCCGCGCCGGCTCGCCCGCCGTAAAGCGTAGCGCCGCCTCCGCCACGATCACCGAGACATTGAACGCCGACCCGCTGATCTTCTGGCAGTTGGTGCAATGGCAGTTGTAGATCATGACCGGCGGGGCGCTCAGCTCGTAACGCAACGCTCCGCACATGCACCCGCCCACTTGCGGCAGTGTCGCCATCACACGCTCCATCTGAACTCCTGCGCCGACTACCACGCGCCTGCGTCAGAACCTGTCAGCATTTACGCTGACCCGCTCGGCCCCACGCTCAGCGCCAGGATGCGGCTGATCTCGCGCACCGGCCGGCCGCTCTCTTCGCGCCAGGCATTGAACGCCGCCTGCACGGCTGCAAGATCCTTCTTGCTCGTGGGCTGCTTGGCCACGACGCCTTCGCGGATCAGCGCCTTCACGACATCGGTGGACAGGATGAATGCGTCCCATCCTTCGAAGCGCAGGAAGTACTGCACTGTCGCCCCGCCGAGACGCGAGGCGTGCTTGCCTATATGCGTCATAAGGCCGACTTGGTCCGTCTCGGGCCAGCCGGCGAGAAACCTGCCGAACGAACCGTGCTCCTTCGCAGTTGCAACAATGAATCGCGCATTCTCGATCGTCGCCATGATCTTGGCGCCATTACGCACAATGCGCGTGTCCTTGAGCAGCGCATCGACCTTTTCATCGCCGTAGGCCGCCACCCGCTTCGGCGCAAACCTGTCGAAAGCTTCCTCGAAGCCCGGCCACTTCGCCTCGATCACCTGCCATGAAAAGCCCGATGAAAACACCGCTCTGGCCATGCCGGCGAGGAACCGGTTATCACTCTTCGCCTTGATGTTGGTGTCGACCGTCCATTGACGCAGCGCCGCACTGACGCCTTTGGGTCCGCCATGGTGCTTCCCCGCCATCGCCTCAATCTTGTCGAAGGATTTCATAACTATTCTCGCGGACAGTGGGGATGCAGGATGCTCATGACGCGCATACCACACATACCCGCAAGCGTGACGGCCTTGATGGCTGCGGTTGTCTTTGTTGCTCCGTTGATCGTTATGCTGGTGCTCGGCTCGCCGAGCTAGAGCAACCGCTTGCACTGCGCTCGCCCCGGCCTATCGTACCGGCACGGGGAGACGCACATGTTTGCAGGACACTACGCAGCCGCACTGGCGGCAAAGGCCGCCGAGCCGCGTGCGCCCATGTGGACGCTGGTCGCCGGCGCACAGCTCGTCGATATCGGCTGGGGCGCGCTCGTCATCGCCGGCGTCGAACATGGCCGCATCGACCCCACGCTCCCGGGCAGCGCGCTCGTGCTCGAACACATGCCTTGGACGCACTCGCTCCCCGCAGCCATCGCCTGGTCGGTCGCAGCAGCGTTGCTCGCGCGCCTGTTGCTGCGCCTCTCCTTGCGCACCGCGCTGATCATCGGCGCCGTCGTCTTCTCGCACTGGCTGCTCGACCTCGTCGTCCACCGACCCGATCTCGAACTCTATCCCGATGGCCCGAAGCTTGGCTTCGGGCTGTGGAATTCGCCCGTGATTGAACAGGCGGTGGAGATCGGCCTCATTGCGGTCGCCGGCATGTTCTGGGCGGCCCAGCGCGCCCGCACCGGCCTCTCCGCCTGGCCCGCCGCGGCCTTCGTCGTGCTGCTGGTAGCGGTCCAGATCACCGCGCTGCTGATGCCGCAGGAAGCTGCCGACAGCATCGCAGGCGTCGGCCCCACCGCGCTCGCGGTCTACATTGTGCTCGCGCTCGTCGCCATCCTCCTCGACGGCCGCCGCGCTTCCCAATCCTCACCCGATCCGTGAAATTTCACGGGTTCCCTCTAACCCGCCCGAAATCATGCTGGCTTAGGCTCTGCCCACGTGTCGGACGGGGAGCAGGGCCATGTCATTCGGAAAACGCACGCCCGGGCAGGCGCCGCCCGCCTACACCCCGCCGCCCGAGCCGGCCGCCGCGCCCGAACTGACCGGCGTGCGCACCCGTGTCGCCAATCCCGGCACCATTGACCGCAAGTTCATCGGCCTCGCCGCCGGCGTCGTCGTCCTGTCCGCCGGCGGCGCGATCGCCGCGCCATCGCTGATGTCGATGATCGGCGGCGCGCCCGTCCGCCCCATCGAGCAGGTCATCGCCGGCCTCGACCGCAGCGGCGTCCGCGACGCCCTCGCCCGCGAAGCCTTCCCGGACGATGCCGGCCGCGCCTTCATGACCAGCCTCGCCGCGCACTTCCCGAACCAGCATGACCGCCTGCTCGACCAGCTCGCCGACGCAGCCTCCGCCGGCGCCGACCGAGACGGCCTCTTCCTCGCCATGAACGCCTGGACGATGGAGTTCGCCCCCGGCCAGCTCGCCGCCCTCGGCCGCACCGGCGCGGAAGGATTCGACCGGTCGCTCGGTATCTTTCGCGACGCGCTCGGCGTCGTCGAAGCGGAAGCCGGCGGCTGCAACATGAACGCGCTCGAGCGCTACATGTCCAACCCGGCCAACTTCACCGACCTCACCCACTACGGCAGCGAAGGCTACCGCATGAGCATGCGCGCCGGCGCCACGATGGTCGACCTCGCCGCCAAGGGCCGCACCGCCCCACCGGTCGAGGCGCGCATCACGCCCGACGACGAGATCGCGCTGCGCTCCACCTTCATGTCGATGCTGTCCGATCCCCAGGTCATGAACCTCATCCAGGCCGGCATGCGCTCGGGCTCGCCGGAGCTGCAGTCGGACTTCGCGAAGAACATCAATGTCTGCCAGCTTGCGCGCACGGTGATCGTCAAGCTCGAAGGCCTGCCCGGCGCCACCAAGTCGCGCCTCTTCGCAACCTTGCTCTCCAGCGATTTCGGCGCGCTCGGCGGCTATCTCGGCAGCCCGTACGGCCCCAGCGCCTTCAACGGCGCCCGGCCGAATTTCGGATCGGGCAGCTTGGGATCGACCGGCTTCGGCTCGCCCAGGGCGACCCAGTTCTTCCCGTAAGCCTCAAGGCAGCGCCGGCGCCTCGGCCGTTTCAGCGGCTGGCTTCCGCAGTCCGAGCACCACGCAGGGGTCGCGCTTGCTCTTGTCCCTGTCCAGGAACGGGTAGTCGAGAACATCGCGGTCGCTGAATCCAGCAACGCCGCGCGCCTGCAGGCGCTCGCACGCCAGCTTCACCTGCTCGTCCACGCCAGCGTGAAGGATCGGGCTGACCGGAAAACGGAACAACCGCTCCTCCTCGACCACGAGAATTTCTCTGCCCCCCGGCGGAAACGCCAACGATCGCGCATAGGACTCGCCGATGTCAAAAAGCTGCAACGGGTCGCTTTCGCCCTGGTCCCAGACCAAAGCGCGCCCATCGCCCCCTAACGACGCCAGTAGCTTTCCGTCCGGTTGAAAGGCGATCAGCGACACGGGCCCGATATGGCCCCTCATGGACTTGAATGGCTCCGTCTGGCCCGTACGCCACAGCTCCAGGGCTCCGTTGCGAAGGCCGATGGCCAGAACGCCGCCATCGGGACTGAACGCCGCTGCAAGCGCGCGCGTATCGGCGGCCCGATTGCGACTCGAGATGTTGCCGGCCTTCCGCAATACGCCCCAACGCGTTTCGCCGGCGCGGATGATCCCCACCTCGCCATTGTCATCGATCCGCACCATGACCTGCCCATCGGGGCTCGCAATAGCGGTCGTTGCATTCAGCTCGACCGGCCCGATGATCGGTTCGCCAGTATCGGAGCGCAGCACGCCTGCCTTGCCACCAAAGGTTACGAACGTGAAGGCGCCGCCATCGCCCAGGGCTTGCAGGCTCGCAATGATGTCCGTCTCCGTCGATACTGTCAGAACGTTCGGAGCAGCCGATCCACGTTTCCACACATCCACCACATGCCCGGCCGAACGGAAGACCGTTCCGCCATCGACGGAGACAGCGAGATTGGCGGCAGGCCGATCCAGGTCGGCCGGCGCAGGATAGGCGTCAACCGTCTCCAACACGGGGTCCCACACCAGTAATCGCCTGTCCTCGGTTTCGATCGCGATCGGCCCGGATGGCGAGGCCGAAAAGGCGCGCATAAGGCCGAACGTCACGCCCCTTGCCTCGTCACCAATCTCTCGGCCGATGTATTTTGGTTCGACCATCGGCCCGAATGCCGTCAACAGCACCGTCCCGTCGCGCGTGACCCCGACAATCATTCCGGCTGCCTGCAGATATCTCGCATCGTGCAGGTCAGATCGGCGTCCGAAGGGCTCGACCCAGCTGCCGCTCGCCGTGTCGAGCACCTGCATCCGGCCGGAGCTGGAGACAACGATCAGACCGCGCTTGCCGGCCATGCTGAGCCCTGTCACGGACTGACCGTTGAGGTCATCTGCAAAGGCCTGCAGGCCTGACGTAAGGATTCCTTCCTCATCCACAGAACCAAGCTGCGACCTGTCCGAGCCGAAAATGACCTCGCTGGAATCGGCCAGGGTGAGCGCCCCGATATCCCCAAACACACTCTCGACCGGCTTCAGCAGCTTGTTCTCCTCGACATCCCACACCGCGACTGTCCCAGACAGGGCGACGGTCACGCGCTGCTCGTCCTCGGAAACGGCGAGCGCAGTCACCTCATCGCTTCCGACATCTGGAACCGGCTGAATCGCAACCTGGACTCCATCGATGATGTTCCAAACGGTCAGTTCGGTGTTGGAGGCATGTGCGATCCAGGCTGCCCCCACGCCGATCGCCGCCTTCGGTTCCATATACTCGGACGAGGTTACAGCTGGGCCGAAATCACGGACAATTCTTCCGTCTGCCAGGCTCCAGACGCTGAATGCCTTCTCTCCATTCCCGGCCCACCACACCAGCACCGTTTCGTTGTCTTCGAGCGGGAAAATGTCCTCGGCCGCTCGCGGCAGCTCGAACTTGCGGGGTGTCGCATTCGGCTCTGCCGTCCATAGCCTCATCTCCGTTCTAGGGACGCCCGAAAGCGTAAGGAAGCGCTTTCCGTAGGGCATCGCCACGAGTCGTGGATTTTCCATGCCTGTGTCGAAGGTCGCCACCGTGCGGTCGCTGGCATACGCACGGGCCAACGCGTTGCGGACGGCCATATTCCCGTCCGGCCGCATCAGGTCCTCGAGCAGCCCGACACGCGCCGGCGGATCGCCCGCCAGAGCCATCAGCAGCGCGCGCGTATGGTCACCCTGTCGCGACAGGTCGTTGGCAGCGCTTGCGAAGAGGGCGGCGCGCCTGTCGTTCGCGTCGAGTGTCCGCGTCGCCGCAAAATAGTTGCCGGGGATCGCGATAGCCAACAGCAGCACACCGGCCAATAACGCCCACAGCGAAAAGGTACGCAGCCGCTGCTGTGCGCGCCTCGAATCCGCAACAGCCGCCTCGGCCGCCTTCAGCGCCTGCTCACGCTCTTCCAGCTGCGCCTTAGCCGCGGCCTGCCGGTTCTGCTCGGCGTCTCCGCTCGCGGCAAGATACTCCCGCACCATGTCGAGCGGGCGGGCGCGGGCAGGCGTGCGCGCCGCCCATGCTTCCGCCTCTTTCAGCGCCTCGCCACGCAGAAGCAGGTCATCACGTCGATCCTTCGACCATTCGAGCGCACGCTCCGAATAGCGTGTCTGTGCGCGGAGCCAGTCAAGATCGACGCTCAACGCCTCGACAATCCGCTTCACGCCAAAATAGAAGCCCGATCCAGGAATGGCCGGATCGGCATAGAAGGGAATCCAGTTTAGCTCGGCGAGCGCCGCCGGCGGCTTGGCATCGTTCAGGGCCTCGGGCGTCAGCGGCACGACGCGCTTGCCCAGCCGCACCGCTTCATTGACTTCCCAGCTGCAGATTTCCGACGCCGCCGAGTGGGCCGTAAGTACGAACGCCACCGCGTCCGCCGACAGGATCAGCTTGCCCAGCCGTTCGCGCCAGTTCTCCGCCCCGCTGATATCATGGCGGTCGAGGATCGCCACGAACCCCTTGTCCTCGAGTGCAAGCACGAGCTGGTCCGCGAACGCCACATCGACGCGCGAATACGAGACGAAAACTTTCAGCGATGCGGCCTTATCGGCCATCGCCCACCCCTGACGCCACTTCCAAACCCGTTCGACGTTAGACCCGGGCCGCGTCCCGAGGCCAGCCCATTTCGCGCAAGCCGCTCGCCCCTACCGTGTGGAGGGCTCGACCAGTTCGCCTCGCGCCCAGCGCCCAGCCTGGATGACACTTCCATCAGCCGCCCAGACGACGCCAAACCCGTGCCGATTGCCATTGGCCAGCTCGCCTTCATAGCGCTGGCCGTTGGCGTAGGTGAGAACGCCTCGTCCCTGCGCGCCCCCGCTCGCCCCCTGGCCGGCGAGGCTATCGCCGCTCCTCCAGTGCATCACGCCATGGCCGCTGGCGACATCGCCGGAATACTCGCCCTCATAGCGCGCAGCCCGCGCCGCCGCATTGCCGGCATTGTCCATGAACTCGTAGACGCCGACGCCATTGGCCTGGCCGTTGCGCAGTTCCCCGCGATAGCGGTCACCGACATTCGGCCCGCTGCCGCGCGTGCGGACGCCGAGCCCAGTCGGCGCGCCGCCCGAAATCTGCGACATGTAGCGATCGCCATCGGTGCCCACGATGCTCTGCCCGTCCTTGATCGCGTCAGCCGCCTGCGCGGCCTGCCGTGCGGCAGCCGCCCGCTGTGTGGCCATTGTTTGCGCCCGGCGCGCCGCTTCGGCCGCGCTTTTCACATCCGCCGCAAGCTGGTCGATACTGAACGGCGCCGGCCGGCTGATCCGCGCAATGGCGGCCTCGGCATTCGTCGCTCGCGCGCCCGTGGGATAAGCAGCAAGATAGGCCTGATAACCTGCAAGCGTTCCCACGCGCTCGGCGATCGCCCACGCCTCGGCGTCGGCAGCGATGCGGCTCTCCTGCGCCGCCGCCAGCGAATCCGGATCAGCGTCCCGCACGGATGTTGCTGCACGCGTGGCGGCGAGGCTCGCTGCCTGGGCCTGCGCGATACGCAGCTTATCGGCCTCGACTGCGGCTGACAGCGCCGCACTCGCCTTGGGCGTCGAGCCCGTGTTGCGCACCGCCTCTGCAAACGCGCGCAGGTCGCGCGGCGTGGCCGACGTCAGCACTGGGGCCGGCTTTCGGTTCGATTGTGCAAAGGCGCGGATCGCCTGCATCGTCGCCTCGTCAGGCGCGCCTGTCGCAGCGCCGTCATAAAGCTGTAGAGAGGCGAGACCGCGCTGGATGTCCTCGATCGCAAGCGCGCGCTCAGCGCCGAGCGAAGCCAGACGCTCCTCCGCCGCCTTCACCATCGCGCCCGGCACATCGCCTTGCGCTGGGAATGCGGCGAGATAGGCGCGATAAGCTGTTTCGCTATCCGCGGTCACCGCCTTCACCCAGGCCTGCGCATCTAGAACCCGCAAGGCCGCGCGTGCGTTCTCCGCTGTGCTGGAACGCGGGAAGGCCGAAACATGGTCACGTAGCGCGGCCGCATCATTGCGTTCGACGCGCCGCCAGTCTTCCGCCGACGCCTCGGTGTCTTCGAATGTGCCGGTCGCTGGAACTGCGTTGGCCGTCGCGGCCTCGGCCACGGTCTGGGTTGGAATGTTCGAGGCGACCTGCTCCTCACCGCCTTCACCGGCCACGCGCCAGCCAAATGGATCGACGAGCCACAGGCCGACGCCCGAGCCGATCAGCGCCACGGCGGCAACGATCGGGGCAGCTGAGAAGGTCTGGCGGCGGCGACCATAGCCGGTATCAAAACCGCTGCGCCGGAGACTGAGGTCCGGCTCGTCCAGCCGCTCCTCGCGCCGCTCGGGCACGCGGTAGTTGGGCTCAGGAAAACGCGGCCCGCGCGCAGCCTCGCTGCGATCGACATAGCGAACGTTGTCGCTCTCCTGGTAACGCGGCTGTGACGGCTCATACCGCGCCATCGGCGGCGGCTCATAGCGCGGAGGGGGTGGTGGAGGCGCCTGATAGCGCGGCGGCTCCGCAAACCGTGGCGGGGGCGGCTCCGCAAACCGAGGCGGCGGCAGCGGCTCAGCAAACCGAGGCGGCGGTGCTGCCGGCTGCGGCGGCGCCTCATACCGCGGTGGTGGCGGCGGCTCGACAAACTGTATGGGTGGCGGCAGCGGTGGTTCGGGTTTACGGGGGACCGCCGCTGGTGCGGCAACTGCTGCGGCCGGTCGCTTGGAGGCGGGTGGTGTGGCGGGCTTCACCGGCTCCCCGGCGCAGTTGCGCAGCATCGCCGTCAGGCGACGCCAGTTGGGATCTTCCGGATCACCATTCCAGCGGCTTAGATCGACCGCTTCGAGTTCGTCGAACGGGCGCGGCGGCCCCTCGCCGTCGAAGCGCGCCTGGATCAGCTTGTTCTTGTACAGCCCCGTCGCGGCCTCGGACCGCACATACTCCGAGCGACGCGCGCTGTCGGACCACAACACCAGCACGGCCTTGGACCAGCCGAGCTTCAGGTCTGCGATGGGGCTGAGGTCAGGCTTCGGCTCCGCCGGGTCCATCCAGCAGTCCCAGCCTTCCTGGCGAAGCAGGTCGCCGACCGCCCGAAGGCGATCCTTGTCCTGGCGTGCGTAAGCTACATATATATCAGTCATGGCCGCCCCTTTGGGCCGCCCCCGCCGTCATTGCTTCTATCAGCGCAAAACCCTCTTGTGGAGATGCGCCAGAGCGGCACAGCGCTGTTCGATCACAGATTCTTGGTCCTTTTTTCAGCTGGGGCCGCAGGAAAGAACACTGAAATGCGGGTTCCGCCGCTCGCGCGCGGCTCAATCGTCAGGATTGCGCCGTGAAGCTCGGCAAACGCGCGCACGACCGAGAGGCCCAGGCCAGCGCCCTTCTGTTTGCGTCCAGCCTCGCCCTGGGCAAAAGCCTTCGACAGTTCATCGAGTTCCTCCGGGCTGATTCCGACGCCGGTGTCTGAGACGGACAGCCGGGCCCCGTCGGCGACCTCCTCGGCCACCACGACGACCTCACCGCCTTTGGGTGTGAACTTGAGCGCATTTGAGAGCAGATTAAGCGCAATTTGGCGGACCGCCTTGGGATCGGCAAACGCCTCGGCGTCCTCCGCCCCCTCGCACACGAGGTCGACGTCCTTGCGCCGTGCCTGGTCCGTCATGAAGCGGACCGCATCCTCTGCCAGATCGGACAGACTCAACAGCTCGGGATAGATCTGGTACTTGCCTGCTTCGAGCCGGGCGAGGTCGAGCACGTCGTCAATAATCAGGGTGAGGTCGCGACCGCCCTCGTGTATGAGGTCGGCATACTCCTGATAACGTTCCGGCAATGGACCGAACACGCCGCTACGCATCATGTCCGCAAAGCCGAGGATCGCGTTGAGCGGCGTGCGCAATTCGTGACTCGTCTGCGCGAAAAACGTCGTACGGGCCTCCAGCTTCACTTTGGCAGCCTCGGCTGCCTCGCGCGCCTCCAGCGTCGCGGCCGACGCCTGGCGCAGGCGTGACTCCAGTTGGCTGAGTTTCGCCGCTTCGCCGTCCCGGGACGCAGGATCGCGCGGTGTAACCCCCGCGGGCCGGCGGAGTGCAGCAAGCGCCGCGGTCGCCGCCAGAAGCACGAGCGCTGCGGTTCCATAACTCGTTGTAAGGATCGCTGCATCGTGTGGATGCAACCAGCTTCCATTCGATCCGGCCAGGATGGCAACGAACAGTCCGATCACTGCAAAACCGGCGATCTCCATGGTTACCCGGACCTTCCCGGACAACCACGCGACGGCGATAGCGACGCCGTAGATGACGATCAGCGCTGTTGCCCCGCCCGTGCTCGCGGCCCCTGCCGTTGCGAGTGCGATCCAGAGCGCTGATTCGAGTTCAACGGCCTGCGTCTCCGATGTCGATCCGCGCATGAACGCGCCGGCAAGGGGCGGCAGAACAGCACACGCAAATGCGAGCGCGCTGAGCCAGAACGGCACGCCGAGCGCCAAACTCCATGCCGCAGCGATGGTTACCAGACCCAGCCAGAGTCCGCCGGCCGGGGTCATGAGCTGCAGCCCATTAGCAAATTGTCGCTTGAAGCATCAGTTTGCATCGCGCATCCTAACTGCGCATCAATGAATCCGGTCACAACCTCAGGTGGGTAAGCACATAGCGGGCCGCAGCCTCCGATGGGTGGTTTGGGGGACTCCGGTGTGAACGATATTCGGGAGGTTCCATTGCACACGCGGACCAAATTCTGCGCACTTGCCCTTGTCCTTGCAATCGCCGCCCCGGTGGCGATCAGTCAGGTGTCGTCCGAGACTGGCCAGGGCCGCCTCCTGCCGAGCACGGCAGCGACCTATGCTGATTATCAGGGCAAGGTGTCGGACATCATGTCGAAGGAACTCGGCAACGCAGCCGAGCTCGAGAAGGCGATCGACACGTTCGGCGCGCCCAACATCGGCCAGCTCTCGTCCGGCTGGGTGGCTTATTCTGGCATCCTTGCTGCGCAAAACCAGGACTTCGTCAAGGAAGTCCGCAACATCGACAATTACTACGGTCGAGAGCGCCTGATGCTCGGCCTCGAGCGCGACCTCGGCTACGCCCGCACGCTGAAGGGCGGCGAGCAGGCGCTGCAGAATGTGCTGGCCGCGAACGCACGTGACACCGGCCGCCTCTCCAGCGCCGGCGCCTTCGTGAAGGAGCAGTCTTACAAGTTGCAGAAGGTTGGCTGGGGCAAAGAGCGGGTGAAGAATCCGAACGGCATCCTGCAATCGATGAAGACCTCGGCCCAGGGCACCAAGCCTGTCACCGACGCAGTGCAGAAGATCTTCGCAGGCCCCGACCTCGACGCGATGCTCAGCACAGTCGCCGCCTCGCCGGCGACGGCCGACAGCCTGTGGGACAAATTCTCGGTCATCGCAGTCAACGCCCCTGGCAAGGCGCTCGGCACGGTCTCACCGGTTGCTGTTGCGCAGCAGGACCTCAAGATCGCGCCGCACTTCAATGGCACGGCCAACCGTATGGTGACGCTCGCTGCGCTCCACGCGATCGACGCTGAGAAAACCAATGGCGAACAGGTGAAGGCCACGATGGCCGACCCGATGTCGCGCCAGTGCCTGGAGGAAGCGCAGCAGTATCTCTATGGGTGCGTCTCGACCGCCTTCACGCGCTATGAACTCACCTTCTGCCTCGCCCGCCACGGCCTTCGCTTCGAAGGTGACAAAGTTCGCTCGATGGGCAGTTGCTTCGCCGAGATCGCGAAATAGGCGTTAGCTGACCGATATCGAACCAGGAACCGCCCCGGTCGCTAGACCGGGGCGGTTTGATTTTGGGGGCTCTGCCGGAAGCGACGCGGGAACGCGACGTTGCCACTGACGCAATCGCATCCAAAAAGCTGTCACCCCGGCCAAAGCCCACAGCGCTTGGAGCCGGGAACCATCTGTCCGGTGTCGCGCTCGGGCGATGGTTCCCGAGTCTACGCTTCACTGCGGCAGGGATGACACCCCCAGAACAAGAGTTGCCAGAAGCCCTTGAGCATCTCCATGCTGCCATCACCTGTCACCAGTCCATGGTACGCTGTGTCATGGTCAGGTCACTCCCGCCCCTCAACGCCATTCGCGCCTTTGAGGTGGCCTCGCGCCATCTCAATCTCAGCCGCGCCGCTGAGGAACTCGGCGTAACGCAGGGCGCCATCTCCAAGCAGGTGATCGCGCTGGAGGAGTTCATCGGCATCCAGCTTTTCATCCGCGATTCAACTGGCCTGCAGCTCACCGCCGAAGGCGGCAATCTCAAGGAAGCCATCGCGCCTGCCTTCACGACGCTGTCGGATGCCTTCGCCCGCTATTCTCGCCGGCCGCCGCGCTCGAACACTATCCGCATTTCCACCGTCGCCTCCTTCGCATCGCAATTCCTCGTGCCTCGCCTTACGAAGTTCGCCGAGCGCTTCCCCGGCTGCGAACTCGAATTCCTCACCTCCATCCGCCTCGTCGACCTCGCGCGTGAGGAATTCGACATCGCCGTGCGCTATGGCCCCGGCGACTGGGACGGCGTCGTCGCCACCCCACTTTCCGACGGCCTGCTGATCCCCGTCTGCGCGCCGCAACTGATGCAGCGAGCGGCGGGCGATCTCGCGACGCTTCTCGCCGGCAATCGCCGAATCCAATCCGCCGCGTGGAACGAGTGGCGCGCGTGGAGCGAAGCCGCCGGCCTACCGCTTGCCACCGTCATGCCCACTTTCGCGATGGAGGAGTTCTCCGTTGCGCTAGCTGGCGCACTGGCGGGGGAAGGCCTCGCGCTTGCTCCGGATGTGCTGGTGAAGGACAGGCTCTCCCGCGGTGAACTCGTGCAGTTCTCGCCCGTCACGGTGAAGACCGGCTATGCCTATCACGTCGCCCATACGCCGAGCGCCCTGCGCCGCGCGGTGGTTCGCGATGTCATCGCCTGGCTGCGCGAGGAAGCAGCCTGTAAGCCGTAACGACAGGTATTGGCGGCCGTTCAAGACCACGTCTGCAAACTCCCGCCATGACTTTTGTTCATGGCCCCTGATCGTCCTTCTCGATTCCGGCGCACGGGAGCCTCGGGCATCACTCACTCAGGCCTGCAAACAGACAGGCCGGATAAAGAGAAGGTAACCTCCCATGAAGTACCAGCCAAAACCGTCCACACTGAAAGTCTACGCTGCTCCCGTGGTGCTGCTGATGATGGCGGGCGTCCTGGCCACGCCTACGGCGTCGGCAGACCCAGCGCCGGGCCATCACACGGTCCAGGCGCAGTTCCGCTACAATGCGGAGGCGCCGGCGGAGCAGATCTACGCAAAGTTGCGCAAGACGGCGGAACGGGTCTGCGCCAAGCCGGGCCTTCGGCCACTGGCCTTCCGCAAGGCTGACGCGGCGTGCGCGGATAGCGCGATGCAGGACGGCATCAGGCGTATCGGCAGGACCGACATCGCCGTCCTCCATAGCCACAGCGCCGGCTAGGAGCGACACCCCCAATCCCGTCACTCCCGGGATTAACAGCCGGAAGCACGCTGCTCGCCCCTCGGCAGGCCGCGCTTCCGGCCAAGGGCTGTTCCGCGCTAGACTTGGCGCGGAGCAAGGTCAGCCAAAGTCCATGTCCAGATCACTTCCACCGCTCAATGCCTTGCGGGCGTTCGAAGCCGCCGGCCGCCATCTCAGCTTTTCGCGCGCCGCCGAGGAGCTCGGCGTGACGCAGGGCGCAATCTCCAAGCACGTCATCGCGCTAGAGGATTTCGTTGGCGCGCAGGTTTTCGTACGCGCGCCCACCGGTCTGTCTCTCACGCAGGAGGGCTACACGCTTACCGAGGCGCTGCGCCCCGCCTTTGCGATGATGAGCGACGCCTTCGCGCACTACCACCGCAGGCCTCCGCGCTCGAACATCTGCCGCATCGCCACGCTGGCCTCCTTCGCGGGGCAGTTCCTGGTGCCGCACCTGCCGGCCTTCCGCGCGGCGCATCCCGACATCGAGATCGAGTTCATCACCTCGACGCGTCTCGTCGACCTCACTCGCGAGGAGGCAGACATCGCGGTGCGCTACGGTCTCGGCGAGTATGAAGGGCTCGTCTCGACCCGACTCGTGAAAGGCGCGCTTGCGCCGGTCTGCGCCCCGAGCCTCCTCAGCGACCAGGGCGAGAGCGCTGAGTAGCTTGTCGCATCCTGCCGCCGCATCCAGTCGGCCGGTTACAATGAGTGGCGCGACTGGTCGGCCGCCACCGGCATTCCGCTTCCTGCTTCGCCGCCTTGGGTGATCGAGGACTTTCTCGTCGCCATCAAAGCCGCCGTGCTGGGCCAGGGGCTCGCGCTCGTGCCGCTGATGCTTGTGCAGGACGAGCTGGCCGACGGAACGCTCGTCGAATTCTCACCCGCGCGGCTATCCGTGGACCATACCTACCACATCGCCCACACCGCCGCATCGACGCGCCGGCCTTATGTACAGCAGGTGGTGGACTGGCTCCGGGCCTCGCTGGCGCATCTGAACTGATCGCTACCAGGCCTCGATCTGGAGGCCCGGAATATGAGCGAAATCTGCCGGGTTTAGCGTGGCGAGAACCATTCCGCGCGCGAGCGCCTGAGCGCCGATCATCCGATCAATGATCTTGTGCCGCGAGTACCCCGCCGCCTCGACAATTCGCCGGTAGAGGTCAGCGGTCGCACGCTCGAACGGCAGAACAGGAATGTAGAGCAGCATGTCATCGAGGCGAGCGCGGCGAATCTGGGCGTTTTTCGGATCGCGAAGGATGCTGCCCTCAAGCTCGACAAGCGTGATCGCCGACATCACGGCGCCTGTCTGCAGTTCGGCCAATCGCCTCAAGGTGGGCGCATGGCCGTCGCGCACCAGAATTGCCACGCTCGTATCCAGCAGGATCGGCAACTACAGGCCTTTGGGCTGGGGAATCTGGTCGGCGTCGCGCACATCGATATTGCTAGGCCGCGGCAGTCTGTTCAGACGCTCGACCAACTCAGAAAGACTGCCCGCCGGAGCCGGATAGATCGTCACGATGTCTCCGGACCGCTCGACGACGAGTTCGGCGCCATCCTCGAACGCAACTTCCTTTGGCAGCCTAACGGCGATGCTGTTTCCGCTTCTGAAGGCTTTTGTCCTGACCGTGCTCATCAAAACCTCGACGTATATCCATGTATATACAGATGAATGGGTGTGATTTCAAGGTTTGATAGATTGCTCTCACGATCGCGACGGGCCATCTCCCGCGGCATGAGCGTCGCCGACCAAGCCCGAAACTTGCGCGAGGATTTCGCCTTTCTCGATGACTGGGAGGCGCGCTTTGCCCATCTCATCGACCTCGGTAAATCCCTGCAGCTGCTGAAGCCGGAGGAATACTCCGACGCCAACAAGGTGCGCGGCTGTTCGAGCCAGGTTTGGCTCATTGCCGAGCCTTCGCCAGTCAGCGACGGCGCCATCCGCTTCCGCGGTGCATCCGATGCGATGATCGTCGCCGGCCTGGTCGCCATGCTGCTGCATCTCTTCTCCGACCAGCAGCCGGAGGACATCCTAGCCTTTGACGCACCGGCCTTCATGCGCGAGATCGGCATAGCCGACGCGCTGACGCCACAGCGTTCGAACGGACTCGCCTCGATGCTTCAGCGCATCCGCGCACATGCGGGCGGCGCCTAGCGGTCGGTCCACTGGCCGCCGTTGTGCGCCAGCGCCTGCTTCGTGACCACGAGCAGTACGCGCGCTTTGCGCCGTGTCGAGCGCCGCACGCGCGATCTGCTCGTGTGCGAATAGGATAATCGCCACGATGATCAGGCCCAGCGCAGGGCCGAACGATCCGATCAACACCAGGCCGAACACAGCCCCCGCATCGATCTATCGGCCATGCCGCCAGATCTCCTCAAACGTCGTCACGACCATGCAAAACCACCACGCCAGCCAGGCGTAGCCGCCACCTCGCGTCGTCGCGCCGTGCGCGCAGCTGGTGGAGGAATCGCGCAAGACTGCGCTGGAATGGCTCGCTGGTAGGGCCCTGCTGCCAGATCCGGTGTTCCTGATAACGCTGTTTTCGAACTGAGGCATCATCGGGGGCAGGTGCTCAGAAAGCTCTCAATCACAAATCTTCTGAATGCCGGCCCTTGTTGTGCTCTTCAACGATTGCTCGGATTGGCGATCCGTTGGCTCACCGCCCGCGAGCGACCGGGGCAGATCGTCCTTCGCCGCAAGGCGTTGGCGGCCTTGTGCCCGGCTTCCCAGCTGAACCTCTACCGCAACGCCTCCAGGATCGACACGGCGCATCCGCCACAGACCAGCGTGAAGAACACTTCGAGCAACGGCACTTTGAACTTCATGGTGGTGCCGCCGATCCAGATCAGCCCGGCCACCGCCGCCGCCACAACCCACGGCCCGATCACATAGCCCAGCGAATACTGCAGCCGGCCGAACGCGGAGTAGTAGCCGTCGAACTGGAAGAGGTAGGCCACGCCCAGCACGGCCGCCGACATCAGGATGGCAAAGCCGCAGAGAAACCGTTCAAGCGAATCCATGTGAACCCCACGCCTTGACGGGTTGCTAGCACGTGGCGCCGTCGGCCTCACCCCCTTGCCGCGATATCCGGCCGCACGTGTGCAAGCCCCTGTATTTCTGCTTCTTTTCTAACACGGCCGACGCGCAGTTCCCTGCGGCGGCGCCCGTCACAAATGCTTCGCAGAACGGGTGATAGAGGCTTTTCGAAATCGCGCGCCGGCCAGAAGGCCGAGGAGACCCGCCCGTGCTCATCCCGCTCGTTCGCCGGCTCACCCCCCGCAGTCTGGGTGTGGCCCTGGCCGCATTGGCCATCACCGCGTCCGCACTCACCCCAGAGGCCCAAGCCCAGAACATCACAGGCGCCGGCGCCACCTTCCCCGCGCCGATCTACTCCAGTTGGGGCGAGGACTACGCCAAGGACGGCGGCGACCGCCTCAACTATCAGGCGCTCGGCTCCGGCGCCGGCGTTACGCAGATCATCAACCGCACGGTCGATTTCGGCGCCTCGGATTCCCCCGTTGCGCCTGAGCGGCTGGAGAAGGAACAGCTGCTGCAATTCCCCGCCGTGATCGGCGCTGTGGTGGTGATCGTCAACGTGCCCGGCGTCGACGGCACGAAGATCCGCCTCAATGGCGAGCTGCTCGGCGAGATCTATGTCGGACGCATCCGGCTGTGGGACGATCCGAAGATCACCGCGCTCAACCCCGCACTGAAGCTGCCGAAGATCCCGATCTCGCCCGCCTATCGCGCGGACTCGTCGGGCACTACCAGCATCTTCACCAAGTACCTCTCTGCCGTCTCGCCCGTCTTCAAGGAGCGCACTGGCGCGGGCAACTCGGTCGCCTGGCGCACCGGCCTCGGCGCGCCGGGCAATGCGGGCGTCGCGGCGGCCGTGAAGAACATCAAAGGCGGCATCGGCTATGTCGAATTCGCCTATGCCGCCGAGAATGGCATGCAGGCGCTGCAGCTCGCCAACGCCAATGGCAAGTTCATCTCGCCCAGCGAGCCAGCTTTTGTTGCCGCCGCCGCGCAGGCCGACTGGGACAAGGCCAAGAACATGGCCGCCAACATGCTGAACATGCCGGGCGATATGTCCTGGCCGATCGTCTCCTCCACATACATCCTCGTGCCGCGCAATCCGAAGGACCCTGCGCGCACGCAGTCCGTGCTCAAATTCTTTGACTGGGCCTTCCGAAATGGCCGACCCACCGCAGATCGCCTGCACTACATGATGCTGCCGCCCGAGGTGCAGGAGCGCGTGCGTACGCAGTGGGCGACACTCGCCCCTGCCGGCAAGCCGCTCTGGCCGCCCGCCTGATGTTCACTATCTGAGGTCGACATGAACACCCCCGCCCCCCTGGCGATCGGCGCCCGCAGGATGCATCCGGCGGACACCACCTTCCGCCTCAGCCTCCATGCCGCAGGCGCAGTCGTGGTGATCGTGCTGCTGTCGATCCTCGCCATCATGTTCATCGGCGGCAAGCTCGCCTTCGACACGTTCGGCGTCGGCTTCATCTGGGGCACGGAGTGGAACCCCGTAACCAAGATCTATGGCGCGCTGCCCGCCATCACCGGCACGCTGATCACTGCAATCCTGGCGCTGTGCATCGCCTGGCCCATCGGCTTCGGTATCGCCTACTTCCTCACCGAGACATGCCCGCAGAAGCTCCGCACGCCGCTCGGCGTCGCGATCGAGCTTCTCGCCGCCATCCCGTCCATCGTCTACGGCATGTGGGGTTTTTTTGTGCTCGCCCCCTTCATGTCCGAATACGTACAACCCTGGCTGACCAACACCTTCCTATGGATCCCACCGATCGGCGACAGCTTCTTTTGGTTCACTGCGCCCCCCATCGGGGTCGGCATGCTCACCGCAGCGCTGATCCTCGCCGTGATGATCCTGCCCTTCATCGCCGCAACCACACGCGACGTGCTGCTCTCCACGCCGCAGCTCCTGAAAGATGGCGCCTACGCGATGGGCGCAACCCGTTGGGAGGCGTTGACCGGCGTCGTCATCCCTGCCGTGCGCGGCTCGCTCTTCGGCGCGGTGTTCCTCGGCCTCGGCCGCGCGCTCGGCGAGACCATGGCCGTCGTCTTCGTTATCGGTAACGCCATCCGCATGCCCGACAGCCTGATGGCGCCGTCCGCGACAATCGCCTCCGTCGTCGCCAATAACTTCCCCGAAGCTGAACCCGGCACGCTCGACCTCGCCGTGCTGTTGGCGCTCGGCTTTATCCTGTTCGTCGTCTCCTTCGGCGTTCTCGCCGTCGCTCGCCTCCTCCTCCGCCAGGAGCGCATGTCGTGAAACAGCTTTCCCCCGCCACGCGCGCGCGCTACTTCCGCCGCCAGCTGGTCGACCGCCTGATGGGCGGCCTCTGCATCTTCGCCGCCGGCGTCGGCCTCCTCTTGCTGGCGCTCATTCTCTGGATGCTATTCTCGAACGGCCTCGCCGGCCTCTCGCTCGAGGTGTTCACCAAGCCGATGTCACAACCCGGCTCGGGCGGCGGCCTCGCCAACGCCATCGTCGGCTCGCTGTTACAGGTTGGCGTCGGAGCAATGATCGGCGCGCCGCTCGGCATGATGGTCGGCGTCTATCTCTCCGAGGTCGGCAAGGAGTCCCGCTTCGCCTCCGTCGTGCGCTTCGTGAATGACATCCTGCTCTCGGCGCCATCCGTGCTGATCGGCCTTTTCGTCTATCAGATCGCCGTGCTGCCCTTCGGCGGCTTTTCCGGCTTTGCCGGTTCGATCGCGCTTGCGCTCATCGCCATGCCGATCGTCGCTCGCACGACGGAGGACATCCTGCGTCTTGTGCCGCAGGCCTATCGCGACGGCGCCGTCGCCCTCGGCAGCCGCGAGAACGAGGTCGTGCGGAAAGTGGTCCTGCCCGCGGCCTTTGGAGGTATCCTCACCGGCGTGCTTCTTGCGGTCGCCCGGATCGCCGGCGAAACCGCGCCACTGCTCTTCACCTCGCTCGGCAACGATGTCTGGTCGCTCGACATGACCCAGCCGATGGCGAGCCTCCCTATGGCTATCGTCCGCTACTCCAACACGCCCTATCCCGAATGGGTCTCGCTCGCCTGGACCGGTGCGATGCTGATCACCGTGGGCGTACTTGTCCTCAACATCCTGTCACGGTTCTCCTATGCGGCCGTCGCCGGGAAGCAGGGTGGCTGATATGCTCGCAACCATGACGACCGAGACTCAATCCTCCGCCGCGCCCAGAGCCACCCCGCTGCAAGCCATGCGCGTCGCAGCTTCGGCGGGCCCCGCCATCGTCTCGCCCACGCGCATCACGCTTGAGAAAATCAACGCCTTCTACGACCAGAAGCAGGCACTGTTCGACGTCAATCTCGAAATCCCCGACAACTCCGTCACCGCCTTCATCGGCGCATCGGGCTGCGGCAAGTCCACTTTGCTGCGCTGTCTCAACCGGATGAACGACATCATCCCCGGCGCGCGCGTTGAAGGGGCGATCCGGATGGACGGTACTGACATTAACGCGCCCGAAATCGATGCCGTCCAGGTGCGCACCCGCATCGGCATGGTGTTCCAGAAGCCGAACCCTTTCCCGATGTCGATCTACGACAACATTGCCTACGGCCCGCGCGCCCACAAAATTCATGAGTCGAAAGCTGAACTCGATGAGATCGTCGAAAAATCCCTGCGCCGCGCCGCGCTGTGGGACGAGGTGAAAGATCGCCTCAACAAATCCGGCCTCGGTCTCTCGGGCGGCCAGCAGCAGCGCCTCGTCATCGCAAGAACGCTGGCTGTTTCGCCCGCGGTGATCCTGATGGACGAACCGTGCTCGGCTCTAGACCCCATCGCCACCGCCCACATCGAGGCGCTTATCGACCAGCTGCGCGAACACACCTGCATTGTTATCGTCACCCACTCCATGGCGCAGGCTGCCCGCGTCTCGCAGCGCACGGCGTTCTTTCACATGGGCAAGCTGATCGAATCCGGTCCCACCGACCAGATCTTCACCATGCCCAAGCTCGAGCAGACGCAGGACTACATTACAGGCCGCTTCGGCTAAGCGGAGCTCCACACCAGAGTTGCAGGCCTCTGGAAGGACGGGGACGGGCTGGCGAAAGGCCATGTCCCACGTCATCTTGCCCGATTGCCGGGCGCCTTCGCCAGCGCGCCGACCCCACAGCCGCCACCGGCTCGGCCACATCATTGGCCGCCTCAGGCCTCCCGCCGGGAAGATAGCCCGCCAACTTGTTGACCAGTTCCGCCGGCAGCCGCCGTGGCCGGCCATCGAAGCCCACGCAGACATTCTCAACGTCCGCCTCCAACACCAGCTCGTTCCCGCGCAGGATGCTCTGCCGGCAGGTGATCCGTGCGCCGCGCGCCAGATCGACCTGCGTCCTGATCTCGAGCCGATCATCGATCCGCGCCGGCCGCACGAAACGCACCGCCAGCTCGGACACCATGAAGGTCACCGGCATCACCGCCGCCATCAGCCGCGTGTGACTTGCCCCGATTGCGCGAATGAACTCCGAACGTCCTCGCTCGAGATAACGGACATAGTCGGCGTGATAGACGACGCCGGACAGGTCCGTGTCCTCATAATAGATCCGGAGCGGCAACCTGTGCTCACGCCCCACGATATGGCCGCATCCCGGGTCTGCGTGCACCGCCCCCTCCCAGTCCCACGCAAAATGCCCTGCAAGTCTCCTGCCCGCTCCGGCGTCCGGCGGGCAGGCTTGATCCCCGTCAATCCCCACACGTCCCGATCGGCCTAGGTTGCGGAGAACAGCAGGAGATGCACCCGCGTGAGCTACCGCAACATCCTGGTCCAGGTCGACGAAACCGGGCTCTCATACGCCCGTGCAGGCGCCGCCGCCAACATCGCGCGCCGCTTCGGCGCCAAGCTCACGGGCATGTTCCTGCAGTCCGAAAACATCCCCGCCTTCATCGTGGGCGATGTCTTTTCAGCGGTTACAACCGTCCAGGCCTTTATCGAGGAACGCGACGCCAAGATCGCCTCTTCCAAGGCGAAGGCGCGCGAGCAGTTCGCGAAAGCGGCCCCCGAGAGCGAATGGATCGAGGTCAATGGCGATGATGACGCTACTGTTCTTGCTGCGACGCGGCGGTTCGACCTCTCGATCTTTCCGCAGATCGCCCCGTCCAGTTTCGGGACGCATGCAGTCTACGCGCCGACGCTCGCCATGGGCTCAGGCTCGCCTTTCCTGATCATGCCCGACCGCGGCTTCGAACCCGGCCTGGGCCGCAAGGTGCTTGTCGCCTGGAAGGAGACACGGGAATCAGCCCGCGCCGTTCGCGACGCGATGCCTTTCCTGGCAGCCGCCGAAGAGGTTCACTTCCTCGCCGTCTCGCGCAGCGCCGCCGAGGGCTTCGACAAACTTCAGCTCCGTTATCTGGCAGCCCACGGCTGTTCCAACATTCACATGCATGTCGATCGCAATGATGACGTCTCCGTCGCAACCATCATCCAGCGCCATGCCGGCATGGTCGGCGCCGACTTAGTGGTGCAAGGCCTCTACGGCCACTCCCGCCTGCGCGAGATGGTGCTCGGCGGCGTCAGCCGCGACATGCTCGAAATGCTACAGCTCCCGCTCCTGGTCTCCCACTGACGCTTGACGGGTCGCCGGGCCGGTAGGCAGATGCCGGCGTCCAGGGAGAGCGAGCGTCATGCCGCAGAAGGAAATGCGCATCATCCAGAGGCTGCCGGAGGGCGCCGTCGTTCTCGAGCCCGCGGCCGGCAGGCTCTCCCTGGAAGGCCAGGGCGGCGACACCTACCGCTGTGGCGCCTGCAAGACGCGGCTGATGGACAATGTCAGCCACATGGACGTTTACCACGGCGAGCACTTCGACGCCGTCAAATGCCCCAAATGCGGAAAGCTCAACGGCCTGCCGCACGATGACCACCACCACTGAGCAGTTTCAGAGTTCCGATCCCGATTCCTGTCCGTTCCCGCTCCGATTCCTGGGCGTTTCCGTGTTCTGTGGATAATCCAGCCCTGTGGACAGTTCAGGCCGGCGCGAAGTTCCGATCGCGCCGCAGCGAGAGATCGACCCGTAGCGCCGCCCGATCCGGATCGGCCGCGGCTTCGGCCGGCAGGTAGCGGTCGTGGCACAGGACCAGGTCCACCTCCGCCCCGTTCGACGACAATGGCAGCCGCAGCCAGTAATGGATCGATCCGTCGGCCAGCCGCGTCGCCCCGGACACCGGAATTTCGCGCACCAACGCCCGCGTCGCCAGTTCGGCCCACATCGCCCCGCCGCGGCACACGTCGATCTCGTCCGCAGTCTTGCCCTTGGCCTCACCGCCGAACACAGACTGCAGGCCCGTGCCCGCCAGCCTGAAGCGGAACTGGCCGCCATCCTCGCAGCTGAGAACGGAGATGTAGGCCAGCTCGCGATTGATCGCCGGAATGTCGATGTCCTCGCATGTAATGAAGCTGCGGCCGCGCAGGCGCTTCCGCCACGACTCAAGCACCTTCGTCTGCCCTGACGGGGCAGCGGCATTGTGTTCGAACGACATTCTCAGCCCCTGGAATCCATTGCGAAACGGACACATGCCCGCCGCATAGACTTCTGTTGTTGAACAGGACCCGTGAGGCCAGCCCGACCCCCGGATCTTTACTGAGGGAGCCGTTCCCCGCGCTTTCGCACAACTCGAACCGGCCCGGTGATTCGCATCACTAAGCTGGAGGGTGATTCGGTTCGCCGACTCAGGCAAGGGGCTTGGCGAACCAAATCTTCACCGCCGTCAACAAAGTGCAAATGTGTGCTCCGTTCCGGACGCGAGTCGACTTGGCCTGCCTGCCGCCAAATCGGGCTCCCGTGTCAGCGAGTCGGGACGGCGGATTACTTTTTCATAAGTCCCAGGCCCATCTTGCGAGCGAGGTCCGAGCGCTGCTTGGCATAGTTCGGTGCGACCATCGGGTAGTCGGCCCCGAGTCCCCACTTCTCGCGATACTCTTCGGGCGACATGTCATAGCGCGTCCGAAGATGGCGCTTCAGCGACTTGAATTTCTTGCCATCTTCCAGGCAGACGATGTGGTCATCGGTGACCGACTTCTTCACTGGCACGGCGGGCTTGAGGTCCACCCTGGGTTCGCTCGGCGCCGTGCCCTGGATTTCCGACAGGGTCGCGTGCACCCGTTCGATCAGCCTGGGCAGGTCTGCGACCGGAACGGAATTGTGCGCAACGTAGGCGGAAACAATATCCGAGGTGAGATCGATAAGATTAGACCGTGGCCGCGATTCGCTATCAATGATCAACGGTGGATCCCAACAGGTTGAATCAGTTTGTTCAACGACATTACTGTACGGATACTCGGCCACTTTACAGGGTCTGTAAATGCCGGACTGAATTCGCCCCGCGTCCGGCAGGGAATCAACAGGCGCTGGCTAGGTCAACAGCGAGACCAAGAGCACGAGGCCCAGTATTGCCAGGCTGAGGACGGCTGTTGCGCCGAGCGGAAACTTGGTCGCGACCCATCCCTGCGGCGCAAATACCTGACGGGTCGCGCCCTCCACCAGTTCGCCGGTCGCCCGGCCCGCTGCCGTAACGAACCGGCCTGTCCTCCGCAGCGGTCTCCGAGCCGCCCGCGCCAAGAGCGGCCATCCACGCCGCCACAGCCATTCCACATCGAGGATCAGCCCGGGCCGCTCGGCCGGATACCAGCCGCGCCAACGCAGGATCATGAAGGCCAGCGTCGCGAAGAGGAGTAGCTGCAGCTGCTGCAGCACATGCGTCGTGGTCCAAAGATCGGTGGCGAGATAATCCATCGCCACCTCCTGGTAAGGGAGGAACTGGTAGAGCGAAGCCGGCGACAGGCCGATGCCGATGCACAACGCCGCCGCCGCTCCCATCGCCAGCAGCATGTTGAATGGCGCCTCCTGCGGGCGTTTGCCGCTGTCGTGGCTGAAGAAGGTGAAGAACGGGATCTTGATGCCCGAATGCTCGAGCACGCCCGCAGATGCGAAAAGCAGCATGATCCACACGACGAACAAGGCAGGATCCGCATGACTCGCCGACATCACCATCGACTTTGCGGCAAAGCCCGAGAACAGTGGCAGCGCCGAAATCGAAGCAGCGCCGACAAGGCAGAACAGCGTCGTCCACGGCATTGTCCGATGCAGCCCGCCCAACTCGCTCGCCTTTGTCGTACCCGTACGGTAGAGCACTGCGCCCATGCTCATGAAGAGCAGCGCCTTGTACAGGATGTGCGCGAACGCGTGCGCCGCTGCGCCATTCACTGCCAGCTGTGTGCCGATGCCAACGGCGCACACCATGAAGCCGACCTGGTTGTTGAGGCTGTAGGCGAGAACTTTGCGCAGATCGTTCTCGATCACTGCAAAAAAGACCGGGAACACCGTCATGACTGCGCCAATCCAGATCAGCCAATCGAGACCCGCAAAGTATCGGGCGAGCGCATAGACAGCGAGCTTGGTCGTGAACGCCGAGAGCACCACAGCGCCGGTTTCGGATGCGCGCGGATATGCATCCTGCAACCAGTTGTGCACCATCGGGAACGCAGCTTTGATCCCGAACCCTGCGAGGATCAGCACCGCTCCCGGCGCCTCGATGTCGATGACGCCCACGGGCAAGCCGGCCATGCTCGGCGCGATCTGCGAAAACTGCGTCTCGCCCGTCGCTGACACATAAAGACAGAGGCCTGCCAGGACCAGCATGCCCGACGTGATCTGGAAAACGAGATAACGAACAGCTGCCCGTACGCTCTCTTGCCTGCGCGGCGCCAGCACCTGGAACACCGAAGCGATCGCCGTCAGCTCCCAAGCGATGAACAGGCTGATCAGGTCGCCGACGAACACTGCCGTCACGGCCGCGCCGGCATAGATCATCGCTGTCGAATCCTGCAGCGGATCGCGCCGGTGCAGTGAATAGACCCCCATCAACGCCGCCGCGATAATGAAGGCGAGCCCGAACACGAAGGAGAGGCTGTCGGGCCGGTAGAGCACCAGTTCGAGCCCGAGGTAATCTACCGTCTGCAGATCGATGCTCAAGCCTTCCGCCGAAATCAGCGCAACGAGAGCCACAATCGGCCCGCCCAGCATCAGGATGCCTCGCGAGGCCACGTCGCGCGCCAACGGGAGCAGCAATGCGGCCGCCAGGATGAAGAAACCGGGGTTGGTGTTGGCCAGCCAGTCGGCGAGACGTTCAATCGTCACGGCCCGCCTCCCCGCTGCGCGTGTCGTAATGATCCTCCCGCCGGCGCAACAGCCAGCCCAACGGCCAGCCGCTCAGCACGGCGAAGGCAAATGCGACAACGCCGAAGACGCCATGAAAGCCCGGCGTCGCGGTCGGGCCCTTCGCCGGCGACGTCGCCACGAGCATTTCGAGCCCGACAAGCCCGAGACCGACAATTGCAAGGAGCCAGGTGAAGACCAGAGCAAAACGCTTCGAACGCATCCACGAAAAGAGCAACACCGATAGGGGATGCTCGCCTGACTCGCCTAGCCCGGGATCCCTGTCTTCGCTCATGGCGCCGTCTCCAACAGGGTGATGGCGCCGAGCGGCTCAAGATAATCGGCGATGTACTCTGCGACGGTGAAGAGCCCGATACAGCCGATCCCCGTCACGATCGCCGCCACTAGCGCCGGACCTGGCGTACCACCAGGTCGCACAAAGTCCGGAGCAAGGGACGTCGGCGGCGCAAATAGGGCGCGGAACGCCACAGGCAACAGGTAACCTATCGACAACAGCGAGGACACGATCATCGCGGCGGCCGTCGCCCACTCGCCGGACCCGAACGACGCATTGACCAGCAGCAGTTTCGACCACATCCCCGCCGTGGGCGGCAATCCGATCACTGAGAGCGACGCGATCAGGAAAAGGGTGAACACAACCGGCATTCGCCGTCCCGCCCCTGCCATTTGCGAGACACGCGTCACTCCCGTGGCTACATAGATCGCCCCCGCGCACATGAAGAGCGTTATCTTGGCGACGGCATGCACCACCATGTGCATCCCGCCCGCGGCCAGCCCTGTTGCGAAGGGCAGCATAGCGGCCGACGAGATGTAAGCGAGCTGGCCCACCGTCGACCAGGCCAGCCGCGCCTTGAGGTCATCCTTGCCGAGCGCAACCAGCGACGCGATCACGATTGTCGCCGCCGCCACCCAGAGGACCCACGTCGCTGCAGGCAGCGCGGTGATCAGCTCCGGCCCGAAAATGTAAGCCGACACCTTGAGGATAGTGAAAACACCCGCCTTCACCACCGCCACCGCATGCAGCAAGGCCGACACCGGCGCCGGGGCAACCATCGCCGCCGGCAGCCAACCGTGCAGCGGAATGAGCGCCGCCTTCGCTGCTCCGAACACGAGCAGCAAGAGGAGCATGTTTCCGATCGCCGGGTCCGTGCCTCCCGGCAGCAGTCCGCCCGGCGTGAAGGTCGTCGAGCCGGCAATGCTTGCGACCCCGATGATGCCCGGGACGAACAGCACCACTGACGCGCCCACCAGCGTGCCAAGATAGATGCGGCCCGCGCGCCGCGCCGCCGCATCGCCCTTGTGGGTCACCAGCGGATAGGTCGCGAGCGTGAGTATTTCGTAGAAGACGAACAGCGTGAACAGGTTCGCCGCCATCGCAATGCCCATTACGCCAAACATAGCGAGCGCAAAACACATATAGAATCGCGTTTGGCTCGGCTCGCGCTTGCCCCGCATGTAGCCGATCGAAAATAGTGAATTGATCGCCCAGAGCACGCTTGCCATCACACCGAACAGCGCGCCGAGCGGCTCGATCCGGAAAGCAAACTCCAGTCCAGCCATCGGTTGGGCGATCATCATTTCCGGCGGATCGCCGGCTCCAGCGCGTACGAAGATCGACATCGTGATGATGCAGAGCGCGATGCACGCCACCAACATCAGCGTCTCGCGCACATCCGGCATGCGCCCGACCGCGAACGTCACCAGCGCTGCAAACAGCGGCAACCCAAGCGCCAGAAGGATCAGCAACTCCCCGACCGTCATCGCGCCGACCCTATGAGACCGGTCGCGCTCGCACGGGAAAGACTCTCGGGTAGCGACGAGTCGACACCGAACCACACCGAAAGCCCGGCCATGACCAGGAGCGGCACGAGCACGCCAAACGGAGCCTCGTGCGCCCGCGTCGCACCGGGCAGCGGCACCCTAAAGAACATCGCCTCCAGCAAACGCCCGACATAGACGAGCGTCAGGAGCGACCCCACCGCCAGCGTCGCCACGACCCAGAGTGCTCCGGCTTCCAGCGCACCGGCAATGAGCGACCATTTGGCGAGGAAACCCATGGTCAGCGGCACGCCAGCCAGGCTCGCGGCGCCGACCGCGAATGCCGCCGCCGACCATGGCGCCTCGCGCCCAAGACCGTAGAACTCTTCCACTGTCCGCGCCTTGACACTGATCGCCAGCGCGCCGACGCCCATGAACAGCGCGCCCTTCATCAGCGCGTGCGCAACGAGGTAGAACACGCCGGCCGAAAGCCCGCCTGTCGTCGCGAGCGAAATGCCGAGCATTATGAAGCCAACCTGAGCCACCGACGAGAAGGCAAGGATACGCCGTACCTCCTTCTCGAAGATCGCCTGCACTGAGCAGACGATGGCGGCGGCCGCTGCCAGCGGCGCCACCATCAGCGCCAGAAATGTCTGGCCAAATCCGCCGGTCGGGAACACGTCGAACACAAACCGCACGATGAGATAAATCGCCGACTTGGTTGCCGTCGCCGCAAGAAACACCGACACAAGGCTCGGCGCCCCCGCATAAGCCCCCGGCAACCAGCCATGCAGCGGAAATATCGCCGCCTTGACGCCGAGCCCTGCCACGATGAAGGCGAGCCCGGCCTGCACTGCAAAATTGTCGCCCAGCGCGGCGAGCCGCACGGACATGTCGACCAGGTTGAGGGTCCCGGTCGCGCCATAGAGGAAGCCGACGCCGAGCACATAAAAGGTCGCGCCTACCGTGCCGAAGATCAGGTAGTTGAAGGCCGCCGGCAGCGCTCGCCGGTCACGTGCTTCGCCGACCGCCACCAGCGCATAGGTCCCGATCGAGGAAACCTCGAGAAACACGAAGGCGTTGAACGCATCGCCCGTGAACACCAGCCCAAGAAACCCGGCAAGGCACAACAGGTAGCCTGCCTGGAATAGCCCGTGCTTTCCCGGATACACCTCCGACGACAGCGCGTGCCCCGAGTAGAGCGCACCCAGCAGGCCCACCGAGGCGATCAGCAGCGCCATCGTAGCGCCCAGTGCATCGATGCGCAGCGCAATGCCCAGTGGCGGCGCAAAGCCGCCAAGCGCATAGTCCACAACACCCTCGCGCGCCACCTCGGTCACCACCGCCACCGACATCCAAAGCGCAAACGCGGCGGTCAGAACGCTGACCATCCACGCCGTCCGGGCGCCCGGGCTCAGGGCCGCCGCGCTCGCGCCAATCAGCGGCCCGGCGACCACCAGGATCGGCGCCTGCGCCGTGAGGGCCGGCGGCGTGACATATATCGCCTCAAACAGGGTCACTCCCCGGGCTCCCTGGCGCGCACCGCTTCGATCTCGTCCGCCTCGATGGTGCCGTAGGCCTCGCGGATGCGCACCGCGATTGAGAGGCCGACTGCCAGAGTCGCCACGCCCACAACGATCGCTGTCAGGATCAGCACATGCGGCAGCGGGTTGGAATAGACGACGCCACTCACACCGAACTGCGCGACATAGGCCGGATCGAGCTGCGCGGCGAGCGCCTGCGCCTCGGGGCTGTCGGGATAGATCTTGATCGCTGCCGTCCCACCCGCGACCTTGCCGAGGCTGATGTACAATAGCGCTGTAGACGTCTGGAATAACGCGAGCCCGATCATCCGCTTGATCAGATTCCCAGTCGCAAACAGCACGTAGAGCCCGGTCATCATGAGGACGATGACGGCGAGATAGTTGAAGTGCGTGACGACGAAGTTCATCGCGCCGACCCCACGTCATGGGTAGCGCGCCCAGCAAACCCGCAGAAGATCGTGACCATCGTCGACGACACGGTGAGCAGAACGCCGACCTCGACGAGCAGGATCCCGAAATGCTGCCCCCAGTTGTGCGAGTACGTTGGATCGCCCAGCAGACCCGGCGGGATCATCGCTTCGACACGCGGCATGAACAACCGGTCATAATCGAGGAAGCCGCCGCCATTCGCCATGCACACCACGCCAACTCCCGCAAACACCAGCACACCCAGCGCCGCCACGCCGCGCACGAACCCGGCCGGTATCGCCGCAGTGGTCGCGTGCAGTCCGAACACCAGAGCATGCAGGATCGGCGCTACCGCAAGAATCACCCCCGCTTGAAAGCCGCCACCCGCGCCCAGATCGCCGTGGAACAGAACGTAGAATGCAAACAGGATGATCAGCGGGATCAGCAGCCGCGCCGTCACGCGCAGCACGACATGATGCTCACCCGGCTGCACCGGCGGCTGCGGAAGGCTTGATCGCGGCCCAAACCCCAGCATCAGCGCAACGCCGATACCCGCAGCGAATACGACCACCGTCTCGCCCAGTGTATCGAAGCCGCGATAGCTGGCCAGCACGGCCGTGACGACGTTGGGAATGCCGATGTCATTCGGCGTTTCGACGAGATAGCTGCGCCCGACATGGGCGTTCGCCGGCGACGATGGATCGCCGAACGAGGCAAGGCCCGACACGGCAAGCACCAGGAGCGCGCCCACGCCGACAACCAGCACAGCCGGGGCGATCGCCCGCCGCCAATCCACGCGCACTGGCCCCGGCCGCACCAGCAGCGTCGCGCCTAGCAGCACCACGGTCGACACGCCCGCCCCGACCACGGCCTCTGTGAAGGCGACATCCGCCGCATCCATAACCACAAGCCAGACCGCGCTCGCCAGCGAATAAACGCCCATCAACAGGATCGCGGCGACGAGGCTGCGCGTCCAGGCAATCGCGGCGGCGATCGCTACCAGCATCAGCAGCAATGCAACGTTTAGCGCGAAGCTCGCTTCGAGGGCGATCGCATTCATGGTGCAACGCCCCCGTCACGCTGCGCCGGGCCAGCCCCCTCGGACGACTCGCCCTTCATGATCTGGAAGGCGCCGATGCGTGGTTTGTGCCCGGCGCTGAACGCCGCATTGGCGAGCGCGTTCGCCGCGGCCGGCGTCGTCAGCATCACGAAGGCCCACACGAATGCCAGCTTCAACGTTTCCAGCGTGAAGCCTGAAAGAATTCCGAGCCCGATCAACACGAGTGTCGCCCCGCCGGTGTCCGTCAGGCTCGCGGCATGGATGCGCGTGTAGACGTCCGGAAACCGCACAACGCCGACGCCGCCAAGCAGCGTCAGCAGGGTCCCGGCGACAACCAGGCCGCCGCCAATCCAATGGGTCGCATCAGCCATCCTTAGCCTCCGTATCTTGCGGAGAACAGAGTGGCTGGGCCAAGGTGCGGTAGCGAACGAACTTCATCAGCGCGATCGTGGTCACGAAGTTGATCAGAGCATACGCTATGGCGATATCGAGGAAGGCTGGTCGGCCGAACAGGTAGCCGATCACGGCGATCAGCAGCACTGTCTTGGTGCCGAACGAATTCCCCGCCAGCATGCGGTCGTATGGTGACGGCCCGGCGATGGCCCGCCAGATCATCAGCCCCATGGCCACGACTAGCCCTGCCACTCCAGCCGCCAGCAACATGGGCTCAGCCCTTCTGCTTTGCGCCGTCGGCCGTACGCGCGGAACGCTCATCCATACGCGCGAAGCTCGGCGGCGTCGCGTTCTCGCGCACCAGCGCATGGACCTTGAGCGTTTCGCCGTCGACGTCGACCGTGACTGTCCCGGGTGTCAGCGTTATCGAGTTGGCGAACAGCGCCTTGCCGAGATCGCTGCGCGCCTGTGTCTTCACCGACACCATAGCCGGGTCGATGGCGTGCCGCGGCCCGACCACCCGCGCAATCACAGCGAGATTGGCCTTCACGATCTCGCCAAGCAACCAGATCGTATAGGCGGTGAGCTGCACGAAGCGATGATAGGGCGAGGCGTCCCGACCAATCACGCGCAGCCGCGCACACAGCCATATTGTCAGGATCACAGCGATCGCGGCCGCGACAAGGAAATAGGGCGAGGCCAGTCCCGACAGCGCAAACCAGAAGGCAACCAGCGCCGCCAGCAATCCCGGCAGATAGCTCATGATAACGGCCTCCTCTGCTGGCTCCGGAAACCGTTTGAACCAGTCCGTCAGAAATTTCCAGCAAAACAGCTAACGGCCGAAGACCGGGCGCGGAACCGTATCATCGAAGCCGAATGCGGCGCGATCGATGTCGGTATCTTCAGCGCCAACGACCGCTTCCGGCGAGAACGCGGCGCTCAGCGACCAGTTCCAGTAACGCAGCACGGTCTGCGCCTTGGCTACCGCGATTGTTTCGTAGGCTTCGGACACACGCGCAAATTCCGGTCCGCCTTCGGCCCTGAGCAAAGCAAGCCACAGGAGACGCAGATAGGGCCGCTTGAGACCCGTCGCCTTGCACAGCACGGCGATGCCCTCCCCGCCGGGGTCCTGGCAGATGCGCTCAGCCGTCGAGGTCTTGACGCCCGACAGCGCCGCGATGTCGACAAGTGCTTCTGCGTTCATTCCGGTCGCGGCCGCCGCCTCGATGGCCGCCTCAAGGCTGTCATGCGGCGAACGGTCGATCGCCGCGCGGTCGCGCTGGTGCCGTTCGATCACCTGCAGCGCCTTGCGCACAACCGGGTCCTTGTCCGCGGTAGCATGGCGAAAGATGTCGCCGCACATCTCGATCAGCAGCGTCCGCTCCGCCGAGAAGCGTAGCAGGATCTGCCGCCGCTCTGCGGGCCCGGACCACCAGAACATCGCCAGCGCATGCGCAGGTCGGACCTCCTCGCGCTGGATCAGCAGCGGCGGCAGCGCCGGCGCATCCCGCGAAGCGGCGATCATGAGCTCCACCGACCGCTCGGACAGCTTGGCCTGAGTGTTTTCCAGCAACGCCTTCATCGCCAGAGTATCGCCGGTTTCGGCGATGGCGGAGGCGACGGCCGGACCGATCTCGCGGCGCTGTGCGACGCTTACGCGGTGCGCCGTCTGGCCATGGGCGACGACATGGCAGAGGTCGGCATCGTCGAATGCCTTGTTGTCAGCCAGCAGGAGGTGCGCCACATGCGGCGCGTCGAGCGCCAGAAAACGGAGCAGCCGCTTGGGCGCTTGTGACATCTCCTGAAGGCGCCGGGCGCACAGCTCGCGCGCCGCAACATCGGACTCCAGCAGGATTTCGAGTAGCAGGTCCCCGGCGATCGCGCGATCCTGGATGTTTCCGCGGGACGACGGCAACGCCACGACGTCCACTAAACGCCGCAAAAGGGTGCGACGCGCAAATCCGTCCGGCGCAGCGGAGGCCAGGCCTCCGGATCCGCCAAGCATTTCCGGATTGGATGAACGATCGGACATGCGACGCTGCTTTCCTCGCAGCGGGACATGCCTGCCCCGCGGTTAACGGATCATCAACCAGCCGGCGCAGCGAAGCTCAGGCGGCGTAGGGCCGGCGTGGGCCTTCTGCCTCAGCGCCAGGGTGGATAAAGATCAGTGCGATTGCCGAGGCCAACAGCGCGACCACAAGATAGAAAAGCGCCGAAGGGTCGGTCTCGACCGTCGTCACCGTTCCGCCCTGCAACGTATCCACAGGCAGGGCGATCCCCAACATGATCAGCTGGCCCACCAGCGCCGCCATGCCGGCAAGCAATAGCGTCGCGAGGATCGCACCGGCCCGCCGAGTCACGGGAACGAGAATGAGCAAGGCCGCCACCACGCCCAGCGCGCCGAACACGAAACGACCTGTCGGCTCGAAGAAGGCGAACCCGGAACTGTCGCGGAACAGTTCGAACAGATGGTTTTTCGTTGGCGGCTGCGGCGCGAGCACTTCCGCCGCCGTCCAGAACAGCATCACGGCCAGGAACAGGGCGATCACCCAGCTACCCAGCGTCCGGGCTTCACGCATGGCTCAACTCCCTCACAGCACAGCGGACGAGCATGGCGCAGAATTTGCCGGACTTCAAACAGCCTGGGCGCCCCGGCGGCAATCGCCGGAACGCCCTTCAAACCTGCAAGACACGCTCAGTCCTTAGGTAGGTATTCCTGCAAGGACAGCTTCCCGTCTCGATTGGTGTCCAGCCGCATGAATGCCGCCCTGATTGCCTCGGGCGAAGCGGCCTTTGCGGCTGGAACCTCGATCCTGGGTGGCTCGGGCATGTCGGGCGCGCCCGGTACATTCATGCGGGCCATCGGCGGCGCAACGATCTTTGCATACTCGTTCTGGCTCAGCGACTTGCTGTCATCTTCGTCGAGAATTTCGAAGCCGCGGGTGAGCATCGCCGTTTGGTTAGCGCGATACTCCTCGAGGCTCACCTTGCCGTCCTTGTTGGCGTCGATCGCTGCGAACTCGTCCTTGCGGATATCGTCGACCGAAATCGTGATTGCCTTGTGGACTGTCGCAGGCTCGCCATCCACGACCTCGCTCGTCTCGTGGCGTGTAATGAACTTGTATTCGTGGGTCTGCTGCGACGCCTTACCGACATCCGCGCCGCCCAATTCATCCGGCAGGTAGAAGGCGAACGCTTCCTTCTTCATCGTGCCGGGCGAAACCTTGATCTCCGGTGGCGCATCGCCTGTTCGTGTGACGGTGCGAGTTTCGATCACGACATCGTCCTTCTTCCCATCGGCTGTCTTGGGTCCAAGGAACTCTTCCACCGACAGGACGCCGTCGCCGTTAGCATCCAGTCGTATGAATTGCGCCTTGATGTCCGGCGCTGCGGCGCTGGGGAGCACGGCCAGAGCAGTGAGGCCGACGGCGAGCGCCCCGCCCGCGGCGACCCGGGGTGCATATCGGCGAACATTGAGAGGTAGTGTCATGACGAGCGTCCTTTTCGCTTCAAGGGCCGGCCGCTCGCGCGCGTCGAGATAGGACTGCACCTGCTCGCGAACAACTTCGCTCCCCGTCGTACCGTCTTCCCGGCAGGCGTTCAGGAACGCCTGCTTGGTCTCATGCGGGATCCTGACTTCGAGGGTTTCGGACTTCTTGACCTTCTGGGTCCTGCGTTCGGTCTTTCCGTCTCGGGTCATTGATTCTCATTCCCTCGCCGCGTGCGGCCGTCCTTCACCTGAGAACGGTCCGCTGCTCCAGCCCAGCGAATTGCCGCACGGGCACCCGTCAGATTCCGTCCGGTCGTGGCAAGATCGTGGCGCGGCGCTCCACAGTCCTCTCCAATTCCTGTCCCGACGCCACCGATTCCGTGTCCGGACATAGCTTGCGGCTGAAATTTCAGCGAATAATGTCGATTGGCGACTCTCGCCGTTATCCTCGGAAGGCTTCTACCATGCGCATGGTCAACTACGCCGATCTCGAATCCCTAGTCGGAACCGAAGTTGGCGTCTCGCCTTGGCACCAGATCACCCAAAGCCAGATCAACAAGTTCGCGGAGGCCACGGGCGACCATCAGTGGATCCATGTGGACGTCGAGCGCGCCACAAAGGAACTTGGGGCCCCGATCGCCCACGGATACCTTACCCTTTCGCTTCTCCCGATGCTTGCCGCCCAAATTATGCGGGTTGAGGGTGTCACCCGCGGGATCAATTTCGGCTGCAACAAGGTGCGTTTCACCAACATGGTGCCCGTCGGCTCCCGAGTCCGCCTGCGCCAGAAATGCCTCGCCGTTGAAAGCCGCGCCGGCGGCAAGCAGGTAACGATGGAATCCACCATCGAGATCGAAGGCAAGGACCGCCCGGCCTGCGTCGCTGAGTCCATCGGCATCATCTACGGACAATAGGCCAGCCGCCCCCACCACTGACGTCACAAATCTGTGCACGTTTGTGGGCTAAAGCCTTTATTACACATAGTTTTTCGTCCCGTACCTTTGGACGAATCGCGCTCTGAACCAGAACTTCACGCCTTCACGACCATATGTCGGACATGGCGCGCATGATTCCCACTGGACCAGGACGAACCCCCGACGGCTCCGGCGCACCCGCGCCCGGGGCCTTCCCTGCCGTCCCGCCCCAGGCCCGCCGTGACGACGAGGCCGTGATCGAGCAACTCGGCCGCGCGCGCCAGGATCCCTACGCCTGGCTCAAGGACGATAACTGGCGCGAGGTGATGCGCGACACCTCCCGCCTGCGCGCCGACATCCGGTCCCACCTTGAAGCCGAGAACGCCTACACCAGCGCAGCCCTCGAAGCGCCAACCGCCGCCCTGCAGGACCAGCTGTTCGAGGAGATGCGCGGCCGCATCAAGGAGAATGACAGCTCTGTCCCCGCCATTGACGGCCCGTGGGCCTACTACCGCCGCTTCCGCGAAGGAGGCGAGTATCCGCTCTTCGCCCGTCGCGCAGCCGGACACGCCTTTAGCGATCATGAGGCGCACGAACAGCTCTTGATCGACGGCGACGCAATGGCGAAGGGCTGCGACTACTTCGACATCCGAAAGGTCTCGCATTCGCCCGACCATCGCCTCATCGCCTTCGCCGTCGACGACAAGGGCTCCGAATTCTACACGCTCCACATCCGTGACTGCCTCTCTGGTGCGGAAGTCGAGACGATCCGTGACACCTATGGCGACTTCGTCTGGGGCGAGGATTCGCGCTCGCTCTTCTGGGTCGCGCGCGACGAGAACGTCCGCCCGGTCGCTGTCTTCTGCCGCCGCCTGGACAGCGGCGTCGACGAGCTGGTCTACCGCGAGCAGGACCCCGGCTTCTTTGTCGGCGTCAGCAAGAGCGAATCCCGCCGCTTCATCTTCGTCGTCGCCAACGACCACACAACCACCGAATGGCGCTACCTTCGTACAGACAGCGACAGCCACGCCCTCACCTTAATCGCTGAGCGTGAGGCCGGCGTCGACTATTCGGTCGTCGACTTCGACAACCGCTTCTGGATCCGCACAAACAAAAATGGTGCGGTCGATTTTGCGCTGGTCTCCACCCCTCACGACGCAACCGGCGAGGACCATCGGCACATCGAGATTCCCCACCGATCCGGCGTGCTGCTGCTCGATGTCGAACCCTTCGCCGATTTCCTCGTCCGAATGGAGCGCGAGAACGGTCTGCCGCGCATCGTTGTGCGCGAACGTTCCACCGGCGCCGAACACGCCCTCGCGTTTGCCGAAGCCGCCTACGCCCTCGGCATGTCCAGCGGTCATGAATGGAATTCGCGTTGGCTCCGCTTCGAGTACTCCTCGCCTTCAACCCCGGCGCAGATCTTCGACTACGACATGGTCTCGCGTCAGCGCATTCTGCGCAAGACGCAGCAAGTGCCCTCGGGCCACAACCCGGATGACTACATCGTCGAGCGTATCGACGCGCCCGCAGAGGATGGCGCGCTCGTCCCTGTTACGCTTCTGCGCCATCGGACGACGCCGCTCGATGGCTCCGCGCCCGTCCTCCTTTACGGCTACGGCTCCTATGGCATCACCATCCCGGCAGATTTCCGTACTGCGCGCCTCAGCCTCGTCGATCGCGGCTTCATCTATGCTGTCGCCGATGTGCGCGGCTCGATGGCCAAGGGCTATCAGTGGTATCTCGACGGCAAGCTCGACAAGAAGGCCAACTCCTTCTCCGACTTCGTCGCCGCCGGCCGGCACCTTGTCGTGGCGGGGTACACATCGCGGGGCCGCCTTGTCGCGATGGGCGGCTCGGCTGGCGGTCTCCTGATGGGCGTCGCCGTCAATCTCGACCCAACCCTCTTTGGCGGCGTCATCGCCGCCGTCCCCTTCGTGGACGTCCTCAACACAATGTCAGACGACAGCCTGCCCCTAACTCCGCCCGAATGGCCCGAATGGGGTAACCCGCTCGTCGACGCCGAGGCCTATGATCGCATCGCTGCCTATTCGCCCTATGACCAGGTCTCTAAGCGCGACTATCCGCCCATGCTGATCACGGGCGGCCTCACCGATCCACGCGTCACCTACTGGGAGCCGGCAAAGTGGGCTGCCGCTCTCCGCCACGCCGCGCCCGAAGCGGGACCCTATTTTCTGAGGATCAACATGGACGCTGGCCATGGCGGCGTGTCGGGTCGCTTCGCCAGCCTCAAGGAAACCGCGTTGGAATTTGCCTTCGCCCTCGCATGGGTAAACCGTTCCGGCCTGCCGGACTGGAAATCCGTCGTATCCTGACCACCTGACCCGGCGGCCACTTGCCCGTTCGCTACAATCTGGGTACGGCCCCGTGCTGGGGGCACAGGGTTGGGGAAGTGACGCGCCATGGACGAACCTGCTCACGAGCGGCCGGGGACACGCGGGATAAAGCCCGCCTCGCGCTCACGCCCGCGCGTCGACAAGGAAGCCCGCAAGGCCGAATACCTGCGCGCTGCCGCACGCGCATTCCTTGCGCATGGCGCCTCCGCCTCGATGCAGGACATCGCCGACGCGGCCGGGGCGCCCAAGCCGGTGTTCTACCGTATCTTCCCCTCGCGCGCCGAACTGATCGAGGCGCTCTTCGGGCACGTCCACGACACCATCCTCAGGGCCCAACAGGGCGAATGGGACGGTTATGGCTGGGCGCTGCGCGTCGTCTATCTTGAGGCGAAGAAGGATCCAGAGATCTTCCTCGTCGTGCTGAGGACGTTTCGCGGCGACCCGGCCCTGCAGCGCCAGCGCGAGCGACTCTACAGCCTGATCCATAAGCGGGCGGCGGCCTTCTTCACGCCGGCCACAGATGCAGAGCCTGGACCGCAAGACCGGATCGCGCGCGCGTCAGCTACGATGACCGGCTTCCTGTTCGACTCGCTCGTCGCCTGGCTCGAAGACGCCGACGGCCTCGCGGACGAAAAGCGCTTCGCCTGGTTCGGTCGCATCGTCCGCGAATGGCGCCTCGCCACACGGGAAGCCTACGATCTGGATGCGCCGGCCAAGAAGACTGACGGCAAGGCGTAGGGATCACCCGTCCCCATCCATCGCACACCGGAACCCCACATGCATCAGCGAGGTGTCCGGCGTCGAATGCGAGCGCGCGGTTGCGCGGAACCCTTCGCACACATCCGCTGCACACAGGAACGAGCCACCGCGCTGCACGCGCTCGCTGGATGTTCGCCCGTCGCCCGGCGCCACGGGATACGAGATGTACGCCGACGACGTCCACTCCCACACATTGCCCGCCATGTCGGTGAGGCCCGACGGCGCTTCGCCGAACGCGCCCACGGGCGACGTCCCAAGATAACCGTCCTCGCCCGTATCCATTACCGGGAAGACGCCCTGCCACATGTTGAGGCGGAACTTCGCGTCGAACGACGCCGCCGTGCCCGAGCGGAACACAGTGCCGTCCGGCGTCTGGCCCAGCTGCGCCGCGCGCTCCCACTCGAACTCCGTTGGCAGCCGCGCCCCATGCGCGGCGCAATAGGCAGTCGCATCATTCCACGACACCTGCGTCACCGGATGGTCACCCTCGGCCGCTGGCTTGTCCGCCCCACGCGGATGCTTCCAGTTCGCGCCCTCCACCATCAGCCAGACGCCATCGCCCTTGCTCAGCACGCCCGCGCCGCCGAACTTTTCCGCCTCGGTGACAAACTTCGTCTTCTCCACGAAGGCCGCGAACTGCGCCACCGTCACCGGCGAGCGGTCCATCTTGAAGGTCGCAATGTCCACCGGGAAGGCCGGCCGCTCATCGCGCGGCGCAGTATCGTCGCCGATCTCCACCCGCGCCCCAGATATCTCCACCATCACCGCATCGCGCTCGAGAGGCGGGGGCGCGCAGGCGCCAAGGCCCAGCAGGGCGAGCGCAGCCGCCCTCATATCGGCAACTCGAACGGCGTCCCGCAGACATTGTAGGTGATGAACGGCCGCGACGGCCAGGCGGGGTCCTTCATGTCCTTCGCCCACTGGTCGAACGCATCGCTCAGCTCTTTCAGCTTCCCCGGTTCGCTTGCCGCCAGATTGGTCGCCTCGTTGGGATCGGCCTTGAGGTTGAACAGCAGCGTGAACTTGCCATCTAGGCTCTTCCACAGCTTCCAGTCGCCCTTGCGGATCGAGGCGTGCGGCGTCCGCCGCCACGCCAGCTGGTCATGCGGTATCCCGTCCGCCTGCCCGCGCAGGAATGGCGTCAGGTCGACGCCATCGAACACGCGGTCCGTCGGCAGCCTGCCGCCCGCCGCCGTCAGCGACGTGGTGAACACATCCATCGTCGAGACCACCTCGCGATAGACCTTGCCCGCCTCGAGCTGGTCCGGCCAGCGCACCATGAACGGCACCCGCGTCCCGCCCTCGTAATGGCTCAGCTTGCCCCCGCGCAGCGGCTGACAATCGCAGATGCCCTGCACATACGCCGCACATCCGTTGTCCGACATGAAATAGACGATGGTGTTCCCGCTCTCGCCCGAAGCCTCCACCGCATCCAGGATCGCGCCCACCTGATCGTCCAGCGCCGCGATCATCGACGCATAGACCCGCATCCCTTCATTCTGGATGTGCGGAAAGCGGCCATAGTATTTCTGAGTCGTCTGCAGTGGCGTGTGCGGCGCCGTGAAGGCCGCATAGAGGAAATATGGCGTGTCCGCCTTCGCATTGCGCTGCACGAACTCAACCGCCCGCTCGCCAAGATACTCGGTGAGGTAGCGGTCCTCGTTCTCGACGACCCTCCGGCCAGCGCCCTCGAAGATCTTGTTGTGCGCCGTACGCACAGGCGTCGGCCGGGAATCGGTTCCCTCGACCTCCGCGAAGATTTCGCCGGGCGCTTCCGGGTTCATGTAGGATGTGGCCCCCGTCAGCAGCCCGACGAACTCGTCATAGCCGCGATTGGTCGGATAGAAATCGTCGTTCGATCCGAGGTGCCATTTGCCCACCAGCCCAGTCTTGTAGCCGAGATCGTTGAGCGCCTTTGCGAGCGTGATCTCCCCCTTCGGCAGACCGAGATTCTGTTCGACATCTCGGTTTGGCGGGCCGTTATTGAACTCGAACCCGAAGCGGTCCGGATGCCGCCCCGTATTCACGCCCGCGCGCGAGGGCGAACATACCGGCGCGGCCGAGTACCCGTCCGTGAAGATTACGCCCCCCTTTGCAATCCGGTCGATGTTCGGTGTAGCGATCCGCGTCCCGCCATAGGAGGAGATGTCGGCATAGCCCAGATCGTCCGCCATGATGACGACGATGTTGGGCCGCGCCGCCCCCGCCGGCTGTTCCATCGGCGCCGTGCACGCCGCGAGTGCAAGGGCAGACAGCGCAAACAACCAGGCCGACCGCATAGCCATCCCTCCCCGGATGCGCAGCCGCTTCAATTTGCGGCGCGTCGTTAATCATGTTGATGCGTCGCTGCAACACTATTGCTGTTCATCCTGTGGTCAAGAAAAGCGTTCTTGCCTGCGCCATGACAGGGGGCTTCACAGGTTGTCATCCCGGAAGCGCGAACAGCTATCCGGGACCCATTGAGAGAGTACGACAGCGTATGGATGGTTCCCGGCTCGCGCTGCGCTTGGCCGGGATGACAAGCGGGAGCCCCGAATTCTACTGGATCTGATCTTGCCTTGGCCTGGACAGTGACAGGGGACTTCGCATGAAACACGGCCTTTCGCTCGCTCTCGCCGCCTCGCTCGCGCTCCTCTCGGGGTGCTCGGCCGCCGCCCAGCCTGGCGGCCGCCTCGCCGCTCGGGCCGATGCAACCACCGAAGTTAAACTCCGGCACGACGGCCGCGAGCGCCGCTATCTCATCAGCGACTTCTCGGGCGGCAAGCCCGCCCCTGTCGTCATCGTTCTTCATGGCGGCGGCGGACATCCCGAGAACGCCCAGAACATGTCGCAGATGGACGCCATCGCCCGGCGCGAAAACTTCATCGCAGTCTATCCCGGCGGCACCGGCGGCACGCCCGGTGGCCGCCTCCTCACCTGGAACGCCGCGCACTGCTGCGCCTATGCGCTCGACAACGAGGTCGACGATGTCGGCTTCATCCGCACCATCATCGACAACCTTGTCGCCTCAGGTCGCGCTGATCCGAAGCGCATCTACGTCACGGGCATGTCCAACGGCGCAATGATGAGCCACGTCCTCGCCCGCACGCTGCCCGATCGCATCGCCGCCATCGCCCCGATCGTCGGCGCCACCTTCGGCGACGAACCTCCGGCCAGGGCGCCCGTCGCCGCCATCATCTTCGTGGGCCAGGACGACGACACGGTTCCCGCAGCCGGTGGTCCGCTCGGCGGGGCGACGAAACGCGGCGGCCGCTCGGCCGAGGATCGCAATGTCGCGCCCGACATCGTGCAGGCCGAATACTGGGCGAAGGCCAATGGCTGCGCCGCCCCGGTCGAGCTGCGCGATGCAGCCGGCAAGGCCGTCGAGATTCGCTGGGAGAAATGCACCTCAGGCAAGCCCGTTCATTTCTACCGGGTGGCCGACAACGGCCATGCCTGGCCCGGCGGCCGCGCAGGCCGCGCCGAAGCCGACCAGCCGACCCAGGCCATGAACGCCAGCGAGATGATGTGGCGGTTTTTCACGGCCAATCCGAGATCCTGAGACGCCCGGTCGCGGTCAAAGATGAACGGCCTCGCGGCCACCTTTCCGCCACACCGCTGGTTTTGGAATTCGTTCCCTGCGGGACGGGGCCGGGTTTTCGCCACGAACCGCAGGTGCGGGGTTTTCTCAGGCCGCGCGGCAGGCTAGGCAGGCTCTGTCCGGACCCAGGACGGGGCGAGCGCGCCGCGCCGTCCGGTCGCCCGGCGGGCTGACAGTAATATGCTGGTTGTTCAGGAGTAGACGGCTTCCATGACGTTCAAGGTGCGCCTGCTGCTCGGAGCCGCCGCTCCGTTCGTTTTCACGCTTCCCGCCGTCGCCCAGGTCACGATCTCGACCGCCACCACGGCGCCGGTCGAGACAGCCACTGTCAACTCCGGGGCATCGTCGGATGTCACCATCGCCTCCGGCGGTTCCGTGTCACCCACCACCGCCAACACCACGGCTGTGACAGTCAACTCGAACAACGACATCATCAACAACGGCACGATCAGCTTCAACAATCTCAACGACACGACAGGCGTCCGCCTCCTCCCCGGCTTCACCGGCAGCTATGGTGGCAACGGAAAGATCTCGCTGCTCGAAGACTACACCCGTGTCGATGACAATTCGGACACCGACACTGAACTCGACGGGCCCCTCGCCCAGGGCAGCAACCGGTTTGGCATCCTGCTCGCTCCCGGAGGAGCCTTTACCGGCGACATTCGCATCGACGCCACCAACAATGTGGCGAACCCGGCAGGCGGTTCGATTGTTGTGGAGGGCAACAATTCGGGCGGTGTCTCGCTGCAATCGAACCTGATCGGCAACTATGTCCAGAACGGCACCGTCGCCGTCACGGGGACGAACGCCATCGGCGTCGACTTCCGCGGCGATGTTTCCGGCAACATCTTGATCGGCAGCGAACAGGTCACCACCGGCACGGCCGGCGTCGCGAGCACGGCAGTCAACGGCGGCATCTCGGTCGTCGGACAGAATGCTGTCGCCATCCGCGTCCTTGGTGACGTCGGGGGCGAATTCATGATCGACGGCGCGATCTCCGCGACCGGCTTCGCGCAGGGCGAAGGCAATAACAACTACGAAGACCCCGACGATGCCGACGCCAACAATGAAGGACCGGACGAACCCATCGCTCTCGACGCGGACGATCTTTTTGTGGGCGGTTCGGCGGTTGAGATTCGCGGCGACCTGACCCGGGGTTTCCTTATCAACGGAGCGGCGGTGGGTGTTCCCGACACGACCCCCGATGTGAAGGACGTGGTTCAGAACTTCGACGAGAACCGCAGCGCTGGCTCGGTGACTTCGCTTGGCTCGGCGCCGGCCATCACCATCCGCTCGCTCGACGGGACCGCGGGCGATGCCATCGTGCTAAGCCGCGTCCGCGAAACGATCATCGACAATCTCGACGACGACAATGACGACAACCTCACCGAGGTCATCGCCACCTTCGACTACGAATACGGCTTCATCAACCGCGGCACGATCCGCTCAAGCGGCGTCAATGTCGGCTTCGAATCGACCGGTCTACTGATAGCCGGTTCATCCGATGGCTTGCACACCACGACGGTCGAAGGCGGCATCTTCAACGGCCGCGCAATCGAGGCGACATCCTTCGAGGCCAATGCGAACGCGGTCGTCATCGGGTCAGGCGCGATCACGCCGCAGCTGGTGAACACCGGCTCGATCACCGCCGCCGCAAACACACAGACGACGCATGACGCCTATGGCGTCCGCATCGATGCCGGCGCCAGTGTTGGCAGCGTGACCAACAGCGGCCTGATGCTGGCCAGCGTGGACAGTTTCGACGGCGATGCTGTCGCCTTCCAGGACCTCTCCGGCACGGTCGACACCTTCACGAACTCGTCCCGCGTCATCGCGGGCTTCATCGATGACGATCTCACCGACACCATCACCGATGGGCCGGGCCGTTCGATCGCGCTCGACCTTTCGCATAATGCCGGCAATGTTGTGATCACGCAGAACGACACGATCGACAACGCCCGGATCCTTGGCGACATCCTGCTCGGCGTCGGGTCGGACCGGTTCGATCTTCTCTCGGGTGAGGTGCAGGGCAGCATCGATTTCGGCGCCGGCGCGGGCTCCGACACCTTAAATGTGACGAGCGCACGAATTAGCGGGAACGCCGTTTTCGGCGGCTCGGGCGCCAACGTCGCCCTCAACGGCGCGACGATGGCCGGCGCTCTCACGCTCGGCAACGCCTCGGGCTCGCTCTCCTTCACCAACAATTCGGACTATATCGGCGAGATCACGCGCACCGGCGGCGGCGCAATGTCGCTCATCGTGAACAATTCGACAGTCGACAACATCGCGGCAGGAACGCTCAACCTCTCCTCGATGTCGCTCTCCAACAATGCGCGCGTCGGCATCGCGATCGACAACGCCCGGATCACGGGGAACGTTCCGAACTTCAACATCTCGGGCACAGCGAACATCGCGGCCAACACCCAGTTCACTCCGCTTTTCGACCAGTTCACCAACCAGGCCTTCACACTGCGCGTACTCAACGCCGGCACAATCAACCTCGGCGGCCCGCTGTCGGCGATGATCGACGCCACCACCCCGTTCCTCTACAATGCCCAGCTGGTCCAGCCGAACCCGAACGCCATCGATCTTGTGCTTGAGGTCAAGGATGCGACCGAGCTTGGCCTGAACGCCCGTCAGGCCGGCGCTTATGCCGCCGTTCTCAATCTGATGGAACAGGAGGACGACGTCGCCAGCGCGCTTACCGCGCCGATCAACGCTGGCGATTTCCAGCGCGGCTTTGCCGACCTCCTGCCCGCCAACGATGCATCGGTGCTGCGCGTTCTCGCGACCAATGCGTCGGCCGCTTTTGGCGCGACTGCCAATCGTCTCGACATGATCTCGAACAAGCCCGATGCCCCCGGCGGCGCCTGGACCGAGGAGTTCGGCGTCTACCACGAGGCCGATCCCAACGCGGCGTCGGTCGGCCTTTCCGGCGGCGGCTTCGGCGTCGCAGCCGGCCTCGACCTTCTCTCCACCGGCAACGCCCTCATCGGGACCTTCATTTCGCTCGAATCTGTAGAGATGGAGGAAGAGAACCGCACTTCCGCGCCGCTCAACGTCTCGCAAACCGCCATCGGGGCCTATGCCGGCTGGATCAACGGGAACCTCGCTATCAACGGCGCCGCATCTTACGGTTTCATCGATTTCACCTCAGACCGAGAGATCGTAGTGGGCTCCCTTGCCGACCGCCTGCGCGGCGAGTGGAAGGGATCGAGCTATTCGGCTTCCGCGCGCGCGACATACACCATGCCGGTTGGCTGGCTCGACGTGAAACCCTTCATCGGCGCCGACTACACCGGCTTCCAGCAGGACGGCTATCGCGAGACTGCCAGCACACTCGATGGCCTCGAAATCGTCGCCGGCGACAGCGACTCCTCGCTCGCCACCGCCTCCTATGGGCTGCAGCTCACCGGCAATTTCGGCGGCGACGACGCTTACGCGTTCCATCCGGAGCTTTCGGTCGGCTACCGCAGCATCCTCAATTGGGAGGCGACGCCAGCCACTCTCGCCTTCGGCGGCGGCACGACCGGCACATCTTTCACCCTCGACCCTGGTGTTGAACCGGAAGATGCCATCGTCGCCGGTCTTGGCCTCAACATCGACAGCCAGTTCCTGAACGTAAAGCTCGGCTATGACGCGGAGATTTCGGACACGGCCACAACGCATTATGGCTCTGTTACATTGCGCCTCGCCTTCTGGTAGGCGGCCTAGGTTCTCGCCTGATCTGTGCTGAGGGGTTTGGAGGATGAACACCATCGTCCGGCTCGGGCTTTCGGCCTGCCTCCTGGCCTCCTCTTGCGCGGCGGGGCCGCAGGCCGCGCTGCCCCCGCTTGCCCCCCGCGGCGCCAATCCGCCCGGCTTTGACGCAGCAATCCGGGTCGAAAGCCGCGATTTCGACTTCAACAAGCAGACGACGCCCCGCGCCGCCCGCGCGATCGCAGCCACCACCGACCGCACTGTTGACATGCTGGCCCTATCCGGCGGCGGGGCAGGCGGCGCCTACGGCGCAGGCGTCCTCGTCGGTCTCACCAACGCTGGCACGCGTCCGCGCTTCGAGATCGTCACGGGCGTCTCTACCGGCGCGCTGATTGCTCCCTTCGCCTTCCTCGGCCCCGACTGGGACGGCAAGCTCACCGAGGCCTACCGTGGCGAGGCGACCGACAACCTGATGCAGGCGCGCGGCCTTGGCGTCCTTTTCAACACCAGCGTCTTCGACGGCAAGCCATTGCGCGAGCTCGTCGAACGCTTTGTGACCGAGGAGCTCGTGTTCGCGGTCGCCCGTGAGGCCACCGGCGGCCGCATGCTGCTCATCGCCACCACGAATCTGGACCGTGAAGAGACGGTGATCTGGGACATGGGCGCGATCGCCCAGCGCGGTGGCCGGCAAGCGCTCGATCTCTTTCGGAACGTCCTTGTCGCCTCCGCCAGCGTGCCGGGCGTCTTCCCGCCAGTGATCATCGACGTAGAGAAGGATGGCCAGCGTTACCGCGAGGTGCATGTCGACGGCGGCGCTTCCACGCCCTTTTTCATAGCGCCGGAGTCCCTGATCCGTCTCGATGCATCCTCCACCAGCCTGCGCGGCGCCAACATCTACGTGATCATCAACGGGCAGGTCGCGTCGGCCCCCCGCGCAACCTCCAACAACGCACTCGACGTCGCCGCGCGCAGCTTTACCTCAGTGCTCAATCAGATGACCCGGACCGCCATCCTGCAGACCGACGATTTCGCCGACCGCAACGGCCTTGGGTATCGCTTCAGCGGCATCCCGACCGACGTGGAGTTCGGCGGCTCGCTCGCCTTTGATAGGGCGAACATGAGCGCGACCTTCGACTACGGTATGCGCTGCGCCACGCGCGGGCTCGTGTGGCTTACGGAGGAACAGGCCGCCGCACGTAGTGAGGACGAGGCCGACCTCAAGCCTTTCGCCACGGCCGACTGCCCGCTCATTCCTCGCCGCCCGTCCTGAGCTTGCCCTGCGACGCGCATCGGCCGATATCTCGCCCAGCAGCGGAGACCATCTATGCCCGGCACTGAGACTGGCGAACTTTCCCGCATAGGGCTTAGACGCGCCGCCCTGTTCAGCCAGCAATGCTACATTGGGGGAAAATGGGTAGGCGATCCCAGTATCGAAGTACGCAATCCCGCAACCGGCGGCGTGATCGGCGCGATCCCCAATCTCGGCAAGGCTGACGCTGAGGCGGCCGTTGCAGCAGCTGCATCAGCGCTTCCCAAATGGCGGGGGGAGACCGCCGCGGCGCGCGGGAAGATCATGCGCCGCTGGAACGAACTGATGCTCGAACACCAGGAGGACCTTGCCCGCCTGATGACGGCCGAGCAGGGCAAGCCGCTGGCCGAGGCGCGCGGGGAAATCGCCTATGCCGGCGCCTTTCTCGAATGGTATGGCGAGGAGGCCAAGCGCGTCTACGGCGACACGATCCCCGCTCCCGCAACCGACCGCCGGATCATGGTGCTGAAGCAGCCCGTTGGCGTCGTCGGCGCGATCACGCCGTGGAATTTCCCCGCCGCCATGATCACGCGCAAGGTGGCGCCCGGCATCGCCGCCGGCTGCACCGTCGTGCTCAAGCCCTCCGAGCTTACGCCCTATTCCGCCCTCGCGCTGGCCGTGCTGGCCGAGGAGGCGGGCCTGCCGCCCGGCGTGCTGAACATCGTCACGGGCGATGCGGAGCCGATCGGCCGCGTCCTCACCGAGGACCCGCGTATCGCCAAGTTCACCTTCACGGGCTCGACGCCGGTGGGCAAGAAGCTCGCCGCCCAGTGCGCCGGCACGGTGAAACGCGTCTCGCTCGAACTCGGTGGCAACGCGCCTTTCCTCGTCTTCGATGACGCCGATCTCGAAGCCGCCGCAGCCGGCGCGATCGTCTCGAAATTCCGTAACACCGGCCAGACCTGCGTCTGCGCCAACCGAATCTATGTCCAGGATGGCGTCTACGACGCCTTCGCGAAACTGCTGGCCGAGAAGGCCAGCCGGCTCGTGGTGGGCGACGGCCTCGCCGGCGTCACCACACAGGGCCCGCTCATCAACGCGAAAGCGCTGCAGAAGGTCGAGGCGCATGTTGCTGACGCGCTCGGCCATGGCGCGAAAGTCCTCGCCGGCGCCGCCCGTGACAGTAATGGCGGAACGTTCTACCAGCCCACCGTTCTGCGCGATGTCGCTCCGGATGCATTGCTCACACGCGAAGAAACCTTTGGCCCTGTCGCCGGTCTTGTCCGCTTCAGGACCGAGGAAGAAGCGCTCCGCCTCGCCAACAACAGCCGCGCAGGCCTTGCCGCCTACGCCTACACCCGCGACCTCGCCCGTTCGTGGCGCGTCAGCGAGGCCCTTGAATACGGCATGGTCGGGCTCAACACCGGCCTCATCTCCACTGAAGTCTCCCCCTTCGGCGGCGTTAAGGAATCCGGCATCGGCCGCGAAGGCTCGAAATACGGCATAGACGAATATCTCGACCTGAAGGCGGTGTTCGTCCAGCTGTGAGGCCGTCGGCGACAGCCTGTCAGTTCCCTCGTCAATTCGGGGCGAACGGGCTCCCCGCAACAAAGCTTGGACGGATCGGGTCGTTCGCGACGTCCTCCACCAGCCGGTAAAGGAACGTGTTCATGTCGCGCGCCGCGCCCCAGTCGAGCGGCTGATTCATGTCGTCCTGCGGGCGGTGATAACGGGTCTGGTACCATTCGCGGTACCTCTTTTCTGCCTCCGTTCCCGGATCGAAGCCGAACACGAAATTGGTCGCCGGCACGCCCATGCGCAGGAACGGCCAATGATCAGTGCGCTGGTTGAGATTGCGCTCGGGCTCGAGATCCGGCCGTATCTCTATGCCCATCGCGTCCGCCACGCGGCGGACATTGTTGACCAGCGTCGTGTCGTCGATCGCATGCATGGTGAGAATCTTCAGCGGGAAGAGCGGCCGCAGCTGGTCGAGGTTCACGACGGCCGCGATCTTCTCCTTCGGAATGGTGAGGTGCGAGGCAAACCAGGTCGACCCGAGCAGGCCCTTTTCCTCGCCGGTATAGGCCGCAAAGAGAACCGACCGCTTGAACCCCCTGCCCGCTTGTCTCTCCGCCAGCCGGATCAGCGTCGCAACATAGGCCCCATCGTCAAACGCGCCGTTGTAGAGCGCGTCTCCATTCACGGGCTCGCCATAGCCATAGCCGTCGAGATGCGCCGACACGATCACGAACTCATTCTTCAGCACCGGGTCAGATCCGGGAAGGATGGCGAGGACATTGTCGGACTGGAGTTGGCCGGTCGATGTCGCAAACGTCGCGTTGAGTGTTGCCGGTATATCAAAGCTCGGGAGAGGTTGCATCTCGCTCCCGGCCTTTAGGATCGCGTCCGCATCGCGGCGGGTTGCCTCGATCAGGTCTTTGAAGAGATCGGTCGCAAACCGGATCACCGCCACCTGCGGATAGTCAGCCGAACCCGCGTCGCGGAAGGTGATCGACCGCGAATACGCTTCGGGCCAGCGAGAGGGCTCGATTGTGAATCCGGGATCATCGACATTGACAATGCCGACCGCGCCGGCCCTCGCCGCAGCTTCAATGCGCTGAGCCGGAGTTGTCATTCCCGCCCGCCGCGTTCCAAAGCAAACGACAACCTTGTACTCAACACGGACCAAGTCACTTGGACGGCAGTAGCCGCGAAAAGCAATATCTGCGCTCACTCTCGTGGGCAGCGCAGCGCTTGGCCGTACGGTGAAGCCATGGAGGAAATTGTAGGGTCGTGTCGTTCTGACGTCTCGAGGACCTCCGAGGTAGGAAATGATTTCAAGCGATGTCCCCTCCTTCTCCACCCGCACCTCTTGCAGCGGTAGGGTCTGGAACCACGTTTCGTTCTCGCCCGCAGGCTGCAACCCAGCCTTGGCAAACCGCTCCGCGACATACTTCGCTGCGCGGTCATATCCTGCAGACCCCGTATCGCGTCCCTCCATAGCATCGCTGGAAAGGTCGCCGGTGATGCCCCACCATGCGACCGTGTCGGCGTCCGTGCCCGCGGGCGGGTGCTGCGTGGTGGCGCAGGAGGTGGCCAGTAACGCGAGGGCGGCGAGGGGCAGGCGCATGTCGGTCTCCTAGAACAGGTCGCCCTGATCGTCCTCGTTGCGTGTGCGCCGCCTTATGCGCGGGCGAGGCGGGGCATCGTGCGCCGGTGGCGTTGGTGGACGCGGAACGGGCGTCCCCACCCCGGCAGTCGCTGCAACCTCACCATCGGCAAACCGCAGCTGCACTGTATCCCCATCGGTAACGCTCGCCGCCGAACGCACCAGTGCGCCATCGGCCCGCGTCACCAACGCAAAGCCCCGCGTCAGTACCCGTTCGTAGGAGACCGACTGGAGCACCCGCGCCTGCTGCTGCAGCGCGTCCTGCGCGCGCGCCAGGCGTCGCAACATCGCCGGCGACAGCCTCGCCGACAGCCGCGCAATCTCGCCTCGCCTCGCTGCCACTTCCCGACGCAAGGTGGCCGGCCGCAACCCGCCGCTCGCCTGATCGAACCGCGCCCGCTTGCGCGCCAGCATGCGCGACAGCGATCCACCGAACCGCTCAGACGCAAGATCGAGTCGTTGCCGCGCCCGGGCCAGCAGCACGTCGGGTTTGGGCAATCGCCCGACGGCCGAGCGCAGTTCGAGACGACGCTTTTCCATACCGCCTGACATCCGCCGCTCCAGGCGCGCGCCCAGTGTCGCCACCTGCGCCAGGAGGTCGGCGCGGACCGGCAGCGCCATCTCCGCCGCGCCGGTCGGCGTCGGCGCGCGGCGGTCCGAGGCGTAGTCGATCAGCGTGGTATCCGTCTCATGCCCGACCGCGGAGATCAGTGGGATCGCACTCTCGGCGGCAGCGCGAACAACGCGCTCCTCGTTGAACGGCCAGAGGTCTTCGATCGACCCGCCGCCTCGGGCCACGATGATCACGTCGGGTCGCGGGATTGCGCCGCCCGCCTCCAGCGCGTTGAACCCCCGTATGCCCGCAGCGACCTCGTCGGCCGCGCGTTCGCCCTGCACCAGCGCGGGCCAGATGATCACCCGAACCGGAAAGCGGTCGCGTACACGATGGAGGATATCACGGATCACTGCGCCAGTCGGGCTTGTCACCACTCCGATGACGGCCGGGAGGAAGGGCAGCGGTTTCTTGCGTTCGGGCGCAAACAGACCTTCGGCCGCCAGCTTCCTCTTGCGCTCCTCCAAGAGCTGCATTAGCGCGCCGACGCCGGCCGGGCGCATCCGATCGGCGATCAATTGATAGTTGGAGCGGCCAGGGTAGGTCGAGAGCTTTCCCTCGGCCACCACTTCCAGCCCCTCCTCGGGTTTGAACGGCAGCCGGCCGGCATTGCCTTTCCACATGATGGTGTTCAGCGTCGCGCTCTCATCCTTTATATCGAAATAGAGGTGCCCCGACTTAGCCAGCACGACGCGGCCCAGCTCGCCACGCACGCGCACGAAGGCGTAGGTCTCCTCCACCGTGCGCTTGAGGGCGCCGGCGAGTTCGGAGACCGTCATCTCCGGTGAATTGGAGCCGGGCTGCGCTTGCGATTCGGAAAGCTCGTCCATGCCCGCATTATTCGGTCGGCTAACGCCTGATCTCAAGCGTTGCGGCAGCCTTGCGCCTTCTGGCCTTCGCATTCACGCCGCGCGAGGCGCGGACCAGCACGAACCGGCCCGAAAATCCACTGGGCAGGCGCCACTCGCCCTCGATGCTGGTCAGTGTGTCGTCGACCGTGCCGGCATAACGGATCGGGTCGCCATGAACGCCTTGGGCGGGATGATAGCGCTTTGTAAACGCGACGTCTGATCCGCCGCGGGCGCCGCTGATATCGGCCGACAATTCGGAGAGGCCGGGCGAGCCGAAGGTAGCAGGCTCGAGCGTCGTGCCGGTAAGATTTCCGCCAGTCTCGATGATATGCGCTGTGAAGGGCGTGGGCGTTGGTCTCGCAGAATACCAGTACGCACCCGACCACAGCCCGGTCAGGTCCGTGTCGCGGGAGAAGGCGACCCTGTCGACCATGGCAATGTGCCTGCACTTCTCTCCCAAGCCGGGGTGCCGGGAGACTAGCCTTGTCTCCTAGGCGGCGGCCGTATTAATCCGGAGAGCAGTATAGACCCCGATCCGGACAATTGGGAAACCTTCATGAAGATTCTCATTGTCGGCGGAGGGGGCCGCGAACATGCCCTGGCTTGGCGGCTGAAGCAGAGCCCGCGCGTCTCGCGGATCATTGCGGCGCCGGGCAATCCGGGCATCGGCGAACTCGCCGACTGCGTCCCTGTCGCGGCCGACAACATAGAGGGGCTGGTTGATCTTGCGCGGATCGAGCGGCCGCATCTTGTCATTGTGGGGCCGGAAGTTCCACTGGTGATGGGTCTCGCCGATCGCCTGCGCGCCATCGATATTCCGGTTTTCGGCCCATCGGCGCGCGCAGCGGTGCTTGAAGGATCGAAGGGATTCTCCAAGGACTTCATGGCGCGACACAACATTCCGACGGCGCGATACCAGCGCTTCATGGGCAATGAGGCGGCGGGAGCGAAGCACTATTTGGCGACGTTCGATGGCCCGCCCTACGTCCTCAAGGCTGACGGTTTGGCGGCAGGCAAGGGCGTCGTCATCGCCGCGTCACGCGCGGAGGCCGAGGCGGAGATCGACGCTATGCTGGGTGGAAAGTTCGGCGCGGCTTCATCCTCCCTCGTGATCGAGGAGTTTATGCGCGGTGAGGAGGCGAGCTTCTTCGCGCTCTGCGATGGTGAAACGGCGGTGCCGCTCGCCGGCGCGCAGGACCACAAGCGCGTGGGCGATGGCGATACGGGTCCCAACACGGGTGGTATGGGCGCCTATTCGCCTGCGCCGATCCTAGACGCCGAGATGCAGCAGCGGGTGATGGACACGATCGTGACGCCCACGATCACGGGGATGCGGCAGGAGGGAAGGCCCTACCGCGGCGTGCTCTTCGTCGGCCTTATGATCGATGCGGCGCACGGCCCGCGCGTGGTCGAGTACAACTGCCGCTTCGGCGATCCGGAGTGCCAGGTGATCATGACCCGACTGAAGGAGGATCCGCTGCCGCAATTGCTGGCGTGCGCCACGGGCGGGCTTGCCGGGTGCAAACGGCTTGAGCGCTTTTCCGATCCGGCGGTCACCGTCGTGATGGCGGGCGCCGGCTATCCGGGCGAGCCGAAAAAGGGGGGCGCGATCCGTGGCCTCGATGCCGCGGGCAAGGTAGAGGGCGTTACAGTCTTCCATGCC
>Ga0172367_10000552_pt1 | contig 57612 bp, 57 predicted proteins | sample Lak10m_FD_114542 | JGI IMG/M metagenome (GOLD analysis project Ga0172367, IMG submission 114542) | Freshwater microbial communities from Kabuno Bay, South-Kivu, Congo - kab_022012_10m | ecosystem: Environmental > Aquatic > Freshwater > Lake | place: Democratic Republic of the Congo: South-Kivu... | reverse complement strand
TTTGATCAAATTTAAATAAATCATAAAAATCGCGAAAGTTATTTAATAAAAATCGAGCATGATCAGAATCATTTTTAAAGTTTTCTTTTTTGACATAAAAAAGATCGAAACTTAAAGTAAGAATCTTTGGTAATTTTTCAATAATTTTGATCAATTCACTTGAAGTGATAGATTCTCTTGCTCCACCAACTAAAATTGGCTTAATGAAAATTAATGAATCAATGGTTTTTTCACTAATGTCATTGGTACCAATTTTTCTTGAAGCATCTAATATGAATTCTTTGATATTTAAATTAGTTTCAGGTCCATTTCTATCGCCCATGATTTTAATCGTGACTTGAGTAAAGCGAGTAAGGGCATTTAGAAAGTTTTCTCTTAATTCAAAAAAACGGTGTTGATTTTCTGGCTTTGCGATTTCTTTTAAAGAGTCAGTAATGATGATGGCTTCTCGGTTAGCAGTTAAAAGAAGTTCAAAAAGTGGGGTGATGTTTCCTCGAGAGATTTTTTTGGCCTCATCACGAAGCATGATCATATTAAGCTGAAAAATAATTGATAAGCCTTTTACGATGGAATCACTTTGTTTTTCAAAAAACTTTCGAACAAAGTCCCCAATTTCCTTTTCGTTGACCCCATCAGTTTCAGTTGATTTTACATATTTGGTGTATTGAATAAAGTTTTTTTGTAAACACTTGATTTGCTCTTCTTGATTCTCTTTAAAAATTTCAGATAATTTTGTGGTATCAATTTTACAAGTTTGTAGTTCATCGGTTTTATAGACATTGGTGTTTTCAAGTGGCTTGTCTTTGATATAACCACAGCTATAAAGCGTGAAGCTCAAAATGATCAGACTTGCAATAAAAGAAGGTCTAAAACTAAAATTCATATTCTAACTATATTTTAAAACTAAACATCGCGGGATGAAAAGTTAAGAATGCGTCAAATTTACATGGTTTTGACAAGTTTAGTTTTACCTTTTCTTACTTTTTTTGTACTGTGAATAGATATGTGTCAAAAGCTTAGACAGGGATTGTTTTTATCCCTATATTTTTTACTTAGTTTCAATTCGCTTGCCCTTGAAGGCGAATTTCACTGGGAAAGATCGATAAGGCTTAATAAGCCTTTAAATCAAAATGATACAGTTGATTGGTTTGGATTGGGCCTTCAATCTAAGCCCACAAATGAACCAAGTACCTTTAATTTTGATACAGATTTACGCTTTTATATAAAAGACTCTAATTGGTTCAATTTTTCTTTGCAAGAAGCCTATTATAATTGGCCACTTATTCCAGATACACAGTTTATTATTGGTAGAAAAATAGTGGATTGGAATATAAATGAGAAATATTGGCTTCTAGGATATTTAAATGCTCGACAATCTTTTACTCTTTTAAGTGAAGATGAAGAAGGGCTCACAGGTCTTTTTCTAAAAAAAGAATTAAATAACTTTAGCTATGAGTTTATGCTTTCATATTTTTATATTCCCCAAATTAATCCCAATATAAACTTTGAAAATGGGAATGTGGATTCGCACAGTGAATGGTCGAGGCTTCCACCAAAGTTCACCGTACTGTCAGGAACGACAGTGCCCATTTATTACAAGCTAAAAAAAATTGATATAGCAAAAATTGTTTTGAATAAATCATTAGGTTTTAATTTAAATTATCGTTGGAATACTGGCGCATTAGGTTTCACCGCGCTCTATAAACCCGAAAGTTCACTCAGGTCAAATGCCGAAGCTTATTATGATAATGTGGTTTTAAATAAAGTTGTCGTTGAAGCCGATCCAACCGTCAATCATCATGCTTATTTAGGATTACAACTTCAACAACGTTTTGGTGATTACTTCTCTAGATTTGGATTAACTCATGTTGATCCAAATGCAAAACTTGGAAAAGATATTCCTTTGTTTAGTATTAATAATTCAAGAAAAACTTTTACCAGTGACTACTTTAGTATTTCTCCTCGCTATGAAAAGGAGACTTATTCACATTTTACTTCATGGGTAAATAGAGATTTTTATTCTTTGGCCTTTAACTATATTCATTTATTAACTAAAAACGTCAGAAAGGGTGATGACTTTTTCTCTGATTCTGTTAAGTGGAAGAGGGCTTTAGGCTTTACCGTTAATCTCAATTTAAATGAGAAATGGTTTTGGATGGGAGATATTAAATACGATTTAGATAGAGAAGATAATATTTTAAAATCTGAAATGGGTTATCGGGCATCTCCTAGATTAAAAATCAATTTAGGATTAGAAGTTTTGAAAGCTCCATTAGAAAGCAGTTATTGGAGTTATTATCGGGCGAATGATCTCATGTATGCTTCAGTCGCCTATGTTTTTTAATTAAAATTTTATTCGGCAAGTTTAAATTTCAATAAATATTGAGTTCCCTTTATTAAATTTCCATCAGGCATAGAAATAGGAGAGTTTATTTGAATTGTCCCATTAAACTCAGTGACAAAGGCTTTCACTAGAGGCATCCCATAACCAGTGCCCATTTCGCCGCTTGTTCCTCGTCTAGAAACTTGTCCTTGTAATTCAAAAATGTTTTTCAGGATGTCCTCAGGTATGCCGATCCCTCTGTCTTCAATGCTAATATGAATGAAGGATTCTTCCTGCTCATCTAACTCTTTCCACCAATTAATTTTAATTTTTTCTCCACTGTTTGAAAACTTAATGGAGTTTGAAATAAGATTTCCTAATATTTGATAAGAAAAAATGGTTTGATCGATAACAATTTTAAAATCTGGAGATGAAAGAGAATTTACTTCAACTTTTATATTTTTTTCTGAGATTTGCTTTTCAAATAACTCCACCGCTTTGTTGATTGAATCAGAAACGGAGTGTACTTCTTTGTTGAAAAGAAATTTATGATCTTCAACTGCTTTCATTTTTCGAACATTTTCAAGGATTTCTACAATTCTTATACTTGTTCTATCAAGTAACTCTACATTTTTTGCCAAGTTATTCTTTTCTTCTACTTTTTTCATTTTTCGAATCATCATCCTAATCGTTTGCATAGGATTGGCCAGGTCATGGAAAAGAACTCGAAGGAGAGTTTCATTTTTCATTTTTTCATCTTGTAGGTTTTTCACGAAATCTAACTCTGATCGGGTATGAGTATCAGCGAAATAGAAAGTTGCTATAGCAAATAAAACTAAGTTTAACTTCATTTGCGATAAAAAAGTTTCATGATTAGAAAAAGGAAACATTTCAATTTGTAAAAAACTAAGAATAGTAAATAAAACTAAGAAACTAAAAATAATTAGTACTCCCCATAAGAATCCTCTTCTTCCTAAGAGCCCTCCACCTAAAGTGGGCATATAGGTCATCCAGACAAGTCCAGGAGCTTTTAATCCACATCTTTAAGATTTAATTTTGTAAACTCATATTGAACTTTTGTCTGCTTGTTTTTTTGAGCGCAGAGCTGACAATACTCTTGATAAAATACGACTAAATGTTTGACGCCTTCACCTTTTGATCCTGTTGCGTCTCGATATCCACCACTAAAAGTTGTTCCTTTTGTTTCAATTGCCCCAGAGATGACTATTTGAATTGAATCCTTGATCTTTATTATTTCTTCCGAAGTGATATTCCCGTTTAATCTTGTCGGCAAAATTCCCGAGCGAGCACAAATTTCAGAAGCCATATAATTTCCAACCCCAGGAAAAGCTTTTTGGTCGAGTAAATAAGGCTTTATTTGTTTTTGAGGATTTTTAAAAAATAATTCGGCGATGGTGTTTTCATCGAATGTTGGATCGCTCACATCAATGGGTATACTCGATACCTTTTTATGAAATCCCTCATTATTTAAAATATAAAAATGACCAAATCGCCTCGGATCAATATAGGTGAGGACATTATTTTTTGTTTGATCAATTAGTTCAATGTGGCCATGCTTTTCATTTAATCGATCATGGCCCATTTGCCAAGAACCACTCATCCCAAGATGCGAAATCAAGTGTCCGCCATTATCTAAATCCATCAAAATCCATTTTGCCTTTCGATAAATCCTAATGATTGTTTTACCTTGTAAATCAAAATCACGGGATTTAATTAATCGCTGCGTTCGATCCGAAAAATAGACTTCATCAATTCTAAAAGGAAGAATCGGTTGGAGTTGATTGCAGATTGTGGTTACTTCGGGTAGTTCAGGAATGGTACACCTATCTTGTTAATTTCATTCACACGATATCACAAAAAAGGCTTCCATGCCATCCAATGCCATCCGTTTAACTAATTATTTACAGCTTTTTGAAATTTTTTAAGCGAAACAACGTTACTAAAGGTGGCATGGTTTTCATTGTTTTCTCTAAGTACTGTTCGAATGTGTTCCATGATTTTTTCAGAGAACTTTTTTTGATCGTCTTCTGTACATTTTGAATAGTGATTTGCTAGCTTTAAATCTTTATGACCAGTCATTGCTAAAACGGCATCTAGACCACCTCCAACTTGGCGAGCAAGTTTGGCCATTCCATGACGAAGAATGTGTGTTCCAGAATATGGAACTCCACTTTTCCTTTGAGCATCTCGATAATTAATCTGAACAGTACAGTTTTTCATATCAATATTACTCCACTGAATTCCACAAATCTCACCGATTCGACCTGCACAGTAAAATTGCATCATCGCTAGATCGCGATAGAGTGGCGGAAGATAATCAAAGAACAAAAATGCACTTTGAAGATCAATTTGCTTTCGACATTGGCTTTAATTGAACTTGGCAGGTCGTTTGGTGTGACACCTGCCAATAGAGGGAAAATATCAACAGGAGTTTATGAATTTTCGAATCATCCTATGTATCTAGGTTATGCAATTTCAGAATTTGGAGTTCTAATATTAAATCCATTAAATATTCTAATTTATATTATTTCTATTAGGCTGTATATTTTTCGAAGTAAAAAGGAAAATGTTTTTTTCAGCTTTAGAAACGTTATAAATCTTTAGAACATTTAGAGCAGTACCCGTAAAAAACTAGTGAAAGTTTTGCTTTAGAAAATCCATGAATGTCTTTTAGTGCTTTCTCAATTTTCTCAAAAAGTTTTTCATTTCCTTTGTTTGATTTCCCACATGATTTGCAAATATAATAATGTCTAATTTTTTTATCAATTATATATTGAAATACTTTACCTTTGGGCAGATTAATTTCTTGAATAATTTCTAATTTTTTGAATAATTCTAAATTTCGATAAATACTAGATCGATCAACATCTTTAAGATTTAATTTTGTAAACTCATAAATATCTCGCAACGATAATTGATTATTATTATTATCTATGAAAAATTGTAATAAAGCCCTTCTTGGAAGAGTAACTCGCATTTTATTAGATCTTAAAATTTCTAGTAAATCTTTATGTTTTTTCATTTAAATTAATTTATTTCATAGTATTATTTTTAAGTCAAAGGTTAAGTTTTTATATCGTTAACAAATGAACTTAGTATGCACATGTTTATGATTTCTGTCACCGAAGCTGTTCGAGGTATAATATTTGCTGAATAACTCATTGGACCTAATATCGGTCCAATCGCATTAGCGTTGGCGAATTGAACTAATAATTTATAACTAATATTTGCAGAGTTAAGATCTGGAAATACTAAAATATCGCTTGGGCCATCCAGGGTTGAAAAATTAAATAATTTATCCAATAAAGATTTATTAACAGCAACATCTGCTTGAATTTCGCCATCAACTTTCAAATTAGGGTATAGTTTTTTTGTCAAAGCAACTGCATTCTTAATTTTGATAGCTTTTTCATTATTACTAGAGCCAAAATTTGAAAAGCTTAAAAAAGCTATTCGAGGTTCTTTTTTAAAAAGTGACCGAAATAAACTGGCAGAACTCGATGCCATCTCAACTAAATCATTTGTTGATGGATCTACTTGAACAGCACAATCTGTAAGGAAAATGACTCGATTTTTTATGGATAAAACAAATAGACCAGAAACTTTTTTCTTCTCTTCGGTTCCCAATACTTTTATTAGTGGTGAGAAGCAGTCTGAGTAGTTTAGAGTTGGTCCGGCTATAAAGACGTCGGCAAATTGTTTTTTTACCAACATTGCACCGAAATAATTTGGATGTGCAAGCATTTGGTCTGCATGATAGATACTTACTCCTTCCCTTTGTTTTTCTTGAGAAAATTCTTTAATGAAATTACTAAATTCAGAATGTTTTCTCGGTGATATAATTTTAATTTCATCTTTTAAATTTTGAAGGCCGAGTAATTCCATTTTCCGATGTATACTCTTCTTATTGCCTAATAGGATTGGTTCAATTAATTGTTCATCAGAGAGTTGTTTGATTGCAAGCAATATTCTAGTATTTGTACCTTCGGAAAATACTATTCTTATCTTGTGTCCAATTTTTGCAACTTTACTTTGTAGTCTATCTCTAAGTGACTTTATAAATTGAGCTGAATTACCCATTCTTTCTTCTAAAGATCTAATATATTCATTAAAGTCATTTATCGTTAATCTATTTACTCCTGAATCGATTGCTGCTTTTGCAACAGCTGGAGTAACTCTTGTTAAAATTCTAGGGTCAAATGGTTTTGGAATTAAGTACCCTTTTCCAAATGTAAAATCATTTCCACCATAGGCTAGTTTTACTTCATCGGGAACATCTTCCTTTGCGAGTTCTTTTAGTGCTTTTACTGCAGCTAGTTTCATTTCAAGATTTATTTTTTTTGCTCTTACGTCAAGTGCTCCCCGAAAAATAAATGGAAAGCAGAGTACGTTATTTACTTGATTTGGAAAATCAGATCGTCCCGTTGCGACGATGGCATCAGGTTTAACTTTCAAAACCTCACTGGGTAATATTTCTGGTTCAGGGTTGGCCATTGCAAATACGATAGGCTCTTTTGCCATTTTTTCAACCATATTACTAGTTAGAAGTCCTTTGGCAGAACAACCAATAAAAACATCTGCATCAACAAGTGCTTCATCCAGAGTTCTTTTTTTTGTATCAGAAGCAAATTCCTCTTTAAATTGATTCATTCCTTGTTGACGATTTTTATAAATAACTCCATTTGAATCACACATGATAAGATTTTCTTTTTTTAGTCCAAGCTCAATAAGTAATCTTACTATTGAAATTGCAGCAGCTCCAGCACCAGAAACTACCAATTTTGAACTTTTGATATCTCTTGATGTAATTTCCAATGCGTTTAGAAGTGCAGCAGAGGCAATTATTGCAGTTCCATGTTGATCATCGTGAAAAACTGGTATGTCTAAGTTTTCAATTAATTGTTTTTCGATTTCAAAGCACTCTGGTGCTTTAATATCTTCTAGGTTTATTCCTCCAAAGGTTGGTTCAATTTGTTGAACAAATTTTACCATTCCTTCCACTGTTGGCTCATTTACTTCAATATCGAAAACGTCGATATCTGCAAATTTTTTAAAAAGATTTCCTTTTCCTTCCATTACGGGCTTACCGGCAAGTGCTCCAATGTTACCAAGTCCTAAAACAGCGGTTCCATTAGAAATTACAGCGACGAGATTGCTTTTAGCTGTATATTTATAAGCATCGTTTGGATTTTTTGCAATTTCTAAGCATGGATGGGCAACGCCAGGTGTATACGCTTTTGAAAGATCGATTGATGTTTCAAATGGTTTTGTTGTAACTACTTCGATTTTTCCAGGTCTTCCCATTGAGTGATATTCGAGTGCTTGATTCTTTATGTTGTTTTCTATTTCTTTATTCATAATAATTCCTATTCAGTTATTTTGATTTCAAATATTTTTTTAGCTTTTTCAAAAATTTCTAGAACTTTGGTTAAATCATTAATCTCGTGAGATGACATATAGCTTGTTCTAATTAATGTTTCTCCATTTGGTACAGCAGGTGGCAAGACAGGCGTGCAAAATATGCCATGGTCTTCCATGAATTTTGTCACTTGAAGAGCTTTGAGGTCATCGCCGATGAAGATTGGAATGATCGGAGTTTGTGATCCGTATGTGTAGAAACCTAGTTCTTGGAAACCGTGTCTCATAAACGCAACGTTTTTCCATAGGTTTTCTATAATCGTAGCGTCTTTAGTTACGATATCAATACATGCAGAAACTGTAGCAACTGCAGATGGTGGCATAGAAGCAGAGAACATAAAAGATCTGGCCGTGTGACGAACGTAATCGATGTTTTCTTTAGAACCAGAAATAACACCACCGATTGAAGCAAAAGATTTTGAGAATGTTCCCATGTTGAAATCAACTTCTTTTTCTAAACCAAAGTGCTTCATTGTACCGCGACCCTCAGGTCCCATAACTCCCAATCCGTGAGCATCGTCAACGTAAACGTAAGCTCCGTATTTTTTAGCAAGAGCTACAACTTCTGGAAGCTTCATAACATCACCGGTCATAGAGAAAACTCCGTCGGCAACGATGACAACGCGATTGAAGCGGTGAACGTTACTTTCAAGAAGTTCTTCTAGAGAACTCATGTCATTGTGCTTATATTTAAAAGTTGTTCCAAGTGCTAAACGAGATGAATCGATGATAGACGCGTGGTTTTCCGAGTCAAAAAGCATTAGATCTTTAGGGCCGCAAAGTGCTGATAAAGCACCTAAGTTTGCTTGCATACCAGTTGAGAAAACGATGGCATCTTCATGCCCTAAGTATTCTGCAAGTTTGTGATCTAATTCTTCGTGAATATTTAAGTTACCATTTAAAAATCTAGATCCAGTACAACCTGTACCGTATTTTTCGATCGCTTTAATGGCCGCTTCTTGAACGTATGGGTGATGTGTAAGTCCTAAGTAGTTATTAGAACCGATCATGATGTGCTTTTTGCCTTTTACGGTTACAGTTGATGCTTGAGTTTCTTCTATAGCTCTAAAAAAAGGGTAAAGATCTTTCTCTTTCAAAATATCTATTCGATCAAGTAGTTTAGATGTTAAATTCTTTGTTTTAATTTTTAACATTTAAATTCTCGTTTGATTTTATAATTAATTTACACATTTCTACTAAGCTGTATGATTTTAATTTTTTTATAGGAATTTGTTTATCGTTTAGAATAGGTAAATGTTTTAATTCTTCGTTTAGAATAATTGTTTTATTTGCCATTACTTCATCAACTTTACTTACAGGTGTGAAATGAGGTGCTGTACTTAAGACGTTTGGTACTTCATTTACGAGGTGAAGAATAGTTTTTATAACACTGATGAATTCATCAATTTCATTTTTTGAAAAAGATTCAGTTGGTTCAATCATTAATCCATAAACTTCAGGAAAGGCAACTGTTGGGGCATGGTAACCAAAATCTAAAAATAATTTTCCCATTTTTGCAATGATTTGAGATTTAGGAATTCCTGTACTAATAATTTTATTAAACGTCTCTTCTGGAGGTGTGATAATAAATTCATGCATTCTAGGAATGTTTTCACAATTTAAAGGTAATGTAGAATATGATTGTTTAAGTTGATTAAACATATACCTAGCATTTAAAACTGCAGTTGCTGACATTCGTCTTATACCTTCAATACCTAAATATTCAATATATGCCAAGCATCTTACTTTATGTGCAAAATTCCCAAAATGGCGATGTGTAGATCCAATTGAGTTAATCGGTTTTGTTAAAATAAAAAGATTATTTTTCTTTTCAACAATGTGACCTGGTAAAAATGAACTTAATCTTTCTGAAACAGCAACTATTGCATCTCCTGGGCCTCCCCCTCCGTGTGGAATTGACCATGTCTTATGAAGATTATTATGAACAGCATCTACTCCCATTAATTCGAGATTTATTTGCCCTGCTATTGCGTTCATATTAGCCCCATCCATATATACTAAGCCACCAACAGCATGGATCATGTCAGCAATATATTTAAAGTTTTTTTCGAAAATTCCAGAAGTATTGGGATTAGTAATCATGATGCCAGCAATTTGCTGATTGAAATAAGCTATTTTTTCATCTAAATCATTTAAATCAATCTGTCCCTCATTGTTTGCATTTATTAATATAATTCTTAAATCATCATTGTTTTCGCCAACGAATCCAGCTACGGCAGCAGAAGCAGGATTCGTGCCATGAGCTGATTTAGGAATAAGAATTATTTTTCTATTTTTTCCATCACCTTTTAGTTGATGGTATGCTTGAAACATTTTTAAGCCAACTAGTTCACCTTGTGCTCCGGCAACAGGTTGTGTTGTTACGGCAGAAAGTCCTGTAATTTGTTTAAATCTTTCTTGAATTAGGTATAAAATTTCTAGAGAACCTTGTATGTCTTCTATCGGTGCTTGAGGATGGCACTTGGTAAATCCAACAAGATTGGCTAATTCTTCATTTAGTAAGGGATTATATTTCATTGTGCAAGAACCTAGCGGGTAGATTCTGTCATCGACAGAAAAATTTAAAGTTTCAAGCTTTTTATAATAATTTTTCAAACTATCAAATTCAATTTTTGGAAAAAAAGTAGAGTATGTACGTTCTAGATTTAATGGGAATTTGATTTCAGGATTATTTATTTTTTTTAAACCAAATTTCTTTTTGAAGAATGTTTTTAATGTATTTAGTTCGATGTCTGTGTGAATGTTAGAGAACGAAATAAGTATAATGTTATTATTTCTTGAAACTCGATTCGATATATTTACTCCTACGTGTAAATTTTCTTCTCTAGCCTCTTTGATGAATCGATCGATATCGTATTCGATTTCTAAAGCGACTTCATTAAAGAAGTATGAATCGGGAAATGCCAACTTAACACCTTCAAGTTGTAGTAATTCATTAACGGTTTTATATGTAATTGCCTTTACATCTTGTATTCTTTTTTCGAAGTGTTCACTACCTAATTCTAATAAGGATGCTCCGACTAAAGTCGCGATGAAAGATTGATTTGAGCAAATATTTGATGTCGCTTTTTCTCTTCTGATATGTTGTTCTCTAGTGGATAATATCATACATAGACAATCATCACCTTTTGCATCTTTGGTCTTGCCTATGTAGCGGCCTGGTGTTTGACGAATATCTGTCGTATTATTTTGATTATATCTAACCCCAAATATTCCTAGGCCAGGACCACCGAAATTTGGTGATATGGCCAGATGTTGTCCCTCTCCAACAATTATGTCGACACCTTCTTGTTTTGATCCAAATTCATTTGGTTTATTTAAACCACCCTTTCCAATTAATATGGGGTCTATAATTGCAATTGATTTTATATTAAATTCTTTTGTTATATCAGTTAATAAATTCACATTCTCAATAATTCCAACACTATTGATTTGGGGGAAAGTAATTGAAGAAATTTCTTTCTTATATTTCTGAATTAATTCAAGTAGTATTTCTTTATTTATTTGTCCAGAGATAGGATTTAGTGGGATTTTAATTAGTTTGTATCTTGTGTTAGAAATTAAAGTCTCGCAAACTTCTAAATCGTTGGGAAAAATCCCCTCTGATATCAATGCAATTTTTTTTGTAGGAGTTAATCTAAATGCTGTTTGAATTGCTTCAAATAAGGCCGTTGATCTATCATAAAGTGAAGCATTAATTGCTTCAAATCCAGTTATTTTTGAAAGCAGATTTTGATAAATCCAAATAGAATGTAATGTGCCTTGTGATCTTTCTGGTTGATAAGGTGTATAAGCAGTGGTCAAGCCTCGAAGAGTTGAAATATATTTTGAAATTTGGGATTCGTTAAAGTTTTGTAAACCATCACCTAAAAAATTTATCCTGATTTTATTTTTTTTAGATATTGAATTAAATAATGTGGATACTTCGGATTTACTTTTTTTATCAAAATTAATTTTTTGATAGTCTAATTTTATTCCATTATTAATATGATTAAAAAGTTCATCTAAATCTTGTAGTTTTAATCCCTCTAACATCTCATTTTGATCACGATTATCAATTCCAATGTAAAATTCGTTTTCTTCACGATTAATGACTTTTTGCATTGCAAACTCCCTTTGATTTTTTCACTATCATTCACGCTATTGCATCATTTTGCAATATTAATTTGACCAATCGTAATAAAAAAAATAGATTTATTGCAACATGATGCAATGGCAAAGTTAGAGTTTTATGAAAAAAATTAATGTCGCTATAAATGGAATGGGAAGAATTGGACGAACTTTATTAAGAGAATATTTCAGACGAAATGACTCATCTTTTAATTTAGTTGCAATAAATTCGATTGGGGATTTAGAAGAGATTGCAAATTTAATTGAATTTGATTCTATTCATGGAAAGTTGAACTTTAAGTTAAGTTGCAATAAGGAAACTGTCACAATTCGAGACAGGGTAATTTCTTTTAGTAATCATAATGATATTTCAAAAATTACCTGGGATAGGAACAGTGTTAATTTAGTCATTGATTGTACAGGGAGGCACAAAAATAGAGAACAGCTTGAAAAATATTTTCATATCAGAAGTGTTAAAAAAGTTATTCTATCCAGTCCAGGGGTGAACTTAGACTATACTTTTGTTTTAGGTATTAATCACCATGATTACGAACCTCGCAATCATAACCTTGTTTCAAACGCGAGTTGTACAACAAATTGTATTGCCCCAATACTGAGGCTAATACATTCAAGATATTTAATTAATTCTGGTTTTTTTTCGACTGTGCATTCCTATACATCGGATCAAAATTTATTAGATGCTGCTCATTCTGATCTTCGCAGAGGGCGAGCTGCAGCATTGTCAATAATACCTACAACCACAAATGCAACAAGTACTTTGTTTGAAGTAATTCCTGACTTGAAAGGAAAAATAAAAGGAAATTCATACCGTGTACCTACACCAAATGTTTCGCTTGCTGATTTTACTCTGAATGTTAAAGAAGTACCAAACAAGGATGAAATAATAAGAATTTTCCAGCAAGCATCTCGTTCATATTTAAAAGGGATATTACGCTACGAAGAGAGGGAACTCGTTTCTTCTGATTTTATAGGCGATACACATTCTGCAATTATTGATTCTAACTTAATAAGTATTAATGATCATACTATTAAATTAGTTGCTTGGTATGACAATGAAATTGGTTATTCTAATAGGATTTTAGATTTAATAAATTATATTCAGCAAAAAGGAATATAGAAGAAGGATAATATGAGTGAATTAAAAACAGCACTTTATGAACATCATGTAAGTTTACATGCTAAAATGGCACCCTTTGGAGGGTTTGTGATGCCAATTCAATATACTTCTGTAATAGAAGAGGTGAATGCGGTTAGAAAAGATGTAGGAATGTTTGATGTTTCTCATATGGGAGAATTCTTTGTCGAGGGAGCTGATGCTGTACACTTTGTAGACTATGCAATTACAAATGATTTTTTAAGTGCTGAAATCGGAAAGGCGGTTTATTCACCATTATGTAGAGATGATGGTACTTTGATTGATGACTTAATCGTTTATAAATTAAGCAAGACGAAGGTTATGATTTGTGTAAATGCATCAAATATAAAAAAAGATTGGGATTGGCTAAGTGTTGTTATATTGAAATTTAATTGTCAATTATCAAATCGTTCGGATGACTATTCACTTATCGCTATTCAAGGGCCGAATTCTGAAGCGATTCTTAGAAGTGTTGGACTTCTTAAAGATTCTATTGATTTAAAGTATTATTCAATTCTTTGTTTAGATGATCAAATAGAGAAATTAATTATTGCTCGAACTGGATATACAGGGGAGGATGGATTTGAAATTTTCTGTGGACATGCTTTTGCAAAAATTTTATGGGGAAAGCTAATTTCAATGAATGTAAAACCATGTGGTTTAGCCGCGAGAGATGTATTAAGATTAGAAGTCTGTTATCCACTTTTTGGGCACGAATTAGTGGATCATCTTACACCATTAGATAGTAATGTTCGATGGACTGTAAAAATAAAAAAACCGATGTTTATTGGAAAAAATTCATTAGTTAATTACGTTCCTAGATTTAAACTTATAAATCTTGAATTAGAAAAAGGTATTCCACGAGAAGGATATGAAGTTTATAATTCTGAAAATATATCGGTTGGAGTTGTTACATCGGGTACAATGTCAGTTGTACTAAATAAAGGAATTGCAATGGCGTTTGTAAGTACTAATGCCAAATTGGATTCATTGAAAGTGAAAATAAGAAATCAATATTATGAAGCAAAAATAGTTGAAGGAAGCTTTTACAAGGGGAGACATAAATGAGTAAGATTTTATCGAATTTAAAATATACAAAAGATCATGAGTGGGCAAATATTCAAAATGATGAAATGGCAATAATAGGCATTACCGATTATGCACAGTCAGCACTCGGAGATATAGTATTTGTGGAGCTTCCAGAAATTGGAAGAAAGTTGAATGCGCACGAATCATTTGGCGTTGTTGAATCGATTAAATCAGTAAGTGATCTATATTCTCCTCTTACAGGGGAAGTTCTTGAAGTAAATACAGAGTTACTCTCTAGTCCAGAGCTTTGCAATTCATCACCGTATGAAAAGGCATGGATGATAAAATTAAAAATTGAAAATTTAGAGGAAAAAAATACACTTTTAAATAGTGATGCTTATTCAAGTTTGCTTCACTAGTTAGAGTTTTTTCCTTAATTCGAGAAAGCCTGCTTTAATCATTTTACTTTTAATAAGCACCCAATTATTTGGAGCAGGTTTCCCGAACCCGTGATAAGTAATGAGAACCGTTCCCTTAGGAGCATTATTTAATATTTTGTCTATATGTGAAGTGTATTTTTTGAATGTTGATTCTGAGTAGGAAATTTTGTTGTCGATTTGAAAGCATTTTAGATCTGAAATTTGCTCATAAAAAGGATTAAACAAATAGTAAGCATCATATTTAATGCTTTCATGATTTATGATATTTGTGTTAAAAAACTTAAATTTTTCAAAATCGTTCGCTGTAAATATTTCATTTGAGATTTGAACTAACTCATTCCTTTGTTCTACCCCGTGAATTTCCAAGTTTGTTAATAGTCTTAGATAAAAACAGATTTTTCCAACACCAGATCCAATGTCAAGAAATAGGTGACAGTTTTCTTCTTGTAACCATTCTGCCATTGTTTGTGCTACTTCCCATGGACTCCATTGTACAATAGAACAAAATTGATAGTACTCAGGAAGAAGTGAGTCAAATAACTCATCATTGTAATCAGTTTTATTTCTTAATTTATCTGTAGGTAATTTAATATTTTTAGAAATTTTTTTTGAAAGGCCATCTTTGATTGTCGGGGCAAAATCATTAAAATGAATACTCATATACAATCCATTTGATTACTAATGCAACTTGATGCAATATTTTTTTTATTATAATATAAAAAGTATGATAACAGAAGACTTAAATATTTCTCACTATTCAAAAAGTAATATTATTATTTGGATGTTAATGGCAACTCAGGCTGGAGTCTTAAATATAGGTGGTTATTTAGCATGTCATCGTTTTGTTTCACATGTAACAGGCTTCTTTACATTGTTTGGAAATGAACTAGCACGATTGAATTATATTTCAGCATTAAAATATTTTATCATTCCATTATTTTTCCTTTTGGGAGTTATTATAAGTGGGGTATTCATTGACCTACGCTTACTGCTGAAAAAGCGTCCAAAATATTACGTTGTTTTTATAATACTTTTTTTCCTTAATTTTTTATTAACTTTTCTTGGCGTAAATGGATATTTAGGTGTTTTTGGTGAACCCTTAATAAATACTAATGATTATATTTTATTAATTTTTATATGCTTTATATGTGGCATGCAAAATGGAGCGATAACCTCCGTTTCTAGATATGTAATTAGAACTACTCACATGACAGGGCTAACGACTGACTTAGGTATTGGGTTAGTAAGAATATTTAACAAGAATTTGATTCCAACGATTGCTCATGCAGAAGTTCAGCCAACTATAATGAGGTTATTAATAATTTTATCTTTTACCTTTGGCTCAGCTCTAGGAGCATTGATATTTAATAAATTTTTGTTTTATGGTTTCCTATTGCCAACTTTAAATTCGGCATTAATTGCATTTTATATAATTTTAAATAAAAGAAAAAATCAAAATGAAGAACAAGTCTAATAGTAAATTTATCGCATTTAGAAAATATCTAAACTTAGAGATCAATAGGTATCTTGATGATTCATGCTTAAAAATAATTGATTCTGAACTGTTGACAGAAGTAACTCTTATACTATCTAATTATCAAGAAGAAGGAGCACAATTATTTCCTGTAATATTTATTACTTCAACTATTTCTGATGTTTTAGAACTTTGTCAGGGAGTTGATGAAATAAAGTTAGGAAGTCTAAAAAATGAAAAAGACTCAATATTAAAAGCCTTCAAAGTTGCAGCTCCTCTTTCTGAAGGGCGTGAATGGGCAATTTTTTTTGAAATAAAAAACACAATATTTAATTTTGGTATTTTTAGAAGTAATTTGTCGCCATTAAATCCAACTCCATTTGAAAAATTGCGTTCAACTAAAGCAGATAACAAAAATATAATTGGACTTACAAGGTCTGGATCAAGTGTTGTTGAAATTCGAATTTCAAGACAAGATTCACTACTTGTTAATGTTTCAGGTGCATTCGATGAGTTTAAAAATCCTAAAGATCAGATTAAAGAATTTATGGATAAAGTCAGTCAAGATATATCAGAAGATTTAAAAAACCATGTTAAAAGTTTCTACTATCGTGTAGGTATTGACTTGCTTTATGCCAATCATGGAGCACTTCTTCTTGTTATTAAAGATGATGCTAAAATTCCTTCAATAATACGTGATGGCGTAATCCTTGAGAAGAATATTAACGTAAGCGAAAGTGTAAAACTATTTTGTAATTCGAAAACAATAAGTAATTACCAGCAACTATTGTCATGGAATCATTTATTAAGAAGAATGTTTTCCATGGATGGAATTACCATCTTAAATACAAGTGGTGCCATTGTTGGTTATAATTGCTTTATTGAAACAAAATTTTTAGAGCGAAAATATGGTGGTGCGAGACTTCGAGCATTTAAAACATTGAAAAATACTTTAAATGAAAAAATTGTTGGTGTTTTGTATAAGTCGCAGGACGGAAATTTGAAAACGTTTTATCCAAGTGAAGAGGCTTAATTCAATTCCTTCAAGGAGAACTCAAGGATTGGATTAAACCTCTTCAGATCCTGAGCTTGTAATGATACATTTTAAGATGAGAATGTCATTTCTTCTTGCATCAAGATGCAATACTTGGTAGTTTGTTATTATGAGAAAAAATATCTTTAAAAATGTTTTTGAAGAAGCGTATTTTCTTTTTTTATGTGGCGATTTTGAAGAGTCCGTAATCAAATTAAAAGAACATCTTCTAAGTATAAATGAGGAGTTGCTAAACCCAATAAAAGCAAAAATGGTTTTAGAATCATTTGATATGCTTTTTGAATATTTTCTGTGTGTTAAATATGATTTTAAGGCTCTTTTTGATTTACTTACAGAATTAAGTTTGAAAAATGATAGTTTGAAAAAAAGAATAGGTAACTATTTAACTGGGTTAAAGGAGTTAGATAAAATTTCTGGCAAAGAGAGCATTGGTGAAATTTTAGAATTTCTTGAATTGAAGTATTCTGATGTCCAGCAAATTGAATTATCAGACAGAATAATTTTAATCCATTTGAAAAGTTTTTTACTGAAAAAATATAAAAATAAAGAAATAAAAAGAAACGTAGCTAAAGTTTTATTTTGGATTGGCTATTTAGATTCTATGCTTTTTCCTGATGAACAGAATATTTCGAATAATTATTATTTATTAAAGTGCAAGAAAAATTACCCTACTTCAAATTATGGAAAACGTAGTATTGAATTATTAAAAAAATTAACACGAGCAAAAAAGATTTTATTATAGACCACCATCTCGAGCTGTGGTGATCTCCTTCGGAAGTATGGGCTATAAATTTAGTCCATACTTTTCGAAAGACAAAATTTTAGAGGTTTTTAATTATGAAAAAAAATGAAGTTTATATTATCGGTGGGCAAAGAACTCCTTTTGTTAAGTCGTTTACATCTTATGGCCATATTTCAACTCAGGAATTAATGACATATACTTTAAAAGCTCTCGTTGAAAAGTATCATCTAAAAGACATGATAGTAGGAGATGTTGCTCTAGGTGCAGTAATAAATAGCTCCGCGAATTGGGGCTTGGCCCGGGAGTCTGTTCTCGGCGCTGGGCTTAGTCCATATACTCCTGCTTATTTTGTTCAAAGAGCATGCGGAACTGGCTTAGAGGCTATTCTTCAGATTTCAAATAAAATTTCATTGGGACAGATCGATTTGGGAATTGCTGGTGGTGTTGATACTAATTCAGATGTACCTCTCTTGGTTTCAGATAATTTAAAGAATGCGATAATGAAATTTAGTAAATCAAAAAATTCTGCTGATAGGCTAAAGGCACTCTTAAGTATTAAGTTAACAGATTTTAAACCTAATACTCCCGTTGTTCAAGAACCGAGAACTGGTCTTTCGATGGGAGAACATTGTGAGAACATGGTTAAAGAGTGGAGGATTTCAAGAAGCGAACAAGACGAACTTGCTTTTTTTAGTCATCAAAATGCTTCAAAGGCTTATAGTGAAAAATTTTTTGATGATCTAATTTTTAATTTAAACGGTATTTCAAAAGATAGTATTGTTAGGGCCGATACAACAATGGAAAAACTAGCAAAATTAAAAACAGTTTTTGATTTTACAGAAGCAGGAACACTTACAGCAGGTAATAGTACTCCTTTAACTGATGGAGCATCTGCTGTTTTAATTGCAAGTGAAGCGAGATTAAAAAATGAAAAATTAATTCCTTTGGCCAAATTTGTTGATGCAGAAATAGCTGCGGTTAATTTTGTAAATGGAGAAGGCTTGTTAATGGCTCCAACAATTGCTGTTGCTCGTTTACTTGAGAGAAATAATTTAAAACTTCAAGATTTTGATTATTATGAAATTCATGAAGCGTTTGCAGGGCAAGTTTTATGTACCTTGAAAGCTTGGGAATCAGATGATTTTGCTAAAAAATTTCTAAATAATAAAGTTTTAGGTCCAATAGATAGGACTAAGCTTAATGTAAAGGGTGGAAGTCTTGCTTTAGGACATCCTTTTGCTGCAACAGGTGGTCGAATCGTTGCTTCTCTCTCAAAAATATTAAGTAAAGAGAAATCTGGAAGTCGAGGATTGGTTTCTATTTGTACAGCAGGTGGAATGGGGGTTGCTGTTATATTAGAAAGTTTGTAAATCTTACTCTGCGTATTTTTCTATAAAAACTCCATTGTTTAAATTATTTAGGGAAAAAATAGCCTTATTGTTAAGTAGAGACTGATTAGGTCATAATTAATGAATGAATTTGCCTTTTTTAAAAAAGTATCCTTTTATTTATTTTGTAATTTCTCAATTTGGCGGATTATTTTTTGTAAAGTTATTTGCTAAAAGTGATATTAACTTACAACCATTTAATGCTCTTGTACTTCATATTTTAATTGCGATTTTTATATCTCAATTAATTTTTAGATTACCAATATGGTTTTTTTACATTTCTGTAATTTTTCCAATTCTTTTATTTGTAGATTATAATTATATTCATTTGGAAAGTTATTATTATGGTTTTCTTTTTTTTTTTCGTTCTGCTAACTTTTTCCAACGTCGTTCGAGATCGTGTCCCTTTATACTTTTCTAATGATATGACGACCAAAACAATATTAGAAATTACAAAAGAATATAATGTTAAGAGATTTATCGATTTAGGGTCAGGTACAGGTAAAGTTGTTAGAAATGTTGCTAGAGCCAATGTGGAATCATTTGGAGTTGAAACTGCACCTTTAGTTTTTATTTACTCATCTTTGCTTTCTTTTTTTTATACAAAATCAGGGAAGATATTAAATAAAAATATTTGGACGATAGATTTAAGTAGTTATGATTGTGTTTATACATTTCTATCTCCTGCAGTAATGGATAAAATTGGTTATAAGTTTTCTAATGAGATGAAAAAGGGAAGTGTGTTAATTTCTAATAGTTTTAGTATAAAAGGAATGCAGCCTTCAAAATTATTGACACTAAGTGATCAGCGAAAAACCAAACTCTTTATTTATGTAAAATAATCGTCAGAGAAGTTTATATTTTAGATTTTATTGAAGGTGTTATCACTTTGAAATATAGATACTAAAAGTAACACAAGCTAACTTTGATTTCAATGCTCCAAATCCAGCTGGATATGGCTTTTAATTAGAAGGACAGATGAACCTTGATGTATTGTTACTTGTTGGTGTTTTGGTCGATGTAGTAAAAAAGGATGGTGCAGTTATTACAGGTTATTTGGATGATATTGGAGCAACACAAAGTGAAGATAGCATCTTAATAGCTGATCAAAAAGTTGCTCTTGGTATTACTTTTAAGGGGAAAAAGATTAAATTGTCAGATATTGAAAAAGTCATACCATCAAACAATTCTTGTCCAAGTTTTTAGGAATCTTGATCGCTAAAGTATAAAGACTCCATTATTTAATCGGCAACTTCTATCGAGAAGCTCTTCTCTTGTTTTTTCAGTCGGATAATTCTTATACACTATTTTTATTTCGAAGTATTTTCGGCTACTTAGCTCTGTTGACAATAAAAAAATAAAGTATATAATGGTACATATATATATGTACCATAGATCGGATAATTTCAAAAAAACTTGAATGATTATTTTGACAAAAAATTAAATGGTGTTATGATGACATATATATATGTCATCAAAGACCAATCGAAAATCAAAATACTCTCATTTCCTAGAAGAAATCAAATATAAATTGGGCCCCGTGTTTCGTACTTCAGAACTAAAAAAAGTAATCGCAGAAATTGCGTCCAATGAAATGTACAAAAGAGAGGGCGTGGACAAAGACGTGCTCTATAGAAGTCTCTACAAGTTAATGAGTACAAGGAAGTATAGCTTCAAAATCAAAGTACATAATTTGAGGATTTCGGATGAGATACTCTCATTAAGAGAAGAGCTAGATCCTTTATTTATTGCCCAAGCATATGCAAAAGGAAAGGGGCAATATTTAGGAAACTTGACTGCAATGTACCTACTAGGGCTAACTGACCAGCGGCCGAAGTCATTTTACATATGTCATGAATCTCTTCCTGCAAGCTCGCAACCTTTTGAGTATTCACCAGATCAAGTAAAATTACTTTTTATGAAATCACATCGTAAATCTGAAAGATATTTTGAGTACGATGAAAATCGTTTCTATATGTTAGAAAAACAAGAAATGAGTGCTTCCGGTTTGATTGATTACATTCATAAGGATGAAGAATTTGGCGATGTCAAAATTTGTATTTCAGATTTAGAGCGTACATTTTTAGATTCTATAGTTGGTTCACAGTACTCAGGAGGAATTGTTCAAGTTATTGAGTCTTTTAAAGATCAGGAAATAGACTTAAAAAAGTTGAAGCAATATTATGATGCCTTGTCTCCCAAATATCCATATTGGCAAAAAATTGGTTTTATTTTGAGCTTGAATAAAAATGAGAAACTTTCGAGCGATTGGAAAAAATATTTTAAAGACAAAGAAATGAAAGATTTCTTCCTGGATAAGGAATATCGCTCGAATTGGGCCTATTCGGAAGAATGGAAACTATTTTATCCAAAAGGAATTTATGAGTAGGGAATGGTCAATTGAAGAAATTATTATCGAGTGTTTAACTTGTTTATATTCAAATGATTATTTTAAAGATGAAATATATTTGAAAGGTGGACAGGCTGTGAGGCTTGTTGAAAATATTGATTATCGTTTTTCTGCTGACATGGATTTTTCAATGTCAGGTAAAATTAATCAACCTGATGAATTTTTTAAATTTACGAATGAAGCTCTTGTTGGTCATTTTGAAGGACATGATCTGCACTTATTTGATTGCAAGTGGGTGAAGAAACCAAAGGTGAGAAAAAATGGATTGCCCGATTTTTGGTCTGGCTGGCAATTAGAGTTCAAGCTAATTGAAAAATCTAAAAAATTGTTACCTCCCGCTGAAAAAACTAGAGAAGCATTGATACCAAAAAATACGAACACTTCTAAAATTACACTTGAAATTTCTGAATACGAGTATTGCGGTTCAGTTCAGAAAGTAAATCTTAAGGGGAGCGAAGTTAAAGCTTATTCAAGAGTATTGATAATATTGGAGAAGGTTAGGGCCATTTGTCAGCAACACCCAGATTATAAATATTCTGGAAACAAGCAAAGAACAAGAGACTACTATGACATCGCAAATTTAATTGAAAAAAGCTTAAAAGAAGATAAGGAAAATGTTGCAAACTTTTATGCTGAATCAAAAAAGCATTTAGAAAAAGTTTTTTTAGCAAAAGAAGTTCCATTAAACATTCTTGATAAGATTTTCACAGAAGACTTTTTAGAAATTCAAAAAAAGGGTTGGGCGACAGTTGAAGCAACAACACCATCACATAATAGGCAATCATTTGAATATTACGCAGAAGTTTTAAAAGAATTTATCAGAAAAATAAAATCTTAATAATTTAGGTCGAATATAACTAAGTCAGATTTAAGAAAAAAGAGAGAGTGATTAATAATAGTCACATTGTTAGTGACTCCTTTTTTATGGAATAAAAAATATGTTTAAAAATGAACAGGAAATGCAAGAATGGCTCAGCAATGAGTTAAAGGACAATAGTAGTCTGGCTGATATAATTGAAGATTATGAAGAAAGTAGTGAAGGTACTGATGCTATAAGAAATCGCATTGTTGATTCTTTTAATTATTGTTTACAGTCATTAGATGTAGTCGAAGTCATATCAGAGAACGAAAATATTTCCTTAAGAGAAGGCGATATTTTAAAGCCTGATTTTTTACTTTATTCTCCTTCAACTGAATCTATTATTATTGTGGAATTAAAAAACATTGCAAATCCAACAAGGCAAGTTGGTACAGAGTTAGGAGCATACTCTAGTGAAGTAAAAAGCTATCTACCATTCATGTCAGATGGCGACATTGTGCATGTGGTAGTTTCCAGAGAATGGCCGACCTTACTCCGTCATTATATTTTTCACGAAATATATTGGTTAAATCGCAAAGTGCTTTGTTTGGAACCTGTCGAGAATGATGAAGGCGAAATTAAGTTGAAAGTTTTGGATAGCAATCAATTCTTGGAAGAAATTGATAATTCTAAATTTTGTAATATGCACCTCGCAGGATATCAACTGTGTATATATGACGAAGAATTATATAGGGGGCTAGGAAGAGAATACCTAAAAAACTCGGGTTCAAACTTTTAAAAAATTTTCCGATAGCCGATAGTTAATTAATGAAGAACCGGCCAAGATAAATTGACCGGTAAGAAAATTATTTCTTTTTAGACATAAAATAAAAAACTGCAATAGAAATTATAAGGATTATACCAATGCCAATCATTTGAGTTGATCCACTCATTTCTGGTCCATGTGAGTGTCCAGTTCCTGGAGAAGCAAATGCATTTGAAACAAGAATAGATTTTATAATTGTCATATTAATTCCCCGAATTGTTGGCCCCGTTTAGCCAACCATCAAGAGTAATAAAAACATAAAGCCTTTGTCTTGCAACTTCTGTTTGGTTTTTATCAAAGAAAATTGCTACCCATTCTGGTCCTTTTTTGAATTGTCTCTTTTCAACTTTTTCAAGAGGGACTTGCTTCCATGCCTCTCTAACTTCTTTTGCTTTGATAAGGGTATCAAGGGCAGTTGGAAGAATTGCTTTAACTTCTGCTTCAGTGCACTCGCTAGCGCATTTCATTATTTGCTTAGGATGATAGTGGTTTCCAGATCCGAATGATACTTGTGAAAAAATAAGAGTAGCTAATAGTAATAGTGATTTCATTTTATTCTCCTTTTAGAATTAATGTGTGTTTACTTCTTCTGCTTTCATGTCTGCGTGAATATGAGTATGGTCATCTTGGTTTAATGGGAAGTCTTCTGGGAATGAATGCCAGTATCCGTGAAACTGCATATTGAAGAGGAATATTCCTCCAGCAATTAAGGCTACGTTAGCTGCTTTTGCAAACTTTTCAAATGAACTTGTAGCTCTCCATCCTTTAAGTAAAATAAGCATAATAGAAAGAGCAATGATCTGGCCAAGCTCTACTCCAACATTAAAAGAGAGAATTCTTATGAGCATTGATTGTACGTCGTCTCCTAATGGTAATTGTTGCAAGCGAGTCGATAGACCAAAACCGTGAATTAATCCAAATGCAAAAACCATCTTTAATAAACTTGGTGGTTCCCATGAAAAGTGTTTTTTGAAACCATCAATATTTTCAAACCCCTTATACATAACACTTAAAGCAATGACGGCATCAATAAGAAAATAATTTGCAGTAATCTTAAAGAAAGTAGCGAAAATTAGAGTTATACAGTGGCCGAGAGTAAATACACTAATGAAACGAACAATATCTTTAAAAGTTGTTAAAAAGAAAATAACTCCAAAAATAAATAGTAAATGGTCATATCCGGTAAGCATGTGAGTAGCACCTAGCCACACATATTTTAAATAGCCACCAGATAACATCGCTTGCTTGTCTGCTTCAGAAATTCCATGTGCCCAAGAATTAGAGCTACAAAGAAAAATCAAAGCTGATAATAAATATTTCATTATCTCTTCTCCTTTATAAATGTATTTTAAAATTCAATTAAAAAATTAACTAAGTGTGAATTGGAGGTTTTAAAATTTCTAATATGTATGAATCATAAGATTTTATACTGTAGGCAAAGTGCACTACGGTATGTATTTCAGTAGGTGGGAATTCAATATGAACGTTTTTATTTATTACGATTTCAGAAAACGAAACAATGTTTAAGTGCTTGTGTGAGTGCTCTTCTTCATTTTCACTGTGACGATGCTTGTGAACATGAGCTTCGTGGTCATCGCTAACGTCTAGATGAGTATCATGTGAATCATGATGATCATTTAAATGAGTTGAAAAAAGAAAGTCGTGGAAGTTGGAGTTTAATAGCTGATGAGTCGAAAAAATGTTAGTGTTAAAACAAGATAAAACAAGAAATAACGTTATAGATAATGAAATAAAGGAAAAATTAATTAATAAAATAAATTTTTTTAGTTTGCTCATCATTATAGGTATTTGGTTATTTCCTTAAATTCCTTCAAATCCTTTTCTTTCGATTTTTTAGAACCACTTTCTTCTAAGCAATGCTCAATATGATCATGGATGACATTCTTTTTGGCTTGAGTGATTGCCTTTTCGACAGCAAAAAGTTGTTGTGAAATTTTAAGGCAACCTTCTTCCTCTTCAATCATTCGAATAACCTTAGCTAAATGACCATGGGCCTTTTTTAAACGTAAAAGGATATCTTTGTGAGATTGGTGTTGTTTTAATTCAGTCATTCTATTATTATCCCTAGGGGGGGGATAGGATGTCAATACAGTCGAACATTTTATTAAGTAGATTTTTAACTAGATTTGGTGATCAAGCATGGGATTTTGTCGTTCCTCTAACACTAATTCAGATATTTCCCGGAAAAATTCAGTTAATAGCAACTCTTTATTTATTTTCTAAACTAGCTCAAATCATAATTGGGCCTTGGTTTTCTAAGAAAATTGACAGCCAAAAACGCTTGGATATTTATAAGCTTGGAATTGGAACCCAGACAATTTCACTAATTCTTATGTGGGTATTAATTTTTCTGCTCTTTAAGGACTCGGAAGGGAGTGAACCATTCTCGACTTTAGAATACGTCTTAATTTTTATTCCCTTAGCTATATTTGGTGCAATCTCAAATTTGGGATCATCTTTAATGGATATTTCAGTCGGATTTGATTTAGCCATCGATGTACTTCCAGAACAAGAACTAACAATTTTTAATAGCAGGTTGAAAAGATTGGATCTCTTAACTGAAGTATCAGCTCCAGTATTTGCTGGTCTTGCTATGACTCTTTTTCATGAGAAATCGGGTCTGTATGGTTTTTCACTAGTTGCTATAATTAATATTTTAACTTTCATTCCTGAGTACTATCTTCTTAGTTCCATACAAGCTTTAAAAGAGTACAAAGAAAAAATAGTAAGCTTACCAATTTTAAAAAATTTTCTTACAGAATTTTTTGATTCACTTAAAAAATTAAAAGGAAAGCCTTATTCAATTGTAATCGTTTCTTATGCCTTTTTATGGTTTTCTGTTCTGAGCCCACACGGCGTACTTCTTACCAGTTATTTGAAGGATGGAGCAAAAGCTTCTGAGTTTACGATTGGTCTATTTAGGGGAGTAGGAGCATTGTTTGGATTAATTCCTACTTTCCTTTTTGCTTTTGCAAAAGAGAAGATGGGTCTTCTTAAGGCCAGCCGATCTTTCATCTTATTTCAATTTTTTTGTGTTCTTCTATCGGCGATTTGCTTTTTCAAACTTGAAAATATTTATCCTTTTTTAATTTTGATTCTTTTCTCAAGGATAGGTCTTTATGGTTTTAGCATTGGAGAAACCGAGCTTCGACAAGTATTAATTCCAAAAGACAAAAGAGGGGAAGTAAATGGAATAGCCAATTCAATTACTGGAATGGCCACTGTAGGACTATTTTTTATGGGTTCACTTCTAGGCGATACTGCTCATTTTGGTACGATGATCATAATTTCGATTGTTGCAGTATTAGCTTCACTTCTTCTTTTTATGAAGTTGAACAAGGCTGAAGAAATTTAAAAATAGAAAATTCACGCCAGCCCAAGCCAGCCGGGTAGGGCCTTTTGATGAAACACAATGAAATCGAATGAAAAATAATGAAAATAGTAAAGGCACGAAAGGCAGAGTTTCACTCGTAATTTATTAATATTAAAACATTTTCAAGAAACAGTAGGTACACGTCGGGTAACTCAGGCATGTCTTAACTATATGTTTTTATTGATTAAAAATCAAGCAATGCCTGATTTGAATTGATTCTAAAATTAACGTTTAAGTGCCTGTTATTTTTCAAATGAAAATGAATCAGTCCGACTGAGTCCGACTTAATTTAAAATAATAAATTGAATGAAGCTTGACTCCGTACCTAAGTACAGGGTTTATAATAGTCATGAGGTGATGAAAATGAATGCAAGTTTTGAAAAAATGACGATTGGAAAATTAGCAACGGCACTTGATCTGAACATTGAGACGATTAGATTTTATCACAGAGAAGGATTAGTAAAAGAACCAGCTAAAAGAAGTAATGGTTATCGTTATTACGGCATGGAACAATTTTCAAGAATCATGTTTATTAAAAAAGCAAAAGAACTTGGCTTCACCCTTAATGAAATAAAAGAACTACTTCATCTTAATACTCAAAGAAGAGCGAGCTGCGCAGACGTTCTTCCTAGAGTTGAAGAAAAGATTTCTGAGTTAGATAAAAAAATCAACGATCTAAAGGTTATTAAATCTTCACTCGTTAAGCTGAAAGGAGCATGCGCCATTAGTGAAGACGAAATGAAAAAATTTAGTATGCTGGATTGTTTTATGAATGAATGCAAATGTTAAAGGAGTTTTTATGAGAGCACATCTTTCGATAAACGTAACAAACGTAAATGAGTCAGTAGAGTTTTACAAAAAAGTCTTTGGTGTTAATCCACAAAAGCAGACAGCGGATTATGCAAAGTTTGATTTAAAAGAGCCATTACTTAACTTTAGTATGCAAACTGCGACTGGAAATAAAAGTTCAGTGAATCATCTGGGTATTGAAGTTGAATCAGCAATTGAAGTCATTCATTGGCAAAAGAAATTAACCGAAGCAGGGCTTGTGAAGTTAGTTGAAAGCGATACGAATTGTTGTTTTGCTAGACAAGATAAAGTCTGGTTGCAAGATCCAGATGGAAACTCTTGGGAGATTTTTTATGTGCATGAGCAACTTCCAGTTGAGGGAGCTATCAATAAAAATAAAAACAGTGCTTGCTGTGCTCCTAAAGCAAGCGAGACGAAGTCGGGTTGTTGCTAATGAAAAATATTCTTTTTCTTTGTACTGGAAATTCATGTCGTTCACAGATGGCGGAAGGATTCTGCCGTCATCTGTGGGGTAATCAATACAACGTTTTTTCTGCTGGAACTAAAAAACACGGAATGAATGAGAGAGCAATGAAAGTCATGAAGGAAATCGGAATTGATATTTCTTCTCATTATTCAAAAACCGTTGAAGAGTTACCAAAAGTTTCCTTTGATTATGTCATTACTGTTTGCGATGCCGCTAAAGAATCTTGTCCTTATTTTTCTGGAGGGGAAAACGTTCATGTTGGATTTCAAGATCCACCAGCATTGACGAAGGATATGGACAATGAAGAAGAAATTCTTAGAATCTATAGAAGAGTGAGAGATGAAATTAAAACATCAATTAAAAACCTTCCTTCAATCTTAGGTGAACAGTGAAAATAATTTTTTGGGCCGAATTATTAGGTACGGCATTTCTAGTGATGATAGTTTTAGGATCAGGAACAATGGCCCAGAATTTGTTTCCTGGACAAGTAGGAGCATCCTTGCTTGCTAATTCAATTGCGACTGGTGCAGGTCTCTTTGCTTTAATTCAAACATTGGGAACAATTTCAGGAGCACACATTAATCCGATAGTGAGTCTAGTTGAGTTGTTATGGAAAAGAATTAATACAAAGCAATTTTGCGTATATGTTTCTGCGCAAATGATTGGGGCTTATTTGGGAGTCTTATCAACACACCTAATGTTCAATTTACCCTTGATTGTAATTTCATCCATTGAAAGGTCAGGCACTCATCTCATTTATTCTGAATTTGTTGCAACTTTCGGTCTCATAATGGTTATCGCTCTATCTGGAAAGAAACATGTTGAGTTTGCACCATTAAGTGTAGCTCTCTACATCACCGCTGGATATTGGTTTACTTCGTCAACTGCCTTTACAAATCCAGCAGTAACATTTGCGAGAATGTTCACCAATACTTTTGGAGGAATGTCTCCAGTCCATTTTCTGCCTTTAGCCTTTGCTCAAATTTTTGGATCACTATTTGCGTGGTTCTTGTTAAGTCGCATTCTCCCCAGTGAAAAATAGAGTCCGACTTGGTCCGACTAGTCCGACTAATTCCATGAAATAGAGTGAAATTAAGTGAAATACAGTGAACTGACGAGTTCGTGTGTTAGTTAGTTTTGTCTCTCAAATGATTAAAATAATTAATAATAAAAAAGTATCTGCTGTGAATCGGGTAGTTCTGGCATTTTTTAAATAAGTATACCAAGCATCTTAGCTTTTTTTATTAATGGATGATTTGCATCGACGAGTCTTGGAGCTCCCATAACATCGCCGATTGGGGCAAGGACAATTTGGCCTTGTCGATAAACCACCGCTTGATTCCAATTTCCTTTTAAGGCGGATTCGGCGGCGGTGACTCCCATTTGGAGTGTAAGAAAGCGATCGGTGACGGTCGGAGCTTGAGCTCTTTGCAAATGTCCTAAGACCACATGTCTTGATTCCCAATGGAGTTCTTCTTCAATTCTTCGAGAAAGATGAAAAGCGATTCCGCCATATCGTTCAGCTTGTGGGCTTTTTGCTTCTAAAAAAGAAACCAGTGGCTTTCCATTTTTTTCAAAGGCACCTTCAGCAGCGACAATCATTAAAGATTTTGAGCCTTGTGATTTTTTTTCTTGAATGTGTTTTAATAAATGATCTAAATCAAATGGTCTTTCAGGTATCAAGATAATATCGGCGTAAGAGGAGAGACCTCCACCTAAAGCGATCCATCCGGCAGTTCTTCCCATGGCCTCGACGACAATGATTCGCTCGTGAGCTTCAGCGGTAAAACGAAGGGCGTCTACACTTTGGGCCACAACCGTACAAGCTGTGTCGTAACCAAAAGTCACATCAGTACCAGAGAGATCGTTGTCAATTGTTTTAGGCACGCCGATAATGTTCACATGATCTTTGACGTAACTTAAGGCCATAAATGTTCCATCGCCGCCGCAAACAATTAATCCGTCGAGCTGAAGGGCTTTATAGGCCTTGATAAATTCTTCTTCTCTACCTTTGATGGCACTTTTATTAGAGCTTCCTAAAATAGTTCCGGCCATTGAGTGGGCGTGATTGATGTTTTCATAATTTAAATTGATGAAATTGTGTTGAAAAATTCCTTCGAAACCATTTTTAATTCCGATTAATTCGACTTGATGATTAAGTAAAACTCTGGCCGTCGATTCGATCACACCATTGAGTCCAGGAGCATCTCCGCCACCAGTCATTATGCCTAATTTCATATTCCACCCTTCATGTTGAAAGTGAAATTATACTAAGGAAATTCAAGGGGATCAAAACTTATCTGTGCGTCACAGTGCGCATTCGTGCAACAAAATGTGGCATTGTCTAATGAATTTGAAATGTGTTTAATAAATTACAATTGTGACTATGTTGGTGTCATTTTTTATGAAGTCGAGCTCATTAAAAGTGATACCAATCATTAAAAAAACTTAGCATTTTTCTAGAGCAATCTATAAAAATAAGTTAAAAGTGAATATGAATTTTTTTAACAGAATGTATCATTTTATTCTTTTGCCGATTAATGAGTCAGATTCAGAAAAAGCAAAAATTCTATGGCTTATTCGACTCAGATGGCTTTTTTTATTTTTCCAGTTTGCTTTTATTATTCCCTATTTAGTAACCAGTTCGAATCCAATAAAAAAATTAGTTCAATACATTGGTCTCTGCTTTATTTTGGTTGTTTTTAATTCAATTCTTTTTGGAGTTTGGAAAAAAGTCAATAAACCCATTTCACAATTTTTGACTTGGTTTTGTCTCATTGTCGATTTAACTTGGTTTAGTGTTTTGTTTTGGTTTTTGGCCATAGATAGATCACTTCCTTTTGAAAGTATTTACTTTATCCATGCCATAATCGGAGCTATTTTATTACAAGATAAAAAGGGATTTGGTTTTTATATTCTTATTGCGGTAAATCTCTTGACGATTCAGTTTGGAAAATATGTTTATCTTAGACAAGAACTGGATGTTTTTAACATTGTTTTTTACCAATTTATTTTACTGAGTGTGTGGATTATTACTCGTTCAGTCAATCAACATGTCACCACTCAAAAAGAAAAAATTAATCAATTAAAACTCTATGCTGAAAAAATGGATCGCTTAAGAGCACTTGGAGCATTGACGGCGGGTTTTTCACATGAATTTTCTAGTCCTTTAAATACAATCAAATTAAGACTCGACCGTATCTCGAGAAGTGAAAAAATTAAGAGAGAAGATTTAGATTCAGCAGAACTGGCAATACAAAGTTGTGAGAATATCATAAAAAAAATGAATCTCTCACAGTTTGATCGTCGAGACGATGTTTTTTTTAAACTCAATATTCAAAATTCTTTGAAAGAATTAATTGAGAATTGGAAAGTAGATCATCCTAATGTGAATATAGAGTGGAAAGTTGATTCATCTGTTCCAAAAGAATTAAAACTTCCTATTGTCAATCTTTCTCAAGGAATAATTAATGTATTAGATAACGCAGTTGACTCTTCACCCATGGGTAGTGAGATCGTTGTTGATTTATATGTTCATCAAAATCAGCTCATTATTTCCATAAAAGATAATGGTAGCGGATTTTCAAAAGAAATTCTTAATCGGTTTGGTGAACCATTTGTGACTACAAAAAAAACAGGAAAGGGATTAGGGCTTTATACTTTTCAGCTTTTTGCTCAATCACTTGGTGGTTTCATACGACTTTCAAATTTAAAACCCAATGGTGCATGTGTTGAGTTTGTAGCACCGATGCAAGCTTTAAGTGAGACAAGTTGATGATGACTAAGCAAGATCAAAAAACTTTAATATTGGAAGACGATTTTAATCTTGGTCAAGTGCTACTTTGTGAATTTAGAGATATCGGACATGAAGTCACTTTGGCGCATGAATTGGCCATGGTTCCAAACTTATCTTTTGATTATGCTGTAGTTGATTTACGTTTAAGTGGTGAAAATGGTTTAAATATAATCAGTAAACTTAAAGCTAACAATACTCTTTGTAAAATTGTAGTTTTAACCGGGTTTGGAAGCATTGCCACTGCTGTAGACGCTATGAAGTTAGGCGCCACCAATTATTTAACTAAACCAGCAGGGTTTGAGCAGATTTTGAACGCTTTGGAGTTGACTCCAATTAAAACATCTTGTGATGAGAAAAAAGTTTTTAAACTTAATTCACTTTCAAGAAATGAATATGAATATATAAATTTTGTCTTGAATCAAAACAAGGGAAATGTCTCTAAAACGGCTAAAGATCTTGGATTGCACCGTCAAAGTTTACAAAGAAAACTTAAAAAGTTACCTTAAATTTAAAGGAGTTAAATATGAAATTTTTAATGGGATTTTTACTTACTATTTTTATGACGACTCACTTAATGGCAAGTGAAAGGTGTGATGTACAATTTAAACAAGTTTCAGTTTGTGCTAACATCGATTGGGTTTATGGACCGTATTTAGATCAGTATAATTCAGCTAGAATTTCTTATACAGAAAGTGACAAAGTTTCGAGCTTGAAAATTATTCCTTGGATGGTTATGAGAAATCATGAGCACGGATCAAGACCTGTGGTTCTAACTAAAACAGGTGATCGGGACTATCTAATTGAGAAAGCATTTTTTATGGGAGGAATGGAAGGCCAGTGGTTTTTTAAAGTTCAACTGCTAGACCCCTCTAACAAGCTAATCGAAGAAGCAAGATATTTAATTACTTTTAAAAATTAATGAAAGCTCTCATACTCATAATTTTATCTTTTATAAGTTTCAATCTATCAGCTAATTTTAAAGTTGAAAGCTTTAAAGGTGTTTCTCTTAAAACTGAAAAGGAAATTGACTTTGACATATCAAAGTCGAATAAGCCCTTGGTTTTAATTTTTATTTCTAAAGATTGTCCTTGTTCAAAGGGCAATCTTGGTTATATTAATGAACTAAGTCTTAAATATTCAGATTTTCAATTCATCGGTATTCACTCTAAGAAAGGATCGACGATTGAAGAAATTAGGAATTATTTAAAAGATAAAAAAGTTAATTTTGAAATTGTGGCAGATTCTCAATTGCAAATTGCTTCAAAGTTTAATGCTTTAAAAACACCTCATGTTTTTATCGTCAATCAACAAGGTGAAGTGATTTACAACGGGGGGGTGACAAGTTCAACTTTTCCAGAGAATGCCAAAGAGTTTTACCTAAGTAACACTTTAGAGGACATTAAAAATCATCGCAGCATTGCCAAAAAAGAAACCAAAACTCTTGGTTGTTATATAGTGAGATAGTATGAAGTTTTTTAATATGTTTCATTTGATTATTATTTCATTTTTTTTACTATCTTGTGGTAAATCGCCTTTATTAAAAGAACTTTCTAAAGAGGCGACGCAAATCACATCAATGGAAGTAAGCAAGACATTCCAAGTCACTTCACAAAAAGTGCAAATTAATTGGATGACTCCAATTAACTCTATTGAAGAAGGGCGAGCCATCATCCTCCTTACAAAAGAGGGAACTGTTTTTGAAGACCAAGAATATGAATTGAATGCTTACTTATGGATGAAAAGCATGGGGCATGGTTCTTCTCCCATAGTCATAACAAAATTGGCTAAGGGAATTTATCAATTATCTGAAATTTATTTTACAATGACAGGTGATTGGCAACTTCATTTAACTTTAAATAAAAATAATAAAGTTATTGAAGATTTAGAGTTTGAATATTTTCTAACATTATGAAATACCTATTAATTTTTTTGTTTTTTATTTCGAATAATCTTTTTGCTTCTTCTTGTTGTGGTGGAGGGGGAAGCTCTTCTTTGATTATTACGGCAGACAATCGAGCCGAGATGAGTTTGGGGTATTCTTATCGCAAAGATTTAGGGCAAACCAATTCAGAGGGATATTCAAATTTAAATAATAACAATACAAAAGATCAAACCAAGCGCTTGACTCTACAAGGACAATATCAGTTTAAAGATTACTGGCAAGTCGGTGCAAAGCTTGGAATGGCAGAAAAAAACTTTGCCAAATCAGGTCAGAGCGAAGTTAATAGAGGACTCTCTGAGATTGATTTACAGATAACCCACGAGTATCTTCCTGAGTATATATATAATGCCTATAAACCAAGAGCATTTGTCTATGTAAAAAGTTCCATTCCATTTTCAAAAAGTTTGTATGATTCAAATTCGAAAATCAATTCAGACGTTTATGGAAGTGGCCTTTATTCATTTGGCTTTGGACATTTATTATTCAAACGATGGGATGAAATAACTCTAAAGCTAGGTCTAGAATGGAATCATTTGTTTGGAAAGAATTTTGCTCAGTTTAAACTTCATGATTATGAGAAATGGATGATTCCATTTGGAGTTAGTCATTCATTTAATGATACAGACTTAAGTTTAAGTCTTACGAGTACGTTTAATTACCAATCTGGCAAAAGACAAACTGGAACAATTAATTCTCTTTCAAGTTCAGAAAGATTTTGGGACCTGAGTACTTCTTTAACTTATTCTCATACCCGTTATGAGTTGTGGTCTTTGAGTTATAGTGACTCGACTTTGATAGGAGAGAGTATTAATTCTCCACTGTATCGATCTGTCGGGTTAAATTACAGTTACGTTTTTGAAATTTAAAAAATTAAGATTTTTTAGTTCGTCTTGCTTGATGAAGTTTGTTATAGCTATTGATGAGTCTTATATGCTTGTCTAGACCAACTAGCTCTTGATTGGTTTTTGTTAGTCCAAAAAATCTTACCTTCCCTGATATTGATCCCAGAGCATTTTTCATGACTTCATCCCCAAACATACGAGTCATGTTAGGGATATAATCATTCATTTTTAGGCTTTTGTTTAAGTGAATATCTAAGCAAGTGTTGAGTGCTTGATAAAACTTTCTGCGATCAGAAGAATTGTCATTAAAGTTCATGAACATTTCTACATATTCTTTGGCATCTTTAAAGCGTTTTAAGGCTAAATATATTAAACACTTCAATTCACCGATATCGAGTTGACCCCAAACGGTATTTTCATCGAAAGAGATTCCAATTAGCTCAGATATTTTTGTATAGTTATCTAATTCGCTGTCGCAAAGTTTCTTTACTAATTTTTTTAGATTATTATCGTTTAATGAGTGCAGGTTTAAAATATTGTCTCTGTAAGCTAGGGCCTTATTATGATTATCCCAAATCAAATCTTCTATCTGATAAATTTCTGAATAGTTTGGAACTAAAATACGACAAGCATTAACTCCGAGATCATCAAAGTCAGAAATATAAACTTCTTTCTTCATTTTCTTTAAAATATTCATCAGATAATGATATTCTTCTTCAGTATTCCCAGAAAAATTCCATTCTTTAAATTTATAGTCAGTTTTTTTACTAAAGAATTTCCAAGATATAACTCCAGTTGAATCAATAAAATGATCGATGATGTTGTTATGTTCAGAAATGGCGTTTTGATTAAAAGTTGGAGGTGTTAAGACTTGAAATCCTTCAAAGCTTCTTCCTTGCAGAAGTTCGGTCAAACTTCTCTCTAGTGCAATTTCAAATTTTGGGTGAGCACCAAAGGAAGCAAAGACACCACCATTTTTCGGATTCATCAGAGTCACGCACATTACAGGAAATTTTCCACCAAGCGAAGCATCTTTAACGACAATGGGAAATCCTTCTGCTTCAAGTTTTTTAATCCCTTCTAATATATGGGGATACTTTTCGAGAACTTTTAAAGGAACGTCTGGAAGCGTGATTTCTTCAAGTATAATTTTATTTTTAACTGCCCTTTCAAATATTTCAGAAAGACATTGAACTCGGGCTTCAAATTTTGTATTTCCGGCACTCATACCGTTGCTGACAAATAAGTTTCCGATGAGATTAACTGGAATATAGACCTGCTTTTTATCTGATTGACGCTCATAAGGAATGGCACAAATTCCTCTTTTAATGTTTCCAGAATTAGTATCGATTAAATGACTACTTCTTAATTCTCCATCTGGATTATAAATATTCAGTAAATAGTCATCCATTAAGTCTTTTGGTAGAGAATCTTTTGGTCCACTTTTAAACCATTTTTCATTTGGATAATGAACGAATTCACTATTGGCAATTTCTTTACCGAGATAATAATCATTATAAAGGTAGTTGTTGCTAATTCGTTCTAAATATTCGCCGAGTGCAGAGGCAAGAGCTGCGTCCTTAGTTGTCCCTTTACCATTGGTAAAACACATAGGAGAGTCCGCATCTCGAATATGCACGGACCAAACATATGGAATAGGATTTCTCCAAGAAGCAATTTCAATTTTTATTCCAAGCTTGGCTATGATTGAAGACATTTTCGCAATGGTTTCTTCAAGAGAACTATCTTTGCCTAAGATCATGGTCTTGGTTGTTAAGTTGTCTATTGACTTAAGCATCACCCCTGATTGATCATTTCCTAAAATAGAATGAAGATTTATAATAAACTCAGGACCTTCTTGAATGACCTTCTTAACTGTACAGCGATCGATGGATTTTAAAATACCTTCACGGTCATGGGCCGAAATACTTTCGGGCAATTCTACGTCTATAGTCCAGGTTTGCTTGTAGCGATTTTCTGGATCGACAATATTATTTTGTGTAATACGAATATCTTCAGTGGGTATATTTCTGGCAAGACAGTAAACTTTTACAAAATATCCAGCACACATGGCACTTGATGCAAGAAAATAATCAAAAGGTCCAGGAGCGGTTCCGTCGCCTTTGTATCGAATAGGTTGATCAGCAACAATGGTAAAATCGTCGAATTTGGCCTCAACTTTTAGATTGTCTAAATAACGAATATTAACTTGCATAGTGATGGGATCAATATCAAAAAAACATAAGATTAGGTATTCTTTTTATTCAAAAGTGTAAAAAAGACATGTCTGAAGCTATTGAAACTACAGACATGTCATCAGATGAAGTTTATTTTATTTCACTAGAAAGATACTTTAATGTGGCATTTTTCTTTACTGTTTCGTCGTTAAAGACAGCGATAGATTCAAATAAGAACTTATCATCTTGAACACTACTAGCTCGATAAAGAGTTCTTCCAGCATCGCTTAGTCTCAATCTGCCAAGCTGATAACCAATATACTTCGGCTCATTTATGACAACTTTGTAACTATCGACAATACTCCAATCAAGTCCTAGATTGATTTTGAAAAATTGTTGTACATTATTAGCATTCAAACCGATATTGACACCATTTTCATCACGCAAAGAAATAGTTAACTTTTCAGCAGAGAGTGATTGAATAATAAATCCAACATCATCTAGGTATTGTTTACAAGTTTCACTCATGCCATTGTTGTACCAGTCAGTGATAGCAATACTACTCATGTATTCAATAATAATTCCATTTAGTTCTATATCCACATACATATTATTTTGAAGTTTAAGTCCACCGCTTACAATTGGATTACCCGATGATAAAAAGCCAAGGCCCCCTTTAAAAGTATATGTGTGTTTCTTTTCAATATTAGATTGGTCAGTAAAACGAGGAACTGTTTCAGCAGGAAAACATTCTGAATGATGAGCGACAAAACTTAAGGCCTTAGGTTTTCCAGCAAGCATAGTTCCAGGTTTAGTATCTCCAAGTGGATTTTGAAATCCAATAAAGCCATACTCTTTTACTAGACCATTTAAGACACTCACTGGATCTTGAGCGACTGGTGGTTGACAACCGATAAGTAAAAGAGAACATAAACCTAAAATCTTTTTCATCTGAACCCCCATCAAGCAGACTTAATTTTGATTTAGTTAGTTTGAATTCAAAAAATTTATTAAACAAGAAATTGTCATTTCAACAAATTAAGACATTCAACTTTTTTGAATACCTGACTAGAATTCTTGGCGAAGTGATGAAAGTAGTGGAAAAGTTTGCTCAATATTCTTGAGGTATCGATTCAGGTGATAATGGTAAATTGAAGAGGAATATATTATGACATTAATAAAATTCATTAAGACCAAAAGCAGAACCAAACTAAATCAAGAGTTATCAAAAATTGATGAAAAGATTGTTGATCTGACATCAACTTCTAAGGCCCTTGAAAGTAATTTAGAAAAAGAAGCAAGTTATATTGAGAATCTTAATGAAGAAATTAAAGTTAAAAAAGATAAAATTGAATTAACTTACTTTCAAATCGAAGCAACCCAAGAAGAGTTAAGTCAATTAGAACAAAACAAAGAAAAATTGGTAAAAGAGTTGAATCAAATTCAAATGAAGTTGATTGAAACTTCTGATGCTTATTCGAAAAAAGAAAATACAAGCAATGAAATTAAAAATGAAACTTGTGAATTAGAGAAAAAATTTGATGAAGCAAAATTAAAATGCATCAGAAATGAACAAGAAGTTGCAAGAGTTAATGAGACCATTAGAGGATTAGAAATCAATAACCAGCAATTAAGGAATGATGTAGAAAAATTAGAAGTAGAGCATACAGACAAACTTAGAGTTCTTAATAATAAAAATAATCAAATTCAAAATCTTGAAAATGATTGCATTAAGACCAGAGAATCGATTGATTCTAAAAGAAGAGAAATCGAAAACTTAAAAGCGCAGTTTGTAGTTGCCGAAAACCGTTGGAAAGAACTCCAAACAGAATTAGTAAAAGTACAAGAAGAAGAAGGGAGTGAACAACAAAAATGCTCACTTCATCAAGATGAACTTTCGAGAGTTGAAAACAATAGAAAGAATTTAGAACGCAATATCGCTGAGCTTAGAAATGAATACGTCATAACTAAGTCGGGTGTTGATAGTCAAAACCAAAGTATTCAAGATCGTAAGGAAGAAAACACCAGAAAAGAAGCAGAATTAAATTCACTTGAAGCAAAGTTAATTGAAATTCAAAGTCTAAAAAATCAATTAAGCATCGAAGAACAAAGCTCTAAAAAAGCTCAAGTAGAAATAAATAAAAAGACTGAAATTGTTCAAACACAAATTCTAGAGCAATCAGGTTTGTTGAAAGCACTTCAAGTTGAGCTTTCAGAGCTTGAAATAGAATTAGCTGGAATTAGTTCTGAGCTTGGTTTTAAAGAACAAGAGCTATCTAGGGTTCAATCGCAAAGAACTCAAGTGACAAGACATTTAGATCAAAAAACTCTTGAACATGAAGAGATTCAAGCTGAAATTAAGAGAGTTGCCCTTGAAATAGATAAAGTAAATAAAGAGGCAGAGAGTAAAAAAACTTCACTGCTCAAAATGGAAACGAGTGTATTCAATCTGAGAGAGCAATTAAATACTCAGTTTGAAAAAATGAAAGAGTATTCAGAGCGCAGAAAGATCAGCACTGATGAATTAGAAATTGCTCAGTTAAAGCATGACACGCTTTTTGAAGAGGTCACTCAAGCCTATAGAGAGTGGACTGAAGAAAAGTTAAAATATGAAGAAGTAGAAAGAAAATTAACCAATGCTATCAGTGAATGTAGCAGTCTAACTCAAAAATTAAATGCCACTACTGCCGATAAAAACAGCTTACAAAAAGAAGCATTTGAAGCAGAGCAAGATTTTAAAAAGAGAATCAGCAAAAAAGAACTTTTAATTGAAGATATCGAAAGAGTTACAAATGAAGCTAGAAAGCTAGAGTTTGAAATTCGCACTCATCAAGAGTCTGGGACAAAATTAGAGTCACAAATTCTAGAATTGACAAAGGATCTAAATAAATTAGAGCAATTAAGAATTTCAGAAGAATCAAATCTTATCAAGATAACTCGCGATAATAACTCTTTATCGTTAGAGCTTGAAGAAAAAAACAGTGAAAGAAAGAATGTTTCTCAAAGAATTGAAGAAGCTAGAACTAAAGCAACGACTATTCAAATCAATGTTGAGAAGACTGAAAATGAAATTAGAAATCTAAACAATAATTTATCGACTTTAAAGATTGAATTAAATACAGTTGAAGAAAGAAGAGAATTTCTAATAAATGAATCAAAGGCGAAAGAGACTGAACTCGCTTTTAAAATTGAAGAAATTGCCAGTCTTCAAAGTAATAAAGAGACAATAGAAAATACCAATATTGAACTCTTTAAACGTAATAATCAGTTTGTTAATCAGATTAATCAACAAGAAACAGAAAAACAAAGAGTCTTATTAAAAATTGAAGAGGCACGAGCTTCAGCCTCGGCTATACAGTTAAATGTTGACCAGGCAGAAAGTGAAATAAGAAACTTAAATCAAGTTGTTTCTAAGTTAATGTTAGATTCAAAAGCATTAGAAGAAAGACGTGATAGTTTAGCTTTAGTTTCTGAGAGTTTAAGTGCAGAGCTAGCTAAAAAGACAATTGAGCTTGCCGAATTAGAAAAAGCTAAAACGTCGCTAGAAGACGAGTTGTCAGCATCAGAAAAAAATAATAAAAATCTTGAAACAAGTATTTCAGAAAAAGAAACTCAAAAGAAAAATATCGAATATCGCTTTTCAGAAACTCAAGAAAAAGTTTCTGTATTGAAACGTCAGATAGATCAAAATGAATCTAACTTAAAGAAATCATCAGAATCTGTTTCGATATTAGAAATAGAACTAAATGGTTTAGTCGAAAAGAAAGATAAGCTTTCTGATTTTTCTGTTCAGCTTACAAAAGAATTAACAGAGGTTAACCTTAAGCTTGCAGAACTAGTAAAAACAAAAGATGAACTGGCTTTTGATAATATTGAATTACAGAAAAATCAAAGCTCGATGGAGCTAAGACTTAAAGAGAAAAATGAAGAGCAAGCCTCATTAAAGTCCAAGATCGATGAAACCAAAGATAAAAATACTCAGTTAAGTCAGTCAGTATTGAGTAAAGAAGAGGAAGTTAAAAAATTAGAATCAGTTATTTCAACTTTAAACGTTGAGATGTCTAATGTTGAGACTGAGAGACTTAAGCTTGAAAGTGAATTGTTTGGTTTAAGAGAAAAGTTACAACTTCAAAAAGACAAAGCAGATAAGCTAAATTCTGATTTTTCAAATTTCAAAAATAATAATATTAATATCAAAACAAAAATCAATTCAACATTAATTGATTCTGATCGAATTGAAGCAGAGGCAGCACAATTACTATTAAGAATTGAAGAGCTAAAGGTTGAAGAAAGTGCACTTAATCACAAACTTGATGCATTAGAAAGAAATCGAGAAAGTTTGCTTAGAATTAAAGCTGATAATTCTCTTTTACTAGAGAATGTAGTTGATCAGGTAAAGACTAAAGAGAACGATTTAGCCTTTTTAAATCAATCAGTTTCAAATCTTGAATTAGAAATTAGTGAAAAGCAAAGAACTATCTCTGAAAATGAAAATAAACTCCATGCAATTAGTCTTGATTTAGATCATTTAGAGAAAGTAAAACTAGATTCAATTGAAGAGATAAATAAGTGTCAACTTACACTCAATTCTTTGAATGCGAAAGTTGAAGAAGAAAGTGATTCAAGAATATATCTTAAAAAAGATGTTTACAAATTAAAAGAATCGATTGCGCAGTTAAAAGCAGACATAGACGCTCAAGATGCTAGAAGGCAGTCTCATTTAGATGAAATAGAAACTTTGAGTAATGAAATTTCTCCTTTAAAAGAAGAATTGCACAGAAAACAATCACTTCATTTAGAAAAAGTAAAAATGCTCGGAGCTTTAAATGACCAGCAAGAAGAGATTCTATCCTTAGTTAAAACAACTCAATTTGAAATTAGACAAAAAGAAATAGCCTTAACAGATTTTGACGAAAAAATTGCTAATAATGTGAAAGGCAATGATGTTTTAAAGTTGGAGTTAGCAGATCTTGAAAAAGTTGTAGCTGAATTAGAAGCTAAAGCAAAAGATCGATCTAACCAAGAATTAGATACTGAAAAAGTTAAAATTGGATTAGTTGCCACAGTTGATGATTTAGAGAGACAAAAGACGGTTTTACAAAATCGAATCAGAACTATGTCTAAAAAATCTTCAGAGCTTTTAAATTTAGAAAGAGTATTTGGAAAAGAGAGAGCTCAGCTTCAAGATGAGATTAAAAACTTTGAAATTAATTTGTATCAACTAGAACTTACAACTGAAAACCTTGAAAATAAAAACAATTTAGAGAAAATGGAAGTTGTAGAGTTGAAAAAACGCCATACCGATTTAATGACAGGCTTGAGTGAAAAGAAAATGCAAATATCAAATCTTTCAGTTGAATCAACAACTCTAAATACTGAAAGAACAAAACTGAGAAAGAAGATTGCCGAATACATGGCCAGTGAAAAGAATGTTTCGATTGAAAATGATCGTATCAGTAGAGAATATGCAACTGCTCATGATGAAGTGATTTCATTGAAAGCAAAAGTTGAAGAGTTGAGTGAGATTTTTAGAAGTAAGCAAATGGCCAATGAAGAACTTGCAATAAAACTTGAAGGTGTTGAAAAAGAAAAGAGTTCAATGCTTTTAAAGCAAAGAGAATTGGTCTCGCAAATAAAAGGAATGAATCAACGAACTCACAAGTCAGCTTCAAGTAATAAGACAATTAATTTGATCGGTAAGTTAGAAGATTTGGTTGCGAAAGTATCTTTTAAAACGGACGTTATTGGTAAGCAGATTGTCGACAATGAATGCAGCCGAGAAATGGTAGCAGCTATTTATACGAATATAACAAAACTCTTTGATCACTTCGATTCAGTTGAAAGCCTGATTATTGATTGTGGAAATAAAAATGGAAAGATCACTTTAAATGGAAAACTTAAAGCAGCTTCTTTAAGTTCTATTGGAGCAGGGAAAAGGGCCACTGATATTGCTGATCTATTTCAATATTCAAAGGCCATTTCAATTACTGGTGTAAAAATTGAAGGGAATGAAATGACATTGTCTTATAGAGATGCCAATTTAGAATTAGTCCAAAATAGGTGATAGTTATGAATTTTGATAAATTAATGCTTTCTTTTTATGGTAAAAATGGAAAAGTTGTTAGGCTTTCAATTGATTCGATATTTGTCTACTGCTTGATGGCTCTTGTGGTCGCGCCATACCTGGTTTTAGTTTTCAAAAATAGTCCGAAAGATCAGCGTGTTGTAAAAGCTAATGTGGAAAAAACGTTAGAAGTTCCAGTTGCTAGTTCTCCTCTTGCATCTACTCCAGTAGTTAAAACAGTAGCCCCAATAAAGCAGGAAGTGGCAGTGGCCAATTCAGCAGTGTCTAAAACTTTCCAATATAAATTTTCTAATCAAAAAGTTAATTTAGAAAACAACATTTTATCTGTAAGTTTTTTACTTTCGAAAGCAAAAAATGATGGAAAATTGTCATCTGGTTCAATTTATATTGAAGCTCTAGATGAAAGTGGAAAAGTGGTTGGAACATCTTCAAAAAGTCTATTTAAATTTCAAACCGCACGTCTTTCATCTTTTCAAGTTACTATGCCAGAAAATATCAAGGCTTCAAAGATAAGATTAAAAGTTGTTGAAAATGGACTTGAAAGCTTCACATTTCTTTAAAAAAAGTATACTCTAATTTAAATTCAATTAATCAATGGAATAATAATTAAAATATTATAGGAATATTTATGAGCGATGATAGTCAGACCTGTCCAAAATGCCAATCACCATACGGATACCAAGATGGAAATTTGTGGATTTGTCCGGAGTGTTCTCACGAGTGGACTTTAAAAGTTGAAGAATCTTTAGAAGTTGAAAATACAGTACCAAGCTTTAAAGATGCTAATGGTGTTCAGTTGCAAACAGGTGATACTGTTCGAACGATTAAGGATTTAAAAGTTGGTGGAGAAACTTTAAAATCTGGTACCAAGGTTAAAAATATTCGCTTGCTTGATGATATGGTTGATGGGCATGATATTGCTTGCAAAGTAGATGGTTTTGGATCAATTTATTTAAAATGTTCTGTAGTCAAAAAAGATTCTTAATTTTCGTTTATTGTTAATAAAACAGGTTTATCTATTTTTATTTTCACAATTCCAAATCCCCGATTTGAACAGGCCTTTGAAGATAGACTTGAAATATTCATATTCACTTCTGATTTAAAGTCTACTTTACCAAGAATTTGAAGTGAAGTGTTAGTAAAAGCAATGATTCCAAAATAGTTGTGTATATTAATATGATGGATGCCACGTGGTAACATAATTAAGTTATGATTAATAAAAACAAAGGTATTATATTTCTTAACAAAATTAAAAATTGAATGAAACATACTCAAAAGATGATCAAAACGAGATTCATTTTTTAAAGATATAAATCCGTCCATTAAAATGATGTCTGCTCGATGACCAATAAGAGCCAATGCGCCCTCAAGATCAGAATAATTTTTATTTTTTGGAAGAGTTAAATCTAGTTTTCCTTGAAAGGAATCGTTGTCTCCGATTGAAAGTGAACTAATGTTTTGCTTTAGAGTGGATTTATTCTTTTTTCTAGCTCCACCATCAACATATAGCTTTAAAAAATCACTATTAGAATAAAAGGAATGACTTTCAAGAGGACCGACTAGGCAAAGAATTTTCTCAGAATCTAATTTATTTAAAAAAAGATCTATTTTACTTAATTTTTTCATAATTAATTATATTTTTTATGCCTGTAAAAAGAATGATTGATGTTAATACTAAAAAGCCGATAATTCCACCTGGTCCAACAATAGAAACATACAAAAGATGAAAAAGAATAAAAAAAATGATTCCCACAAAAAAGTAATCTTTAAACTTAAAAATATTCGAATCTGACATACCAATAAAGGTGCTTCCTAAAAACAGAGCATCGAGCCTTAAGTCATGGTTAAAATTTAACCGATGCATGCTAAATACAAAAATAAAAGTTAAGAGAGAAGAAGCTCTAATCTTGTTCATGTATTTATTTAAAGCAAGCCTAGAAGTGAGATAAGGAATAAACGTTGATATAAAAAAAGAAGATAGCAAAAAAAATAGTGGAGTTGATAAAAATGATGAAGAAATCATGAAGAGCTCTTAACAAGAAAATGAATGAATATAGTTAATGTGGAAGACAAAAAAGTAATCGTTCCAAGTCTGCCACCGTATCCAATAAATACTTCTCTCGATTTTTTGTAGATTAAGGCAGCAATAATTGAAGTTAAAATTGCCCAATGTAAATTAATAAAAATAATCGAAGAGGCCATAGCGGTAAAAGAGCCAGAATAAATTAAATTACTAATATCTTCTTTGGATAGATAAAAATTAAAAGGATTAAAACTTCCGATAAACCCAACTAATGATACGGACTCATAAATATTTAGTTTAAAAGATTGTATAAAGAAGACTGTCGTTTGAAATGCTATAAAAAAGCAAATTGCCTTTATGGCAGAACGGATAATTTGATCTTTATTTTGGACTAACATCCTTCAACTTTAGCAAAAAAACCATAAGAATTCAAGCAGTTAGAAGACGATCTAAATTGATCTAGACAAGGTATGTTTATTAGTTTATAATTATATAAACTAGCAAACTAATCAACAGCGTTAGAGGAATTATGACCAACGAAAAAACCAAAGCACTTTACGAACTTCAGGCCGAGATATGTCATGCACTTTCACATCCTGTGCGACTGCATATTTTAGACCTTTTGGCCGAAAGAGAAATGAATAGTACAGATCTTATAGAAATATTAGAAATTCCTAAGGCAAACCTTTCTCAACATTTATCGGTTTTAAAAGATGCAGGAATTTTAAAAGTTAGAAAAGAAAGTCAATTTCAATATTTTTCCTTAGCAGTACCCAAAATAAAAGATGCTTGTACCCTGGTGAGAAGCATTTTGGCAGAAAGATTAGAAGAGCAAAGTTCCTTAATGAGTGAATTGCAAAAAAATTTAAAAAAAGTTTCTAAAAAATAGGAGTTCATATGACTTTAAAATACTTGATTGGTTTTTTGATCATCAATCAAATGGTTCAAGCGAAAGATATGCAGTTCGAAAGAGTTTGGAGTGAAATAAAAAATAATTCAAATGCCATAAATGGTTCAAGAGAATTACTTGAAGCTTCAAAAGAAGGGATGAAAAAAGAAGAAAAGCATTGGGTTCCAAATTTGTACTTACAGGGACAATCTTATGTGACCAATGATCCTGGAGCTAATTTATTTGGCCTCATGTCACAAAGGAAAATTGAGCAAGCAGATTTTGCACCAAATAGAATTAATGAGCCTGGCACGCAAAATTATTCGAAAGGTTCTATTGGAATTAATTGGTCTCTTTATGAAGGTGGAATGAAAAATGCTATTCATAAAGCGAGTCAGTTTCAAAGTGAAGCAAAAAAGCATGAGTTAGATAAAACAGAACTTGAAGTCTATTCTGAAGTTTCAAAAAACTATTTTTCGTTGATGGTTTTAAAAAATCAAAAAAGAGAGTTAGATAAAATCTCTTCAACTATCGATCAAGTATTATCGAGATATCAAATTGGATCTAAGTCAAATCCTGTGGGATACTCGGGGCTTTTAGGATTAAAAAGTTTAAAAAATAGAATTTTAGCGATTTCAGATGAAAACAAAGCAAAGTTTCAAGCCTATCAGACAGGACTTCAGGAATTGTCTTCTATTAACACAGAGTTTGATTTTAACGAAACACAGAATGTAACTGAGTTAATTAATTTATATTTGCCTGTATATCAAGAAACATATCAAGAATCTGCAACTGTCAAAACTCTTCTTTCAAATGCCAGTGCAGCAGGTGAAGTCGTCAATGCTGAAAAATCACGAAATCTTCCTAGAATTGGTGTATTTGCAGAAAGCTACGCTTTTAATGGAAAAAGAGATATGGCCACTGGATTTTCAACAGGTGTCTATCTAAATTGGAATTTATTTTCGGCCGGTGATGGTAATGCTACTGAACAAGCTATTCATAATTCGAAAGCAGCTAATTTTTATGCAAAAGCAATTTCTCAAAAAGAGAAAATTGAATTTTCAGCATTCAAAACAATGGAAGATACATTGAATAAAACTTTAGAGACTCTAGCTGAAAGTCAAAAGCTTTTAGATGAGCAAACTAATGTTGCAAACAATTTGTTTAAAAATGGAATGATCAATGCTTTACAATTAGTAGAAGTCATTTCTAGAAGAGTTGATCTGATCAATTCAAAAACAGAAGCTGAAGTCAAATTGATTGAGACAAAAGCAACAAGAATTAAACTAACTAACGAAAAACCAGAAATTTTAAAATAGGAGAGAGTGTATGAGTGAGAAAAATCACGAATACAAATTAGGATTTGCAGGATTATTGGCGAAAGCATTTATCAAATCAAAATTAACTTTGGTCATATCACTGGCCAGTATTTTGCTTGGTATAATGGCAGTCTATTTGACTCCAAAAGAAGAAGAGCCTCAAATTTCAGTACCGATGATTGATATTCAAACTCCGGCACCAGGACTTGATGCTAGGGAAGTTGAGAGAAAAGTAACAGAAGTCATTGAAAGAGCCGTATGGGGGCTTGATGGTGTTGAATATGTTTACTCAGGATCACAAAATCATGGATCTTTAGTGACAGTTCGCTTTAAAGTTGGAGAACCAATGGAGCCAAGCCTTGTGAAAATTCATCATAAGTTGATGAGTATTCGCTCGGAACTGCCAAAAGAGGCGATGAGCTCACAAGTTAAATCTTTTTCGATTGATGATGTTCCTTTTCTAGTACTCACATTTAGTTCAAGTGAATTAGATGATTACAAATTAAGAACAGTTATTGCTCCTTTAGCTAGAGAATTATCAAGTACACCAGATTTAGCACGAGTTGAGTTTTTGGGTGGGTTAAAAAGAAGCTTAAGAGTAATCGTCGATCCAAAAAAATTAGCGGCTAGAGGAGTTTCCCTTGGGTTTGTAGCAAAAGCTTTGGAGTCAAACGATTCTTATATGCCAGTGGGAAAAAATTGGAGTTCAACACAAGTTTACGATATTGATGTCGGTGGAAGATTTGAAAGTGTCGCCGATGTAGAAAATGTGTCTATTGGTCAAAGAGGTGGAAGCATCGTTAAGATTAAAGATGTGGCCCAAGTTTTAGATGGAGCTGAAGAACGTACACGCTACTCGGCCATTTTAAACAAAGATCAAAATGGCCAAGCTCACAATGCTGTTTCAATTGTTTTTGCCAAAAGAAAAGGAACTAACGTAGTGACTCTTTCAAAAGAATTGATAGAAAGGGCCAATGCATTTAAAAATAATTTACCAAAAAACATTAAAATGGATGTTGTCAGAGATTATGGAGCAACAGCGAATGAAAAATCGGTAGAGCTGATTGAACACTTAATTTTAGCAACCCTTTCTGTTTCAGTTTTAATAGCAATAGTTATGGGATTTAGAGCGTCTTTAGTAGTGGCAACAGCTATACCTGTTACTTTGGCCCTCACTTTAGCAATTTATTATTTCATGGGATACACACTCAATAGAGTTACTTTGTTTGCTTTAATTTTTTCAATCGGTATCTTAGTAGATGATGCGATTGTTGTTGTGGAAAATATAGAACGACATTTAAAAATGAATAAAAAATTATCGCTTGTTAAAGCCACGCTTAATGCTGTGGCAGAAGTTGGAAATCCAACCATCTTAGCGACGTTTACGGTTATTGGAGCAATTTTACCTATGGCATTTGTTTCTGGTCTTATGGGACCTTATATGAAACCAATTCCAGTAGGGGCAAGTTTTGCGATGATTTTATCATTGTTTGTTGCTTTTATTGTTACTCCTTGGGCCGCTGTAAAAATTTTAAAACATGAGCACCATGATCATCATGAAGGTGAGGAAATAGAGAAAAAAAGCAAGCTCGATGAAATTTATGAAAAGATGATGAATAAACTTTTAAAAAGCAAAATGAGCAGTACTAATTTCATGGGAATCACTATTTTCTTGTTGGTTGCCTCGATGAGTTTGGTATATTTTAAAGCAGTCAAAGTAAAAATGCTTCCTTTTGATAATAAGGAAGAATTTCAAGTACTGATTGATTATCCAACAACGACTCATCTTTTAAAGAATAAAGATTTGACCATAGAGTTAGCAAAAGAAATATTAAAAGATGAAAATGTTTTAAAGATTCAAACCTTCTCTGGTGAACCCGCTCCATTTTCTTTTTCTGGGATGGTCAAGCATTCATTCATGAGAAGAAGTGATTATCAAAGTGACTTACAAATTGTTTTAAAGCATAAAAGCGAGAGAAAGAAATCTTCTCATGAGGTGATTGAAAGTTTAAGACCACTGATTAAAAACTTTTCTGATCGCCATCAAGCAATTTCAAAAGTATTAGAGATTCCACCAGGGCCACCAGTTATGGCAACAGTGGTTGCAGAAGTTTATGGCCCAACTGAAAGCGAAAGGAAAAAAGTCGCTCAAGAGCTCTTTGAAATTTTTTCAAAAACAGATGGAGTCGTTGACCTTGATTCAACTTCAAGACTTGGAAGACCAAGATTAGTTTATCCCTTTGATCAAATGAGAGGCGGCTTAAACGGAACGAGTGCTGATCAAGTGATGAAAAATGGTGGACTAATTTTTTCTGAAGTGCCAATGGCCTTATTAAAAGATAATACTTCTCCTGAAGAAGTAAGTATTAATTTATCTGTTTTAAATGAACAGAGAAGTTCTGATAGACCATTTAATTTAATTACGACACCTTCATTTGAATCTGGAGTTGTTCATGTTGAAAACGTTATTAAGGCGCCAAAAATTATAGAGACAGAAACTTTATATAGAAAAAACTTAAAGCCAGTTTCATATGTTATGAGTGAATTATCAGGAAGTGAAGAGGCACCTGTTTATGGAATTTTGAAACTTTCCCCAATGATTAATTACCCATTACAAACAGCTGAAGTTCCTTGGAATACTTCAAGTCCTGTGGTGAAGTGGGATGGAGAGTGGTTTATTACTTATGAAGTTTTCAGAGATATGGGGGGAGCTTTTGCCGTGGTGATGGTGCTTATTTATATCCTCGTTCTTGGATGGTTTAGAAGCTTCACTGTACCACTTATTATCATGGCCCCAATTCCAATATCATTGATTGGTATTCTTCCAGGTCACGTCATCGTGGGAAGTTATTTTACGGCAACTTCAATGATTGGTTTTATTGCGGGAGCGGGAATTATTGTAAGAAACTCAATTATTTTAGTAGATTTTATTGAACATCAATTAGCAACGGGAATGAATTTAAAAGACGCAGTGGTGAGTGCTGGAGTGCTTCGCTTTAGACCTATGCTTTTAACTGCTGCTGCCGTTGTCGTTGGATCATCAGTGATGCTATTTGATCCCATCTTTCAAGGTTTAGCTGTGAGTTTAATCTTTGGTGAAGTGGCCGCGACCATTCTTTCAAGATTTGCGGTGCCAGTTTTATATTATTGGATGGTTGGAAAATCGCGAGTAAAATATGTTACTGAAAAATTAAAAGAAGAGGAGATATAGAATGAAAAACTTAAAATGGGCGTCTTTATTTATATTGGCATTTATAACATTTAAAATGATTGGAGCTTCAAATTTTGATGAAGTGAAGCTTGATGACTTTCAAAAACTTTCAAAAGAAAACAAAGTTGTCTTAATCGATGTAAGAGAAAAAAATGAATTTGATGCTGGTCATGTTGAAGGAGCAATACTTATTCCAATGTCTTTGATGGATGAAAAAAAACCAGAATTTGACAAGCTTATAAAAGAAGCAACAAAAGATAAGGAAGTTTATTTGTACTGCCGATCAGGAAGAAGATCGGGATTAGTGAAAGATGAGCTTTTAAAACAAAATTATAAAGTTAAAAATATTGGAGGTTTTGAAAACTTGGTTAAAAAAGGTTTCAAAGCTTCGCCTCAATCTTAATGTAAATAGGAGAAAATTATGACAATTGAAAATCAAATTCGTGCTTTTGCTGGGACTTTTATTCTTTTAAGTTTAGCTCTTTCTCATTACCATCATCCAAATTGGATTTTATTTACAGCTTTTGTTGGCGCAAACTTATTACAGTCCGCTTTTACTCGTTTTTGTCCGCTTGAAATCATTTTAAAAAAGATTCAAAACTAACCTAGTAAAATTTAGTAATCCATTGATTGAAATAGTCTAGAGGGAAGGCTCCCGACTCTCTAGCAATTTCTTTTCCATTTTTAAAAACCAACAAACTTGGAATTCCTCTGATATTAAAGCGACTGGATATTTGTGGAAAATTTTCAGTATTTATTTTTAGAAAAACAACTTTTCCTTTAGAGTATTCTGAAGCGGCTTCAAAAGTTGGGGCAAAACTTCGGCAAGGCCCGCACCATGGGGCCCAAAAATCCACTACTACTGGAAGATCAGATTTTTCTACAATGTTTAAAAGCTCTTGATCAGAAACTTCTGAAACAAACTTATGAAATGATAATTCTTTGCCACATTTTCCACAGAGACCTTTACTTGATTCTATTTTTTCAATTTTTACTCGATTGATTGAATGACAATTTTTGCATGCGCTGTAAGTGTATTTATCCATATAAACTCCTAGTGAGTTTAATATGGGAGCAGATTTTTTAAATGTAAAGGGTTAATCGCGAGTTAAAACTTCAAGCAGTTCAATTTCAAAGTGCAAATTTGAGTGCGGAGGGATCATGTCGCCAATTTTTCGCTCCCCATAGGCAAGATGGCTTGGCACAAAAAGCTTTCTTTTGCCGCCGACTTTCATTCCCATAAGGCCTTGGTCCCAGCCTTTGATGACTCGGTTTGATCCGATGACAAACTGAAATGGTTTACCTTTATCAAGGGAAGAGTCGAACTTGGTCCCATCATCAAGAAAGCCTGAATAATGACAAATGACGAGAGCACCTTTGACGACAGTTTTGCCCTCTCCGATGATCTCGTCAGTTATAATTAATTCATTCATTTTTAAGCAAGAGTAGAATTTAACTGTTCTAATTTTAAAATCAGCGAATCAATTTCAGATTGAATTTCTCTGTTTTGCAATTTGTTTTTAGTCAATTGAGTTTCAAGCTCTGTAATTCTAAAAGTAATCTTGTCGATTTCCTTTTGAATATCTACTGTCGCGGATAATTTTTTTGTCTTTTCTTCTCTAGGCTTTAAAGATACTTGAAATTTCTTTGATTCTTTTTGAATAATTAATTCTCTTTCAAGTTGTGCTTGTCTGGCCTTTAAATCGCTAGGTAAGTCAGATGATTTTATGAAATAAGCACCCATTAAACTTAAGGCAGATAACATTAAAATTCCTTCTAACATAATTTCCTCCACAGAAACATTCCCTATTGAATGCATCATTATCATATATAAGATTGAGAAAATTAAATATAGGGACTTACCATTTTACGTAGTGACAAATTGGGGCCGTCTAAACTTTAGACACTTTTGAATTTAATTGTCCGCAAGCTGCGAGAATTTCATCCCCTTTGGTCCCCCTAATTATGGCAGCAATTTTATAACTATCGAGAATTTTTCTAAATTCTGCAACACTTTCAAAACTAGGCCTTTCGTAAGGGGAGTTTGGAAATGGATTAAATGGTATAAGGTTGATAATCGTTTTGGTATCTTTAAAAGTTTGTCCTAGGCGATGAGCATCTGCAATTGAATCATTTAAATCTTTAATCAGTAAATATTCTAAAGTGACATATTGTTTTCGAAGCAATGGCTTTTGATAAATAATTTTTAACACATCTTCGACAGGAAACTTTTGATTAATGGGAATCAGTTTATTTCTGATGTCTTTATCTAATGAGTGTAAGCTTAATGCAATATTAATTGAAGGCATTTCTAATAGCCATCGTTTAAGACCAGGAAGATAGCCGGCCGTAGAAAGTGTGATTTTTTGAATACCAAGACAAATTCCATTTTCTTCTAAAAATATTTGTATGGCCTTTAAAACTTGATCAAAATTATGAAGTGGTTCACCTTGTCCCATAAAGACAATATTTTTTAAGGGTTTTTTAATTTCTTCATTTTTTCGATAATCATATAAATAGTTTCTTGAAGCGATAAATAGGCCCACAATTTCTTCAGTTTTTAGATTTCGACTTAATCCTTGCGTTCCAGTATAGCAAAATGAGCAGTTCATTTGGCAGCCTACTTGAGAGGATAAGCAGAGAGTGTACTTGTTTAAAAAAGGGATGAGCACACATTCAACCGTCGCCTTATCTTTTAATGAAAAAAGTAATTTTATGGTTTGATCTTCTGCAACTTGAATTTCCTTGATTGTAGGAAGCTCAAAATTGAAATTCGTTGCAATATGATTTTGAGTTTTTAAGGCCAGGTCCTTAACTAAAGGAGTTGTTTTACCCTCTTTCATATGCCACTTGTATAAAAGTTTTGCCCCACTTGGGTGAAGATGGAATTGACTAAGTTCGTCGCAAAGATCTTGATAGCTTAAAGCATAGAATGACCGATTCATAGTGTCAGAAACTCCGAATTATTTTTTGGACAAGACTTGACGTTTAATGAGTCAAACCCAAATTTAGAATATGAAAACACAATACACACTTAATGAAAATCAATTTATACCAATTCTGACTTTAAAAAACACGGTGATTTTTCCTGAGGTCACTTTGCCGATTTTGATTACAAAAAAATTGGCGATTAATTCAATTTTAGAAGCTTCAAAAAATGATGGCCTCATTTTTGTTGTAGCCTTAAAAAATCCTGATCTCATAGAAAATCCTGATAGTGAATTTCAAGATGAGAATCTTTATCGAACAGGAACTCTTTGCCTTATTTCAAAAATAGAAGAAAAAGATAATGGGGACAAGTTAGTCTTTGTTGAAGCATTAGATCGATTTTCTGCAATTGAATATCGCTTTAATCATGAAAAGAAATTTATTGAAGTATCTGGAAAGCCAGTGTTTGATGAAATAGATTTAAATGAAGAAACCGAGAAAATTCTTTTAAAGAATTTAAAAGATTTAGCTCAAGAAATTCTTCTTCAATTAAATGCCTCTCGAGAAGTCCAAAAAATTTTAGAGTCTTTTGAGAGCGTGGCCATCTTTACTCACGTAGCGATTCAAAATCTCCCTCTTGCAGTTGCCAAAAAACAAGAAGTTTTAGAGATTACTTCAATTAAAAATAGAGCACTAAAAGTATTAGAGTTATTAGTAGAGCAAAAAGAATTCATCAAAGTGAATGCAGAAGTAGGTGCTTTGGTTTCCAAAAAAACCAATAAAGCTTACCGCGAGAGTATTCTTCGTGAACAAATGCGTGCCATTCAAGAAGAATTAGGTGATGAGGAAAAAGACGAAGATGGTAAAACAAAGACTTTAAAAGAAAGAATTCTCGATGCTAAAATGCCCAAAGATGTTGAAAAAATCGCATTAGAAAACGCGAAACGTCTTGAGACAATGGGCGGTCAAAACGCTGAAGCAAATGTTCTAAGAAATTATGTAGAATTGCTCATCGTCCTACCTTGGAACGTGAAAGAAGAACTAAATATTGATTTAGATTTTGCCAAAAAAACTCTTGATCATGACCACTTTGGTTTAGAGAAAGTTAAAAAGCACATCATACAATATCTTGCTGTGAAAAAACTAACTCCCAAAACCAATGGCCAGATACTTTTGCTGGTTGGTCCTCCAGGAGTGGGAAAGACTTCTCTTGGAAATAGTATTGCGACAGCTTTAAAGAAAAAATATGTACGAGTCGCTTTAGGGGGACTTCGCGATGATGCAGAAATTAGAGGACATCGTCGCACTTATGTTGGCGCTCTTCCTGGAAAAATAATTGACGGCATAAAAAGAGCTGGTGAAATGGATCCAGTATTTGTCTTAGATGAAATAGATAAATTAAGTCGATCGATCACAGGAGACCCTGCCTCAACACTTTTAGAGGTCTTGGATCCAGAACAAAATAAAACATTTCATGATCATTATTTAGATGTTCCTTATGACTTATCGAAAGTGACATTTATAGCGACCGCTAATAATTTAGAAAATATTCCTTTGCCTTTACTAGATAGAATGGAAGTCATTCAACTTTCTTCCTATACGATTAAAGAAAAGCTAAATATCGCCATGAATTTTTTACTACCAAAGTCACAAAAAGAATTAGGAATGGAAAAAATTGACATTCATTTTTCAAAAAATGCGATGACTTACTTAATTGAATCATACACCAAAGAAGCTGGAGTTCGCGATTTAAAAAGAAAAATTCAAAGACTATTAAAAGACGAAGTTGAAAATGTGGTTAATGGGACTACAAATATTTTAATTGATGAACAAAAAATAGATCAATGTTTAGATAGTCATAAATTTAAAAAGGAAAAAGTTTTACATGAAATGAATCCAGGAGTCGTAACCGGCCTTGCTTGGACACCGGTTGGTGGGGATATCTTGTACATTGAATCTGTTATGATGCCAGGAACAGGAAAAGTACAACTAACCGGACAATTAGGGGATGTGATGAGTGAATCGGCCCACATCGCTTTAAGTTTAGTTCGATCTAAATTGTCGACTGCCGTCTCAGGATTAGATTTTTCAAAATGGGATTTTCATATTCATGTCCCAAGTGGTTCAACGCCTAAAGATGGACCAAGTGCAGGGATCACTTTATTTACAGCATTGTGTTCGCTGGTTTTAAATAAACCAATAGATTCAAAGCTTGCTATGACAGGAGAAATCACTCTTCGTGGAGCAGTTCTTCCGGTTGGCGGTATTAAGGAAAAAATTATTGCAGCTCATGCAAGTGGAATTAAAAAAGTGATCATGTGCAAAGAAAATGAAAGAGATTTGAAAGAAGTTGATAGTGAAGTAAAAAATCAAATGGAATTTTTCTTTGTGGAAAATATACATGAACTTTTAAATATTGTTTTTGGAAAATTCAATTTGAATTTAAATTTAAACTCAAGCTTGAATTCTCCAAAAATATTTAGTCTTCCAGATCAAACGGCAACAAATTAAAATTAATTTCCAAATTTAGAGAAGAATCGTAAAGATTTTTCTCTAAATTTTTCGATATAAGTATAAGCTGCAGGAATAACCACTAAAGTTAAAATTGTCGACGAAATCAATCCACCAATTACCGCAATCCCCATTGAGGTTCTTTGCTTTGAAGCCTCATTTAATCCAATCGCCAGTGGTATCATCCCAGCAATTAATGCAAATGATGTCATTAGGATTGGGCGAAGTCGGGCCCTTCCTGCCATAATGATTGCTTCTTTCATCTCAACTCCTTTTTGCACTTGCTGTTGAGTATAATCAACAAGCAGGATGGAGTTTTTCGTAGCTACACCTAAAAGCATGATACAACCAATCATTGAAAATAAATCAAGTGATGCATGTCCTAAAGCTAGAGCATAAAATGCTCCACAAGCCGCAAGAGGAAGTACAAGCATAATTGTAAAAGGAGTGACAAAAGATTCATACAATGAAGCAAGAACAAAATAAATAAACATTGTTCCTAAAAATGCTGCCATTAACATACTTGAAATTAGTTCAGCAAAATTTTCAGCTTGACCAACAAATTGATATTTCATATTGGCAGGAAGTTTAATTTCATTGTCCATATAATTTTTAATGTCATTCATGGCTCCACCCATACCTGGTCCATCTGGAGCAATATCAGCTGAAATTTGAATATATCTACCACGATCTTGTCTGGTGATGTTGGCAGGACCTGTAGTTTCTTTTGGAGATGTTATCGAATCAAGTTTTACTAAAGAGTAATTTATGTTTGGTATATAAGTTTCTTTATAACCTAATTTTAAATTTCTCTGGTCTTCTTGAAGACGAACACGAATGTCATATTCTTCACCATTTTCTCTAAAGACTGCAGGTGTAGCACCTTCAATATGAGTTCGAAGTTCGCTACCCATCATCGAGGTTGAGACACCCAGTTTTTCGGCCTTAGTTCGATCAGGAATAACTTGAAACTCTGGCTTACCTGGTCTGTAAACTAAATCCACATCATTTAAAGCTGGATGATCTTTAATTTTATCAAAAAGCATTCGTGAATATTTCTCAATTTCAACCATATCTTCACCAACGATATTGACGTTGAACGGACGTTGTCCAGCTCCAACCGCATCGATGTCTTTAACTTGAGGAAGCGCGTAAGCAAATGGTTTTAACTGTGTTCGTAAAATTTCTTTAAATCCAGAAGTATTCACTTTTCTTTGTTTAGATGGAACTAAGTGTACATAAAAATCAGCTTTATTAGGTTGCTCATTTTTATCTCCGACCGTTAAAACGGTATAGGCCACTTCTTTGTTATTTCGAATCATTGTATCAACTTCAAGGGAAAGCTTATTCATACCATCAAGACTGGTTCCCGGAGGTAATTCAATTGAAACGGAAAATTCTCCTTGATCTTGTGGTGGAAGAAAAGTTTTTGGTACATTTTTCAAAGCTGCAAAACTTGCGATGAATATTAAAAATGAAGCAAATAAAATGAGTAGAGGGCGTCTAAGTGTGAAATGTAGAATTTTTTCGTACTTATTTTCAAGATACTCTTGAAATTGATTAAACTTAGAAAGCATGACACCAAAAGTTTTATCGTACCAATTTTTTTCAGATTCACCATGAGTTTTTCCAGCAAAATAAGCAGAAAGCATTGGAGCCATCGTTACAGCATCAAATAATGAAATGATTAATGCAAAACAAACTGTTAAACCAAACTGTCTAAAAAATTGTCCAACAACACCACTTAAAAAAGCAATTGGGCCAAAAACCGCAATAACTGCAAGTGTAGTTGCCACTACCGCAAGAACTACTTCATTGGTTCCTTTAATCGCCGCATCGATTGGTTTTTCCCCCATTTCAATATGACGATAAATATTTTCTCTAACAACAATGGCATCATCAATTAATAATCCAACTGCCAATGAAAGGGCTAATAAAGTCATGATGTTGATAGAGAACCCGGCCGCGGATAATAAAATAAAAGCACCTAATAATGAGTTGGGCAACG
>Ga0172367_10000551_pt1 | contig 57631 bp, 54 predicted proteins | sample Lak10m_FD_114542 | JGI IMG/M metagenome (GOLD analysis project Ga0172367, IMG submission 114542) | Freshwater microbial communities from Kabuno Bay, South-Kivu, Congo - kab_022012_10m | ecosystem: Environmental > Aquatic > Freshwater > Lake | place: Democratic Republic of the Congo: South-Kivu... | reverse complement strand
TTCTTCTTTAACTCTCTTGAGGATTTGCTCCTTGATTTCGGGGGAAATCTTAAACGCTTTTTTCATATGTTTCTAGTTTAGAAGCACATGGAGAAAGTGTCTAGTGTTTGGGGTACCTTCCATAGTCAGGTTTTCTTTGAGACCGGCAACTTTCTTTATCCAGCCTGAGCACATCACGTAGTCGGCCCGACTTTCTTCAAAGATTTTTTGGTAGGCTTCAGCCGTATAGGGGCCGGGGAAGTAGATGAAGGGGATTTCGAGCTGATGAGCTCTTTCCCAAACACCGCCGTGTTCATAATTGCAGACTACGGCTACAATTTCGGCATCTAATATTGCCGGTTCCGTTCTTGATCTTTCGACCATTTCCTGGAAACCAGAGCCCCCGCCGATCTTATCGCCGGAAGCAAAAACGAGGATTCTTTTTTTCATTGTTTTTACTGTTTTTGAAGGTGCGTTTTTAGTGAACTTTATAATATCACAAATATTTTCATCTTTGTCAATTTGGACAATATTTGTTACTATGGATTTTATAATTATCCCTTTATGTCTTTTAAACTAGTTTCTCTCAATCTCTGGCTGGGTGGCAAATTATTGCCCAATATCCTCGACTTTCTCCGGCAGGAAAAGCCGGATATTTTAATTTTACAGGAAGCTTATGGTGGCACCGATTTAGCTTTAGCGGAGCGCTTCCGTTCCTTGCCTTTAATTCAAGAGGCCTTATCTTTGCCTTTTGTCTTTTTTTCTCCGGCCGGTTTCTTTCCGGGGGCAGGGGCAGAGTTTGGTAATGCCATCTTGTCCCGTTTTCCTTTTCAGGAAATGGAAACTATTTTCTTTGACCAGCCTTTTGCCAGCGTGCCCCATCATGAAGATTTGAGCGCCGATCACACTCTTAGTCCCCGCAACCTCCAGCGGGCTTCGGTGTTGATTGATAATAAACCTTATCAGATTTTTAATACTCAAGGCATCTGGGCCTGTAATGATGAAGACAGTGAGCGCCGGCTGTTAATGAGCCAGACTATCGTTGGGCAGGTTAGCGGTAGGGAAAGAGTGATTTTGGGTGGAGATTTAAATATTGTTCCGGGCACCAAAACAATTGCCAATATCGAAGCTCAGCTAGTGAATGTTTTTTCCGGGCGACTTTCTAGCACTTTCAATCTCCGCCAGAAGCAGAATCCGAAGTTTGCTGACTTTGTCGTGGATTTTATTTTTGTTAGCCCGGACATCAAGGTGCTCAATTCTTCTTGCCCGGATGTGGATATTTCCGATCACTTACCCCTAATCTGTGAGTTTGAGGCTTAGGGCCTATAGCCGCGTTTGTTGGTTTAAGTTATTAACAAAAACTATCCTGGTCGGATAGTTTTTGTGTTTATAGTTTTTATATTTCTGGCGTTGGATTTAAGCCATGTGCCTGGCTTTCATGATAGCCGGCACTGCTTATCTCTATAAAATCGGCTTTACCTTTCAATGATTCAATATCTTTAGCGCCAATATAAGTCATGCCTGAGGCCAGGCCGCCTAATAATTTATTGATTATCGGAACGATGGAGCCTTTGTAGGGGATTTTTGTCATTTCCCCTTCAACGTGGACTATCTCCTCCACCTTGGAACCATCGAGGCTCATTTTTTTGACTGTAGCCAGCAGGCTGGCCATGCCGCGATATTCTTTATATTGTTTATTGTTGATAGTAATTATTTCACCTGGACTCTCGGTTGTTCCAGAAAAGAAAGAGCCGGACATGATGCAGTCGGCACCGGCACCAATAGCTTTTACAATATCGCCTGAATATTTTAAGCCGCCGTCAGCACACAGGGGAACGCGTCCTTGGCTGGCTTCATAAGCATCCATAATGGCGGTAAGTTGTGGCACGCCCGCACCGGCCATAATGCGGGTGGTGCACATGGAACCGGGGCCAATTCCTATTTTAATGGCATCCGCTTTTTTACTGATAAAATATTCGGCCGCATCTTTAGTGGCGACATTGCCGACCATGACATCTATTTGCGGATAATTGGATTTAATATAGTCTAAGGTCTTGCCGGCTCTTTTCGAGTGGCCGTGCGCAACATCTAAAACAATTATATCGACGCCGGCGGCAATTAAGGCGGACAGGCGTTGCTCATAATCTTTAATTCCTAAAGCGGCGGCGCTTAATAGTTTGTGTTTTTTAACGGCGGCCACTTCTTGGGCCTGCTCTTCAATACTTAAAAAACGATGGATAACTCCTAGTCCGCCGAGACGGCCGAGAGCAATGGCCATTTCGCTTTCACAAACTGTATCCATGTTAGCCGCTAGGATGGGAATATCTATTTTATAATTCTTAGTGACCTGGGTTTGAAAGCTTACATCTCGCCGAGAAATAATTTTATTATATTTCGGAACGATAAGAACGTCATCAAAAGAATAGCCGCGGCCGATAATTCTTGCCATATTTTTATATTTTTAAAATTTAAAACCCGTTGTTTATTATGACCCTTTTGGGGTAATAAGTAAAGATAAGCTTAATTAAATTATTTTGATATTTTGCCCCTTTTTTAATTTTTAATTTTTTCTATACCAAATTTTTCGGATTTGCGCTAAAATATAATTATATAGCTTAATTAATCTTTCAATTTTATGATTTTAAAAGACAAAGTCGCCATCGTCACCGGAGCGGGCCGTGGTATTGGCCGGGGCATCGCTTTAATGCTGGCGCGCGAAGGAGCAAAAGTGGTCGTTAGTGATCTTAATCACGAAGACTGTCTGAGCGTGGTCGCGGAATTAGAAAAGCAGGGGACTCAGGCCTTAGCGGTGCAGTGCGATGTTTCCCAAAAAGAAGCGGTGGACAAGTTAATGGCCGAGGCGACTGCTAAGTTCGGAACTTTAGACATCTTGGTTAACAATGCCGGCATCTATCCTTTCAAGTCTTTCTTGGAAATGTCGGAAAGCGAGTGGGACAAGGTGATTAATGTTAATTTGAAGAGTATTTTTCTGACTGCCCAAGCGGCTGCTAAGATAATGCCGGCGGGCGGGAAGATTGTTAATATTTCTTCCATTGCCGCCTTTGTTGGTTTTTCCGGTCTCACTCACTACTGTGCTTCTAAGGGGGGAATGAATGGGATGACCAGGGCTTTAGCCTTAGAACTGGCAGAAAAGAAAATTAATGTTAATAATGTGGCACCGGGAGCAATTGAAACTCCAGGAGCTACCGGGGCGATGACGGAAGAAGCCAGAAAGCAGACGAGCAGCAATATTCCTTGGGGACGCATGGGTCAGCCGGAAGATATTGCCGCTGCTGTGGCCTTCTTGGCTTCTGCTGGTGCCGACTATATCACTGGTCAGACCTTAGTGGTTGATGGTGGTTATATTTTACGCTAAAGAAAAAAGATAGAAATAATGAAAGCGGGCTTTAATGGCCCGCTTTTGTGTATCTGCGGCTTTCATACTATAATAGGAAATATGAAACAGAAAGAGGCGTTGAAAATTTTAGAAGCAGGCCATAACGTTTTGCTTACCGGTCCGGCCGGCAGCGGCAAGACTTTTTTATTGAATCAATATAGTGCCTATCTCAAGAAGAAGGGAATTGGCGTGGCTATTACCGCTTCCACCGGTATCGCCGCCACTCATATTGGCGGACGCACAATTCATTCTTGGGCCGGGATTGGAATTAAAGATAGTTTGAGTCAGCGAGACCTGCAGTCTTTAGCGAAGAAAGCCTATCTTAAAAAACAATTTGAGAAAACTGAGGTTTTAATTATCGACGAGATTTCCATGCTCCACGCTCACCGCTTGGATATGGTTAATCAAGTCTGTCAGGTTTTAAAAAAGAATTTTTTGCCCTTTGGTGGTTTGCAGGTGGTCCTGTCCGGCGACTTTTTTCAGTTGCCGCCGATTTCTCCTGGTAATGAAGAAGCGGAGTTTGTGTACAAAGCCCAGGTCTGGCCGGAGATGGATATCCGTGTTTGCTATTTAGAAGAACAGCATCGGCAAAATGACGAGAAGATGACGAGGATTTTAGGGAGTCTGCGCCGCGATGAGGTTGGCGCGGAGACAATCGCTCTTTTGCAGAATCGGATTAAAGAAAGGCCAAAGGGAATTAGCCCGGTGCGTCTGTTTACCCATAACGTTGATGTCGACCGCATCAACAATCAAGAGCTAGATTTAATTGAAGCCGAAGAACATGTCTATCACATGACGAGCAGTGGCGATAAAAAATTGGTGGTGACTTTGCAGAAGAGCTGTTTAGCTCCCTCGGATTTAGTGTTAAAGAAAGGAGCTTTAGTGATGTTTGTGAAAAATAAGTTTAAGGAAGAGCAGGCCGTTTATGTTAACGGCACTACTGGCGTGGTGGTTGCTTTTGATGAGTATAATTTCCCCATCGTGCGCTTGCGCAGTGGTGAAGAAATTGTGGTTAGTCCCGATAGCTGGACAATTGACGATGATGATAAAGTTTTAGCCCGCATCAATCAACTTCCTTTGCGCTTGGCCTGGGCTATCAGTGTTCACAAGAGTCAGGGCATGACTTTGGAGGCGGCTGAAATTGATTTGAGCCGTTCCTTTGGCTACGGCATGGGCTATGTCGCTCTTTCTCGTTTAAGCAGTCTCGCCGGTTTATATTTACTCGGTATTAATGACATGGCCTATAAGCTCGATCCCCAAGTTTTTGCTTTTGATCGGGAATTAATTCTTTTATCCGAACAGGCGCGGGTCAATATTGCTCCGCGGGCTTTAAAAGGTCAGAATCGTTTAGCCTATTAGTTTTTAGATTATTTTTATGAATTATTATTTAGCCGCTTTTATTATTTTCAATGTCTTCGCTTTCGTTTTAATGTTAGTTGATAAAGCGAAAGCGGTCCGGGGTAATCAAGAACGCCTTTCTGAGGGCCTGCTTTTTTTCTTAGCCGCCGCTTTGGGGGCAGTCGGCGTCTACGCTGGCATGTTTGCTTGCCGGCACAAGACTCGTACCTGGTATTTCTTAATCGGCATCCCCCTTTTGATTATTGAGAACCTCGCCCTCCTTTATTGTCTCTACCTATTTTTCAGTCCGGAGGCAGGAGCACTCAGTTTTAGTTTTTAGCCAAGTTAAGCCGGACTTGCCCTTGCCATTTCCCATAATTGCATTTCTGTGGTACGATAACGCTACCTGAAGACATGGCCTCGCCGCTTGTCTCTTGTTTAGCTAATATAATTAATAAATTCATCATCACATTATGAAAGATTTTAAGAGTCCGAGAAAACCGGGCGGTTTCGGTGGTTCTTCGCGCGGTGGTTTCAGGGGTTCTTCCCGGGGCGGTTTCGGTGATCGTGGTGGCTTCGGTGGCCGCGGTGGTCGTGATTCAGAGCGCCCAACTATGCATAAAGCAATCTGCAGCGATTGTGGCAACGATTGTGAAGTTCCTTTTCGTCCGAATGGTACGAAACCGGTTCTTTGCAGTTCCTGTTTCTCTGTGCAAAAAGGCGGTAACGAACGTCCTGCTTTTGGTGGACGTGATCGTGGTGGTCGCGATTTCGATCGTGGCGGCCGTGACTTTGACCGCGCTGAAAAAGAAATGTTCCACGCTGTTTGTCAGGAGTGCGGCAATGACTGCGAAGTTCCTTTCCGTCCGACTGCGGGTAAGCCGATTTTCTGTTCCGAGTGTTTTCATGGTGCTGATCAGGGCCGCAAGCCCCAGAAGTCCCATGATGGTCATCAGGACGAACTCACCGCTATTCATGCCAAGCTTGATCAGATTATGAATCTTTTGAAGGGTGGCAATACTCGGGAAGAAAAAGTGGAGAAGAAATCGGTGCTTGTTCCGAAAAAAGAAAAGGCAGTTAAAGTTGTGAAGAAGGAAGCGAAAGTAAAAGAAGTTAAAGTAAAGAAAGCTCCGGCCAAGAAGAAGAAAGCTTAAGGCCAGGGTCCTCAGTAGCAAATATTAGTTCAGGCTCCTCTATTTTTAGATTTGGAGCTAAAATAAAAAGATAGGACTAATGTTCTATCTTTTTATCGGCCATTATGTCAATTATCGGAATGAAAAAAATATTAAAGCCGGGACAATTGGCCGGCGCCTTAGCCATTATGCTGGCCGCCCTCCTTTGGAGTTTGGACGGCATGTTTTGGCGACCGCAATTTTATATCCTGCCCGCCAGCCTGGTGGTTTTTTGGGAGCATTTTTTGGGCTTCGTTGTTTTGAGTCCCTTCCTCTATATTTACCGCGCCCAAATTAGGACTTTGAGCCGCAAAAGCTGGGCGGCGGTTTTCTGGATTAGCTTGTTTGGCGGTTTAATTGGTACTGTCTATATTACTAAAGCTTTCTTTGCGGCCATGGACGGGGAAGTCAGTTTTGCCACGGTGGTTATTTTACAGAAATTGCAGCCGGTCTTTGCCTTGCTCTTAGCCCGTTTAGTTTTGAAAGAAAAACTACCCCGCGCCTTTTATCTTTGGGCCTCTTTAGCAATTGCCGCCAGCTATGTTTTAGCTTTTGGACAGCACGGTTTAGATATCACTGCTATCGATTGGCACCATAACGCCGCTTTGTTCGCTTTCATTGCCGCTTTTGCTTTTGGTTCCTCCACCGTTTTTGGCAAGCGCATCGCTAATCATTTGGACTATAAGGCGGTGGCGGCTTTGCGCTTCGGTCTGACCTCTATCTTGGCTTTGATTTTAATCATGGTGAGCGGCACGGCTGTTCTTACTAAAACTATTAGCGGCTCTCAGTGGCAGCTGCTGGTTCTCATTGTTTTAACTAGCGGTGCCGGGGCGATGTTTATCTATTATTTCGGCCTGCGCCGTTTAAGTGCTTCGGCGGCTACTATCTTAGAATTGTTTTGGCCTTTTTCCGCTTTGGTTTTAGACTATATCTTTAACGACAGCTATCTCAATTGGGCGCAGAGTCTGGCCTTCTTAGTTTTGTTGTTTACCTTCTTTAAAGTTTCGGCTTTAAGTCGTCCCAAGAAAATTATTTTTTCCGCTAAGGTAATTGCCGGCCAAGGTAAGGGGCGGACCATCGGTTTGCCTACGGCTAATCTTGATAAGAATGACTTGGATATTCCGCACGGCATTTATGCTGTTAAGGTTTCTTTAGAAGGGAAGAATTATCAGGGCTTGATGCATTTTGGCTTTAAAGATATTTTTGCCGAAGCGGTTTCGCTAGAAGTTTTGATTAAAGATTTTTCTCAAGATATCTATAGTCAGACTTTGACCGTGACAGTGGTGGAGAAAATTAGGGAAGTGCAGAAATTTGCGGGCAAGGATGAGCTGTTGGCGGCGATTGCTGAAGATTGGCGGGCTTTGGAAAGGCTAGGACTCAAATAATATATCAGAATTTTATCTAAAAAACAGGCTGATGGCCTGTTTTTTGTGAACTCTTTCCATTTGACTATTTATTATTTTTATATTAAGGTCAAGCTATTAATCGTTCTTAAAAATAATCTTAATATTAACCCTAAATACTTCACAGCATGAGCAGTCAATATGAAGAAATGGGCGTTGATCCCAACAAAGATTCCGTCATGGAAGCTTTTGAAAAAATTATCAACAACGAGTACCCCGGGGCTTTCGTGAACATTGTCACGGATCCCTTTGATCATACCCGTGCCATGACACAACACCAGGACGGGGATGGTAGCAAGTTTATTCAACGTCTCTTGCATTACTATGAAACCGGCAATGCCAATATTTTTGGCGGCATGGTTGACGATGGCATCGGTATGAATGCCGGTGACATCGCTGCTAGCGGTTTTGTTTCTGGCCCCTGGCTTATTTCCGATGTTCTGGATTTAAGTCTGCCAGGAGATTTAAAGAAGGTTGTCATGTCCGCTGTGGCCAGAAGATTCCAGGAAATCCTGTCTCTCTATGAAGACCAGGGCTTCCAGATTAAATTTCTCGGCGGGGAGACGGCTGATTTACCCGACCAGGTGCTTAGCGGCGTTTTCAACGTTGCCGTTACCGCCTGGAATAATAAATCTGAGTTGATCACTGGTAATGTGCAGGCGGGTGACATCATTTTTGGTTTTCGCAGTGATGGCCGCGCCCTTTGGGAGCGGAAGTTAAATTCCGGCATTATGTCCAATGGCCTGACGATGGGCCGTACCGTTTTGATGAGGACTGACTATAATCAGAAATATCCTCAGCTTAAAGGGCGTAACGCTTATCGGGGTCGCTATCCCAGCAATTATTACCCAGAAGAGCTGATGGGCATGTCTGTCGGTGAAGCTTTAACCTCGCCTACGCGTCAGTGGGCCTTCGTTATTAAAAAGCTGATTGACTTACTCAAAGAAGCCGGTGCTCTGCAATTTCTGCATGGTATTAGTATGAACACTGGCGGCGGCGCCACTAAAATTCGCCGCGTCGGTACTGGTGGTATTAGCTACCGTAAAAACATGCCTGAGCCTCCCCCTCTTTTCAATTTAATTCAAAAAGAGAGCAAGGAGACTTGGCGGAATATGTATCAATCGTTTAATTGCGGCATTGGTATTGATATTGTCGGTGAGCCTGATAAAGTATTTTTGGCTGCCGTTGAAGAGACCGCTAAATTATGTCAGCTCCAGGCCCCGGTGTTGGGTGAATGTGTTGAATCTCTCCAACCTCAAAATGAGGTAATCCTGCGTACTCCTTTTGGGGAGTTTCAATATTAAGATTTGTCGTTTTTTAGAAAAGAAAAGCTCCATTCCCGGAGCTTTTTGATTTGACAGGCTCTTAGACCCTGACTATAATAGAGATAACTGTATAAGGAGGTGACCGTTCTTTATATCATTTTCAGAGTTTACCTATTGTTTTCGCGGTGGTTTCGATAGGTATTTCTGGAAATACGTTTAAGGTTACTAGTCGAACTTGCCCCCGAGTGCGATCTTGGGGAAAGGAACCATGACCTGTCGTGCGCGGCAGATAGTTCTTTTTAGTTCACTAGTTTTGCCTTTTCGGGCTAGATACAACGCTAATCGGTATCTTTAGGTCCGAAAAGTATGGGCTGTTGCGATTCGTTCGCGGCAGCCTTTTTTCTTAGAGCACCCAGACGTGCTTGATTTTTTTAGGGAATTAACTATAATGTATTTACTTATAGTTAAACTTTTATTATTCTATGTTTCAAATTAGTGCCAAAACCGATTATGGTCTCTTAATAATGCTACAATTAGCTAATTTTTCCGGCCAGGTTGTGCCTTTATCGCCTCTGGCTAAAAACTTAGATGTGTCTTCGCCCTATCTTAGTCAGATTGCTAAATCTTTGTCGGCGGCGGGATTGATTAAAAGCCGAGAAGGAGCCGGCGGGGGCTATTATTTAGCCCGTCCGGCCGAGAAGATAAAAGTGTTGGAGATTTTAGAAGCCTTATCGGGCGAGATTAAGGTTCGTTGTGCCCATGGCGAAGCCAAGGCTTGCCCGCATTTTAAAGAGTGCGGTTTGAAAAGTGCCTGGCCCTTGTTATTGGGCGATATCAAACAAAGCTTAGCTAAACGCAGTTTGGCTTCGCTCTTAGCAAAAAAAATATGAAAATGTTGATAGTAGAAAATTTGACGGTCGCGGCTGGTGACAAAGAAATCTTACATGAGGTCAGCTTTAGTGTGGCTGAAGGCGAGAGTGTGGTTATTATGGGTCCCAACGGTTCCGGTAAAAGCACCTTGGCTAATGTTTTGATGGGTCATCCCGATTATCAAATACTAAGCGGCAAAATTATTTTTCGCGATCAGGATATTACCGCCGCTAAGCCGGAAGAAAAAGCGGCCGCCGGTTTATTCCTCGCTTTTCAAGAGCCGCGGGAAATTGCTGGTTTGGAATTATTTCCTTTTCTCTTTGATGCTTATAAATCTCTGCGCAGTGCTCGGGGCGAAGAAGCGGAAAGTGTTTTTGCTTTTAAAGAAAAATTAGATTCAGAGCTATCATTGTTAGCCGTGCAAAATGATTGGTCTTCTCGTCACCTCAATCAAGATTTTTCCGGTGGGGAAAAGAAAAAGGCTGAACTTTTGCAGTTAGCCTTAGCCGCTCCGCGCTTGGCCATTCTTGATGAAATTGATTCCGGTCTGGATGTTGATGCTTTAGAAGTGGCCGGTCAAGCCCTTAGTCGTTTCAAAACGGAGCAGACCAGCATTCTAGCGGTTACCCACTATCAGCGAGTTTTAAAATATATTAAACCTGATCAAGTATTAGTGATGTCAGGCGGACGAATTGTTAAAAGTGGCGGGGCCGAATTAGCGGCCCAATTAGAAAAGGAAGGTTTTGCGGGTTTGGAATAAATTATTAACTATGGCGGAAGATTTAAAAACAAATGACTCCCTTTGGGATGAATATAATCCTTCTGAGTACATGCGCAGCGCTAAAAGCGGGGTGGATGAAGCTTTGGTGCGGCGAATTTCTTTAGAGAAAGAAGAGCCAGAATGGATGCTGTCGCGCCGGTTGGCGGCTTTGGCGATTTTTAAAGAAATGCCTCTGCCTACTTGGGGTCCTGATCTTTCCCGTTTGGATCTTGATAAGATTACCTATTACGCCAAAGCGATGGAAGGTCAGGCTCAATCTTGGGAGGATGTTCCGATTGATATTAAAAATACTTTTGATAAGTTGGGCATTCCGAAAGCTGAGCAGGAAGTGCTAGCCGGGGTCGGTGCTCAATATGAGTCGACGGTGGTTTATCATAGTTTAAAGGCGGAGTTTAAACGGCAGGGCGTAATTTTTGAAGATTTAGATGTCGCGGTGAAAAAATATCCGGAGCTGGTGCAACCTTATTTTATGAAAGTGATGCCCGTATCTTTACATAAGTTTGCGGCTTTACACGGAGCAGTCTGGAGCGGTGGTACCTTTTTATATATTCCGGCGGGGGTAAAAATCAAAGAACCTTTGCAAGCATATTTCCGCATGAACGCTAAAGGCATGGGTCAGTTTGAACATACTTTAATTATTGTGGAAAGCGGGGCCCAAGCTCATTATATTGAAGGTTGCAGCGCTCCGCGCTACGGCGTTGATTCTCTCCACGCTGGTGGAGTGGAAATTTATGTTAAAGAAGGAGCTCGTTTCCGCTACAGCAGTGTTGAAAGCTGGAGCAAAGATGCCTATAATCTCAATACGAAAAGAGCAATTGTTGAAAAGAAAGCCCACATGGAATGGGTGGGCGGTAATTTTGGCAGCAATACTACCATGCTTTATCCTTGTTCGATTTTAGTGGGCGAAGGGGCGAGTGCTGATCACCTCGGTGTGGCCTTTGCTAATCAAGGACAGATTCAAGATACTGGCGCCAAGGTTATCCATGTGGCCGCGCGCACGACTTCTAATATTGTTATGAAGAGTATTAGCAAAAATGGCGGGAAGTCGGTTTATCGCGGTTTAGTCGAAGTCGGTCCCGGCGCCGAAGACGCGGCCGTTTCCGTTAAATGTGATGCTTTATTGCTCGATGAATTCTCAATTTCCGATACGATTCCGGTGATGAAGATTAATAATGCCAGCGCCACGATTGCCCATGAAGCTAGTGCCGGCAAAATTAATGCCGAAGATCTTTTCTATCTGCGCAGTCGGGGCTTAAAAGAAGCCGAGGCGGCGGCGATGGTGGTTAACGGTTTTATCGAGCCGATTACCAAAGAGTTGCCCTTGGAATATTCGGTGGAGATGAACCGGATGGTGGAATTAGAAATGGAAAATAGTGTCGGTTAATTTTATGCAAAGCTTAATCAATCTACAAACAGAAAAAACCATTAAAATAGAGGCTGGTGATGATACTTTTTTATTGGAAAGAATTAGTAAAGATGACTGTCTACCTGAGCGAGATTTTACGCTGGCGGAAAATGCTCACGCCCGCTATCTATTGTTAATGGAGCCGGGGGTGTCTTTAGAAAAGATTCGCCGTTTCTGGCACTTAGAGGCGGGAGCGTCTCTGCAGACTTATTATTTATTTTTAGAAGCCAAGAGCGGCACTTGGCAGCTTCAGCATCACTTGGCTGATCGGGCGAAGATTGAAAGCCATTCTTTGTTCTTAGGGCGGGAGCAGGACAGTCTGGAGGTAAAAGCAAGTTATGATTTTGCCGGTCGGGGCAGTTTCGGGCGGGTACAGGTCGATGCTTGGCTTGATGGCGACTCGCGTCTGCGCTATGACGCTGATCTTAATGTGTTAGCGACCGCTCAGCAGAGTGATACGCGGGTAGATATGCGCTTACGTTTAGCGAGCAAGAGCGCTCGTGGTCAATTGATTCCCGGTTTAAATATTGCCGCTAACGATGTTCGGGCTGGCCATAGTGCCAGCACTTTTCAATTATCAAAAGAAGATTTATTTTATCTGCGTAGCCGCGGTTTGAGTCCAGAAGCGGCTCAAAAATTATTTGCCTTATCGCTTAGTCGTAATTTTGTTAAAGGCTTGGGCGAGGCCGAGTTGTCCGCCGAAATCTTATCTCTAATTTCTGCCCGTTTATGAAAAACTATCGTGCTGACTTTCCCATGCTCGCTCGCCGTTATCAAGATAAAGACTTGGTCTATTTTGATAATGCTGCCACTGCTTTGAAACCGCAGGCCGTTTTAGAGGCTCTTAATGATTATTATTTGCACCATAATGCCAATATTCACCGCGGCCCCAATTTCCTAGCCGAAGAAGCCACTTTACTCTACGAAGAAGCGCGCCAGCGTGTGGCTGACTTCATTGGCGCCGATACTGAGGAAATTGTTTTTACTTCCGGTACAACCGCCGGCGTGAATTTGGTGGCGCGTTCTTGGGGCGAAAAAAATTTACAGCCCGGTGACGTGATTGCTTTAACCCGGGCCGAACATCACGCCAATATTGTGCCTTGGCTACAGCTGCAAGCTAGCCGTCAAATTAAGTTGCAGTATATTGAGGTGAAAGCGAACGGCACTTTAGATCCGGAAAGTTTAGCGGCGGCTTTAGCTTGTCCGCGTTTACGTCTGCTGACAATTACGCAGGCCTCTAATGTCTTAGGTCAGTTTTATGAACTGGAAAATATTTTAGCGGCCGCTAAAGCCCGGGGCGTTTTGACCTTAGTCGACGCCGCTCAAAGTGTTGTCCATCATCAGATTAATGTTCGTGAGCTTGATTGTGATTTTTTAGTTTTTTCCAGCCATAAATTATTTGCCCCTAGTGGCAGTGGCGTTTTATATATCCGGTCAGCAGTGTTAGCGATGATGCCGCCTTTTTTGGGAGGGGGCGGCATGATTACTGAAGTTAAAGCTGATTCTTTTGCGGTGGAGACTGGTCCGACTAAATTTGAAGCGGGCGCCCCTAATATTGAAGGCGCGATTGCTCTTGGGGCCGCTTGTCGTTATCTACAAACAATTGGTCAGGCAGAAATTTTTAAACGTGAACAGGAATTGAGCAATTATTTCTTAGAGAAATTATCTTCTTATTCTTGGCTTCGGCTTTTGGGCGGTAAGCAAAATCGTTTACCTTTATTTTCTTTAGTGATTACCGGTTTGCATCCGCATGATGCCGCTGATTTGCTCGGCGAGCAGGGAATCGTCACTCGGGCCGGCCATCATTGCGCCCAACCTCTGCATGATTCTTTGGGCGTCAGTGCTAGCTTGCGCGCCAGTTTAGCTTTTTATAATACCGAAGCGGAAATTGATTATTTCTTTGCCTCTTTAAATACCCTTAGGCAATCTTTTCAGAATTAATATGGATATCTACGCGCGTAACATCTTAGATCACTACCAGCGACCGCGTCATCGCGGGGTTTTAGCTGAAGCGGATGCTTCTTTCCGCGAACTTAACCGTAGTTGTGGTGATGATTTTAAGGTTTATTTGAAATTAAAAGATGGCCTGATTGAGGCCATCTCCTTTGAAGGTCAAGGTTGTGCAATCTCTACCGCCGCTACTTCTATTTTAAGTGAATTTTTTCTGGGCAAGCACCCGGCTGAAATCTTAAAAATGGATTTAGAAGCTTTACGGTCTTTACTAGGAATTGAAATTAGTTTCCGCCGGCAAAAATGTGCTTTAATCGGTTTGCGGGCTTTGCAGGGAGCGGTCGCTTCTTTAGCCTCTAGTGCTTAGATTCTTTTCTGCTTCTAGTTCGGTATTTAATTCTAGCCAACGCTCCTCTTTATCGGCGATCATCCTTTTAACATCTTCTAGTTCCTGAGTTTTTTCCGGAAGGTAGTCTTGATAGTGTTCGAGGAAATAGGCGAGCAACTCTTGTTTATATTTTTGTAATTTTTCCAAGTCTCTTTCTAGGACTTGGATTTTTTTCTGTCGAACTTTATTTTCTTGGTAGCGTTTTTGATCTTCAGCTTTATTGATAATCGGTACCGTTTCTGTGAGTGCTTCCCGCCATAATTCTTTTTCCAAACGGGCAACGAAATCACCATAGTCTTCATGGCGGCGCTGAGCCCGTCCGTTTTTTATCTCTACCACCCCAGTGGCCACCAGGCTAGAGAAAGTGCGGTCATGGCTGGCAAAGAGAATGGTGCCGGCAAATTTTTGGAGAGCAAAAGCTAAGGCTTCAGTGGTTTCAAAATCAAGATGACAAGTCGGTTCATCGAGAATGAGAATGTCGGGTTTGGACAGGAGCAGGGCGGCGAGAAGAAGGCGAGAGCGTTCGCCCCCAGAAAGCACGGCGATTGGTTTTTTTAAATCTTCATCCCGGAAGAGAAAGTCGCCGGCCATTTTCAAAACGGCTTCGGTTTTGAGATCAGCGGAAGCGGAACGGCGCAAGAAGTCGCCGGCCTGTTCTTGGCCATCCATCTTTTCCATTTCTTCCTGGCCGTGATAGGCAAAGCGGCTGTTGGCGGCGAAACGGAAAGAGCCGTTTAGGGCTGGTATCCGGTTAGTGAGGGTTTTAATGAGGGTGGTCTTACCCTGGCCGTTGAGACCTAAGATGGCCAGCTTTTCTCCGGCCCGACAATCAAAGTCAATATCTTTCACCACTACTTGTTGGCCGTAGCCGATATCGAGATTATTTATCTTTAAAGCAAAATTACTTTTTTTGGGAACCGGGGGAATATTGATACGAGTAATGCCGGCCCGATGTTCAATGGTGATGCGTTTTTCCTCCAGCTTATTAATCTTGCGCACCATCGCTTGCGCTTGTTTGGCCTTGGAAGCTTTGAAGCGGAAGCGGTCAACAAAATCTTGCCAGTGCTCCTGCTGGCGCTCTAGACTTTCGTTGGCTTTAATGAGCGCGTTGAGCTTTTGTTCTTTAAAGGCAAGATAGGCTTCAATATTGCCAGGGTAGTGATAACAGCCGCTTTTAGAAATTTCTATCGTTTCTTTGCAGGTGCGTTTCAGAAATTCGCGGTCATGGGAGATGATGAGAAAACTGCCGCGATAGGCGCGCAGATAATTTTCTAGGAGTAAGATGGTGTTGAGGTCTAAATAGTTGCTGGGTTCGTCTAGTAGGAAAATGTTAGGATCTTTTAAAAGCATGGCGGTCAGGCGTAAGCGCATGCGCCAGCCGCCGGAGAGACTGCTCGCTTCCTGTTCTAGTCTTTCATTTTTCAATTCAAATTTGCTGGCTACTTGGCGGGCCCGCCATTCCGGACGGCCGCTTTGTCTTTGCAGATAGGCGAGAGCGCTTTCCCCAGCTCGCCAATCTTCGGTTTGCTGGAGATAACCGATATTTGTTTCTTCGTGGATGATAATCTCACCGCTATCTGCTTCTTCCTCCTGGCTTAAGATACGGAAGAGGGTGGACTTGCCCGCGCCGTTACGGCCGATGACCCCGATTTTTTGTTTTTCGGAAACAGCAAAAGACAGGCCAGAAAAAATATTCTGGCCGCTATATTCTTTACTGAGATTACTAACCTGGAGGAGGATGGGCATAGCTGTCTAGGCTTCGATTTTGATAAGTTTGTAGATTTTTTCTTGACCGTTGACCGGCAGTGTAATTGTCTCGCCGGGACGATGGCCGAGCAGAGCCGCGCCTAGAGGAGAATTGTGAGAGATGATACCGGCAGCAGGATTGCTTTCACTGGCCCCAAGAATGGTATAGCTTTTTTCTTGACCGTTAACCGACAAGAGGACGCGATGACCGACTTTAACCACACTGGTGTCGTTATCGGCAATTACAATCTCGGCTTTTTTAAGAAGATTTTCAATATCTAAAATTCTTTGGTTCAAGCCCCGGAGCCGACCCTTGGCCAATTGGTAGCCGGCGTTTTCAGAAAAGTCGCCCATTTCGGCCAGGCGCTTAACTTCGGCAGCCTCCCTGGGACGGCGGCTGAGCAGTTTTTTTAAAGACTCCTCTAATTCCCGGTATTTTTCCGGGCTGAGATGGTAGTCGAGAGGGCTGAAGAGGCGGGCATCGCCTTTTCTAATTGGTACTTGCATATGTTTATCAATATACGCTTATCATAAGCTAAGCCCGGCTTTAAGGCAATATCTCACTAGTAATTTGACTTATTTTGAGTTTTTGTGTTATATTGGAAGCAGAATATGCTTCTCCATTAATTATCTTATAATCGTTTGAAGTGGCTGATAATCCCCAGCCGCTTATTTTTATGTCAAAAAATGAACTCAAGACTCCGGGCGCCATTCTCGATTTTTCCGGTTTAGGCATCAAGGACTCTATTTTACAAGTCATCGCCGATCTCGGTCTGACCACTCCCACCCCCATTCAGCATCAGGCTATCCCGGCCGCTTTAAGCGGCGAAGACATCGTGGGCATTGCCCAAACGGGAACCGGCAAAACTTTTGCTTTCGGTATCCCCATGCTCCAGCGCCTCGCCTTACTTAAAGGCCGTGGCCTGGTCCTTTTGCCGACCAGAGAATTGGCTGGTCAAGTAGAAAACAGCTTACGGGCTTTAGGCGGTCCTTTAGGTTTGCGCACCGTCTCTCTTATTGGCGGGGAAGCCATTAGTCGGCAATTAATTGCTCTGCGTCGTCGTCCTCATATTTTAGTAGCTACCCCAGGGCGATTGATTGATCACCTTAAGCGCGGCTCCGTCCATTTAGATGATATCTCGGTTTTGGTTTTAGACGAAGCTGATATGATGTTTGATATGGGCTTTGCTCCGCAGATTGAAGAGGTCTTAAAGCGCGTCCCTGAAACCAGGCAGACTTTATTATTTTCTGCCACCATGCCGGTAGCAGTGATGAAATTAGCGGAAAAACATCTACGCGCTCCCGTGCGCGTGGAAGTAGCTCCGGCTGGTACCACCGCCGAATTAGTTGAGCAGGAAATGTATATCTTGTCCCGCGATGATCGCTGGGGGCAGTTGTTAAGGCTTTTATCTCTTTATAAAGAATCAGTTTTAATTTTCGTGCGCACCAAGCACGGTGCTTCCAAACTGGCTAAGAAATTACAATTAGAAAAATTCAAAGCGGCGGAAATTCATTCTAATCTTTCTTTTGCTCAGCGCCAGGCCGCTTTGGCCGGTTTTCGTAGTGGTCAGCATCGTATTTTAGTAGCGACTGATGTAGCGGCTCGCGGCTTAGATATTAACGGCATTGAATTAGTTTTGAATTTTGATTTGCCTGATAATTCCGAGGACTATGTTCATCGCATTGGCCGCACTGCCAGAGCAGGCAAGAAGGGAAAAGCGATTTCTTTCGTTGCCCCGGATCAGCGTCGGGAAATTCAGAAAATTGAACATTTAATTCGCCAGAATTTAATGGTCACGGCTCTTGGTTCTTCCCGCTCTGACCGTCCCAGTTTTTCCCGTTCCGCCGCTCCTAGTCGCCCTCCTGTCCGCTCGGCGGTCAGTATGGGTAAAGCCCGTCCTGCTCAGCCGGTCAAAAAATTTGCTCAGAGCAATGTTAGGGCTGAGTCAGTGACAGACACTCGTCATAGCAGCCTTGGTTTCCGCAAGCGCCCGACTGTAGCCGATCCCTTAGCTACTCCTGATTATCTTCAGCCCCGCAGTCCTCGTCGGGAGGAAGCGCGTTATCCGCGCTCAGAAAGATTTAGTACTCAGTCCCGCCCCCCGCGTGCCCGCTCTCAAGCTTCTGTAGAGATGCCGCGGCCTTTAAGGGCCAAACGACCAGCTCGTTTTGAGCCTGCTACTGTCCCGCCGATTGTTAATCCCAGTTTTGACGGGGGTAACCGTTTTGCTTTCCGCCGGGCGATGTATCTTTTAAAAGAAGAAGCTAAGGGGCGCCCTGTTGGTCCGCGTTCGGCCTATAAATCTGCACCGACAAGAAACTCAGAAAGACCGGAGGCAAAAGCTCGGCCTATGCGTTCGGCTGATAATTTTCATAAGCGTAATGTTGGTGTTCGCTCCTCCGGTTTTAAGGTTTTTAAAAGCGGTGACGGTCGCGCCGCGGTGAGTGCTGTCGAGACGGAGACTCTGCGTCCCGTCCGTTCATCCCGACCCGCTTTCCGGGCTAAATCCTTTACTCCTCGTTTCAAAAGAAAATAGTTGTTAAACCGCCACGGTGACCGTGGCGGTTTTTGTTATGGCTTTCAGACGATTTATAGTTTATAATTATTAGAGCTTTTATTAATTTTATGAATAATATGTTAGTTTCTTTTTTGACCCCCAAGAAGGTAGAACTTAAAGGGGTGTGGCTGGGAGCGGCTCAGCCTCATAATCTTTATATCTTGGTGCACGGCTTAGGGGGTAGTCTCTTTTCCCGGGCAGCCTTATCAATGGCTTTGGGTAAGGGTAAAGACGCTGTTCTTACTTTCAATAATCGGGGTTCGGGCACGATTAATTATTTCTGGACGAGAAAAAAGGGAAAAACCGGCAGTCTGCTTGGCGGCGTTGCTCATGAAGTTTTTACCGACTGCTTAGACGACTTAGATGGCGTGGTTGCCTATGCTCGTCAGCGGGGAGTGAAAAATATTTTTCTGCTGGGCCATTCTACCGGCTGTCAGAAGAGTATTTATTATTTAGCTAAGCGCCCCCGCTCCCGTGTTAAAGGCGCAATTCTTTTGGCTCCAATCAGTGATTATTCGGATGTAGCTGCTAAACTTGATCAGCCAGATTACCGCCGGGCTCTAGCGGCGGCGGAGAGGTTGAAGCGGATGGGCAAGTCTCACGCTTTATTACCCGCTGGTCTCTGGCCTACAACTTTAGATGCACAGAGATTTTTAAGTTTATATACCGCTAAGAGTCAGGAAGAAATTTTTACTTATGCTTCCGGACGCAAGCCTCTTACTTTACAGGCGGTCAAAAAACCACTTTTTACCGTTTTAGCAGAAGCGGATGAATTCGGCGATCGCCCGGCTTCAGAAATTGCTGCTTGGTTTGAGAAAATTTTAGGTAAATCTCGTTGTAATCAAATTAAGATTGTGGCCGGAGCAATTCATAGTTTTACTACTCATGAAGATAAGCTGGCGGCAATGATTCGTGCTTGGGTGAAGACTTTGAAGCAGCGGTAAAATTATTTTTATATCTATGGCTAAAGAAGTTTTATGTCATAATGTTCGCGGGGAAGAGTTCTTGGTGCCTGCCACTAAATTACAATTTCGGCCTTCAGTTTATGGCATCTTAATCCGAGATGCTAAAGTTTTACTTTCTCCGCAGTGGGACGGCTATGACTTTCCTGGCGGCGGCCTTAAAATTGAAGAAAATTTAGAAGAGGCTCTGCAGCGGGAATTTTGGGAAGAAACCGGTTTGAAGATAGAAGTTGGTAAAATTGTTAAGGCCAGTACTTCTTTTTATGCGCCCCGGTCTCACTCAGGAGAGGAATCTGTTTATTGGAATTGCGTTTTGTTGCATTTTTTAGTCACTCAGACCGGGGGAGAATTATCAACTGCCAATTTTGATGAAGCGGAAAAAAGTTATTTGGACTTAGCCACCTGGATAGATATGGATAAACTAGAAGGATTAAAATTTTATAATCATCTTGGTGATGCTGGTAGTTTGGAAATTATCAAACAGGCAGCTTCTCAGCTTTAGTTGCAGAAGTTTTTCTTTTTGAAGACGTATTATAATTAGCATTTAATGACGTTTTAATAATTTATTATCATTTTTATGGAAAATCTTACTAGTGTGTCTGAGCGCCCTTTTAATCTTAACTTATTTATGTGCAAGCTCGACCGTTGGGCCGCTTGGGTATTATTGGTGGTGATGTTGGCTTATGCTATCACTGGCTACGGTATGACTAAGGGTTTAATTGATCAAGATTTGGCGCGTTCTTGGCATCTTGGTTGGCTGGGAGGAATAGGTTTGCTTGCTTTTATTATTCACACCGCTTGGGCGATTCATTTATCTTTCAAGCGCTGGCGTATCTGGAATTGGGCAGGAAAAACCGCTCTTTTATTATTCTATTTGCTTTTGCTTGGCTTTTTTATTTTTGTTCATTTTTTCTATAGCCCGGCGAGCTCGAAACCATATCAAAACTCCAATTTAGTTAATAGCAGTAGTTTGGCAACAACTGATAATACTATTGCAAGTACACAGACTGTTTTTAATGCCGCCAGCCTCTCGGCTTACAATGGTCTTAATGGTCAGCCGGCTTACGCGGCAGTTGACGGTGTGGTCTATGACTTCTCTCGTCTTTTTCGTAACGGCAAACATGCCGGTCATAGTGCGGGCCAAGATTTAAGCGCCGCTTTCCATAGCGAGCATCCTAATAGTTTCTTGAATAAATATAAAGTGGTTGGCACCTATAGTGAATAATTATGGCTGATTTAGAAATAAAACATCGGCGCGTCCGCCGGTCGCGCCATCTCCGTCTCAGTTTATTCGCCGACGGGCGCGTTCTAATTACGCGCCCTTTTTGGGTTTCGGAAAAAAGTGCCAGGGAATTTTTAGAAAGCAAGCGGGCTTGGCTGACAGAAAGATGGCAGGAACTACAAGCACGTCCTGATAACCAGCTGCGGCGGGGCGGTCGTAAAGACTATCTACAGCACAAGGAGGCAGCGCGCTCTTTAGTCTTGGCCAAGATTGAATACTTTAATTCTTTTTATAAATTTCCAATCAGCCGTGTTAGCATTCGCGATCAGCGCAGCCGCTGGGGCAGCTGCTCCAAGCGAGGGGGCCTTAATTTTAATTATCGCCTGCTATTTCTAGACGAGAAACTAGTTGACTATGTTGTGGTTCACGAGCTCTGTCATCTCGGTGAGCTTAATCATAGTCCAGCTTTTTGGTTGCTGGTTAGCCGCATGATTCCTGACTATCAGCAGCGGCGACAGGCGCTTAGTCATCTTTAGGTAAGAAAAAAGCGGTCGCTGGTAGTGGCCGCTTTTTTTACAAAGGACGTTGTTTTAACTCTCTAAGTTCGATATGAACTCGAGGTGCTTGTTGATTTTTTCTTCGGCAATTTTTAATTGCCTGGATTCTTCCGTATGAAGGCTTAATTTCATGTTTCCGCGGAGGCGGTGGTGATAGTCTCCCCAGCCGACGCTTTTAAAGTGCCCGAGAAGCTCTTCGAAATCAGTACCAACCGTTTGGTAGAGACTGCAGTCGCTTGTTAGTTCAATTTGCCCATTAATTATAGGCAGGATGTAATCGAAGTTAGTCTTTTTTAAATACTGCCTTAGTTTTTCCATCTCGTCACTGCTTTCGCCGGAGTAATGGATGAGATCACTTAGCCGCGAGCTAATGGCATCATGTTGGTGTGGCATCTGTTGAAGTTCTCTTAGGGCCTGGAAACAAGCTTTGATTTCGGTGTTTATTACTTTTTCCGCAACTTTTTTTGAGTGGTTGTGGTAGTAAAAGAGGGTGGTGATTACTAATATTGCAACGGAGCCCACTCTGGAAACGTAGCCGCTCACAATAAAAATGTTAGGGGAGACTTTAATTAAGGTCAGACTGGTGCTGATAATTACTATCAGCAAACTAACCACTGCCCACAAGGTGAGGAGGTTGTTTTTCCTGACGAAGCCCGGGTTTTTACGGGCATACTGCTTTTTTTTCATGGCTAAAATGTTTGAATTGTTAATGAATATTTTGTCTGTTTGACCCCTTACTTTATAATTTTAAGCTTTTTTTGTCAAGAACTAATTTTTTAGCTGCTTACTTGGTTGTTATTAGATTTTTAGCTTTTCCTTAAGTAATTTTCTTGCTATAATTTAAGCAGATTAAACTTTTATATTTTTATGAAAAAAGCAAAAAAATGGCTTTGGATTTTTTTAGTAATTATAATCATTGGCGGCCTAGTTTGGTGGTGGCTTTCTAGTCGCAATCAAGCGCCTTCTTATTCTACCGTCGTGGTAGAAAGCGGGCCGCTAATCCAAACTGTTAGTGAAACTGGCACTCTTAAGCCGGTTAAAGAGGTTTCTTTGAATTTTCTTTCCGCTGGACGGATTAAAGCGGTTAATGTGAAGGTCGGCGATAAAGTGAGTGCGGGTACGGTCCTGGCAACACTTGATGATAGCTCTCTGCAATCGCGGAAGTTGGAAGCCTTAGCTAGTCTAAAAATTGCCGAAGCTTCTCTTTCTAAGATTATCGCCGGAGCCAGTACGGAGTCAGTGGCTTTAGCTCGTTCTAGTATTACCCAAGCGCAGGCGAGCGCCGCTTCGGCTAAAACTGATTTAGAAAAGACGAAACAGACGGTGGCAGAAAATAATCGGCAAGCGGCGAAGGCTTTGGCCGATTTAGAGTCTAGCTCAGCATCAACGCCGACGGCCGCGGAGCAAGCGGTCACTACCGCCTTGAATAGTCTGGAAAATACCAAAAAGACTGGTCAGAAAAACATTGATAATGCCCGTAGCTCCGTGCTTTTGACTTTAGGCGATAAGGTTCTAAGTGCTCAAATTGCTCTTGATAATATTAATACGCTTTTAGAAGATGATGATGCCGAAAACGTGTTGAGCGTTAAGAATAGCGCTCTTTTAGAAAAGACAAAAAATGCGCGTTTATTGGCCTTAAATCATTTGACAGAAGCTTCGGCCGCTGTGACAACAGCTAAGACTAGCGGCAGCGAAACTAATATTGATAACGCGGCGGCAAAGGTTAAAGCTCTATTGAGTCAAACTGATACCACTTTAGACTATGCTTACGCCATGTTGGAAGCCACAATTACCAGTGTTGACTTTCCGCAAAGTCGCTTAGATTCCTACAAGACTTTGGTGAGCAGCCAGTCAGCTCAAATCAACACTGCTAGCAATGCGGTTGAGTCTTCGGTGCAAGCTTTTCATAATGCTATTTTGAATAATGAGACGAGCCTTTCTAGTGCTGAAGAAGGTGTTCGTCAGGCTCAAGTAAATTTGGAAAACGCGATTACGGCAGCGCGTAATGCGGTCAGTAGCACTAAACTGAGCGGCGAACAACAGCTAGCTTCCGCTCAGGCTCGTTTAGATAACGCTAATCAAGCCGTTTCCGTAGCTCAAGCTCAGATGAATAATACGGTGGCTCCGGCGCGCTCTCAAGATCTCGCTTTAGCTCAGGCGCAGGTTAGTCAGGCGCAAGCAGGTTTAGCCGGAATCGAACAGCAGTTAAGTGAAGCAATTTTGAGTGCCCCCTTAGACGGCGTAGTTACAGCGGTTAATTATGAAGTGGGTGAGCAATTCGGAGCGGGCGGCAAGGCGATGATTTCTATTTTGGTTAATAACAGTTTTAATGTTGAAGTTGATATTGCTGAATCTAATATCAGTAAGATTAAAGCCGGTGATGCGGTTGATATTACGCTCGATGCTTTTCCTGATGATTTTATTCTCGAGGGAGTCGTTAGTTTTATTGAACCCGCTCAGACTTTAATTCAAGACGTGGTTTATTATAAAGTTAAAATTGATTTCCGTGACTTAGCCATTACGATGGCGCAGATTGAAAGCCGCGGCCTATCTTTAAAGGCAGGGATGACCGCTAATGTAACTGTCACTACTGACCAACGCGCCGATGCCTTACAAGTGCCAGCCCGGGCCTTGATTGAAAAGGATGGCGGCATGATTGTGCGCTTGCTAGTTGATGGGGCGGTGCAGGAGGTGCCAGTAGAAACTGGTTTACGGGGCGATGAAGGGATGATTGAAATTATTAGCGGCCTGAAGTCTGGTGACACCGTGATTACTTTTACTAAAACTAACGGCGCCGCCGCTAATTAAAATATGCCTCAAGCTTTAATTGAATTAAAACAGCTGGGGAAGACTTATGTGAGTGGTGATTTGGAAACAGAGGTCTTAAAAGACATTGATTTCCGTATCGAGAAAGGAGAGTTTGTCTCTATTATGGGGCCATCTGGTTCTGGCAAGTCGACCTTAATGCATATCTTAGGCCTTTTAGAAAGACCCACTAGTGGTTCTTATCATTTTGCTGGAAAAAATATTAATAATCTTGATGATGAAGATTTAGCACATTTGCGCAATCGAGAAATCGGTTTTGTTTTTCAGGCTTTTAACCTTTTAGCCCGTACTAGCGTTTTAGATAATGTCAAGCTGCCTTTAATATATTCTCAAGATAAGCGAAAAATGGATGAGCGCGCCCGTAAGGTTTTGAAAAGCGTCGGCCTTGATCATCGCCTTAATTACTATACCAATCAAATTTCTGGCGGTGAAAAACAGAGAGTGGCGATTGCGCGGGCTTTAGTCAATGAGCCGGCAGTTATTTTTGCCGATGAGCCGACGGGCAATCTTGACTCCAAGTCAGGCGTTCAAGTAATGCAGATTTTACAAGATTTAAATGCGCAAGGTAAAACTATTATTTTGGTGACACATGAAACTTTTACCGCAGAACACGCTCAGCGCATTATTCGCGTTCATGACGGCCGTATTATCGGTGATGATCAGGTGAAGAAGCGCCGTTTTGCCGTTGATGGCGAAACCCTCAAATAAGTTATGTGGGAGAATTTTAAACAGTTAATTTCTTTAGTTTTCCGGGCCTTGCTGAGCAATAAGACCCGGAGTTTTTTAACGATGCTCGGCATCATTATCGGCGTGGGGGCGGTGGTTTTAATTATGTCTTTAGGAGCGGGCGCTCAGTCTTTAATTTTAGGGCAATTGGAAGGTTTCGGCAGTGATTTGATCGGAGTTTTACCGGGCCAATCTGATGAAAAGGGTCCGCCCGCTTCTGTTTTTGGCGTTAAGGTTACCAGTTTAAAATTAGATGACGCTGAAGCCTTGCGTCAGGAAAAAAATGTTTCTCATACGGCAGCGGTAGTCGCTTACTATCAAGCCAGCGTTTCTTTGTCTTGGCGCGATCAGTCTTATGATTCTACTCTTTATGGAATTAATGGCGAGTATTTGCAAGTAGATGGCGGTGAAGTAGAAACGGGCCGTTTTTTTAGCGATGAAGAATTAGACTCCAACTTACGCTTAGTAGTTTTGGGCAGCACCGTTGCCACTGAGCTTTTTGGTGGTAATGACCCCATCGGCCAGAAGATAAAAGTTAAAAATCAGACGGCCGCTGTTATTGGGGTAATGAAAGAGCGGGGTCAGGTTGGTTTTCAAAATTACGATGATTTAGTGTTAACGCCTTTACTATTTGCCCAGAAAGAAATTGCTGGCGTTAACTATTTAAGTGCTATTAGGGTAAAAGTTGATAATGCTGATAATATTGATGAAAGCATGGAGATGGTTGCTCAAACTTTGCGAGAGCGCCATGACTTAGACAGCCCGGCTGATGATGATTTTTCTGTCCGTAGTTTCCGAGATGCCTTAGATTTAGTAACCAGTATTACCGATGCCCTCCGTTATTTTTTAGCGGTGATGGCGGCCTTGTCTTTACTGGTTGGCGGTATTGGGATTATGAATATCATGCTAGTGAGTGTCACCGAACGGACGCGGGAAATTGGTTTGCGTAAAGCCTTAGGTGCGACTAACCGCCAAGTATTGAGTCAGTTTCTTTTCGAGGCCATTGCCCTAACGTTAATTGGCGGTTTAATTGGACTTTTGGCTGGTAGTTTGTTTTCTTATCTTACCGCTATTGTTGTCCGCTCCCTCGGTTATCGCTGGGATTTTGTAATTTCTGCCTTTTCTATTTTTATTGCCATTGGACTTTCCACTTTTATCGGTATTGTTTTTGGCTATTATCCGGCTCGTCGGGCTAGTCGTTTAAGTCCTATAGACGCTTTGCGTTATGAATAACTTATGGCTCGCTTTTTAGTCGCCTTCCAACTAGCTTTGCGCTCTTTGCGCCTCAATATCCTGCGTACCAGCTTGACGGTTTTAGGTGTGGTTATCGGCGTGGCGGCGATTATTATTGTTTTTGCCGCTGGTGACGGTATTAGCCGTTTAGTTTCTGGCGAAGTCGAATCTTACGGTACCAATGTCGTTCAGACGGAAGTGAAGACACCAGGGAAAAATAACGCCAGTTCGGCTGAAGTGACATCCTTGAAATTAGAGGATATGGAAGCGATTGATGAGTTGGATAATGTTGTTCAGAGCTATGCCGCTTCTTTGGGACAGCAGAAAGTTTCTTATGGTGCCGAGAGTAAAAAGGTTTTTATCTTTGGCGTCAGTGCTCCTTACGCCCAGATTGACACGAAGACGAAGTTGGCGGCCGGTTCCTTTTTTACTAAAGAAGATGATCGCGGACAAGCGACCGTGGCCGTGCTCGGCTCGAGTTTAAAGGAATATTTATTTGGTGATCAGGAGGCTCTGGATAAATTTATTAAGATTGGCAGTAAAAAATTTCAGGTGGTGGGGGTTTTAGAAGAGCAGGGTGGTGGCGCCAGTTTTATTGACTTTGATAATGTTGTCTACATTCCTATTGAGACTCTGCATAAGCGCATTTTGGGAATTGATTATGCCATGTATTTTATGCATCAGTTGCAGGACGTTAATCGGGCAGAAGAAACGGCGGAAGAAATTCGAGTTTTATTACGTGATCGTCATGAAATTAGTAATCCGGAAAAAGATGACTTTCGGGTTTCCACTATGGCGGAGATGCTGGCAACTTTGAGCACGGTTACGGGGGCGGTTACTTATTTACTTTTAGCAATTGTTTTAATTTCTTTACTGGTAGGAGGCGTCGGTATTATGAATATAATGTATGTAACGGTGACCGAACGGACTCCGGAGATTGGTTTGCGCAAGGCAATGGGGGCGACTCGACAGGATGTTGTCTGGCAATTCTTGATTGAATCTTTGCTTATTACTTTTTGGGGTTGGCTTTTAGGCGCTCTGATTGGCGTCCTTACTTCTTTCTTATTAAGTTTAGTGGCTCAGGCCTTTGGTCTCAACTGGTCTTTTCACTTTCCCTTGCAAGGGATTGCAGTTTCTTTGATATTTTCACTTCTTTGTGGGTTATTATTTGGCTATCGTCCCGCCAAACAGGCGGCACGCTTGGATCCAGTGGCCGCTTTACGCGTGGAATAATTTTATTTTTCTATTTGTAGGGATCTCTTTGAGGTCTTTTTTTATTTTCTGAATAAAGATTGGGAAGAAAGTGTGGGGGTATGCGTAGTATTAAGCAGAGGGACCTCTCGTGACTGTTTCATTAATTTACAAATTAAACTAATCTTTCCCTAATTATCGCCTGGTCTATATTTGGGGAAGAAAATAAAATATATGAAAAGAAAAAATATCTTGGCAGCCAGCGCCTTAAGTCTGGCTAGTATTGCCTTGGCCGCCGGTTTTGCTTTTAGCGCTTATGCTCAAGGCGCTAACACTACTACCACTGAAAATCCTGTTCGCGGCCAGCGTTTCCAGATAAAAACCGAAATGACCGCCGAGCAACAGGCTGATTTTGAGGCGAAGCGGGCAGAAAGAGAAAAAGAAATGGAGACAAAAAGAGCAGCGATGCAGACGGCGATTAATAGCGGTAACTATGACACTTGGGTATCGGCGGTAAAGACCCAGATGGGTGAAGATGCTCCGATTTTGGAGAAAGTGACCGCTGATAACTTCTCTCAGTTTGTTGAAGCTCATAAGTTAATGGTGCAAGCTCAAGAGAAGTTTAAGGCTATCGGTTTAGATGAAGGTATGGGGATGAATATGGGCCATGGCCAGGGTAGAGGTTTCGGTCCCGGCAATCACGGAGACACGGCTACCGAATCTAAATAAATTAATAGTTGTTGGTAATATTAAACTTGGCGGAGGCTTTCATGCTTCCGCCTAGGCAAAAACCTCCTTAAGCAGGAGGTTTTTTGTTTTTTGTTTTCAGCTATTTTTATGTTATAATTTAATCATGGATTCTAATATTTTTCTCCAGCTTAGCGCTCTTTTAGCCATTACCGTCAGTGTGGCTTTTTTTGTGCGTTTAATTAAACAGCCTTTGCTGGTGGCCTATATTATTGCCGGCATTATCGGCGGCCCGCTTTTGCTTAATCTTTTGGGAGCAGACGAGCATATGTACGATGCTTTTGCTAGCTTTGGTGTCGTCTTACTCCTTTTTATTATCGGTTTGGATTTGAATTTTTCCTATTTGAAAAAAATTGGCAAAGAGGCGGCTTTAATTGGCCTTTTACAATTTGTGTTTAATTTTGCTGTCATGCTGCCGTTAGTACACTTTTTTGGTTTCAGTTGGTCAAGTGCTTCTTTTCTGGCTGTGGCCGCTTGTTTTTCTAGCACAATTGTCGTTTTGAAGCTACTTGGTGATAAGCAGGACGAGGAATCTGTTTATGGCCGTTATACTATTGGTTTAATGTTGGTTCAAGATTTGATTTCCATTTTGATTTTATTACTTATTAGTTTTACCGCTCCCGATAGCGCTTTTTCCTCTTTTTCCTGGTGGCTGTTGATACGCGCTTTAGCGGTGATTGCTGGAATTATAATTATAGCTAAGTTTATCTTACCTTCTTTTCTGCGCCGTATTGCCGCTTCAGGCGAATTTCTTTTCATCTTTACGGTCGCCTGGTGTTTTGGTGTCGCCTCCTTGTTACTCTGGAGCGGATTCTCTTTGGAGTTGGGTGCAGTGATTGCTGGCCTTAGTCTAGGCGCCTCCCGTTATCAGGCGGAGATTGCCAGTCGGGTTAAGCCACTGCGAGATTTTTTCTTGGTGATATTTTTTATTTTATTGGGCAGCGAGGCTGACTTTAGGCAGGTGAACGGCGTTTTGATTCCGGCGGTAATGCTGGCAGGAATGGTTTTGATTGTTAAGCCTTTGATATTATACTTTCTTTTTCGTTGGCGCCATTTTACCAGACGTAATAGCTTCTTAGCCGCTTTGACCTCGGGCCAGCTGAGCGAGTTTGGTTTCATTATTCTCTTCGCCGGCGCTCTCTATCTGGACGGTAGGGAATTAGCAATCTTTACCGTGGCCGCCATCATTACCATCTTCTTTTCTTCCTATTTGATGTCTTATAGCTATCGGCTCTATAATTTTTTAATGCCTTTTTTTCTTCTGTTCGGGCGAGATTCCTTTGTACAGCCTGAAGTGAAAAAGGAGAAGTTTACGGCAATTATTTTTGGTTACCACCGGACTGGCTGGAAAATCGGAGAGGCTTTGAAAAAGAAGGGCATAAAATTTGCAGCAGTAGACTTTAATCCTGAGAGTGTTTCTCATTTTCGCCACCAAGGAATTAGGACTTTTTTTGGCGATGCTTCCGATATTGAGTTTTTGCGTTCTTTGCCCTTGGCTGAAGCTAAGATTGTAATTTCCACTATTCCTTCGCCGGAAGATCAATTAGTTCTAATTAATTTTGTCCGTAAACATAATCCGAGGGCGGTAATGATTGCCAGCTTGTATCATAAAAAATATCTGCCTCATCTGTACAGAGCTGGTGCTGATTACGTGATTTTGCCCCATTTACTGGGCGGAGCTTGGGCGGCCGATATTGTGGAAAAAGGGGAGTTGGGCCGACGTTCTGCTTGGGGAAAGTATCGCCGTCAACAGGCTCAGGATTTAGATGGTAGCTAATTATCATTAATTTATAAATATGAATAAAGAAAAAATTTTAAAAATCAGTTTGATTACTATCGCCGTTGTCTTAATTTTAATTGCTTTAATCAATGCTCTAGACTTTTATTTCCAGCAAAAAACCTGGCGTCAAGAGAATGCTCAATTTGAAGAACGAAGCCGCCAGGCCGCTTCTTTGCTTTCCAACGCTTCCTTGGGGGATTCGGCTGATGGCAGTCAGCCATCTGATGACTATCAGGTGGAGGCATCTTTAGGCACAGCTTGTCAGCTTGAATCTGATTGTGTCTTGCCGATGGAGTATGCCGTCCAATCGCGTTGCCCCTTTACGGTTAAATGTATTAGTGGCGGCTGCGCAGTTGTTTGCCCGCTTAATTATTCTGGGAACGAATAGTTTTTATGTTGAAAAAATTTTCTCTTTCCAATTTGGCTTTTTCTCGCCGTCGGCACGCGGTGCGCGATTTTATGGAACAACCTTTGGTGGCGCAGGCTAAAGTCTTCCGCTATCTTTTACGTAGAGGCAGAAAGACAACTTGGGGAAAAAAATATAATTACCACCAAATTAGGGATATTGCTCAGTATCAAGAGACCGTGCCGATTAGCCGCTATGAAGATTTACACCCTTATATTGAAAAATTATTACGTGGCGAAAAAAACTTACTCTGGCCGGGGAAAATAAAATATTTTTCGAAATCATCGGGCACTACCAGCAGCAAGAGCAAATATATTCCGGTCAGTAGCTGTGCTTTAAAAGATTGTCATTATCGGGGTGGACGCAGTTTATTCGCGATGTATTTTGCTCAAAATCTTAATTCCAATTTACTCCTTGGTCAAAATTTTGCTCTGGGTGGTAGCCGTCAGGACGCGGAAATCGGGGCGGATAAATATATTGCTGATGTTTCCGTTATTTTAATGAAGAACCTGCCTTGGTGGGCGCAATTACGCCGTAGCCCTCGCTTCAGCGTAGCTTCAATGTCTGAGTGGGAAGCGAAATTGTCCAGGATTGCCGAGATTATTGCCTATCAAAATATTGTCAGTTTGTCTGGAGTGCCTTCTTGGAATTTAATTTTAGCCAAGAAGATTTTAGAAATGACTGGAAAGAGCAATCTGCGGGAAGTGTGGCCGAATCTGGAAGTGTTTGTTCATGGCGGCACTAGTTTTTGCCCCTATCGTGCTCAATTTGAAGCCTTAATTCCCGGACCAGGTATGCATTATCTGGAAGTTTATAATGCTTCTGAGGGTTTCTTTGCTTTTCAAGATGACTTATCCCGCGCGGACATGCTTTTATTTTTAAATGGCGGAGTTTTTTACGAGTTTGTACCCCTAGAAGAACTAGATTCTCCTAAGCCGCGGGCGCTAACTTTAGAGCAGGTGGAGCTGGGTAAGAACTATGCTTTGGTGATTTCTACTAATGCTGGTCTCTGGCGTTATTTAATTGGGGATACCGTTAAATTTACTTCCTTATTTCCTTTTCGAATTGTGGTTACCGGCCGGACCAAAAGTTTTATCAACGCCTGCGGGGAAGAACTGGTGGTGGAAAATGCCGACCAGGCACTAGCAGCTGCCTGCCGTCGTTGTCAGGCATTGGTAAAAGAATATTCAGCTGCACCTTTATATAATTCTGGCGCCGCCGCCTGTCACCAGTGGCTTTTTGAATTTGAACGGGAACCCCAAGATTGGTCGGAATTCGGTCGGATTTTAGATGAAGAGCTGAAAAGACGCAATTCTGACTATGAGGCTAAGCGGCATAAAGATTTGAATTTATCGGCTCCAGTTTTAATTAAAGCGCGTCCGGACCTTTTCTATGATTGGTTAAAAGAGCGCCGGCGTCTCGGCGGCCAGGCAAAAATTCCTCGTTTGGCTAATGACCGAGAAATAATGGAGGCGCTCTTATCTTTTAATAATTCTTAGATAGCTAGAAGAAGAAAAATATCGGGCTTGCGTATTATTAGTAATAAGAAGTAATCTCATGGATAATTTGCCCGTCAATTTAGAAGCGGACGATGCGGAGCTGGTGCGGCTTAGTTTAGCCGATCCGGACAAATTTTCTTATATCATTGGCCGTTATCAAGACAAATTAGCGCGCTATATCCGTCGTTTGGGTATCATTAGCTCTGAAGACGCGGAAGATGTTTTACAAGATATCTTTTTAAAGGTTTATCTCAATCTTAATGATTTTAACCAAGATCTTAAATTTTCTTCCTGGATATATCGCATTGCTCACAATCAAGTAATCAGTAATTTTAGAAAGCGCCAGGCGCGGCCAGAAGCACACTCTTTACCAATTGACGGTGAAGGTCTACAGCTGTTGGCGGACGATTTAGCCTTAGACCAGCAATCTGATTTAAAATTGAGACAGGAAATGTTAACACGGGCCTTAGATAAGGTTGATGCTAAGCATCGGGAAATCTTAGTTTTAAAGTTTTTTGAAGATAAGAGCTATCAGGAAATTTCTGATATTTTAAAAAAGCCTCTTGGCACGGTTGCCTCCTTATTAAATCGAGCCAAAAAAGATCTTAAATCTGCTTTGCCTGTTGGCGGGCAATTTTAAATATATGTCGGAAAATTTAGAACAGAAAATTATTGATAAAATTAAAACGGGAAGCTTATCGCCAAAACCGCGCTGGCATTTTTTATTAAAAGAACGTTTAGTCTGGGCTATCGGTGTCATTTCTTTATTGATAGGAGCGGCCGCTGTTTCCGTGATGCTATATCTAGCTAATAATAATGATTGGTTGGTTTATGAAAAAGCGGGCCGTAATTTTGGCGCTTGGTTGCTTTTATCTCTCCCTTATTTTTGGTTGGTATTTTTAGCCTTATTCCTTTGGCTTTTATCGTATAATCTCAAGCATACAAAAAAGGGTTATCGTTATTCGATCTCTTTAATTATCAGTATTGCGATTGCGGCCAGTATTTTATTGGGAATAGCTTTTTTTGCTCTTGGTTTAGGGGCAAAAATTGATGACGTCTTAGGTCGTCGCGCCCCTCTTTATGACCGTCTTTTTAATCCTCATATTGATTTTTGGTCTCAGCCCGAAGAGGGTCGTTTAGCGGGCCTAGTTGTCGCTCTAGAGGATGAGCAGCATTTTATTTTAGCTGATCGTGAGCGCGGTGAATGGACGGTGGTCCATACCGAAGATGATGGCGATTTAGTAGTAGTAGGCCAACCGGTGCGGGTTGTTGGTAAATTGAGCGGCAAAAAAGAGTTTATTGCTCAGGTGATTATGACTATGAAGCCAGGCCGGGAATTTTTTAAGCGCTTGAATCCTGGCTTAATGCCGCCCCCTGGTGCGGGCCGCGCCCCCGGACAGGGATTAGAAGCAATCAATTGCAATGGACCAAAATCAGAATCCTTGGCCTTACTTTTATCAGAATCTTCTGAGTTTAGACAGAACTTTGAAGAAAATTTATTAGCCAATAAAGAGATGGTGAAAGAGTTGAGCGAACGCGACCCTAGTTTTATACCTAATCTCGTTAATCTGGGTGTTAGCCCCCAAACAATTTCGGCTTGCTTGGAATAATTTTTAGCTCTTTAGAGACCCGGGTTTTAAACCCGGGTTTTTTGTAATATGGAAGAAAAAATTAGCTCCGGCGTATTACTTAATAGCCGTTTAATTAAATTTTTATATGAAAAACAATGTCGTTCCCGCCCTTAACGGGTCTCCTGTAAAAAAGAAGCGCTGGCACCGTCTTTTACGCTCAAAATGGTTCTATTTGGCCTGCATTTTAGTGGCTGTAGGCGCCTTTATTATTACCGGCAAGCTGGCAGCAGCGGCGCGGAAACCCGTTATATTCTCAGCGCCACTTCGAAGCAGACTGTCGTTAATACTATTTCCGGTACCGGCCAAGTTTCTGCTTCCAATCAAATTGATATTATTCCGGCAGTTTCCGGAGATATTTTAGAACTAAGTATTAGCGCTGGTCAGAAAGTAAAGGCGGGTGAAATTATTGCTCGCCTGGATGATTCCGAAGCTCAATCACAATTGCGGCAGGCAAAGAATTCTTTGTCATCCGCTCAAGCTAGTTTAGCGACTAAGTTGGCTGGTCCGAGTAGCCAAGAAATTGCCGTTTCTCAGAAGTCTATCGATTCCGCTAAAATGTCTTATGATAATTTGGTTAAGAGTCTAGAATATGTGAAACAGGCGAATGCGGATAGTATTGCTAAGGCTGAATTGCAGTTAAATAATGCGACTCTTAGCGTGGCTAATGCTCAGCGTTCTTATGATAATGCCGTTTCTTCTTCGGGAATTTCTTCCAGTTCTGATAGCAACAATTTGGATAAGGCTTACAGTGATGCTAAGAATGCCTTGGCTTCGGCACAAATCTCTATCCGTTCGGCTTTAGTAAGTGCGGATAATATTTTAGAAAAAAATAATTATAATAATTCCAGCCATAGTTATAAGAATTACTTAGGGGTACGCGATTCTCAAACGGTCGCGAAAGCTGATAGCGCTTATTCTGTTGCCCGGACTAGCTTTATTAATTTGACCGAAAATTATGCAGCCGCTTCTGGCGATTTAAATAAAGAGAAGTTAGGAGCTTTGTTAGCGCAAACTCAAGAATCGGCGCGCTTGATGCAGGATCTATGCAATGCAATTTCTAATCTTTTAATTAACTCTGTCACTTCGGCTGACTTTAGCCAGTCAGCGCTCGATGCTTATAAACAGTCAGCCTCTTCTCAGGAAGCGGCCATGATTTCTTTGCTTAATTCTTTGCAATCATCCCGCCAGGCTTTAAGTAGCGCTGACCTTAATTCTTCTTCCAGTAATATCTCTACCAATGCCAGTGTAGCTAATGCCCAGGCTTCTTTAGAATCTGCTCAGAATAGTTTAGTTTCAGCCCAAAATTCTTTGAAGCAGGCTCAAAGTGATGCCCAAAAAAGTCTTGACTCCGCTAATAATGAAATTGCTTCGAAGAAAAATTCCTATGAAAGTGCTCAAGCCCAATTAGATTTGAAAACGGCGAAGCCGCGTTCGGTGGAACTCACTTCTTATTATTTGCAAATTTCTACGGCGGAAGTGAATTATCAAGAAGCTCTGGATAATTTAGCGGAAACAGAGGTGAAGGCACCAATTGACGGCGTGATTGCTCAAGTTAATAAGAAAGCGGGCGACAGTGTGCGCGATAGTGACGCTGGCGACACCTTGGCGACGATTATTACTGAAGAAAAATTAGCGGTTATTTCTTTAAATGAAGTTGATGTCGCCCAAGTAAAGGTGGGACAGAAAGCCATTCTTACCTTCAGTGCCTTAGAGGATTTGGACATGACCGGCACCGTTGTTGAAATTGAAAGTATCGGGACGGTTAGCCAGGGCGTAGTTAGTTATGAAGTAAAGATTGTCTTAGATGCGCAGGATGAGCGGATTAAGCCGCAGATGACTGTCTCGGCGGACATCATTGTTGATCAAAGCGTTGATGTGCTGACTGTACCCAACGCGGCAATTAAAACAGATGATAGCGGTGCCTCTTACGTTGAAGTTTTGGATTTTAAAGGTGAGCCTGACGCTGCCGGTGTTATCTCTTCTAATCCGCCTACGGCTCAATATGTGGAAATTGGTCTAGCCGATGACACTAATACAGAAATTAAGAGTGGGTTGGCCGAGGGGGATCTTGTTATTACTCGCACGGTCACTGGTAGTAATACGGAGACTAATACCAGCAAGAGTAGTGCTGCTAGTCTTTTGGGCGGTAGTATGAGTGGTGGTAGAAGTTCAGGGGCTATGCCTGCCGGCGGACCCCCGGGAATGTAATTTTATGGATAATAAAAAAAATACAGTTGATGAAGTAATTAGCTGTCGTCATCTTAATAAAATTTATCAGACGGGTGATGTTAGAACACAGGTTTTGTATGATATTTCCTTTTCTATCAAACGAGGAGAGTTCGTGGCAATCACAGGACCTTCTGGTTCGGGCAAATCGACCATCATGCATATTATTGGCGCTCTAGATTCTCCGAGCGATGGTTCCTATTTTCTTGACGGTCAGGATGTCTCGCAGCTTTCTGATGATGAGTTAGCTGAAATTAGGAAGAATAAAATCGGCTTTGTTTTTCAATCTTTTAATTTGCTGAAGCGGTCAACAGTTTTGCGCAATGTTCTGTTGCCCTTGGTCTACGCCGAGACCCCCTTGCAACAGCGGGAATCCTTGGCAATCAAAGCACTGCAAGCTGCCGGTCTCGGCGAAGATCGCTGGCATCATCTTTCTAATCAACTTTCTGGCGGTCAGATGCAACGGGTGGCGATTGCTCGGGCTCTAGTTAATAATCCGGCAATTATTTTAGCGGATGAACCGACCGGTAATTTAGACACTAAGACTGGAGAAATAGTTTTAGAAACTTTTCGGCGTTTAAATAAAGAAGAGGGCCATACCATTATTTTAATTACGCACGAAGCTGATGTGGCTAAGCACGCTGACAGAATAATTTATATTAAAGACGGTCGTCTGGTCGATTAACTTTAACTTATATGATGCTAGCTGATCTTTATTCGGAAACTATTGCCGCTGTTACCGCTAACAAAGCTCGTTCTGGGCTGACTATTTTAGGTATTGTTATCGGCATCGCTTCGGTTATTTCCTTAATTGCTATTGGTCAGGGTACACAGGACTCGGTTAAATCTAGTATCCAATCAATTGGCTCTAATTTGATTATGGTTATGCCTGGCGCTAATCGTTCGGCGGGGGTCAGCGGCGGTATGGGTAGCGCCCAGTCATTGAAGTTATCAGACATCGAAGCTTTAAAAAAACAAGTAGTCGGCATTAAAGCCATTGCTCCGGAAATTTCTAAGCGTTATCAAGTGGTTGCTGGCAGTAATAATACCAACACCTCGATTGTCGGTACGAGCGTTGATTATCAGCAGATTCGCAGCTTAACTTTAGACTCTGGTAATTTTTTCACAACCGCTGATGTTACTGGCACCCGTAAAGTGGCAGTTATCGGCCCGACTACTCGTGATGATCTTTTCGGTGAAGACGCTGATCCTATCGGTAAGACGATTAAAATAAATAATATCAATTTTAAGGTAATTGGCCTTACTAAATCTAAGGGCGGCAGCGGCACTAGCACCCAAGACGATCAAATTAGTATTCCGTATACGGTGGCCCAGAAATATTTTACCAATAATCAGTATGTCAGTACGATTAGTATTTCCGCGGAGAGCGAAGAAATTTTAACTTCAGTGCAAGAACAAGTAAGTACTGTACTTTTAAGTGAGCACGGTAAGACCGAGGATACGGCTGATTTCCGTATCATGAACCAGGCGGATATTGTTTCGGCCGCTTCTTCTATTGCTGAGACTTTGACAATGTTGTTAGCGGCGATTGCGGGCATCTCTTTAGTAGTCGGCGGCATTGGCATTATGAATATGATGCTAACTAATGTTACCGAGAGAACTAAAGAAATCGGTTTACGTAAAGCGATTGGCGCCAAGAAATCAGACATTAGTAACCAATTTTTAGCCGAGGCTATTACCCTTACTTTTCTGGGTGGATTAATTGGCATTGCTCTGGGCGCTGTGATTGCTTGGGGGGTTTCGCAATTTGCCTCTTTAGAGACCAGCGTCTCCTGGTCTTCCATCCTCTTAGCCTTTGGTGTATCGGCGGGTATTGGTATTATTTTTGGTTATTATCCGGCACGACGGGCTTCTAAACTTAATCCCATCGATGCTCTTCGTTATGAGTAATTACAAATTTATAATTAACTATTAAAAATTATGTTTAACAAAAAACAATTACCGTTTTTAATTTTAGGGGTTTTAGTGTTGATTGCGTCCTCTTTTTATGCTGGACGCCTATCAGTCTCCTCTAAAAACCTGCCAAGTAAAGGAGCTCAGGGACGGGGGATGATGACCGGCGTCACCAGAGGGCAGGGGAACCAAGCTTTGCGCGGCAACATGGTTAATGGCGAGATTATATCTCAAGACGACAAAAGTCTGACTCTCAAGTTGGCTGATGGCGGCTCCAAATTGGTTTATTTTTCTGCTTCTACGACCGTTAGCCAAATGACCAGCGCCCCTGTTTCTGATTTGAGTGTCGGTCAGACAGTTATGATTAACGGTAGCGCTAATAGTGACGGCAGTATTAGTGCTCAAAGCATCCAGGTGAGAGCAGCGGGCGAGCAATTTCCTGGCCTGGGAGGCAATCCTCCTGCCGGTAATGATGACAACCAGAATCAGGGGGAGTAGCTGGTGACTTTGTTTGCTAAAGATTTAAGTAAGCGACTCGGCCTGAAAATGGCTGGGTCGCTTTTGTCTTTATTTATGCTATAATAGAAATATAATTTTTTATTTTTTATGAAGAAAAAAGATTACTTTTTATTAATTATTAGCGTAGCGATTAGTTTGAGTGCTGGCCTAATCGGTTCAATTTTCACGCTTACTGGACCAGACAGCTGGTATGCCGCTCTTAATAAGCCTTTTTTTAATCCCCCTAATTGGCTTTTTGGGCCGGTTTGGACAATTCTCTTCATCATTATGGGGGTTGCTCTTTTTTTGGTCTGGCGACAGGGATGGCGGCAGGAAGCTGTTCGGAAGGCTTTGAAATTGTTTTTTATCCAATTAGGCTTTAACATCATCTGGTCCTATTTTTTCTTTACCCTAGAAAATCCTCGTCTCGCTTTTTTAGAGATTATCGCTTTATGGCTAGCAATAGTCGCCACTATGATTGCTTTTTATGCAGTGGAGCGACGGGCCGCTTGGTTACTTTGGCCTTATTTGGCCTGGGTTTCTTTTGCGGCTTTTTTAAACTATTCCATCTGGGTTATTAATTAATTTCTATGGAAGCCTTGATGATTACTCGGCGGGAAAATTTTGACCGGCAAAAACAACGCTTAGTCCGGGGGACTTTGTCCAAATTGCAAGTGATTGCTGATTTTGATCGCACCCTGACCACTAATTTTTATCAAGGCCGGAAATCTTTATCTCTTTTGGGGGCCCTGCGAGCTAGTAATTTTTTGGGTCTTGACTATCAGCGACGATCCCAGGCTCTTTTTGATTATTATAGCCCCTTTGAAAATGATCAAACCCTTTCTAGTACGGCTCGTAAGTCTTTAATGGCAGAATGGTGGCAGAAGCAATTTCAATTGTTGATTGATTCTGGTTTAAATAGGGATCATATTAATCAAGTAATTGATAGCCGTTTAGCTAATTTGCGCCCCCGAGCGCCAGAGTTCGTTAGGCTTCTCGCTGAGCATCAAGTACCTCTAGTAATATTTTCTGCGAGTGGTTTAGGCGAATCGGCACTCAGATATTTTCTAGAAAAAGAAAATTTATGGTCGGATAACATTTCTCTAATTGCTAATGATTTTATTTGGGATGAGAATGGCAAGGCGCTGGCCGTCAGGACTCCTATTATCCACTCTGGCAATAAAGATGAGGCAATGTTAGTTGATTTTGGCTGTTTTGAGAGAGTGAAGAATAGGAATAATGTTTTGCTTCTAGGCGATTCCTTGGGTGACGCTGGCATGGCTGCCGGCTTTTCTTATCAAGCCCTCTTAAAAATTGGTTTTTTAAATGATAGGATTCAGGAGTCTTTACCAGCCTATCGCTCTTTGTATGATGCTTTAGTTTTAAATGATGGTGATTTTAGTTTGCCTTTAGAAATTTTACAAGAAATTATCGATTATGCCGATTGACCATAAAAATTTGCGCGTTCTCGCTTTAGCCTTAATTAAGCATCAGGACAAATTTTTAGTTTGCCCTGGTTTTGATAAACTCACAAAGCGTCGTCATTATCGCTTATTGGGCGGGGGAATAGAATTTGGTGAAGATAGTCGCCAGACTCTGCGTCGGGAAATCAGGGAAGAGCTCGGTTTGAAAATTTCCGTTAAAAATCTATTGAGCGTAGAAGAAAATCGTTTTGTCTTTAACGGTTTGCCTGCTCACGAAATTATTTTTCTTTATGAGGTTTCTTTTCGTTCGGCTAAAGCCTACCAGCGGGATTTTTTTCCTATTCTCGACTCTAGCTATGGTCATCAAGCCGAATGGGTGAGTCTGGCGGATTTACGTAAGCGGCCGGTCTATCCACGTTCCGCTCTTAAGTATTTATAGAATTTATTTATGACTGATTTAAAATATTTATTTTCTCCCCGTCGGATTGCCGTTGTCGGAGCCTCTAGTAAAGCTGGCGGCGTCGGCCGGGCAGTTTTAGATAATATTATCAACTCTGGTTTTAAAGGAGACATTTTTCCGGTTAATCCCAAGGCGGAAAAAATCTCGGGTTTGCATTGTTATCCGCAGTTAGCAGCGATTAAAAAGAAAATAGATTTAGTTATTATTATTATTCCGGCAGAGGCGGTGCCAGCAGTATTAGAAGAGGCGGGTTCTTTAGGTGTTTCGGCTGCCATTATTATTTCTGCCGGCTTTAAAGAAGCGGGTCGTGGTGATTTAGAGGCAGCCATAAAAACTATTGCCCGCCGCTATCAGATGGCAGTCCTGGGACCTAATTGTCTGGGCTTAATTAATCCTCGCTTAAATCTGAACGCTACTTTCACCGATATTTTGCCAGCTCCGGGTGATATCGCTTTTTTTTCCCAAAGCGGTGCCCTCGGTACAGCGGTGTTAGATTACGCTCGTGATCTCAATCTCGGTTTTTCTGTTTTTACCAGTGTCGGTAATAAAGCGGTTTTAGATGAAGCCGATTTTTTAAATTACATTCAGACAGATAAGCAAACACGAGTGCTTGGTATCTATGCCGAAGATTTGCGCCGTTCAGAAAAGTTGGCGGCGGCTATAAAATTGTTAGCCAAGAGTGCAAAGCCAGTGGTGTTTTTGAAATCTGGACGGACTAGCGCCGGGGCCAATGCTAGCGCTTCTCATACCGGGGCGATTGCCGGTGATGATAAAATTTATGAAGCTTTTTTAAGAGATGCTGGCGCAATAAGGGCGCGGAGTATTTCTGAATTTTTTGATTATTTACAAATTTTTAGCCGCAATAATTTGAAGAAGGTGAATAATTTAGCAATAATTACTAATGCCGGTGGCCCGGGGGTGCTGGCGGTTGACGCTGCTTTAGAAAATAATTTAGCCTTAGCTAATCTAAGTGCCGACAGCAAGCGTTCTTTAGAAAAGATTTTACCAGCGGCTGCCTCTTGGCGTAATCCCATTGATATTTTAGGCGATGCTTTAGCGGTAAGATATGCTCAGGTTTTAGATATTGTGGCGGCTGATAAGGGTGTGGATTCTATCTTAGTCTTAGCAACGGTGCAGACGATGACCGACCTAGATAACTTAACCCTAGCTTTAGTTGCTTGGCGGCGGCGTTACAGCCAGCCTTTGGCTGTTTGTTTGTTGGGGGCGGAGTCAGTGCAAAAAGCAACAAGAAGTTTGCAGCAGGCGGGAATTGCCGTATTTTCCTATCCGGAAGATGCCGCCCGTTCTTTAGCGGCTTTATCTAGATTTTCCCAGTCTCCTCGATCGGAGTTTAAACTTAGCCCTAAAAAGCTGTTAATTTCTAAAAAGACAAGAGAAGAGGTGGCTAAAATTTTTGATCAGGCCCGAGCCCTTAAGATTGCGCACTTACCCGAATTTTTAAGTTTACCAGTGTTGAAGGCCTATTCTTTGCCAGTCGCTGATTTCTTTTTGATTAAAAATGAGCAAGACGCCAAAAGGGCCAAGAAGCGCTTTTCTGTGCCGCTGGCTCTAAAAATTGCCTCCCTTGACATTTTGCATAAGAGTGATGTTCAGGGAATTATTTTAAATGTTCAACCCCAGGATATCTCTCGGGCTTATTCTCAACTATTGGCGAGAGTGAAAAAAAATTGTCCTCAGGCTAGAATTGAGGGAGTTTTAGTAATGCCGATGGCAGCCACAGGGATTACAGAACTGATTATTGGCGGCTTAAGAGATATTAATCTTGGACCAGCTTTAATGCTGGGCTGGGGAGGGGTCTATGCCGAAACTTTAGGCGATGTGACTTTTAGCCTTTCCCCAATTACTAAAGAAAAGGTGGGGCGAATGCTTTCTTCTTTGCGGGTTAAGGCGGTGTTGCTGGGCGCCCGTGGGGGCAAAAAAGCGGACTTAGATGCTTTAACCGATATTCTTTTCCGGCTTGATGCTTTATTGCGGGATTTTCCGGAAATAAAAGAATTAGACTTAAATCCGGTTTTAGCTAGAGAGCAGGGCGCCTTAATTTTAGATGCTCGTCTCAGTTTATTTAATTAAATTTTTAAATATATATGCACATGTCTTTGTTGTGGTTTTTGCCCGCTTTCGTCTTTATTTATATGAGCGCTTGGTTTGGCTTATCTTTATGGCTGAAGCGTAAAGATGTAATTGACATTGCCTGGGGCGCTGGCTTTATTTTTTTGGCTTGGGCTTCTTTAAGTTTTCGGGAATTGCCACTTGATGAGAGAGCTTATTGGATTCTTTTTTTAGTTAGTATCTGGGGGATGCGTCTTTCTTTTCATACCGTTAGAAGAAACCTAAGTAAGGAAGAGGACTGGCGTTACCATAATTGGCATGACGGTACTGGCTGTAAGCGCGCCATTTGTTCTTTTTTTCAAATTTTTATGTTTCAGGGAGCTTTAATGATGATTATTAGCCTGCCGGCTGTTTATAGTTTGCGTTTCATTTCTTTGCCATTATTTTCAGTAAATTATCCTGGTTTAGTATTAATGCTTTTTGGTTTATTTTTAGAGATTGCAGCCGATCAGCAGCGTTATAATTTTTTAAAGAAGCCTATAAACAAAGGAAAGTTAATTACTTCGGGGCTTTGGCACTATAGTCGCCACCCCAATTATTTTGGCGAAATTTTATTTTGGTGGGGTTTGTATTTATTAGTTTTGGGCGCGCCTAAGTCTTGGATGTTGATTATTTCTCCTCTGACCATCACTTATATCCTGCTGTTTGTCTCGGGCCTACCCATGGAGAAGCGTTATCATGGTCGCCCCGATTTTGAAGAGTATCGACGTCGTACCAGCGCCTTAATCCCGTGGTTACCTAAAAAAGCCCGCTAATGCGGGCTTTTAGTTTCTTAAAAGCTTGGCCGGTTGCCAGGCTTTTATATTTTTTTAGCTTTAAGTCGCAGGGAATTAAGGACAACAGAAACGCTGCTAAAAGCCATAGCCGCCCCAGCAAAAGCCGGATCGAGCTTCAGTCCGAATAAGGGGTAGAAGAGGCCGGCGGCCAGGGGAATGCCGATAAGATTATAGATGGAAGCCCAAAATAGATTTTCTTTGACGGTGCGAAAAGTGAGGCGAGAAAGTTTAAAGGCGGAGGTGGCTTTTTCGAGATTGCCGCCTAAGATGGTGATGCCAGCCGTATTAATGGCAACATCGGTGCCGGTGGACATGGCAATACCGCTGTCAGCCTGGGCTAAAGCGGGGGCGTCATTGATGCCATCGCCCAACATCGCTACTTTATGTCCTTGGGCTTGCAGTTCTTTTATTAATTGAACTTTATCTTCGGGAAGAGTGTTGGCGTGGACTTCTTTAATGCCGGCGCTAGCTGCAATTTTAGCCGCTGCCTCCGCCCGATCACCGGTGACCATCATAATCCTCAGGCCTTTTTTTTGCCAAGTTTTAATGGCCTTTGCCGCCTCTCCTTTAATTTCATCGCTACAGGCGATTTGGCCAATCAAATTTTTATTTCTTCTAACATCTATTACCGTGTCACCTTCATCGCTTCGGGCTTGGACCCAATCTCCGGTTTCATCTAGGCTTTTGTGTAAAGAAAATTCCTGACCGGCAATCAGGCCACTGACGCCGTGACCGCTGTAAGCTTGGAAATTTTCAACCTTATATTTTTGATAATCTAAATTTTGATCTTGAGCGGCTTTGACAATCGCTTGGGCTAAAGGATGCTCTGAGAGTTTTTCGACAGAGGCGGCCAAGCCGAGCAGCTCATCGTTGCTTAACTCTGGTTCAAGCGCTTGCAGTCCGCTAACTTTTATTTTTCCAGAGGTGACGGTTCCAGTTTTATCTAAGACCAAGACGTCTATCTGTCGGAGCTTTTCTAAGGCTTCGGCATTTTTTATTAAAATACCTTGCTTAGCTCCGCGGCCGATGGCTACCATTAAGGCGGTGGGAGTAGCCAAACCTAGAGCGCAGGGGCAGGCAATAACGAGGACGCCTACCAATGCAGAGATAGCAGTGCTGAGAGCTTGGCTGAAGCCGAGAGTGGACGCGCCTCCAATTAGCCAGGCACTAAAAGCGAAGAGAGCGATTGCTAGAACAATAGGCACGAAGATGCCGGCGATTTTGTCACTTAAATTTTGAATGGGGGCGCGGCTATTTTGGGCATTTTGGACTAGTTTGATAATTCTTGCCAAGACGGTGTCCGTACCTATTTTCTCCGCTTTTATTACCAGCGAACCTTGGCGGTTAATGGTGCCGCCGACAACTTGATCGCCAGTTTTTTTATCTACCGGTAGAGCTTCGCCACTAATCATACTTTCATCGACGCTGGAATCTCCTTCCATCACCATGCCGTCTACTGGTATTTTCATGCCCGGCTTAACTAAAAGTCTGTCACCAATTTTAATGTCTTCAGCTGCTATTTCCATTTCTCCATCTTTTGTTTGGAGATAGGCGCGTTCGGCTTGCAGAGAAAGCAAGGATTTAATCGCGGCGCCGCTTTTTTGTTTGGCATTTTTTTCTAAGTATTTACCTAATAAAACAAAACCGATAACTACGATAGTGGCGTCAAAATAGTAGTGGGAGGAAAGATGAAAGCGGCTGATTATTTCTGGGAAAAGGAAGAGAACAAGACTATAGAAATAGGCAGTGACAGTGCCTAAGCCGATGAGGGTATCCATATTAGCCACGCCGAAACGAGCGAAGCGGCCTAGGGCACTTAAGAAGCGGCGTCCCGGTCCGAACATAATAACGCTGGCGCTAAGAAGAAGAAATATTTCCATTATCCTCATTGGTATCGGGTTCAAAGGCAGCCAGTTGCTATTAGCAGCAGCTAAATCATAAATCATGCTAAAAAAAACAAAGATAGCAATTGGGACGGCTAAGAAAAATTCTTCTTTTTCTCGGGTTTCTTCTCGATTAAGATTGTTATTCTCTGTAGTTTCAGTATTTTTAAGGTTATAGCCAATTTTTTTTAGTTCTTTATTAATTAGTGGTAAGGAAATTTTTTGTTCATTGAAATCTATTTGTGCTTCTTCACTCGCGTAATTTACTTCTATTGAATTTATCCCCGGCAGTTTTTCCAAACGATTTTTAATAATTTGGGCGCAACTAGCGCAATGCATGCCTTGGATTGGGTAGCTTTGCTTATCCATATATTTAAAGTTTATACCAATCTTGGCGCCAGGTTTTTAAATTTTCCAGACTTGCTTTTAGAAATTCCGTAACAGCATCAGTATTATCTAAGACTTCGGCGCGGCTAGATTTTGTTTTGATTTCCGCCGTCATTTTTAACCCTGCCTCATGATGGGCGATGAGGGCGTTTAAAAAGCGCAAGTCAAAATTATTGCCGCTCGCTCCTAAATTTACCCTTGTCGGCCGAGGCGCTGGCCGTCCATCTCGGTACCAGTCTTTTTTCTGGGCATAGAGTTCCGCAATAGCAACTGGTTCATTAGTTAATATTTCTTTGGCTAGATTTTTAATCTCTTCCCTTTGGCTATTATTAAGAGCCTGCTCGGCTAAAGCCATCGCTCCTTGGTGGTGGCTAATCATAGCATCAAGGTAGCGGCGATCGAGAAAAAAGTCAGCTTCTCCTAAATCCATGGTTTCTTTAGAGAACATAGTTGCCCGATAGTCGGGAGTGAAGGCATAGCCGATGCCGATGCCAAGCATGAGCGTAATTGCCGCCAGACTAAAGCTGAGGGCTATAGATATTTTTTTCATATTTTTTAATTATTATTTATTTACAGCCATTAATATTACAGACCGGAAATTTTTCTTCTTTTTCTATGTTAGTTCTGGCTGGTTCCGGCGTAGCTTCGGCTGCTAAGACTTCAATACTGCCGCTGTACATACCCATGGAGCAGGTAAATTTAATAATACCGGGTTGGCTAGGAGTAAATTCAATGATATTTTCTCCTTTTTGTAGTTGGCGGCTTATTTTTAAAGAGGGAACAACAAGACTGCTAGCACAAGAGTAGGGAACAGAGCTATTAATTACCCAGCGCACTGGTTGGCCGGCTCTAACTTGAAAGTAGTTGGGAGTATAACCGCGACCGCTTTGTTCCATTGTAATAATTTGGACTTCCTGGTTTGTCGGGTTGGCACCCTGGGCTTGTGGCCCGGCTTGGAGGTGCAGACTTAAGATACGGTAGGCGTTATAGAAGTTGAAAATACCGAAGGCGATTACTATTAGGCCGGCGGTTTTTAGGAAGAGACTGCGGTGTTTACCTTTAATCAAGGAAACTAGTCCGCCCAAGCTTAAGAAACCAGGGGTCGTGCCAAGGGCAAAAATTGCCATAATCACAGCACCGCTGAAGAAGTTGCCGCTGCTCAGTGCATAAATTTGCATGGATTGGGTGAAGCCGCAGGGGATAAAGAAAGAAAGGGCACCGGCTAAAATAGCCCCGGCAGGCCGATAGCGCCTGCCTTGAGTATTAACGGGAACTATTTTTTTAATACTTTTAGGGAGGGTAAAACTAAAGCGGTTCAAAGCTGGAAAAATATCTAAGACTTGGAGCCCTAAGAAGATAATAATCAAGCCAATAATCAAGCTAAGCCAAGTGCTAGTGAGCGTAGAAATTTTGATGACGGCACCAATGGCACCCAAGAGACCGCCCAGCAGAAAGAATCCTAAAATCCTGCCAAGATTGAAATAGAGATGGGGTAAAAATTTACGTGAGCGCGATGCTTCGGGGTGACGTTTGGCATAATCGGTGGCTAGAGCCATGACGATACCACCGACTAAGGCCATGCAGGTAGAAACGCCGGCAATTAGGCCAATTAGTAATACTCCACCGAGAGTGAGCGTTTCCGCATTACTGTTAGTTTGGATATCCAACCAACCGCTTAATTTGAAAATTAGGGCGAGGAGAGCGGTAATGAACAGGGCTATTACCAGCTCTCGCCATTTTTTTTGAGTCGTTATTTCTGTTTCTTTTTTTATCTCTCCATCTAAGCTATAGCCTAGTTTGTGTAAAGAGTTATTAATACTCTCTAAAGAAGGACTCTCTCCTTCGTAATCTATTTCTGCCTGACCACGGCTATGGCTAACTCGGACAGCCTTCACTCCCGGCAGGGCAGAGAGCTTTTCTTCGCTCAAGAGTTCACAGGCCTTACAATGCAAACCCGAAACCTTCACCTTCAAAGTTTTATGGCTCATATTTAAATTTGTTATTTTATTTATTGGCTAATTTATTAACTTTTAAAATTTCCTCAATCATTTTTTTTTGGATGCGGTCGTTATCGGAAGCCATGGCGCTGCGGAAGCAGGTGTTAAGATGGTTGTCGAGTAGCATCTGGTGAGCTGATTTTAATAAACCAACAGCCGCTAGATTTTGCTGCATGATGTCGACGCAGTATTCGCCGCTTTCGACCATGGCAATCAGCTTCTCGCTGAGACTGCGTACCTTTTTGAAATTAATTAAGATTTTTTGTTTTTCTTTGGTCATATTGATAAATTTAACTACCTGGGGGGTAGGTATGTAAATTTTAACATATTTTAGATTTAAGGCAAGCGGTGAAAGATTTTAAGCTTATTGACTAAATATTAGTTTATTGATAAACTATTTTTTGGTTTTAATTTTAATTTCATGAAACAGATTATCTATAATCAATTGGAAGAGCACCGCCTTGCCGGCTGGATTGTTTTTAGCGCCATGCGCCTGGAGTCTTTGGCGGACCGTTTTATGTTTAAGCCTTTAGGACTAACTACGGCCAGTTTTCGTATTTTAATGCTGTTAGAGAAGATGGGTCCGCAATCGCCTTCAGAAATGATTGAATTGCTTGGGGGCACAAAATCAAATCTGGCTCAGCGTCTTAATTTTTTAAAGCGCCAGAATTTGATTGAGCTTAGGCATAAGGCAGGCGACGACAAGCGGCGTGCTTCTGCGCGAGTTACGGATTTAGGCAAAAAACAGCTGGCTAGAGCCAGACAGCTTTTTAAAAAACATAATTTACATATTGAAAATTATTTTACTGCTAAAGAAATGCAAGATTTTTTGCGTTTGACCCGCAAGCTTAATGCCGGCTTAGACCAATGTGAAATCAGCATTCAAAAACATTATGAACAAGAACAAGTTTAAGTTTCTATCCCTGTTTCTTTTTTTGCTTATCCCTTTTCTTTTAAGCGGTTGCGGCAAAAAAGAGGAAGAAGCGGCTCCTGCCGAAGCAGCGGTCGAAGTCCAGGCGCGCACCGTGGCCGCCAGCCGAGAAGTGAAACAGGAGTTAGAATATCCGGCCATTGTCGCCGCTGGCACGGAAGCTAAATTAATTGCCAAGTCTTCTGGCACTATTTCTGGGGCTGATTTTGCCGTTGGCGACAATGTTAGCGTCGGCCAGAGTCTGGCTAAAATCGATGAAATCGGCGCTTCCGGCTTTAACGCTGGCGGAGTTAATAGTAATCAAATCAAGCAAGCGATTATCGCCGTCGAGCAGGCACAAGCCTCCTACCAATTAGCGCGTTCTAACTATGAGAATCTGCTCTTATCTTCAACTAAAGATTTGCGTCAAGCGGAAATTGCCCGTGATCAGGCGGCTAATGGCCAAAATAATTTAGGCATAACCGGCAATGAGAGTTTAAAGAGTGCCGAGTTGGCCCACGAAACAGCAAAGATTGCCGCTGAACAAGCTCGTCTTTCTTTAGTAAATCGGGAAAAACAATTGCAACAAGGCAGCGCTGACGCTAACCAAAATGCTGATTTAGCGGCTAGCACCGCTCTTAACGCCGCTAGTGCCGTGCTTTCCGGTATTAATAATTTAACGGGATTTGATGATAATAATGTGGTTTCGGTCGCTTATCGCAGTAATTTAGGAGCGCTTGAATCTAATTCCTATACTCAAGCCGAAAATGCCTACAAAGTGGCGCAAACAGCTTACAATTCTTACACCTCTTCCAGTTTCTCCAGCATGGATGAAAGGATTAAGGCGGTAATTGGTTTGGTTGATAAAGTTAAAGCTTTGGCTGATGCTACTAAGTATTTATTTGATAAAAGCATTCCTTCCTCCAGTTTGCCCCAGTCTGGCGGCAGTGGCGCTTCTTTAGCTAGCCTGCAAGCGGCCGCCGCTGCTTATCAATCGCAATTAAATGGCGTTCTGTCCCAGGTGCGCGGCGCCCAGCAGGCGCTAGCTAATGTCGCTTTAAATAATGATGGCACTATCGATACTTTGCGCCAATCTTACGAACTGGCAAAAAAACAGGAAGCTAGCGCCGCCCAAAATCTTAACAACCTCCGCGCCGGCAACACTAGCCAGCAGGATCAGGCGGGCTTTGCGGTAAATCTTGCCCAGAATCAATATGAGAATTTGAAAGTAAAAATAAATTCTCAGGTTTTAGCGGCTAAGACGCAGATGGATAGTGCTCAGCTTCAATATAATAATGCCTCTGTTTCTTTGCAGAGTTTGTATGATATTCATTCTTTAGTCTCGCCGATTGCCGGTACAGTTACTCAGAAACTGGCAAGCAATGGTGACACCGTTAGTGCCGGCCAAGTGGTGGCCGTTGTCAGTCAGATGGATAATTTGAAAATTAAATTTTTTGTTGAGCCGGAAAATATTTTAGAAATGAAACTGGGCGCGCCGATTACCGCCGTAGCTGCTGACGGTAAAACTTATTCTGGGGTGATCGCCGCTGTTTCTGCTCAGGCTGACGCCGCTACCAAACGCTTCCAAGTGGAGATGCAACTAGAAAGTACGGATAAGCCTTTGCTTGGGACTGTCGTTACTGTTAAAATTTCTCTTTCTAAAAATGTTCAAGCTGGAGTAGGTAGCATCATTGTACCTTTATCGGCCTTAGAAGTCGGTCAGAATGGTAACTCTATCTTTTTGGCTGATAACGGCCAGGCGCGTAAAGTTAATGTTGAACTGCAGACGGTATTAGGGGAGATGGCTCAGATTAAATTAGAGGCCCCCGATGAAGCTTTAGTTATTATTGGTGGTAATAAATTTTTGCGTGAAGGCGCCGCTGTCACCATTATTCAATAAATATGCAAATCAATCTACATAAGCCGGAAGAGGCTGGCTTGGAAGGAGAAAAAATAAATAAAACCTCGGATCATCTTTATTTGGAAAAACTTAATTTTAATCCGGAACTACGTAAGAGCTGGCTTAACTTTTTTATTGTTAATTTCCGCGTAGTTATTCTTTTAATGATATTATTGACCGCCTGGGGGTTGTATTCTTTTTTTTCTTTACCACGGGAATCAAGCCCGGAAGTAAAAATACCTATCGCCGTGGTGATGACTGTCTATCCCGGGGCTTCACCCGCAGACGTCGAAGAGCTGGTTACTAAAAAGATTGAGACCGAAATTTCCGGTATTAAAGATGTAGATAAGATTACTTCCCGTTCTTCTAACTCAATTTCCGCCATCACCGTTGAATTTGATGCCAAAGCCGATCTGGAAGATTCTTTAAGGAAGCTTAGGGATGAAGTTAATGGCATGAAGTCTTCCTTGCCCGCCGATGTCAATGATCCGGTGGTTAAAGAAATTTCTTTTGATGACACGCCTATTCTCACTCTTTCTCTAGCCGCTCCCTATGATGGCTTCACTTTGCGACGCTTTGGCGAAGATGTGAGAGATGAATTAGAAAAAATTCCCGGTGCTCGGGAAGTTCAGATTTCTGGAGGTGATGAAGTGGAACTGGAAATTGCTTATGATCCTCAAAAATTAACCTTTTTTAATTTATCCGCTGACCAAGCTAATCAATTAGTAGCGGCGGCTAATCTGGCGATTCCCGCGGGTAATTTTAAAGGTAAGGAATATTCTTATCCCGTGCGTGTTGATGGCCGCTTTTTCGATGCAGAAAAATTAGGGAATACCCCCTTATTCCATACTGACGATGGTGCCCTTATTTTTCTTAAAGATGTGGCCGCCGTCAGGGAAGTGGCGATTGAAAAATCCGTCTATTCCCGGCTGTCTACTAGGGAGCAGGGAGCGAGAGATGACATTACTTTGCAGATTGTTAAAAAGACCGGCGGTTCGATTATTGATACTTCCAAACAGGCTCAGGAGATTTTAGATCGGATGACTAAAGAAATGCCGGGCTCTTCTTATGAAATTACTTATGATGCCGCCGATCAGATTGATCAGGATTTTAAGCAGCTCACCCATGATTTTATCCTTACTTTAATTTTAGTCTTTACCATTCTTTTCTTGATTGTCGGCTTTAAAGAAGCTCTGGTGGCCGGTTTAGCTATCCCTTTAGTTTTCTTTGCTACTTTCGGCGTGATGTTGATGACCGGCATCAGCTTAAATTTCTTATCGCTCTTTTCTTTGATTCTGGCTCTGGGTTTACTGGTGGATGATGCTATTGTCGTGGTCTCTGCCACTAAGCAGTATCTGCGCACTGGTAAATTTACGCCCGAAGAAGCAGTCTTGTTAGTTTTGAATGATTTTAAAGTTGTTTTAACTACTACGACTTTAACTACCGTTTGGGCCTTCCTGCCCTTATTGATGTCTTCGGGTATTATTGGTGAGTTTATTAAATCAATTCCGATTACCGTCTCCGTGACCCTGTTGTCTTCGTTAGTCATTGCTCTTCTCATCAATCATCCCTTAGCGGCGGTCTTGGAGCGCATTCGCCTAACCCGCAAGCTTTTTTCTTTTTTATTCGGCGGCTTGATTATTGTCGGTTTCGGGGCTTGGGCGCTACCCGGTTTAACGGCCAAGATTATCGTCTCTCTCTTGGCTTTCGGCGCCGCTATTTTTTTGGGTCGTTGGTACCTTCGCCAAGGTAAGAGCATTCTGATTAACAACAGTGCTTTGGTGGAAGCGGAATGGCGCGATGATGAGATGATTAAGAAGAAATTAAGGGAGCAGGGCAGTCATGAAAACGATAATTTTTTTAATCGCCTACTTCATGGCGTTATTCATTTCGATCGCGTTTTGCCTTATTACGAAAAATATTTAAGGAAAATATTAGCTACTCGGCGTAGCCGTTTGCAGACTTTAGCGGTAAGCTTTCTCTTATTTATTGCGGCGGTTGCTTTGCCGGCAACGGGTATTGTTAAAAGCGAATTTTTTCCTTCTTCTGATTCTGATGTTGTTTATATTAACATTGAAGGTCCAGTCGGCTCCCGTTTAGAGGAAACGGATAAGTTAGCGGCTAAAGTGGAAGAAAGGCTCTTTGCTTATCCGGAAATTCTTAATTTTACTACTTTGGTTGGCGGTTCCGCTTCCGGGGATTTGGGCGGTGGTAATAGTTCTAGCCACTTAGCCTCTATTACCTTGAAGTTAAGTAAAACCGATGAGCGTAAAGTTACTTCCTATCAATTAGCGGATATGATTAGAGAAAATTTGAGCGATATTCAAAACGCCAAGATTACGGTGGAATCTCCAGCGGGCGGTCCGCCCTCTGGGGCGGCTTTCGAGGCGCAAATCAAGGGTGACGATTTGCAGGTTTTAGATAAGACGGCCAAAGAATTACAAGAATATTTAAAGGCTGTTCCCGAGGTTGTCAGCACCGAGGTGTCTTTAAAAGAGTCGCCGGCGGATTATACCTTTACTCTTGATCCGGCGCGCTTAGAATTATATAGTCTTAACGCGGCCTATGTCGGCTCTTCCTTGCGTATGGCAATTTCTGGGACTGAAGTAACTACAGTTTTGCGCGATGGCAAGGAAATTAAAGTGATGGCTCGTTTTGACCGCGATAAAATTCCCACCCTGGAATCAATCCAAAATTTACAGATTCTGAATCTTAAGAAACAGCCGGTGTTCTTAAAAGATGTGGCTACCATTGAATTAAAGCCTTCGGTGGAAACGATTACGCGTATTAATCAAACGCGCACCGTCTTGCTTACGGCTGGCATTAAGGGCGGCGCCAATGCCTCCCTAGTCCTTAAAGATTTTCAAGAACGGATAAAAGATTATCAATTGCCGGATAATTATGAAATTTCTTACGGCGGTGAAAATGAACAGAATCAGGAATCAGTCCTGTCAATTATCAGAGCGATGGCCGTGGCTTTTATCTTGATTATTTCGACGCTGGTTATTCAATTTAACTCCTTTAAAAAAGCGGCAATCGTTTTAGTGACTATTCCTTTGGCTTTAATCGGCGTCTTCTTCGGCCTAGCTTTAACCGGCATTGATTTATCTTTTCCAGGTTTAATAGGCGTGCTGGCTCTCTTTGGAATTGTGGTTAAAAATGCGATTATTTTGGTTGATAAAATCAGTCTTAACCTAAAGAGCGGTATTCCTTTCACTGACGCGATTGTCGATGCCGGCAAGTCGCGCTTAGAAGCAATTTTTATCACTTCCATTTGCACTATTTTCGGTATCTTGCCCATTACGATGTCTAATGAGATGTGGCGAGCTTTAGGCGGTTCCGTTATTTTCGGTTTAATGTTGTCCTCTTTCCTTACATTATTTATCGTCCCGACGATGTTTATGGCTTTCATTAAGGATAAGGGGAGATATTAAAATAAGATTTGGGTATAAGAAAAGCGATGCTCCGATTGGAACATCGCTTTTTTGTAAGCGCCAGATTTTAGGCGTAGATGAACGATTTTTTTCTGGCTTTGCGGCGAATGCCGCGGGCCCAAATGAAGAGGCGGATAGCTTCTGCCATTTTTTTCATGGCAGGCAGCTTTTAAAGGATGAATAAGTTTCAATGATGCGGTCCCAGTTGGCGATTATTAGCGCTGTCAACAGGATAAGCAGGGAAAGACTTACTATCATGGGGGCGTGTTCTTTAATTATTTTTAAGCAGGCCCTTTTTACATCTTCATGCAGATCTTTGTCCAGCATAAACATGGAATATAAGGCGGTCATAAAGGCCCAAGCTAAGCTGGGCCAGCCGAATATTTCACCCCAAAATCCATTGAACATGGCGACATCGAAAATCCAGCCGATAAAGCTGAGTATCGATATAACCATGAGTACGGCCATGACGCCCATTCCTATAAAGAACGGAAAAGTGCTTTCTTTTTTCTGGCCATACCAGAAGTTTATAAACATCAGCAGGATTATAATCCAGCTGAAAATCAGAATCGGCTTATGGGCCGATTGGAGGATGATTAGGAATAAGGCAGCCATTACGGCTATGATTAGCAGGCGCTGCCAGATGCGGGTAAATGCTTTTTTTGTCATGTTTATCGGTTTTTAATGAAGGTTCGACGTGCTTCTATTACAATACTATTTTTTTATTTTGTCAAGGGTAGCTTCTGGGGCTAAATCAGTATACAATATAAGCATATGATTGGTGGTTTACCTTTGGCGGCCTATTTGCGCCCTAAGAATTTAAGTGAAGTTGTCGGCCAGGCTCATCTTCTTCAAGATTCGGGCTGGCTGGTCCAAGCGATTAAAAACGACCGCGTCTCTTCGCTTATCTTCTGGGGTCCGCCTGGCTCCGGCAAGACTACTCTCGCTTCTTTGATTGCTCAGGAGACCAAGGCTGATTTTGTCCAATTATCAGCTACAGAGAGTGGAGTTAAAGACTTGAAGCTGATTATCGAAAAAGCACGTTCTGGAAAACGCTTAGGCTTGAAGACAATTTTGTTTATTGACGAAATTCATCGTTGGAATAAAGCCCAGCAAGACGCTCTGTTGCCGCAAGTAGAAAATGGCACCGTTATTTTAATTGGGGCGACAACAGAGAATCCCAGCTTTGCCGTTAACGGCGCCTTACTCTCCCGAGTGAAGGTGGCGGTCTTAGAATCTTTAAATGAAGAAGATTTGTTGCTCATTGTGAAGCGCGCTGTTAAAACGCTAAAAGCTAAAATCAAGCCGGAAGCGGCGCGGTTGTTAGCCCGCTTGGCTAATGGCGATGCTCGGAAAGCGATTAATCTGGTCGAAACAGCGGCTGAGCATCAGGCGCAAATTGACGTGGTGCTGGTTAAGCAGATAATTAACAAGCCGAATTTATTGTATGATAAAACTGGGGAAGAACATTATAATCTTATTTCCGCCCTGCATAAGTCAATGCGGGGTAACAATCCTGATGCCGCCATTTATTATTTAACTAGAATGTTGGAGGCTGGAGAAGACCCACTTTATATCGCTCGCCGTCTAGTTCGTTTTGCCAGTGAGGATGTGGGTCTAGCTAATAACAGCGCCTTGCTTTTGACGACGGCCGCTTTTGATGCCTGCAAGAATATCGGCTTGCCGGAGTGTGGTGTTCATTTGGCTCATGCGGTAGTTTACCTGGCTAAATCCCCTAAGAGCATTGCTGTTTATTCAGCTTTTACCGAAGTTACAGCCGAAGTGCAAAAGAGCGGTAATTTGCCCGTGCCCCTATATTTACGCAATGCCCCCACTAAATTAATGAAGGATTTGGGCTATTCCAAGGGATATAAATATACACCCTTAGAAGATGATTCCCAACAAGAATATTTGCCGGCGGCTTTGAAGGGGCGTAAATTTTTGAAGTCTTAAATTAACATTTTTTCAAGCCGAACTTATAGCCTCTGCCGGGGAAGGTGTGGATGTAGTCAGTCTCGCCCAGTTCATTTAACTTTTTGCGCAGACTCATGATGTGGGCTTCAATGGTGTTGGAAAAAGGATCAGCATCATTTTCCCAGACATTGTCCATAATTTGACTGCGCGATAAGACTTCGTCCTGACGGCGGAAAAATAATTCTAGCAAGGCATATTCTTTTCCGGTTAGATAAATACGGCGCCCGTTCCTGATAGCAGCTTGGCTCTTGCTGTCTAATTGTAAGTTGCCTAAACGCCAATTTTTTTTGATGATAGTTTTTGGTCTCCTTAACAAAGCTTCGGCGCGCCAGAGAAATTCCTCAAAAAGAAAAGGTTTTGTTAAATAGTCATCCGCTCCTTGTTTAAACATTTCCCCCTTTTTCTCCAGTTCAGCGTTAACGGTTAGGGCTAAGACAGGAGCCTCTATTCCTTCGCGGCGTATTTCTGTCAGCACTTCGGCTCCGTTCATTTTTGGTAAATTGTAGTCTAAGACGATTAGGTCATAATGCCCAGAGCGGGCAAGAAGCGATCCTTTTTCACCGTCATAGGCTAAATCGACTGTGTGTGCTTGCGCTTTCAGACCCTTGCCTAAGAAGGCACCGATATCTTTTTCATCGTCAACGATTAATATTTTCATAAATTATCATTTATTACCGCTAGCGCGGATTGATGTTTAAAGTATAGCGGGTTTACCCTAAAATCTAGATAACTTCTTTTTATTTTAATGATAAATTTGTTTGCCAAAGATTTTTTCTCCGTCTATAATAATAATCAGCCTGTTTTAGGGGCTATATAAATTAGTCTAAATAAAACTTATGCCCTCGGAAATGATTAAGACATTTGGCTCTTTGCCTGAACAAAGTATAACCCGTTCCGAAGATGTTTTGGGCGGACGCATCAGGTCTTTGCTGGATTTTTCTTTTTCTAACAATATTATCGCTGATTTTAACGCCTATCTGCGTTTAAGCGAGCGTTTATCTGTCCGTCCGCTTTTACGGAATGAGAATTCCACTTTTGTTTTGGCAGAGGCTAGCAAGCTGCTGCTCGCTTGCGAGCGATCCTTGGCTGAGCGTGAGCAGAAATATGATTCCCGTGTACACGATCAAAGAGATTGGTTGGATTTGCCGGCGGCAGAGATTAAATTTTTGGAAGAATTTTTAGATTATTATCAAGAAGCTTAAGTTACTAATTTAAGCTATTAGCATAAATTTTATGAGTAAAGTAAAGCTAAGCAATCAGGAGCCCAAGGGCACCAGCGATTGGCTGCCAACAGAGTTTGCAATCAGGCATTATATTTTTGAGACTTGGCGCCGTCTTTGCCATGCCTATGGTTTTCAAGAATATCTCACCCCTTTGGTGGAATCAGCCGAAATTTATCGCGCTAAATCCGGGGAGGATGTGGGCGGCAAGGAGCTAGTGACTTTTACTGATTTAGGCGGCCGCGAGCTTTGTATTCGTCCGGAAATGACTCCTTCGGTAACCCGCTTGGTTTCTAAAGTTTATACTTCTTCTCCCAAGCCTTTGAAGTTTTTTTCCATTGCCAACTTTATGCGCAATGAGAAGCCGCAAAGAGGGCGTAATCGGGAATTTTGGCAGCTTAATTGCGATATCTTCGGTAGCGCTTCTCTGGCGGCTGATTTGGAAATTTTGCAGTTATCTTTAGATATTATGAAGGCTTTTGGTGCCCCTAAAGGTTCTTTTACCTTGCGTCTCAACAGTCGCAAGCTTTTGGATAGCCTGTTGCCGGTTTTTAAGATTAATGTTAAAAATTCTTCTGCTATTTTCCGTATTTTGGACAAGCATGCCAAGATTGAAGCGGCTGAATTTGTGCGCCGTTTAGTGGCTGCGGGCGCGGAGGAGCAAGCGGCTGTTCGCCTTGAAGCTTTTATGCGCGGCGGCGAACAGGAATTATTTATGACGGCCTTGCAAGAAAGCGAGACTCTGCGAGCAGCTAAACAAGAGATTGATTTTGTTTTAAAGCAGCTAAATACTCTTGGCTATAATGAAGCTAAGTTCGATCCAACTCTAATTCGGGGTTTTGATTATTATGACGGTTTAGTTTTTGAAGTTTTTGACAATCATCCTGATAACCGCCGTGCCTTGTTTGGCGGCGGCCGCTATAATGGCTTGGCTGAAATTTTCGGCAGCGAAAGCTTTCCGGCGGTGGGAGTGGCCCCAGGCGATGAAACTACGAGGCTATTTTTAGAGAGTTGGAATATTTTACCCGCCTTCAACGATCAGCGCTATTATTTTCCGCTCCTAAGTACAGATTTATTGGCAGAAAGTCAGAAGTTAGCGGCCGCTTTGCGGGCTGAAGGCAAAAATATTCTCTTTGGTTTCGAGCCGCAAAGACCAGGCAAGGCCTTAGAATTTGCTAATAAGCTGGGAGTGGCCCGAGTTATTATCTTCGGCACCGAAGAAAAGGCTGAAGGACACTATAAGATTAAGGATATGAAGAGCGGGGAAGAATTAGTCCAGACACTGCCTAGGCTCTAGATTGACAGAGTTTAAAATTTGTATTTAAATAAAAAGATTACTGAAAGGCTACCCACATGGGTCAATCCGAACACCCTCTATTTCAAATTATCACCAATATTCATCATCCGATTAACAGCTCTCCGGCTGTTTTTTTGTTTTTGACGGTGTTCATTTAGTGTCTCGGATG
>Ga0172367_10000550_pt1 | contig 57664 bp, 50 predicted proteins | sample Lak10m_FD_114542 | JGI IMG/M metagenome (GOLD analysis project Ga0172367, IMG submission 114542) | Freshwater microbial communities from Kabuno Bay, South-Kivu, Congo - kab_022012_10m | ecosystem: Environmental > Aquatic > Freshwater > Lake | place: Democratic Republic of the Congo: South-Kivu... | reverse complement strand
TCGGATTCCGTCGGGCTGAAGCCCTGCCTCACCTGTGCCTGCGGCACTGGCGCAGGCAGTTCATGGAAGTCGGCTAAAGCCGACTTGACACGGGAAACTCATCTACAAACTTTTAGCGCACCCTCTGATTTGCAAAGACATACCAACTTGTTACGGAGGGGTAAAATCCACTCCATGAACAATAACCTTACATCCAAAAGTATTTTCTTCGGCTCATGGCTGGGCGTTCTCATGGGCGCCATCCTTGGGGCAGGAACCGGTGCGATCATCGGCACATGGAACGGCGTGCTGACAGCCGCCATCATCGGCGCAGTCAGCGGACTCGTCACAGGCGCATTAACAGGGGCGCTCGTCGCACGCGCAGCAGGCACAACCGGCGGAGTCAGCACTGGCGCATACTCTGGCATGGCATTTGGCGCTTTCTTTGGGCTGTTCTGTGGAATATTCATTCCCGAATCTTTCCGGCTCAAGGTTTTGGCGTTGGATGTGCTTATTTTGAACGTCATTTTTTCGGGGCGATTCGAAGCGGCGATCTTATTCAGCTTCTTATTCTCGGTACTCGCCACCGCCATCGGCGCGTGGATTGGCGGGCGCAACCTCCAGCGCCGAAACGTGGAAAACCTGAAGTAAGCGTTGAGCGGGAGTGTCTAACATCAGACATACCAGAAGATGTCGTTGCGAGGAGGGCGGTAGCCCCGACGAAGCAATCGCCTACTACATTCCGGGATTGCTTCGCCCTATCGGGCTCGCAATGACATTCCTTATCTTTTATATTGGATACTCCCCGTTGAGCGGGCGGCGCAGCCTGAGTAATTCAGAATGGTATAATTTTGCCGCCGAAATTCATATAATACCCACCGTCACAAATTGCGCTTTCCCCTTCTAAAAATCGTAATTTGCGACCGGGTGCGGTATAAATCCCCGATCAAAACTGGTCATTATCTGAAGGAGAACGACATGTCCGGACATTCGAAGTGGTCCACTATTAAACGCAAGAAAGGCGTAGCCGATGCCAAACGCGGCGCCATCTTCACCCGCCTGGCGCGTGAAATCACCATATCTGCCCGCGAAGGCGGCGACCCCGATACCAACTTCCGCTTGCGCCTGGCAGTAGAAAAAGCCCGCGCCGAAAACATGCCCAAGGACAATATCGAACGTGCCATCAAGAAAGGCACCGGCGAAGATAAAGATGCCGCCGTGTTCGAAGAACTCACCCTCGAAGGCTACGGACCGCATGGCTCTGCCGTCATGGTTTCCTGCGTCACCGATAACCGCGTGCGCACCGTTTCAGATGTGCGCCACATCTTCAGCAAATTCGGCGGCAACATGGCAGAAGCCGGAGCCGTCGGCTGGCAGTTCGACCGCAAGTCGTACTTCTCTTTCCCGTCCAGCGCAATGGCGTTCGACAAAGCCTTCGAACTCGGGGTGGAAGCCGGAGCCGACGATGTGGTGGACAGCGGCGAAGAGATCGAAATCTACGGTCCGGTCGAAGCCTTCAAAACCATTATGGATACGCTCGGCAAAGCCAACGTGCAACCTGCCGAAGCCGGTCTGCGCCTGATCGCCAAACAAGAGATCGACCTCGGCGTGGAAGAGATCATGTCATTGATGAAGGTCGTTGAAAACCTGGAAGACCTCGACGACGTGCAAGACGTATATCACAATGTGAAGATGTCCGACGAAGTGCTCGCGGCTCTCGAAAACGCATAAGGACTTTTTCACCACAGAGATCACAAAGAGCGCAGAGAAAAAACTCTGTGAACTCTGTGTCCTCTGTGGTGAATTCTTTAATCATGACTCTCGCCCTCGGAATTGACCCCGGCACCGCCACCACAGGCTACGGACTCGTGCGCCTCAAACCAGACGGGGAACTGGTCGCTGTTGATTATGGCGTGATCCTCACCCCAAAAGAATCCAGCGACTCCGCCCGCCTCGTGATGCTCTTCGATGAACTCAACAAGATATTGAAGAAGCACAAACCCGAAACTGCCGCCGTGGAAAAACTGTTCTTCGCTCGCAATGTCACCACCGGCATTACTGTGGGGCAGGCTCGCGGCGTGGTATTGCTCGCACTCGAAAAAGCAAAGATCACACCTTACGAATACAGCCCCACCGAAGTAAAAAATGCCGTGGCAGGGTATGGACATGCCGAAAAACGCCAAATGCAAGAAATGGTGCGGACGTTGTTGCAGTTGGAAAAAATCCCCAAACCCGACGATGCTGCTGACGCCCTGGCAATTGCCATCACACATTTGAATACGGCAAGATATGATTGATTAATGTCATTGCGAGGAGGGTGTTTGCCCCGACGAAGCAATCTACTGGTAATTCCGGGATTGCTTCACCCCTATCGGGGCTCGCAATGACATATAATAGGAAAAAACATGATCGCCACCTTACGCGGAGAAGTTCAGCACGTTGAAGATAACGCCCTCATCATCGAAGTGGGTGGTGTGGGGTTGCGAGTCTTCGTCCCGGCGCCGGTGCGCACAAAAGCGTCGGCGGGAGAAATGATCTTTTTGTTCACCCATCTCGTCGTCCGGGAAGATGCGCTAACACTCTACGGGTTTGAATCCCAAGCCGACCGTGACCTCTTCAATATCCTGCTTGGTGTCGATGGTGTTGGTCCCAAAGTTGCGTTATCGGTTTTGTCCACACTTACACTTGATACCATTCAACGCGCTATCTTTGCGGATGAAGAAGATCTGCTAAGCAAAGTTCCAGGCGTAGGCAAGAAGACCGCTCAAAAAATGGCGATCCACCTCAAGGATAAACTCAAACCCACCGACGCGCTTTCAAAGATCGCCGCGCTCGCCGATTACGACAGTGAAGTCCTCGCCGCGCTCACAGCATTGGGCTACTCCGTCGTCGAAGCGCAAGCCGCGCTGCAATCGTTACCCAAAGATGCGCCCAAAGATGTGGAAGAACGCCTGCGCGCCGCTTTGCAATACATCAGCCGATAAATGCAGCATAGTGTGTAAATTAAATATAGACCTCTTGCAAAAGTCCATGACTGTAGCAGAGTCGAATGACAAAATGGAAACACAAACAAAAGGCTTAACGCGAATAACGCAAATGGGGCGAATTACGCGAAATGAGGTTCTTTTTTGCGAAATTCGCCTTGTTTCGCGCTTTTCGCATTAAGGGTTTATGACTTTACTATAACCATGCGCAAAGGACTCCAAAAGTTCTACTTTCGGCAACGTTACCTGAAGTAGAACTTCAAGAATCCAAATCACTTATGCAAGAGGTCTAATATAGAAGAGACGGTCGCTTTAATGGCGACCGTCTCTTTTTATCGTGTAAACAAATGGATCATCTCTGAACAGGTCTTTGCGCAGGGACAGGTTTCTTCACTGGGAACAACGTATCGATCACAATGCTGACCAGCCGGACAAAGAGCAGGAAGAGCAAACTGCCGGCAGAGAACCAGTAATAATTCTGCGCCCAAGCCATGCTGGTATCGGTGCCGCTAAAAACGGAGTGGAAGATGCCAATAAAATACATGGCAAAGCTCAGGTAATGCAGTGTGCGCCAGAACGTCTGCCCGATCGCCGGACGGATGTAGAAACTCAGCGCCACCATCAACCAGATGTAAAAGCCCAATTGACCCAGCCCCACCCAAAAGGGACGGTAGTCCACTGTGCTAAATGGGATCAGCAACTGCAAAAGGGTGAAGTTGATGTAGTGATCGCCAAGGATGACAAGCGCATGAAACCCGGCAAACGCCAACCCCAGCAAACTGACATATTCATGAATGGCAAAGGTGGCAGGCATACCGGGCCACAAACGAGCCATCTTGTTGGTAATGCCCAAGCCCAACGCCATGGAAAGCCAAAGGAGCGAAAGGGATACAAATGCCGTGCCGCGTGAAAGATACCAATACGCCTTGGGCGCTTCACCGCTCAATGAGAAAGCCATATTCGGCAAAAGTATCGGCATGACAAGCAAGGCGATCAACAGCCCAAGCATGGATGCTAAAAGGAACAACAAAAAAGATTGAATACTCACCGATGATTCATTGAATTCATTTTGAGTTTGCATACATCACTCCTTGCAAAAATTCAGGCATCGACTGATTGATAAAGACCTCACCTGATTCGAGGATCATCATTCCCGCATAGGCTGAGTTTTCCCTGAGCCAGCCCAACCCTTTTTCCCTGCCGAGGATAAAGGCGGTCTTGGCGGCGGCTTCGGCTTCCATCACCGTCGGCGCAATGACCGTCACCCGCAGGGCGTCAGTTTCTACGGGCTGACCGGTGTTGGGGTTAATGATGTGGTGCTGCATCAATCCATTGCGTTTCCAATTTCGGCGGTCTCTGCCAGAGGTTGCGACGCCACCAACCTTGATATGAAGCGAGTCGAAATCTTTGCCCTTATCAAAGGGGTCTGAAACGCCAATTTTCCACGCGCTGCCATCCAGCCGCGCACCACTCACGGCAATGTCGCCGCCTGCGTTCATCAGGCAGGCGCCATATTCACGCAGACGTTCAACCGCCTGGTGAGCCGCCCATCCCTTGGCAATGCCGCCAAAATCTAACTGCACGTCATTAGGCAAGGTAATGGTGCGGGATTCAGGGTCTGCAACCACCATTGAAAGCGCGTGGACTTTTGAATAGCCAGTAAAAAAATCGCCGACTTGCTCACGCTGCAAGTCATCAAAAGACTGGCTGTATCCAGAGTCGAGCATGGCATTTAATACAGTCGGTGTGACCAGACCGCCGCTGAACCCGTCTGCCCATAGGGCTGTTTGGTACACATCCCACAAGGTATCGCTGACCGTTACCGGCTGGTCAAAGGTTCGGTTTAGCTGAGTCAGTTCACTGTCCGGTTTGAAGCGGGAGAGGGCTTGCTCCCATTCTTCGAACCAGATCGGCACATCCTTCAATATAGTAGAAGCTGAATCAGAATCCGATTCGAGGATGGCGAGCATATCGCTGCCCATCGCGCGAAACGAGGTCGAGTAAAACACTACGAGGAACCTGTTGAGGCGGCAGGCTGACTCGCCGGCGCGCTGTTCCCGCCACCGCCACTACCGCCGCCATCACCATCCGAGTTATCGCCCCCGCCGTTATTTTTCTTGGGCTGGGCAACAACGATAATCTGAGGCTTTGGCGCTTCGCCGCCGAAAAGGATGGTATATCCTTTGGGAGGCATGGTTGCCACAATGACCGGAGCCTCGATGACCTCCGGGGTTGGGGTAACGGTTGCAGGCGGAATCAACGCCGCCTGCTGCTCAGCCAGGGCTTTTTCATCTGCCTTCACCTTATCGGGTCCGGCAAACATATTCCAAAATGCAATTACAGATGTCATGGAGATGGCAGCGATCGCCAACTGAACATCTGACCATTTATTGGTATTTGTTTTAGGAGCCATTCTTATTTTCTCCCATTAATCATCATCGTCGTGGTCGTCGTGGTCGTCGTGGTCATCATCGTGGTCATCATCGTGGTCATCGTCATCACTGTTTCCACCGCCGCCATTATTATTCACCGCTGCGGGTGGTGCAGATACGATCACCGGCTGAATCTTTTCGGCAGCAACAATTTGCCCTGTGGAACTCACATAAATAAGATCACCTGAAGTAAATGTGACAAGATATACAGGTGCGCCTTGAAAATCGACAACTTCCACACTGTATACATTGGGGTCGTTGATAAAATTCACGGCAAGGGTGGTGGCTTCTTCGGGAGAGACAACCAGTGGTTGTTGAATATCTATCACAGCGGGCGACTCCACCGTCACAGGCATGGGCGAAGGAACGGATGCGGGGTTCAGCGATTGTGAAGCAATAAATTTTGGTCTTTTGGAGCTAAAGCTCAAGCCCAAATTGGAAGCCTGTTGATAAGCGGAAACGACCCCAAACATGGTCGCCATTAAAAACACTGTAAGCAGGGCAGATACGAACAAAGTGCTCTTTCTCACGGTCAAACTCCTCTCAAAATAAGCCAATGGCTATATATGACATCAGTCGAATTCGCCGCAAAAAGGTTACGGCTCAAGATGAGCGAAAAATAAGAGAATGCCGAAATCAAAATCCATCCACACGTTCAAAGAAAAAGCCCAAACACGTTTTGCTTTATAATCTTTTTCATGAACAAAATTAAAAATATAGACAAACGTTGGTGGATCGTTGCCGCGATTGTTCTCTTTATTGGCATCGCTTTACTTCCCCCGGTTAAGAGTCGTATCTCTGCCCAATACGAACTCCTACGAACCCGCGTCATTTACTTTTTCAGACCTCCAAGCGAAGCGGTCTTTGAACCCGGCGGCGAAACAAACCCTCTTACCATTGAAACCGCCATAGGAACCGCCCGCGCAGAAATGATCTTGACCCTAACCCCCAAAGCGACCTCTACACCGAAAACGGGTCCCACTCCCAAGCCGACGATCACCACAACGCCGGTGCCTGATTCGGTGATCCTGCCGGGTGTTATCTACGTCGATCAGCATGGACGCTGGAACTACTGCGGTCCCGCAAATTTGACGATGGCGCTTAACTTCTGGGGCTGGCAAGGCGATCGTGACGACGTTGCCAGGGTCATCAAACCCGGGTCTCCCGATACAAAGCTAAACTTCGTCGAGCGCGGTCTGCCAGATAAGAACGTGATGCCCTACGAACTCGTGGATTTCGTCAACACTCAAACGACAGAATACAAGGCGCTCTACCGCCATGGCGGAGATATTGAGCTCATCAAAAAGCTCATCGCGGCGGGGTATCCCGTCATTGTGGAAAAAGGGTATTACGAGAAAGATTACACCGGCAAAATAGACTGGCTCGGTCATTACCTGTTTACCACCGGTTACGACGAAACCAAAGGCGGTTTCACGGTGCAAGATGCCTACCTAAAACCCGGCAAAGACTTGTTCAGCCCATACGAAGAATTTGAAGACGGCTGGCGTTCGTTCAACTACCTGTTTATTGTGGTGTACCCTGCTGGCAGCGAGACCGAGGTATTAAGCATTCTCGGTCCGTGGGCAGATGAAACATGGGCAGCCCAACATGCGCTCGAACTTGCCGAAAAAGATATTGAAACCCTCGAAGGGAACGACCTGTTCTTTGCATGGTTCAACCAGGGAACCAGCCAGATCGTTTTAAATCAATATTCCGACGCGGCTTTTTCCTACGATCAGGCATTCCGTTTGTATAACAAGTGGGATATAGAAAAAGGCAACCGTCCCTTCCGTATGATGTGGTATCAGACGGGTCCATACTTTGCCTACTATTATTCGGCTCGCTATCAAGATGTGATCGATCTTGCCACCACAACCCTTACCAAAACCATCTCCAAACCCACGCTCGAAGAATCCCTGCTCTGGCGCGGGCGTGCCTACTACATGATCGGCGACACCAACGCCGCCATAGCCGATTACCGCGCCACACTGCAAATCCATACCAATTGGTACCCGGCAGTGCAGGCATTGCAGGAACTGGGAATCCAGCCGTAGGTCACGCTTGTAGCGTGACAGATTTCGTTAACAAAAAGTCACGTTGAAAACGTGACCTACAGGATGTAGAAATGAAAATCCTCCACTTTGCAGACGCACATATCGACATGGCAAATTACGGGCGGCATGACCCTGTGACCGGTCTGCCGTTGCGCGTGTTGGATTTTCTCAAATCGCTGGATACGATTGTAGATACTGCCATCGAGCGCAAGGTGGATATGGTCATCTTTGCAGGCGATGCCTACAAAGACCGGTCTCCGGCTCCGACCTTTCAGCGGGAGTGGGGCAGGCGCATCATGCGTCTTTCGCAGGCGAAAATTCCCACCCTGCTTTTGATAGGCAACCACGATATTTCCCCATCCATTGGGCGTGCCCACGCCTTGCAGGAATTCAAAACCCTGCAAGTGCCTTATGTAAAAGTGATCGACTCACCGGAACTGCTAAAACCGGAAGATCTTTGGGGGTTGCCAATTCAGGTGATCGGAATGCCCTGGGTGGCACGCTCGGGGTTGATGGCTGCCACGGGTGAAACGGACTCTACACAAGCCTTCTCTCGTATTGAAGAAAACATCGGCGATCTGATCAGCGGGTGGATGGAAGAGTGTGATGCCTCGCTGCCCATCGTCCTCACCGCACACGCCTCGATCGAAGGCGCAAAGTTCGGCGGCGAACGACTGGTGATGCTCGGCAATGACCTGGTCTTGACCGGCTCACTGGTGAAGAACCCCAAACTCAGTTATGTGGCGATGGGACACATCCACAAGCCGCAGGATGTGAACGAAGGGCACCAGCCGCCGGTGATCTACCCTGGTTCGATTGAGCGTGTCGATTTTGGCGAGGCGAAGGAAGAACGTTTCTTCGTCATTGCAGATGTTGAAAAGGGGCACGACACAAAAGTAGAGTGGATTCAACTGACAGGGGTGAGAAAGTTCATAGACCGCCGAACAAGCCTACAGTCCAGCGAAGAGGCGACGAAGCAGTTAATGGCAGCATTGCCCAAGCCGAAGGACATGTCTGGGGCAATCGTCCGTTTGGTGGTGGACTATCCAAGAGAATGGGATTCGCTGATCGATGAATCGGCGCTGCGAAAATATGCGGCAGATGCTTTTGAATTCCATTTTGTGAAACGCCCGCAGGTTGAAGCGCGTGTGCGGATCGAAGAGGGGCAGGTGGTGAGCAGTTTAAGTCCGCTTGACCTGTTGGGACAATTTTTCAAGGCATCGAAAACGACAAATGCAGACGAGTTGACAACGCTGGCACAGGAAATCATTTCAGAAGACTCATCTGAATCTTGACACCTGCCCTTTGACCCGTGATACTTGGGCATCTCATCCAACCGAGGTGTTTATGTCTAAAGAACAGGCAAGTAATCGCTGGGTCGTTGTTGTTATCTTTTTCTTTTTTATGCTGCTGCACCAGACCGATAAGTTGATGATCGGTTCGCTGCAAGTACAGATCAGCGAAGATTTTGGGATCAGCAATACGCAATGGGGGTTGGTGAATTCAGGTGCGCTCATCGTTGCCACCATCCTTTACCCGATCTGGGGTTACCTGTATGACCGTTACGCACGAGCCAAACTGCTTTCGCTGGCTTCGTTAATTTGGGGCGCAACGACATGGCTGAATGCCATTGTGCGTTCGTTTGGCGGTTTTCTTGTTACCCGCGCATCCACCGGTATTGATGATTCTTCGTACCCGGGGCTTTATACGCTGATCGCCGATTATTTTGGTCCCACTCAGCGCGGTAAGGTTTTTGGTATTCTTCAGCTTTCACAGCCCATTGGGTATTTGCTGGGTATGATCCTTGCATTGATGGTGGCGCCGAACATTGGCGGGTGGCGCAGTGTGTTCTATATCACCGGTTCGCTGGGATTGGTGATCGCCCTTTTGATATTTTTCTTTGTGAAAGAGATGCCGCGCGGCAGGGCAGAACCTGAATTTGAGCAGATCGCCGAAATGCAGACCTTTAAGTTCTCGTGGGCAGAAGCCAAAGAGATCTTCAAAAAGAAGACCATGTGGTTCATCTTTTTACAGGGGTTTGCGGGTGTGTTCCCGTGGAATGTGATCACGTTCTTCTTCTTTGCCTATCTTGAAAAAGAACGCGGCTACGATGCGAACAGCATCCTGTTTACGATGGCGCCGGTTATCCTCATCCTCGCCAGCGGATATTTTGTGGGCGGTGCGCTGGGTGATTTTGCTTTCAAGCGCTCGAACAAGGGTCGCATTATTGTTTCGAGCATCGGTGTGTTGATGGGGGCGTTGTTCATGTATCTTGCCATCACCACGCCCATTGAAGCCAGAAATCAGTTCTTTATTTTTATGTGTCTTACAGCGATCTTTATGCCGCTTTCTGCCACCAATGTGACCGCCACCGTGTACGATGTGACCGTGCCGGAGGTACGCTCCACAGCGCAGGCAACAGAGTATTTTATTGAGAACGCAGGCGCGGCTTTTGCACCGATCATTACCGGTCTGATCGCAGATGCATACAGTTTGCAAACTGCCATTCTTCTCATTTGTACCGTGGCGTGGGGATTATGTTTTGTGTTCTATCTTGGCGCGATCTTTACCATCGATCACGATACGCAGCACTTGCGTAACCAGATGGCAGAGAGAGCCAAGACGATGTGATTTTTTGAAAGGGCACGAGTTGATCGTGCCCTTTTTTTGGGGGAACGGCTAATTCTGTGGGCTTGCCAAAAGATTGAACCACGGAGTACACAGAGAACACGGAGAAACCATTTTGAAAACCTCTGTGTACTCCGTGGTCTCTGTGGTGAAAGAATTGTTAGCCACTCCCGTTTTTTAACTGTGTAATTTTCGCAGGATAAGGAGGGAGAAGCCCTGCACAACAAGTGAGGTTAGAACAGCCAAGCCAAAGGCAACGCCCAAACTGGTATTTTCGATCAGCAAATACAGAACAACAAAAAAGCCGATGAAGGCGAACAGTCCATACAACAACCCGCGTTGGACGTGCGCCGCGGCAGCGGATCCGTGGTTGCGGTGGGCGAAGACTGCAAGAATGGTCACATACAGCGGAATCATTACTTGCGTCCGGCAAGGCTGGCTGAGCCGATGATGAGCGGGGCAAGGATCAGTTTCAGAATAAAAATATTCATCTTGTCACTTTCAAGCAACTGGGAGGGGAAATATATTGCGAGGCTGCCGGAGCGCTGCAAGCCATTTTGAGTTTATGCAAAAAAATTATTTGATTTCGGTAATGAACGTCCGCTTGGCGCCAGCGGAGAATAGCGCCGCCGCCACAGACTCCGCTGAGGCTTGGTTCACCAATGCGATCATATTGCCGCCGCGTCCGCCGCCGCTGAGTTTTGCGCCGAGGGCGCCTGCGCGTCGAGCGGCATAAATAAGCACGTCCAATTCGGGTGAAGAGACGGTCATCTGTTTCAGGAATTCCTGATTCTGATCCATTAACTCGCCAAGGTGTTCCGGATGACCCGTCTCAATAAAACGGCGCGCCATGGTGGAAATTTGCGCGATCTCGTTGAATATCTCTTCAAAACGATTCTCGTTATGCAGCCATAAACGGCGCACATCGCCTACTGACTCTTTTGTGGGCGCAGAAACCCCTGTATCACCAATGACAATGGTGAATGGCTTGCCGCACTTGAACGTTTCGACTGGCTTGTGTTTGATGTAAAAGACCGGCATGTTATAGGTGATGACGGTATTATCTATGCCGGAGGGCGTGCCGTGGTGAAGTTTTTCGCTCTCAAAGACCAGTTGATTGATCTGCTCATTCGTTAATGCAAGGTCGAAGAAAGAAGAAAGAGCGCGGATGAGCGCCACAGAAACCGCTGCACCCGAGCCAAGCCCTGCCGCAACAGGGATGGTGGATGTGATCGTGATGGAAATTCCCTCAACAGGGTGCGCCTCTCTTTGGGGTAAAGAGGCTGGGAGCGAGGGTAACACTTTCAGAATAACCGAAGCAATTGGATGGTCGTCAGGAAGCGTGGAGAGTTCGCCATGCAGTTCCACCATGGGCGCATCGATCCAAACGCCAGGCTTGTCTGAATCTGCCACTTCCACATCCACCTGTACCTGATTTACCGGCACGGCAAGTGCGGGGCGGTTATACACAACCGCATGTTCGCCAAAGAGGATGATCTTGCCGGGGGCTGATGATTTCATGAAAAGTAAAAGATGATGATGACGGTAACCGCCCAAAGCAGCATGGAAACCTGAAAGGGGCGGTCTGAAAGCAGTATCTCTTCGGGAGTGCCGCCTGCTTTTTCAACTTCGATCAAGTAGAGATAGCGGAAGATGGCGTAGACCATGAATGGAATGGTGAGCATCATGGAGTGGTTTTCCGGCACGTTTGGCGCAGAGAAGGTGTAAAGCGAGTATGCAATAATGGTCATGCCCGAAACGATCATGATGTATTGATTAAGCAGGGACAGGGTGTATCCATCGAGCACTTTGCGGTGAGAGCCTGCGCCATCGGTGAGCAGGGCAAGCTCGGCGCGGCGTTTGCCAAAACCGAGAAAAAGCGAAAGCAGGAACATCACAATATAAAGCCAGGGCGAGAAGCGCTCCACATGAATCAGTGTGACACCCGCGCCCACTCGCATGACAAAACCGGCGGCAATGATCAACACATCCAAAATGGAGATGTGTTTTAGCGACATGGAGTAGGCAAGGTTGAGCACAAAATAAGCGCCTACGATGAGCGCAAACAGGGGCGCCAATAAATAAGCAAAGACCAGCGTAAAGATCACAAGAACAATGCCCGCCGCCCAAGCCGTATTGACAGATAACTTCCCCGAAGCAATGGGGCGGTTCTTCTTTTCGGGGTGCTGGCGGTCGGCTTCCACATCGGCGAGATCGTTGAAGATGTAAACGGAAGAGGAGATCAGGCAAAATAATACGAACCCAGCCAGCGTCCGCAGAAAAGAGTCAACTACAAATAGTTGTTTGTCGAAGACCAATGCGGCGAAAATAAAAACATTTTTCGTCCACTGGCGCGGACGCATGGTTTTGAACAAGGCTTTTAACATGGCGTTATTTTACCTGATACAATATTTTTATGCCCAAAGTTCGATTAGATGTATTACTTGTAGAAAAAGGATTGGCAGATTCGCGCGCAAAAGCGCAAGCCCTCATCATGGCAGGACAGGTGAGAGTCGCGGGTCAGGTCGCGCTCAAGCCTGCCACAGCGGTTCAAGCTGATTCCACGCTGACGGTGGATACCGGTCCGAAGTTCGTTTCGCGCGGCGGCGAGAAAATTGAGGGCGCGTTGGATACCTTTGGCATGGATGTAACCGGCTTCACCTGCGCCGATGTAGGCTCATCCACCGGCGGGTTCACTGATTGCATGTTGCAGCGCGGCGCGGTAAAGGTCTACGCCATTGATGTGGGCAAGGGCATTCTGCACTGGAAACTGCGCACAGACCCGCGTGTGGTGGTAATGGAAGAGACGAATGCACGCTTTGTTGAGTCGCTGCCGGAAAAGATCGATTTTGTAACGGTGGATGCGTCGTTCATTTCGTTGAAGACCTTATTGCCTGTTATTAAAAAGTGGTTCTCTCTCTCATCCCCAGCCCAAGAAGGGAATATTGTTGCCCTCATCAAGCCGCAATTCGAGGCGGGTAAAAAGATCGTTTCGCGCGGTGATGGAGTTGTCCGTGACCCTGAAGTGCATAAACAGGTGTTGTTGGATGTTTTGACATTTGCACAGAATGAAGGGTTTGGTCTGCGCGGGCTGGTGAGATCTTCGCTGTTGGGTCCAAAAGGAAACGCTGAGTTTTTGGTCTGGCTGGATATGACACCCAATGAGGCAGTTGTGGAAGAGTTGGTTAACGCTGTAATGATAGAGGAGATTGCCCACGACGAAAAATCATCGTCTGTGCAATGACATGTAACATGAACTGCCCCAAATGTGCCCACGAATTGGTAAAAAAATTTTACAAGGGGATGTTCGAAGTGGATTCCTGCCCGAACTGCCGAGGCATGTGGCTCGACTTTCATGAACTGGATAAACTGGAAGATATTGTTTTTGAAGACGATGAGAACAAGGGCTCATTGGTTCACTTCCAAAAGCAGGCAGAATATCCCTGCCCGCATTGCGGCGAAATATTGGACGAATTTCAATACCGGCTTTTCGACCTGAAACTCGATACCTGTACCGCCAACGACCACGGCTTTTGGCTCGATGCCGGTGAAGATGAACGAGTGATGGAACTGATGCAAAAGCGTGCGGAGAATATTCAACGGAAGATCAGCGCAGAGGCAGAATGGAAGCAGACCTTAAAAGGCTTGCATTCATTTTTGCAAAAGAAAAAGTAGAGTACAAAAAAATCTCCCGCGATAACGGGAGATTTTTTTGTTTTGCCGCTCGAAAAGATGCATTAAAGGTCTTGCTGGTTGTTCGGCGATTTCCAATCCTTTTACTTTTCAGCCCTTCGCAGAAAGAACTTGGTGATCTCTTCTGCAATGGCAGGGGTGAGAGACAAGCCAACAACGAGGCTCCACTCCCGTCCGCTCAAAAAGTGGGTGTTGAAGATCGGCTGCAAGAACGGCACGGCACACACGAGCAAAAGCATGGTGATGGATATCCCAACAGCATACTGCATGTATTTATTTGAGAAAATCCCAATTGTAAAAAGAGACGCGCGTTCTGAACGAACCGTGTAGGCGCGGAATAATTCAGCCAGGGAAAGCGTTACAAACGCCATGGTCTCAGCGGTCTGTACATCCACGCCGCGCCAATCATGGTTAAGAACAAAGGAGAGCACATTCACCCCAGCCGGGAGTATCTCATCTGTCCCAAGGTGCCAAACCAACCCCATCACAAACGCGCCTAACACAGCGCCGGTTTGCATCACCGTTTGTACGGCAATGCCAACTCCCATTGATCGGTTAATGATCGGCTCCGATTTGGCGCGCGGTTTTCTATCCATAATATCCGGGTCGCCTTTCTCCATGGCGAGGGCAAGGGCGGGCGCGCCGTCTGTAACGAGGTTAAGCCACAAAAGTTGAATGGCAGTGAGCGGAGCAGGCAGCCCTGCCAGCGTCGCAAGAAAGATGATCATGATCTCAGCGACATTTGAAGACAGCAGGAAAAAGACAAACTTACGGATATTCGAATAGATGATGCGTCCCTGCTCTACAGCAGAAACAATACTGGCATAGTTATCATCGGTCAGCACCATATCGGCGGTGCCTTTGGCAACATCGGTGCCGGTAATACCCATTGCCACGCCAATATCTGCGCGTTTGATGGCGGGCGCGTCGTTCACGCCGTCACCCGTCATGGCGACAACTTCATCATTGGCTTGCAAAGCATCCACAATCCGCATTTTATGCTCAGGAGAAACACGGGCAAAGACATCGGTATCTTCGATGACCCTGGCAAGCTCGGCATCGTCAATATCGTCCAGCATGGCTCCGGTCATCACGCCTTTGCCGGGGCGCAGCAACCCGATCGCTTCTGCGATAGCGCGAGCCGTATTGGGGAAATCGCCTGTGATCATCACCGTGCGGATGCCTGCCTCACGCGCCTTTTCAAGCGCGGGCTTTACTTCAATACGCGGCGGGTCGATCATCCCCATCAGACCAACAAAGACAAGGTCTTTTTCCAATTCTTCGGCAGTAATATCTTCAATATTATCCGGCACATCTGGTTCTACGCGATAGGCAAAACCAAGAACGCGCAGCGCGCCCTCTGTCATTAATTCATTGGCTTCCAAAATACGCTTGCGCATCTCATTGGTGAGAGGCTGTGGTTTATCCTGCATATTCTGGTATTTTGAGCACAGGTTTAATACAATATCCGGCGCACCTTTAACGGCAATCACATTCCAGTCTTTTTTATTTTCATCATAAAAGGGTGAAATGTCGGCTGAGGTCGGTCTTGTCACATCATGAATGGTAATCATGCGTTTACGTTCAGAGTCGAAAGGAACCTCATTCTCGCGCGGGTAGGCAAGGGCAACATCCACAGGAATGGCTCCCGCTTTGGATGCCGCAACAAGCAGTGCGCCTTCTGTCGGGTCGCCAACAATGCGATAGGTTTGCTGCGAACCCGCTTCACCCGTAATTTCGATCTCTGAGTCATTGTTCAAAACGCCAAGCCAAAGCGTGGAAAGAACGGCGGGATATTCACGCACATCCACCGGCTTACCGTCCACCTCGAAGTTCCCATCAGGTGAGTATCCGGTTCCTGTAACGCTGACAAATTGCCCGTCAGCCCAGAGCCGTGTAACCGTCATCTCGTTTTGCGTGAGTGTGCCGGTCTTATCCGAGCAGATCACCGTGGCAGACCCCAGCGTCTCTACCGAAGACAGTTTGCGGATGAGCGCATGGCGTTGGATCATCTCGCGCATTCCCAGCGCAAGAGATATGGTCACAACGGCGGGCAGCCCTTCAGGCACGGCGGCAATCGCAAGGCTGATGGCAATGATGAAAACTTCGGTGATCTCACCAGCAAAGGTCTTAAAATAATTAATAGGATCAGAAAACAGCGTGGCTGTTTCGGTATAGTTGAATAGTGCAACGGCAAAGACAATAAAGACCAACGCCAATGAACCGATGCTCAAGGTTCTGCCCAATTCATCCAAGCGGCGCTGGAGCGGGGTTTCTTCGGCTTCAACATTTTGCAGCATGGTGGCGATCAAACCCAGTTGGGTGTTCATGCCGGTGCTTACCACCACGCCGCGCCCACGCCCATACGAAACGACCGTCCCCATAAAAGTGGTGTTCTTTCGATCACCAAGCGGAACATTCTTATCAAGTACAGTTGCCGCGTTCTTTTGCACCGGCAAAGACTCGCCCGTGAGCGATGCTTCTTCCACCCGCAAATTAACCGATTCTAAAAGACGCAAGTCAGCCGGAATGAAATTCCCTGCCTCCAAAAAAACAATATCACCCGGCACCAGGTTATACGCCGGTACTGATTTACGCGAACCATCGCGGATCACATGCGCTTCAGGCGCCGCAAGTTTTTTCAACGCCGCAAGCGCCTGCTCTGCACGCTGTTCTTGAATAATGCCCAAAACCGCATTCAAAACAACAATCGCCATAATGGCGATCGCTTCCACATAATCGCCCAGCGCAGCAGAAACCAAAGAAGCCACGATCAAAAGGATGACCACAAAATTATTTAATTGAGCCCACAGAATGGCAAGGAAACCCGGGCGCGGCGCTTCTCGAAGTTCATTTTGCCCGTAATACTTAAGCCGCCTCTCGGCTTCTTCTGTACTTAGCCCCTCTTCAAATACTTCAAGGTGCTGCAAGGTTTCATCCGCAGTCAACGCATGAAAATCCTGTTGTTGTTTTTCTTCGTATGTCATGTACATCTCCTAATGGAATGATCGGGAGGACAAACCGCTCGCACAAAAAAACGAGACCATCACGCCTCCGTGAATGGTCTCGCCAAACGTTCTTAACGTCCGCGCTGCCGATGGTTTACAAGCCAATGGTGTGACGACAACGCGCCCTGCGGGGAGGCAGGTGGCTACTCCCCAAGCGCTTTGAGTGTATCCATTGCCATTTGTATTGTCAAGCAGGCACACAGACAAATGCGCAAGGAAAGAGTAAAATCCACGCCATGACCAAAATTAAATCACCCCTGCTCCTTTTTTTCATCACACTCATCCTGATCGCCATTCTCGCTCTCTTCGGTCCTGAGGAACAATCACTGGGATCAAACGTCCGCCTCGTATATTTACATGGAGCCTGGGTACTCACCGCAGAAATCGCATTCCTCTTCGCGGCTCTCACCGGACTTTCAGGTTTGATCCTGCGGCGTGAAATTTTCCACACCTGGAGCGCAGTCCTCGGTCGCACCGGCATCATTTTCTGGCTTACCTATCTGCCTCTTTCACTCTTTGCCATGCAAGCCAACTGGAACGGGCTCTTCCTCGCAGAACCTCGCTTTCGCCTTGCCATGATCTTCGCAATTACAGGTGTGCTCCTACAACTTGGCTTGTGGGTATTCAACCTGCCCTGGCTCACCTCGCTTGGTAATATTCTTTACATCATCACCCTGCGGGTCATTTTCGCCACTGCCGAAAACATCATGCACCCGCCGCCATCTCCAATTTTCAAATCAGGGAATTACACCATCATCGGATTCTTCGTCGGCTTGAACCTGCTCGCCTGGCTGGCAGCATTCTTCTTCACCCGCTTCCTGCTGGACCTCAAACCTGATACCCAACCCAAACCTTGAGACTACGCTTTCAACTTACCGGCTTTGTGCTCATTCGCACCATCCTGAACTCCGCTCACAGAATGGTGTATCCATTTTTGCCTATCTTTGCCCGCAGCCTCGGCGTGGATCTCTCCACCATGTCCCTGCTCATGACAGCCCGTTCCCTGCTTGGAGCCACCAGCCCGCTTCTCGGTCCCATTGCCGATCGGTACGGGAGGCGGTTTGGGATGCTGATGGGGCTGGGTATTTTCACAGCGGGCATCAGCATTGTGGCATTGTACCCAACATTCTGGACATTGGTCATTGCCCTCGGCTTAGCCATCATCGGCAAATATATTTTCGACCCATCCATGCAAGCCTATTTCGGTGACCGCATTCCATACCACCAGCGCGGCACTGCGCTTGCCATCACAGAAATGTCATGGTCGATGGCATTTATTATCGGGGTTCCGGTTGCAGGATATTTGATCGATACATTCGGCTGGTCAGCTCCTTTCCCATTTTTCACGATTCTGGGATTAACAGCCTTCTTTTTAATTTGGCGTGTTATCCCCAAAGACGACACACACCACACATCGGTTGCCACTCCCCACTCCGGATATTTATCCATATTCAAATCACCTGCCACTGTAGCAGGCATTTCCATTGCTTTATGGGTCAGCGCCGCAAACGAACTGGTCAATGTGATCTTTGGTGTCTGGTTGGAAGATTCTTTCGGTTTAAAAATAGCCGCATTGGCAGGAGCCTCCGCCATCATTGGACTATCTGAACTCAGCGGAGAAGGGTTGGTTGCCCTGACAACAGACCGCCTGGGTAAGCCGCGCGCCCTCGCCATAGGGCTGGTCGCCAATTCAATTGCAGCGATCCTTCTACCCTTCATTGGGCGGTCACAGGTCGGCGCACTAATCGGATTATTCCTTTTTTACATCTCTTTTGAATACATTATCGTCAGCCACATCCCCCTGGTTTCAGAGCTTGTCCCAACTGCCCGCGCAACCCTGCTCTCGCTCAACGTCACCGGGCATGCATTGGGAAGGGCGCTTGGAGCTTTTCTAGCTGCAATTATTTATCAAAATACCGGTTTTCTCTTTGTAGCGCTCACGGCAGCATTTTTTAATATTATTGGGATTTTCGCTCTACAAAGGATACAAAAATAAAAAAGCCCCGCCAGAAGGCGGGACCTTTTTTATTTATTACAAAAAAGTAGAATTACAGACCACCAAGGCTGGAGTTGATGGAGTTGAAGACGTTACCGATCACGGGTCCGAGGATCATGAGCGCAGCGATAACAACGATAGCAACCAAAACAAGAATCAACGCATATTCAACCAAACCCTGGCCTTTTTCTTTGGGTGAGAACAACATGGCAAATTTCTCCTTTCTTTTAGATTTCCCATAACTATGTATTGGGATGTTTTTATTTTACATCATATAAAAAATTATGCAAGAAAAAAAAAGCCCCTTCCTTAACAGTTATGTTAGCCCTAACAAACAAATTTTGAAGCCAAAAAATGTCACACAAAAAATACGATCTAAGCATTTAAAATGACACCCCCTCTTAAAACCTGATAACAATCCTCTATAAATTGTCGTACAAATTTATCTCAATTTTATTGGGGATGCCCGTCAGTAAAGAAGTACAATAAGAAGATAGGGCAATCAAATGCCGTGAACTTTTCAAATATCCGGCGGTCTGGGTAACTTCATAATTGGCAGTTTGCCTCGGTTTGTGTAACAGCTACGAAGAGACGCTGCGTTACGTCGATCTCCACGACCTACCAACCTATTCTTTTGGAAACCTTATGCTCATACATTCAGCCTCTCAATTACTTACCCTTGCCGGTGGACCACAGCGTGGAAAAGCCCTCGGAACGCTTGGTGTTATACCCAACGGTGCAGTCGTCATTCGTGATGAAAAAATACTTGCCGTTGGTACTACCGAGGAATTACGTAACGCTTACCCCGATGAGCCCACGCTTGATGCAGGCAAGTGCGTAGTTATGCCTGGGTTTGTAGACCCACATACCCACCTCATTTGGGCAGGTGACCGTGCAGACGAATTCGAAAAGAAAATGGCGGGCACGCCCTACCTGGATATTCTGGCAGCAGGCGGGGGGATTCTCTCCACGGTAAAAGCCACACGCACAGCCAGTATTGAGACCCTGATCGCTGAAACACGTCCGCGAATGCTGCGCATGTTCCGCAATGGGACGACAACAGCCGAGGCAAAAACTGGTTATGGTTTGCAAACCGCCACAGAGTTACGCCTTCTCAAAGCCCTGCTCACCCTTAATGACGAAAGCCCAATGGACCTTGTCTTGACCTTCCTTGGCGCACATGCCATTGCCCCCGAGTATAAAGATAACCCGCAAGGGTATGCCGATGAAGTGACCCATACCATGCTGCCCATGCTGCGGGAGTGGTGGCAAACCCACGCTCCACACCATTCCCTGCCCTTTGTGGATGTCTTTTGCGAGACAAAAGCATTCACGCTCGAACAATCGCGCCAGATCCTAACCCGTGCCGGAGAACTGGGCTTCCCGCTCAAGATCCATGCCGATGAATTCGACAACCTTGGCGGAGCTTCACTTGCAGCGGAGTTAAAGGCAGCTTCGGCAGACCACCTTGTGGTCACGTCTGATGCGGATATCGAAGCGTTGGGAAAATCCGATACGGTGGCAGTCGCCCTGCCATGCACCCCTTTTGGGCTGGCAGAGCCGCACTACACCCCGGCAAGGAAGCTGATCGAAGCGGATGCATTTCTGGCTGTTGCCACCGATTGCAACCCCGGAACAAGTTGGAATGAATCAATGCAATTTGCGATTGCACTGGCGTGCAGGTACATGAAATTAACCCCTGCACAGGCAATTGCCGCCGCCACCATCAACTCGGCTCATGCCATTCGCCAGTCAGCCACAATCGGCTCCATTGAAGTCGGCAAGCAGGCGGATCTTCTCATTCTATCTGTGAACGATTACCGTCAGGTGGGGTACCGCTACGGGACAAACCTCGTAAAGCAGATTATCAAACGTGGACAGGTCTATTCTGTAGACATGGGCTATTACCGAACGGCGTAAGCATTATGATACATCCGTGGATTGTCTTCGCCTGCATCTTAATTTTCAATGCAGTGGTTACGCTATGTATTGCCTTTGTTCTAACGCGCAGACCCAAAAAACCGGGAATCGAACCATTAACATTGATGTTCGTAGCTCTGACATTCTGGTCATTTGGGTATGCCATGATCACGCTTGCCCCTGAACTGAGCAGCAAGATTTTCTGGCTCAGAGTGGAAAACCTTGGCATTCAAACCACTCCTGTATTTTGGTTTATGTTTTCCATGATGTATACCAGAATGGATTTTTGGATGAAAGGCAAAATCGTTCGCACTGCTTTATGGGTGATCCCCGCCTTGTCGCTTGTCTTTATTTTTTCTGATGCGTGGTTTCATCTTTATTACAGTTCAGTGCAGGTTGCCACAGCAAACGGCGGTCCACTTGTTATAAAACGCGGGTCGTTCTACACATATGCGCTTTTATATACCTATCTGCTTTATATCATTGGTCTTACAGCGCTTATACTGCGTTTTCTGACAGCCCGTTCAATTTATCAAAAACAGACGCCCTACTTGATCGCGGCAGTTCTGCTTCCTTTTATCTTTAATTTCAACTATCAGATCAACCCCGGCATACTGCCTTTCTTTCCTGCCCCGGTAGACCTGGCTCCTCTATCGTTCACTATCACTGGGGGGTTATTGGCAGCCAGCATCTTCGGCTTGCGGTTGCTGGATATTTCGCCAGTTTCTCACAGCAATGTGTTGGATGCCATCCCTGAAATGCTGTTTGTGCTGGATGAAAAAGAACGTATTATTGACGCAAACGCCGTCGCCCAACAATGGCTGGGGAAGTCAATCAATAAGATCGTCGGGCAGGACCCAATGGATGTTTTTAGAGATTGGCCTCAACTGCTTCAACGTTTCTTCTTTTTGGAACGCACCCGTGAAGAGATCGAAATTCCAGGAAACCCTCCTCGCACGCTGGAAACCATTATTACGCCCATTTATAACCGGGGTCAACAAGTAGAGGGCAGGGTTATTCTTGCATATGATATTACCGAGCGCAAAGAGCTTGAAAAGGCATTGAAGATCGCAAATGAAAGCCTCCAAACCCAACTGCAAGAAAATGAAAACCTGCGCCTGCAACTACAAGAGCAAGCCATCCGCGACCCGCTTACGGGGGTGTTTAATCGCCGCTATTTTGCAGAAGCATTGGATAATGAAACAGCCCGCTCCATTCGTGAAAACACTCCATTTTCTCTTATCATTTTGGATGTGGATCATTTCAAGAAAACCAACGATACCTACGGTCACAAATGCGGCGATGTTGTTCTTCGGTCACTTGCGGAATTCTTATTACAGCATACCCGCCGTAGTGATATTGTCTGCCGGTTTGGCGGCGAAGAATTCGTTATTTTGATGCCAGATGCCTCGGTTGACTCTGCGAAGGAACGCGCGGAATTTTTCAGGCGTGAATTTATGCAGCGCGCTCACCAGTGCGGCGAACTTGAGATCAAATCCACTTTTTCGGCGGGGGTGGCTTCTTTCCCGGCGCACTCAGATTCAGGGGAGATTCTGCTTGGGTTGGCAGACCAAGCCCTTTATGATTCGAAAGAGGCGGGGCGTAACCGTGTCACCGTTTATTCGCCAACCACGGCAATATCCAACGCCAAAAGCTAATCCATCCATTTTAGAAAAAATCAGGAGAATTTCAACATGCAAATCGATATTATCGGTGTACCCATAGATCTTGGCGCAGACCGGCGCGGGGTGGATATGGGACCCAGCGCCATTCGGTACGCGCATTTACAAAAGAAAATTGAAGACCTCGGGCACACGGTTCATGATGAAGGTAATGTTGAAGTGCCTATTGCCGAAATGTGCAAGATCACCAACCCAAAACTGAAATATATTGATTGCATCGTCCCGATGTCGCGGCGCGTTTCGGGTGCGGTATCCACTTCGATACAGGCGGGTAATTTCCCTCTGGTGATCGGGGGCGATCATTCGCTTTCGATTGGTTCGGTACGCGGCGCGGCGCGTAACCGCAAGATCGGCGTGATATGGGTGGATGCCCATGCCGATTTCAACACTGCCGAAACCACGCCGTCAGGGAATATTCACGGCATGTCTTTGGCGGCTCTGTGCGGGCTGGGCGATAAAAGCCTTGTGCAGTTGTGGGATGAAGCCACCCCGGTCATTGACCCTCACAAGGTTGCCATCATCGGCGCCCGCGATCTGGATGAGGGTGAAAAAAGAAACTTGCGTGAGGCGGGCGCATTGGTATTGGGCATGGAACAGATTGATCGCTACGGCATGGTGGCGTGCCTTGAAAAAGCCATCGCACGCGTCAGCGAGGGCGTGGACGGTATTTACCTTTCGCTTGATCTTGATTCGCTCGACCCCGAGCACGCGCCTGGTGTGGGAACCCCAGTGCCCGCCGGGCTTACCCAGCGCGAGGCACACCTTGCCTGCGAAATGATCGGCGAAACCGGCAATCTCATTGGCATGGATATTGTTGAAGTCAACCCGATTCTTGATGTGCAAAACCGCACTGCGCTGCTCGCCGTCGATTTTGCACTCTCGGCGCTTGGTCGCCGCATTTGGAAAGGAATCTAATGAAGCCTACACTTTCTGATCTTGAACGCCTAGCCCGTGAGGCGGGGGCTATTCTTAGGGATGGATACAACAAAGAGCATACGGTTCATTACAAAGGAGAGATTGATCTTGTTACTGAAACCGACCACGCCTCTGAAGCCTTTTTACTTGGCGAAATAAAATCTGCATTCCCAGGCGGGCACATCCTCGCCGAAGAGAGCGGAAACATTCAAGGCAGCAATGAAGATATTTGGTATATCGACCCGCTCGATGGCACGGTTAACTACGCCCACCATGTTCCTTTCTTTTCTGTATCCATTGCGTTTGCCTTAAATGGCGTTCTGACCCTTGGCGCAGTGTATGACCCCATGCGGGATGAAATGTTCACTGCCGAAAAAGGCAGGGGCGCTTTTCTCAATGGAAAGCAGATGCAGGCGTCCAAAACAACCGAGTTGGGCAGAAGCCTGCTTGTTACAGGGTTTCCGTATGACACATGGAATACTGAGCTGGATAACTTTAAATATTTTGAACGCCTCGCCAAACGGACACAAGGTGTGCGCCGCCTCGGGTCTGCCGCGTTGGATTCTTGTTACGTGGGTGCGGGTCGTTTTGATGGGTTTTGGGAATATAAGCTCAAGCCGTGGGATGTAGCCGCGGGCGGGCTGATCGCCGCTGAAGCGGGGGCAAAGGTCACCTCCATTAATGGCGGCGATGATTTCCTGGCTCCGCCCATGTCTATTTTGGCGGCTACCCCAGGGATATATGATGCGATCAAGGAACAGTTGGGATAGTAATTTTAAGAAATAGGCGTCTTGCATAAGTGCTCCCGCCGCCGTGAGCGAGATAAAGTTGTGACTTTTGCAAGAAGTCTAATAAAAAAAGCAGCCCCTCCGATTCGTTTGCTTTCATCAGGCAAACTTGTCGGAGGGGCTATTTATTTTAGGACTTACGCAAAGTCAAGATATTCTCCTCTTTTGACCGCAGACGACTGACCGCAGACCACAAAATGCGGTCGCCCGTCTGTGGTCGGCGGTCAATGTGCGCCAGTTTTGCGTAAGTCCTGTTACGCTCATCTTCGTGCGACAAAAGTCACAACAATTTGGATAATTTTACTAGCATTACACGGTGCTTTATTCGCCCAGATCGGGCATTTCTGCCCCAATTTCATCTGGGTTTTGCCCCGCTTCGAGCCGGTCTACCACTTCATCAAACCCGGCGGGCATATCTTCACCGGCTTCATGCCCCATATTTTTCATCATTTGCCCAAGCGCTCTTGGGTCGCCATCCAAGCCATCAAAACTTTCGAATTCACCTGCCATGGCTTCGTAGCGCTGCTCCTGTGTTTTGGCAATACGCACTTTTGTCATGCGGCGGCGCACATCGGCGCTGTTGCAATGGGGGCATTGTACAGTTGCTTTGCCATAGTCGTTGAAACTGAGAAAAATATCAAAACGCTTCTGGCAGGCGTTGCAGAAAAAATCATAAGTGGGCATACGGTCATTGTAGCAGAATCAAGCCAAAATGAGGTTGGAGGCGTTTGGTAAAATATTTGCATGTCTGAATTCGATCTCCGCAAGCCCAATCCACTTTTGATCGTCATATCCGGTCCTTCCGGTGTTGGCAAAGATTCCGTTGTTCAACGCATGAAAGAACGCGGGTTTCCATTTCATTTTGTCGTCACCGCCACCACACGTGAGAAGCGCGAAAATGAAGTGAATGGCAGGGATTATTTCTTCGTATCCAAAGATGAGTTTGCGCGGATGATCGAGGAGAACGAGCTGATCGAATATGCCATTGTGTACGGCGATTACAAGGGGATCCCAAAGTGGCAGGTGCGCGATGCTTTTGCCAGCGGCAAAGATGTGGTGATGCGGATTGACGTGCAGGGCGCAGAGACCGTGCGCAAACTCGCCCCAGAGGCGCTGCTCATCTTCATCACTTGTGAAAGCGAAGAAGAGTTGGAGAAACGCCTGCGCGAACGCAAGACCGAATCGGTCGATTCGCTTTCTCTGCGCATTGCCACTGCCCGCAAGGAATTACAACGGATCGACGCGTTTGATTATGTCATCATCAACCCCGATTTCCATCTCGATGATACGGTGGATAAAGTGCGGGCAGTGATCGCCGCCGAACATTTGAAGGTGCATCACCGCAAGGTTTCACTGTGAACGAATATCCCGCTTCTCAACCCGACCCGATGCCTGTTCCTGAACCCCGGCAGATTCCAATCCGAATGCCTGCCACTCAGCCCATCGCAACCTACATTCTTATTGGTCTGACGGTTTTTGTGTATGTTCTGCAAATGCTTAGTACTGCCGTCCTTGGTGATTCGATCTACGGCATTGATTATGTGACCCTGTTCGGGGCGCGCATCACCGAGGCGATTTACGCCGGGCAGGTTTGGCGGTTGATCACGCCCATCTTCCTGCACGGGTCACTGACGCATATCTTCTTTAACATGTACGCCTTGTTCTCCATCGGCTCATTGCTGGAACGGCACTTTGGTCACTGGCGTTTTCTTGCCCTGTATTTTTTGGGCGGTTTTTCGGGGTATGTGCTTTCGCTGCTCTTCACACAGGGATATTCTGTGGGCGCATCGACAGCGGTGTTTGGGTTGGTTTCGGCTGAGATCGCCTTCTTTTATCACAACCGCGATCTCTTCGGTTCGCACGCCCGTCAGGCAATTGGCAATGCTGTTTTCATTATTGCCATTAACCTCTTCCTTGGGCTTTCTCCAAATATTGATAATTGGGGGCACATTGGCGGGCTTGCGGGTGGTGCGGTCTTCGCCTGGTTTGCCAGCCCCAAGTGGATGGCAATTGTGATGCCCAGCGAAGCGATTTTGCAAGACCAAAGGGAATTTCGAGAAATTATGACCGGTGCGCTGCTTGTTCTGCTTTTATTCGGCGGGCTGATGGTTGGGGGATTTGTCTCTTATTATTCATAGCAACAAAAAAGCCCGTCACAGTGACGGGCTTTTTTGTTGATAGACAATTTACAAGTGGCGTGAGCTACGCGGGTCGAAGGCATCGCGCAAACCGTCGCCGATAAAATTTGTAAAAAGGATAGTCAATACTATGAACAAGCTTGGAAATAGCCACATCCACCAAACTCCACGCTGAATAAGGGATATGGATTGATCCATCAAATTACCCCAGGAAGCTGTCGGCGGCTGAACACCTAAGCCCAAGAATGAAACATACGCTTCTGAAATAATCGCATTTGCCAGCCCCAATGTTGCTGTGACGATGATGATCATCATGGTATTTGGAAGCAGATGGCGAACAAGCACGCGAAGATGACTCGCTCCCAACGCAAGGGATGCAGAAACATAATCTGTCTCACGCAGGGAAAGAATGTTAGCGCGGACGATTCGTGCCAAATACATCCATGAAGTTAATCCAATTACCAGAATGACAACAAGGACGCTCCCACTGAAATTCCGGCCCATGATTTGCACCGTTGGTATCTTTGAACTAAATAGCTTTCCCAAAACTATCAGCATGAACAAACTTGGAATTGATAAGACAGACTCAGTGAATCGCATCAAGATCGCATCGGTCCATCCGCCAATATAACCAGCAAGCCCACCAATCGTGACGCCCAAAAATAGCGCTACTGTTACCGACAAAATGCCGACGAAGAGAGATATTTGCCCGCCATAGATTATGCGGACGAACACATCCCGACCGACACTATCGGTCCCAAAAAAGTGGTCGGACGATGGCGGTTGGAGGCGATTGGTGACATCAACGTAATTTGAATCTTTTTCAGTATAAATAAATGATCCGATAATAATAAATAGGATGATTATTATCGCACCGATACCACCTATGACAGCCATTCGATGTCGCTTGAAACGACGCCACGCAAGTTGGCCTGGCGACAGCGGTGGAGCGATTGCCTCGATTTGATTCAAGTCAAATGATGAAACAGTAGATGACATGCTTGTCTCCCGATATGTTTTCTAAGAAAGGCGTATCCGGGGATCCACCATTGTGTACACAATGTCGGTAATGATTTGGCTAATCACTACAGCGGCGGCAACAATCAATAGTATGGCCATTACTGTGGGGAAATCTCCACGCCCAGCTTGTTGCCAGAACAACCTCCCCATTCCTGGCCAGGAAAAAACTGTTTCAGTTACAATCGCACCTCCCAATAAAAATGGAACATCCAGTCCTATGAGGGTTACTAGAGGCAGCGCGGCATTCCTAAGTGCATGTTTCATGATCACAGCACGATTCATTAATCCTTTGGCCCGCGCTGTCCTTATATAATCTTGACTTAATATTTCCAACATACTTGACCGCAAATAACGAGTGTATGCCGCAATTTGAATAAGAGCCAAGCTCGCCACAGGGAGAACCAAATGAAGGGTCAATTCGCTTGGATCACTAAAATCCCAAATATCAGCGCCCGTAGGCAGGTATGGCAGGCCCCATTCTTTAAATTGAACAGCAAAGATAAACATTAGCATGAGGGCGATAAAAAAAATGGGAAGTGAATAGCCGACAAAGGACAAACCAGTAAGTATGTTATCGAACAATGAATATTGCTTAACTGCGGAATAAATCCCTAGAAATACTGAAAATAGGATGATTACCACCTCGGATGTAACCATCAGCACGAGCGTCTGTGGAAGGCGTTGTGAAATTAATTCAGATACAGGTTGGTGGTTAGTGATGGAATAGCCAAAATCTCCTCGCAATGCCAATCCCAACCATTTGAGATACTGAACATAAAGGGGTTTGTCCAAACCCAAATTAGCTCGGATTCGCGCCCGATCTTCAGCTGATATTCGTCCCAAAGTATATTGAGCCATTGGGTCGGATGATAACCTTGTCAGTCCAAATGACAAGGTTGTTATAATGAACAATATGACAATTCCTTGAACCAGGCGGCGGATAATGTAATTGGTCATATGATCCTCACTTTGATTTTAAGGAGAGGGTAAGGATTATTCCTTACCCTCTCCTCTACTATATTGCTATTCGATGTTAGGGGACAACATCCCAATCGTACACGTTCCAATACACATCACCGAAAGCGGATCCCTGCAGACCCGTCAAGCGCGGACCGACGCCAAGCACATTCAATCGCGCGTAGAGCGGAATGAAGAGCGCGTTATCATACATGAACTGCTGCGCTTCTTTGAATATCTCCGCGCGGGCCACAGGATCGGCGACCGACTTCTGTTCCAGCATCAAAGCGTCCAACTCGGGGAAGCACATGCGATACCAGTTGGCGCCGTCAGGGGATTCGTCAGTTGGAATCTGATCGCAATCGAAATTACCAGCCGGATCTGGGTCGGGGATAAAGGAGGTGGTATAACCTCCCAACTGGTAGTTACCCGTGGCAAGAGGGCCATCCGCAGCGTAACCGGCAAAAAGAATATCCGGGTCTTTGTTATCCGGGATCATCTCGATACCGATATCCAGCAAGTTTTGAGCAGCAGTAGCTTGCACATCGGCGCGCAGTTGGTTGGGGGTGGTTGTCTGGTGGGTGAAGGACAACTTGACGGTCTCGCCGTTGCATTCGCCTTCGCGGATGCCGTCACCGTCAGTGTCAGTGTAACCGGCTTCATCAAGAAGTGCTGCCGCCTGTTCCGGATCGAATGGGTAGGGTTCGAGGTCAGTGTTTTCAACGGGCGTGTTGGGCCACAGGTTCGAGACCACGCGGGTCTTGCCGAAGAGCAGGGTGTCGGCAATCGTGAATCGGTCAATGCCGAGGATCATGGCTTTGCGCACACGAACATCTTGGAACGGGCAGAAACCAATTTCGGGATCCAGATTGAAAAGATAGTGTTCGAAGCTACTGGAGGTGATGGCGATGGCGCTCACACCAGGGGTACTCTCCAAATCGGGGATAGATGCTTCAACAAAATCAGGGCCGAGGTCAATGTCGCCGGTTTGAAGGGCAGCCAGCAAAGCCTCTCGACTGGGAACCATCTTGATGAAAATGGTGTCGATCTTGGGGCGGCCGCGGAAGTAGTTATCGTTGGCTTGCAGGGTTATGTGATCTCCCTGCACCCATTCTTCCACGTAATAGGCGCCGGCAGTGACGGGTTTGCGCTGGAAGTCGCCGGTGTCAAGGGATTGCCCTTCAAGGATGTGCTTCGGCACCAAGCCTGAGCCGCTGTTGCCGGACATGGCAAACAGGTTCGCCCATGGCGCATAGAACTCCTTGAACGTCACAACAGCCGTCACATCATCGGGTGTTTCGATGCTCGCGATAGAGTCGTAGCCCAGGCGGGAGATGATGCAGGTGTTCGCATCGTTCATAATGGTTTCCCACGTGAACTTCAAATCGGCTGATGTCAGGGGCTCGCCATCGCTCCATTTCAGATCCGGCTTAAGTTTGTAGGTGTAGGTCAGACCGTCTTCCGAAATAGTGCCGTCGGCAACGCTGGGCATAGCCTCAGCCAGTTCCATAATTGGCTGGTTGTTGCCGTCCCATGTCCACATGCCCGGGTTTGTCATCTGACCGACCCAGACAGCGAAGGTCATATTACTACATTGCGGGTAAAGGGAGGTCGGTTCTTGCTGGAACCCAATGGTAATTGTCTTAGGTTCAGCGGCTGCTGCTTCGGTGGCTTCAGCACCCGGGGCTTCCGTGGCTGCTGCCTCAGTGGCTTCAGGCGCGCCACCACAGGCAGCAAGCACGAGGCTCGCCAGCACCAGCAACGAAAGTAGGACGAACAAATTTCGTTTCATGCGTTTTCTCCTCCAATATGAGAAAAAAGGATTTCATTTTGCCGTGCAAAATGTTTCGGGATTATACCCCTAACGCAAGCCCAGCGGAAAACCCCTGCTATTTAACCCCACTGTAGAAGGGTCTTGCGACCACACCCCCGGGATGGTTGCACCACATTTCGGGCATTTTCCATCGGCGGTGATGTGATACTCCTTCACAATATACCCCCGCCTCACCACAAGCCGAAAACTGCATCTTGGACATTGAGTATCTTCATACGCCTCGACCATGCCCGGCAAATTCCCGGCGTACACAAAATTCAGCCCCGCCTCGCGCCCGATCTCCGCCGCACGGATGAGCGTTCGCGCATCCGTGTTTTCAGGGTCGGTCATTTTGTAATCCTTGTGAAACGCCGTCACATGCCAGGGAATATTCGGTGAGACCTCGGCAAGAAAACGCGCGGCATCCCACAATTCTTCATTCGAGTCGTTGAACCCCGGGATGACCAATGTGACCACCTCGACCCACAAGCCATGTTCTCGTGCGCGTTTAATTCCATCCAAGGTGTGTTGAAGAGTTCCGCCCAGAGCACGGTAATTCTTATCGCTCATGCACTTCAGATCGATCTTATACGCCGAAAGATACGGCGCGAGATAATCCATTACTTCTGGCGTGTTATTGCCATTGGAAACATAAGCGCATTTCAGCCCATTAGCCTTCGCCGCCTTAAAAACCTCCACCGCCCATTCGCTGGTGATGAGCGGCTCATTATAAGAAGAAACCACCACCGAAGCGTTCATCCGCAATGCGTAATCCGTAATCAAATCCGGCGTGATCTCGCGGATGAACTGCGCCGAGACATTTGAAGCGGGGTCGCGCATGGCTTGCGAGGTCAGCCAGTTTTGGCAATAGCCGCAGTGATAATCGCAGCCGAGCATTCCAAAAGTCAGCGCATTCGAGCCGGGTAACACATGCGAAAATGGTTTCTTCTCAATTGGGTCACTTTGCAGCGCCGCCACATAGCCATGCGGAACCATCAGCCGCCCGCCCTTATTGAACCGCACCTGACAAATTCCGCGCCTGCCTTCACGGATCAAGCAGCGATGTCCGCACGCGAAACAACGCACGGAATCATCGGCAAGTTTTTCGTACAACTCACCTTCAACGGTCAGGCGGTCAAGTCGGTTTGAGAGTGCGCTCATCGTCAATCATCCACGGTCTATCGTCCTATATAATATACCCATGTTATCTGTCGTAATTCAAGCAGGCGGGCAATCTTCCCGCATGGGCGAGGATAAGGCGCTCAAGCCATTTTTAGGCAAGCCGCTCATTCAGCGCGTGGTGAACAGGCTCACACCGATTGCCGGTGAAATCATCGTGACGACGAATCACCCCGAAGATTATCAGTTCCTCGGTCTGCGCCTCATCCCAGACCTCAAGCCGGGGCGCGGCGCCTTGGGCGGACTCTACACTGCCATCGCTTCTGCCAGCCATCCATTCGTAGCCGTTGCTGCGTGCGATATGCCCTTCGTGAGTCCAAACTTCTTTGAAAGAGCATACAGCCTCCTCGTCAAGGAAGAAGCGGATGTTGTGATAGCAAAGACAGCCGAAGGACATGAACCCTTCCATGCTTTGTATCGGCGTGAGACCTGTCTCCCCGCCATCGAAGCCGCCATTGAAGCAGACAAATGGAAAGTGATCGCCTGGTTTCCACAGGTAGTTGTGAGGGAAATTCAGCCGGATGAATTGAAAACATTCGACCCATCCGGCTTGTGTTTTTGGAATGTGAATACCCCCGAAGAATTTGAACAAGCCGAGAAACTGGCACAAGAAAATTAAGATTACGCATTACGTAATACGTATTACGTAATGCGTAATTGGTTATCGAACGATCAGCACCGGGCAGGGCGCGTGCGCCACAACTTTCTGGCTCGTGCTGCCCAAGAGCAGACCTGCCAACCTGCCAAGCCCGCGCGAGCCGATCACGATCACGTCACTCTTACGGGTATTTGCCACATCGAGGATGGCTTCTGCCGGATCGCCTTCGAGCAATTCGGTGTGAATTTCACATGGCACATCGCCAAGCTCTTTCACTGCCGAAGCCAGAATATCTTCGGCTTCTCCTTTTCGGTTTGTGATCACGATCTGCATATTGGGTTCGCCAAGATACAGCGGAATGGGATCGTACGCAACAACAACCCGGAGTTCGGCGGGTTTCATGCAGCGCGCCAATTCGGCGGCTTTGCGGGTGGCGTGGAGAGCGTGTTCAGAACCGTCCACAGCGAGAAGAATTTTCCCAAACATGGAGTGCTCCTTTCTGTACGTTACAATTTCAGTATATAACCAAATTGTCTAAATTTCATTTGAGGAGAACCTCGCTATGTCACTAAATCTCGATGTCATTCGTCAGCAATTTCCATCTTTAGACCGCAATGCCATATTTTTCGATAACCCCGGCGGTACGCAGATCGCCAAACAATCCATCGACCGCATCACCAAATACCTGATCGAAAACAACGCCAACCACGGCGGGGCTTTTGCCACCAGCGCCGCATCGGATGCGGTGCTGCATGAAGCCCATGCCGCCATGGCAGATTTCTACAACGCGCCTTCTGCCGATGAAATTGTCTTTGGCAATAACATGACCACCCTCACCCTGCACATCAGCCGTTCGCTTTCGCGTGAGTGGCAGGAAGGTGATGAGATCGTACTCACCCGCCTCGACCACGATGCCAACGTAACCCCGTGGGTGTTGGCGGCGCAGGACAAGGGCGTGAAGATCAACTGGGTGGATTTTGATGTGGAAGATGGCACCCTCAATTTGGATGCCATGCAAAAAGCGCTCGAACGAAAGCCAAAACTGGTTGCCGTTGGGTATGCCTCCAACTCACTGGGAACGCTCAACCCCGTGGAGAAGATCATCCAAATGGCGCACGATGCCGGTTCACTCGTCTATGTAGATGCGGTGCAATACGCCGTGCATGGCGCCATTGATGTGCAAAAGCTCAACGCCGATTTTCTGGTTTCATCATCCTATAAATGGTTCGGTCCGCACGCGGGCATTCTTTATGGCAAACGCGAACACCTGGAAAGACTCACTGCCTACAAGGTACGCCCTGCCAGCAATGCCATACCCGATAAATTTGAAACCGGCACACAAAATCATGAAGGCATTGCCGGTGTGCTTGGCGCCATTGAATACTTTGAATGGCTTGGCAGGGAGTTCGGCGGCGAATATGCCGATGAGTTGAAACAGCAAGGCTACAGCGGACGCAAACTAACCCTCAAGCAAGCCATGAGCGCCATTCACGCCTATGAGTTTGAATTGAGCCGCGCGCTTCTTTCCACGCTGGAGGCTGTTCCGAACATCCGCATTTTTGGCAACACCGATATCCGCCGCCTCGACGAGCGCATCGCCACCTTCTCCTTCCGCATTGGCGATATGCACCCAAAAACCGTGGCGGAAAAACTCGCCGCTGAGAACATCTATGTATGGGACGGCAACTACTACGCCATCAACGTCAGCGAACGGCTGGGTGTGGAAGATAAAGGCGGCATGGTGCGGGTGGGACCCGTCCACTACAACACGTTGGATGAGGTGGCAAAATTGGGAGAGGCGTTGAAAAAGATCGCCGAATAGATATAAAAAAGGACACATTGCATGTGTCCTTTTTTATTTGGAGGATACCTGAAAATTATTTTTTAAAAAATCTGCGTTTATCCGTGTTTATCTGTGGTGAATTTTGGGCGGGCTGAAATAGCCCGCCCTACATAACCCATCCTACATAACCCATCCTACAAAACGCCCTACAAGATCATCCGAACACCACAAAATCCAACGGTTCCAAAACAAGGCTGTTATTTGCAGAGACGTGGTTGTGCCCGTGCAATCTCTTTAGGTTGGTCACCGCATATTGATTGATGATACGCGGTTCGACAACCTGCATGGTTTCGGAGAAGTTGGCGAAGATCACCACCCGTTTGCCTTCGTGATAACGGGTAAATGCCAGCACGCTATCGTTGCCCGTGTGGATGATCTCCAACTCGCCGCCTGCGAAGACTGCGTTCTGTTTTCGCAATGTGATCATGGTACGGAAGCCGTTGAAGATATGCCCTTCCAATGTGTGCAGGTTGGAGCGCTTCTTGTACCTCTCCCAATCTGCCCGCGGACGGTGTACCCAGCGGCTGTCTCTTTCGTGGGCGGGGTCGTCACGGTAGGTGTAATCGTTGAGCGTGCCGATCTCATCGCCCAAATAAATGAGGGGGATGCCGCCCACGGTGATGATGACGCCATGGATCAATAAAATGCGGCGGATGGCAAGCTCCACTTCCTTTTCGCCTTCTTCATTCAGGGCTTTTTCCAGACCGGCGAGCGAGGCGCATGTGCCGCTGATGCGGCAATCACCGGTGACAGGATTCTCTTGAAACGGCAAACCACGCGAGAAACTGCCGGGGAAACGCCCACGGAAAAATTCATTGAGAAAACGGCGGTGATCGTACCCGTTCATGCCGAGGGCGGCGGCATCTTCATCTGAGAAGGTCCAGCCGATATCGTCATGCACACGTACATAATTAACCCACGCCGTCCCATGCGGAAGTTTGAAGCGGCTCGCCAATGCCTGCGAGAGCAATTTCGTTTTACGGGTGGCAAGCGAGTTCCACAACAACGCCATGGTCAGCGGGTTGTATGAAATCTGGCACTCTTCCAGCGAAACATATTTCACCACATCATCAGGGTGGACGATGGCTTCGGATTTAAAGATAAGGGCAGGCGAGGCGATTCGTGCCACGGCATTAAAGGCTTTGATGAGGGTATGCGCCTGCGGCAAATTTTCACAACTTGTGCCAAGCTGTTTCCAGATAAATGCCACCGCATCAAGACGCAGCACTTCCACGCCCTGGTTGGCGAGGAATAGCATTTCTTCTGCCATGCGGTTGAAAACAGCGGGGTTGGCGTAGTTCAAGTCCCATTGATAGGAGTGGAAGGTCGTCCAGACCCAGTGTTCGCGTCCGTTTATGACAAATGGAGAAAATGCGCCCGAATGTTCTTCGGGAAAAATCTCCCTGAGATTCCGCTCGTAGAGGCTGGGCAACTCACGGCTGGGAAAGATGCGGTAGAAGTCCATGTATTCTTCATCGCCAGCCTTCGCACGTTCCGCCCAGATGTGCTCATCCGAAGTGTGATTGAAGACGAGGTCTACAACGAGGCTGATGCCCGCTTCACGAAAATCGCGCGCGAGGGATGCAAGCTGCTTCATTGTGCCAAGCGGCGGATGCACGTCGCGGTAACTGCTGACGGCATAACCGCCATCGTTCTCGCCTTCGGGCGCTTTGAAAAGCGGCATGAGGTGAATGTAGGTGAGACCCAGTTCTTTAAAGTAGGGAATCTTTTTACGGATACCTTCAAGGTTGTTTGCGAACAAGTCTACATAACAAACGCCGCCAAGCATTTGGTTCGACTGGAACCAATGCGGGTCTTCTTCACGGGCGGTATCGAGTTCGCGCAGATCTTGCGGACGTTCTAACCACGAGCGTGCCATGCTCAAGACAAGGTCTTCAAGGTGATAAAAGAAATCATAGCGGCTGCCGTACACTTCGGCATACAACGAGAGCAGGGCAGGGAATTGCCTATGCAGGCGCGCGGTGAATTGTTCCCATGCTTGTGGGTGTTTGGTCGCGGTGCGTTTGAGTTCCGCTTCAACACGCGGAAGAATGCGCTTCAAAGAAATTCTTGCTTCAGCAATAAGTTGATGTTCTGGGATCATAATGTTTTTATAGATTGTTCGGCTAATGCCATGGAGCCCAACACACCAGAGCTGCCACCCAAGCCGGGGTTGACGATATAGGTTTCGATATGATCAAGAATGACGGGAGATTGGATGTAGCCGTTGATAAGGTCGCGCGTCTTTTTCTGGACTTTGGGCAGGAGATGCCCCAATGAGCCGACCCCTCCGCCGAGAATGATCCGCTGCGGTGAGAGCGTCATGGAATATGCCATGAGCGCCTGCGCAATGTAACCGGCTTCCAAGTCCCATGCGGGGTGTTCGGCAGGAAGTGCGCCGCCGCGCTGCCCCCAGCGTTTTTCAATGGCAACGCCAGAGGCAAGCCCTTCAAAGCAATCGCCATGGAATGGACAAGCGCCGTCAAACGCATCCATTTGGCGGTCGTGGTTAAGCGGGATGTGCCCCATCTCTGGGTGAAGCAGCCCATGCAGGAGTTTTCCTTCCACATATGCGCCGCCGCCCACGCCCGTGCCAACAGTGAGGTAAATAAAGGTATGCAGACCCCGCGCCGCCCCCCAACGCCATTCACCCAATGCAGCGCCGTTCACATCGGTATCAAAGGCGATGGGAATATCGAAATGTTCTTTTAACATGCCGACCACGTTTGCATTTGTCCAACCGGGTTTGGGGGTTGGCAAAATATGCCCAAAAGTAGGCGAGGCGGGGTTCGGGTCCAGCGGACCGAAGCAGGCAAAACCCATGGCGCTGAGTTTGCCATGCGCGGCTTCCTGCTGCTTGAAAAAATCCGCTACCAGCCGCATGGTTTCTTCTGGTGTTGTGGTTGGTATGCGCACCTCAGCGCGGATGTCGTCGGGTCCGCTGCCGGCGGCACAATTAAATTTTGTGCCGCCGCCTTCGATGGCGCCAAAAAGGGGAGAACTATTTGTCATGATATACCTTCTTTATCTCCTGAGAATCGTTCATGCCAAACTCTATAACTGCAGCCAGAGGTAGGCGTACGGTTCAAGGGTTACGCCTGTGGATAAAGAGATTGTCTTTTCAGTAAACAGGTCTTGCGCGTTCTTTTGAACTTCACCCGGCAGGGATACGCTTTGGGCATCGCTGCTCAGGTTGTTAAAGATCAGCATGGTTTCGCCATCATGTTCGCGCAGGTATACTGCCACGGCAGGGTTACCGGTGGGTATCCACTGCATGTCGCTGCCGCCAAACGCGGCATGTTTTTTACGAAGGGCGATCATCTTTTGAATGGTGCCAAACAATGAATGCGGCGATTTCATCTGGTCTGCTACGTTTACGTTCTTGAAACCGTAAGCGCCTTTCACCATTTCAGTGAATGGCGTTCCAGATGTAAAACCGCCATGCGCCGAATCATCCCACTGCATGGGCGTGCGCACTCCGTTGCGGTCGAACAGGTCGAGATTATCGCCCATGCCGATCTCATCGCCATAGTAGATGATGGGTGTTCCGGGCAGGGTGAACAACAATGAGTTTGCCAACTCGATCTTGCGGCGGTCATTATCGAGCAGGGGCGCAAGGCGGCGGCGGATGCCAAGGTTGAGTTTCATGCGCGGCTCGGGCGCGTATTCCTTCCACATCCACTGACGTTCTTCTTCGGTGACCATTTCCAAGGTCAACTCGTCGTGATTGCGCAGGAAGGTACACCACTGGCAGTTTTCAGGGATGGAAGGCGTGCGGCGCATGATGGCTTCCATGTCTTCGTAACGTCCCTTTTTCAATGCCATGTAAATGCGCGGCATGATCGGGAAGTGAAAGCCCATGTGAAATTCGTCGCCATCGCCGAAGTAAGGGCGCACATCTTCGGGCCACTGGTTGGCTTCGCAAAGCAAAATGCGCCCCGGGTACTGCTCATCTATAAAAGCGCGAAGCTGTTTTAAATACACGTGCGTTTCGGGCAGGTTCTCGCAGTTGGTGCCTTCGCGTTCGATCAGGTACGGCACCGCATCGGCGCGGAAACCGTCAATGCCCAGGTCGAGCCAGAAGCGCGCCACGTTCAACATTTCTTCGCGCACTTTGGGGTTATCAAAATTCAGATCGGGCTGGCTGGCATAAAAACGATGCCAAAAATATTGCCCGGCTTGCTCGTCCCACGTCCAGTTCGAGGGTTCGGTATCTACAAAGATGATGCGCGTGTCTTTATATTTGGTGTTGTCGTCACTCCACACATAATAGTTGCGATACGGCGAGTTCTTATCGGAGCGGGAGGCTTGGAACCAGGGATGCTGATCGGAGGTGTGATTCAGCACCAGGTCCATAACGATGCGGATATTGCGCTGGTGCGCCGCTTCGATCAGGACTTTGAGATCGTCCAGCGACCCGTAGGCTTTATCCACGCTGTAATAGTCGGCGATGTCGTAGCCATCGTCACGCAAGGGTGAGGTATAGATCGGCATGATCCAGACACAATCCACACCGAGGGTTTGCAGGTAGTCGAGCTTTTCGGTGAGCCCACGCAGGTCACCGTGACCATCGCCGTTGCTGTCTTTGAAAGCACGGACGGAAATTTCATAAAAAACTGCGTTCTTGTACCAGAGGTTATTGTTCATATATAAAAAGTGGACTGGGGGCATCCCAGTCCACTAATCCTTTTTGGAGAGTTTATCCTTTGACTGAGCCTGCCAGCAACCCGCGAACGAAGAAGCGCTGCAAGCTAAAGAATACGATCAGGGGTAACAGCATTGACACAAATGCCCCCGCTGTTAATAGATGCCAGTCCTGTCCGCGTGCGCCAACAATAGCCGCCATACGCTGCGTCACCAACTCGAACTCAGGGTTGCCCCCAAGGAAGATCAATGCGACGAGGTAATCGTTCCAAACCCATAAGAATTGGAAGATGGCGAAAGATGCCAGCGCAGGCAGCGACAACGGCATTACCAATTGCGTGAAAACAGTAAAGTGAGATGCCCCGTCAATAAACGCTGATTCCAATATGTCTCGTGGCAGTTGGCTGATGTAGTTGTAAAGCAGGTACGTTGCCAAAGCAAGACCAAAACCGGTATGAGCCAGCCAGATGGCGAGAAAGGTTCCATTCAGGTTAAGCGCCTTATAGTCACGCAAGATCGGGACAAGGGCGATCTGCAAAGGAACCACCAGAAGCGCAACGACCATGATGAACAATGTCCGGCGTCCCGGGAATTTCATCCATGCGAATGCATAGGCTGCGAATGCCGCGATCAAGATCGGAATAACCGTTGAGGGAATGGCAACCGCAAGACTATTGAGGAAGGCATTGATCATGTTATCGCCGGGGACCACTTCCACGGTACCATCTGGGCGTTTAAATTCAAAATCCTGCCCGCCAAGAACCTGCCGGTAGTTATCAAGAGAAAAGTCCCAGTCCACTGCCCACACCTGTTCCTGAACTTCGATCCTGCCGAGGCGCTTATTACCAAGCCAGGTCAGCCTTTTTCCATCGGGTGTTTCCACTCCGGCACGAAATTCATCGAATGTGCCTGAGATCCCCTCGATTTCCATAATGCCGTCCGGGTCGAGACCAAGAGACTTTGGGTCCAACTCACTAACAGCCTGCCACTCACGATGCGGGAGCACAGCCCACCACCCTGTGGTATCGATCTTGGTCCTATTTCGGAATGAAGATACAAAAATACCGAGTGTCGGTACGGTCCAGATAATGATGATAAACAGGAGAGTTAAGTTGACTAAAAACTTTCCAAACTGTTTTCGCTGCTTTTGCCCGCGCATTAGAAAGCCTCCTGTTCCCTGAATTGTTTAAGGTTATAGAACATGACAGGGATGACCGCCACCAAAAGAATAATGGCAATCGCAGAACCGAAACCGGAATTACGGTTCGTGAATGTCTGGCGATAGAACTGCGTGGCAATCACATGAGTTCCAAATTGCCCGCCGGTCATCACCCAGACAACATCAAAAATCTTTAATGTGAAGATCACGATCGTCGTCCAGACCGAGATCAAGGTTCCCTGAATGGAGGGCAGCATGATCCTGAAAAATATCTGGAACTCATTCGCCCCATCAATACGCCCCGCTTCCAACATCTCTTCAGGAATGCCTTTTAATGCGGCAGAAAACAAAACCATGGCAAACCCTGCTTGCAGCCAGACCACGATCACAATGAGAAAAAGGTTGTTCCATGGGGCAACAGCCACCCATTGGGGCCAGGCTTGCGGAGCGCCCCCCATGCTCGTAATAATGGAATTCAGTAAGCCGATCTGTGTTTCTCCGGCTGGTCTATATTCGTAAATAAAATTCCAGATGATGCTTGCTCCAACAAAAGAGATCGCCATTGGAAGAAAGATCAATGATTTAGCCAATTTTTCAAAACTACTTCGATCAGCAAGGACAGCAATGAGAAGCCCAAAAATAACCGAGAACGTGCTCCCAAAAACGATCCACATCAGGTTATTGCGAAATGCCTGAAGCATTAAGTCTTCAGTAAAAACAGCGATGTAATTGGCGGGTCCCACAAAGGAACCGCTAAGTAATTGTTGAATAAAATTCAGGTCAGCCGGCGGTCCGTTGCGGTCGAAGAGGCTGATATAAAACGTGCGTAAGGTTGGAACTGCCAAATACCAGGAAAGGATGGCAACGGCGGGACCCACAAATACAAAGGGGAGTAATCTTCCTTTCCACGGGTCTGGGAGTTTTTCTACAAGCCAGTTGAAAACCCAATACAAAAGCCCAACTCCGCCAACCCCCCATATGATCGCGACGAGAACGATAATTTCTCTTGAAGCTTTACTATCGCGAAGAAAGAGAAAGCCAAGATATAAAATAAAAAATGATACAAGTGGAATAACAACAGCCAAGAACACATGGCCGATCTTGTTTAATATCCCCCCGGATGATGTTTGTCTTCGTACTTCGTTGCTCGGTAGATTCATAGTCTTCTCCTACGAAATACAAGGGAAAAAAAAGCGTGGGGTGGAACGCCTGAAACGGCGCTCCACCCCATTATTTTAGTACAGATTACTTACTATTGAGGCCAGGAGGCGTCAATTGCCTGCATGGCAGTGTCGAGGTCTTCAGAACCCGCCACATAGCTGGAAATGTGTTCCCAGAAGGAACCAGCGCCAACTTCACCAGGCATGAGGTCAGAAGCATCGAAGCGGAAGCTTGTTGCATTTGCAACGAGTTCAGCAATGCCCTTTTCCAGTTCCACGCCGTACATATCAGGAGTGGCAGTCTGGTGAGCAGCCAAAGCGCCGCCACCCTGGAGCCAGCCGCTGGCAGATTGAGGTACGGTGAAGTATTCCATCAAAGCGCGAACTTCGGGGCGATCATTGAACATGTACATGGAGTCACCAGCTACGAGGAAGGGCTTGCCGTAGGCAGGATCCACAGGCGGGAAGTAGAAGAAGCCATAGTCTTCACCAGCAACGGTACCTTCGGGGAAGAAGCCGGTGATGAAGTTACCCTGTTTGTGCATCCAGCATTTGGGGCTTTCAGCATCGAACATGGGGGTGGGGGAGTCACCGAAGAAGGTGGTGACAATGGAGGAGCGTCCACCATAGACATACGCATCGTTGAACCACATTGCGCTCCAGGATTCAACAGCCTTCTTAACTTCGGGGGAGTCAAATGCCAGATCACCGGCAACCCAGGCATCGTAGTTCTCGAGGGAGGTGGTGCGGAGCATCATTTCTTCGGTCCAGTCGGTGGCAGCCCAGCCGGTGGCAGCGCCGGATTCAATACCGATGCACCAAGGGGTATCGCCGTCAGCAACGATCTGGTCGTTCAGCGCGATCAATTCTTCCCAGGTCTGGGGGATGGGGTAGCCAGCAGCATCCCACGCCTTCTTGGGATACCAAACGAGGCTCTTGCCATTGAAGCGGTGGAACACGCCCATTTCAGAACCATCAAAGGTGACCATATCGCGCCAGCTCTGGTTGTACTGTTGGGTAAGCCACTCATCAGAAAGGTATTCGCTGACAGGAACGATGTTGCCGGAAGCAACAAACTGGGCAGCTTTACCAGGCTGAGGAAAGTCTACGATATCGGGAGCATCGCCAGCATCCACACGTACGGAGATGGTGGCTTCGAATTCTTTGTTACCGATGTAGTTGACGGTAATGCCAGTGGCTTCTTCGAACGCCTTAACAGATTCAGCCAACTTCACACCATCGGGGTCGTTTCCTTCAAAAGCGCCGTCAACGGTAACGGTGGTTCCAGCGTAGGTGCCTTTGAGGGCTTCTTCCAAAGCGCCGCCAGCAGGGTAGGCAAAATCAACTTCTGCCATAGCAGGGGCTTCTTCGGTCGCAGCGGCAGCTTCTTCAGTCGCAGCAGGGGCTTCTTCGGTCGCAACGGGGGCTTCTTCGGTTGCAGCGGGGGTACCACAAGCAGCGAGTACCATGGAAGCAACCAACATCAAAGCCAATACTTGCCATAAAACTTTTTTCATTCTTCTCTCCTTGAAATTTGGAAATACGTAATGTTTATTATTTGAAAATAGAGGTGGGGGGGTTTTTTTGTGGCCAACTGTAGGGGACATGCCTCCTTTCATACGAAAGCCGTTTAAGAAATTGAAAGAGTTTTTATGAAAGCACTTTCAGAAAACAGTATAGCACAATCCAACTTTAAGTCAATATTCAAAAAAGCATTTCTTTTTAGTGAAGATATTCATCCCCCTCCCTGAAAAATATCAGACCGTGAGACGCTCCACCAAAGTGAGCGGCAAGTTAATATGCTGTAAAGCCCGCCCAGAGTCTGCAATACGCGCAAGAACCATTTCAGCTGAAAGCCTGCCCGATTCATCCAAGTGCTGGCGGATGGTTGTGAGGTCAACATAATCTGCCATATCAATATCGTCAAACCCAATGATGGCAATATCATCCGGTATCTTCAAACGCAGTTGGCGGGCAACTTTCATAACGCTTAGAGCTTGAATATCTGAGGCGGCAAAAATTGCCTTCGGGCGCTCCTTCATGGTTAAGAGTTCATATGCCGCCTGCCGCGATTTTTCATACGAATAAAGAGCCTGTTTAATATTCCTTGCAGGCAAGGCAAAACCAGCCTCCTCCATTACATTCTTAAATCCGTGCAACCGTGATTTAACCGGGTGAATGGCATACCGTTCGGGAGGCTCAATATCACCAATAAACCCAAATGATGTATATCCTTTTTTGATGAGATATTCCCCCGCCAACCGCCCGCCATATTCGTCATTAATCACAATACTATTCAAGTTATCATGCGAGAACTCGATCAGCACCGTTTCCATTTTGTTGCTGATAAGGCGGTCTACATCACGTGTTTCGACAGCCAAAGACATGATGATCAACCCATCCACATTCCGCATGACAGGGATGGAAGAAATATAGCCCTGAAGTTGCGACTCAGAATCGACCGGGTAGATAACCAATTCATAATTCTCACGAGAGAGCCTGCTCGCCACGCCACGCAACCGTTGTACAAAAGATAGCGCCGTAAAGAACGGTGTGATAACCCCGATGCGGTTGGTGCTTTGCATGGCACGCGCACGCGCTTCGGCTTTAGGGACGAATCCCAACCGGTCAATGGCTTCCATCACCTTGGTACGGGTTTCAGAATTGACTTTATCGGGTGAATTAAGCACACGCGAAATGGTGGCAATACTCACACCTGAAAGTTCGGCAACATCATAAATAGTGGGGTTTTTTTTAGGCGGCATAAAAAAGTTTCTGAAAGAGAAATGAAAGCACTTTCATTTTTACCATGAAAGCGAATTGAAATCCAGACAATGGCTGAACTGATTATTTATTTGGCTTTTGTAATGGAGGAGTGTTGCCGGGTCCCTGCTTGATAACTTCCACCCAAAGGGACGAAGCGAGTTCGTAGCCTATGAGATGATCGTGCGGCTTCATCTGCAAGCGCAGCGGACCTTTGAACGGGGCGCAACTATATAGATGAAAAGAAGTGCCGGGTACGAGTCCCAGTTCGCCGATGTAATTTAATTTTTCCAGGTCATGCGTGCGGACACGGCTGATGACGCAATCTGAACCAGACGGCACTTCAATCAGCGGCATATCTTTGACGATGGGCATGACCCCGTCTTTGGAAGGAATCGGTTCGCCATGCGGGCAGCGTGTGGGGCGACCCGCGAGTTCATCCATGCGGTCTTCGATCTCGTCGTTGACTCCTTTTTCAAAGGTGTCAGAAAGTTCGTGGGCGGTTGCCCAGTCGTACTTCATCACTTTGACGAGGAAGACTTCGGTGAGGCGGTGTCGGCGCAGGGAGGGCATGGCGATGCGCTCGCCGGTTTCGGTAAGGCGCACTCCGCGATAGGGTTCATGCACAAGATAGCCGTCTTTTTGCAGCCGCTTGACCATACTGGCAATTGCCTGTGCTGACGAATCGACATGCGAGCTTAAAAGGGAAAGCGGAACCTGTTCATGGTTCTGCTGTAAGCGGTAAATTTCGGCAGCATAACGCTGCATGGTGGGGCTGGCGGTCATCGTACTCCATCATCAGACCTGACGGGTTTTAGCGAAGTCCCCGAAGGGGGAAAACCTGTCAGGTCTATTTTTTCAACCTGGTTGAAGATTCTTCTCAACCTGATATAGATAAAATTTATAACAAATATCTAGATTATTCAAATCGCCGTGATTATACTACGCGCCATTCAATACAACTTCAAGGAGAACTTGTACGATGCAAACCAGCAAGAAACTTTTTACCCTGTTATTTCTGATGGCGCTGTTGGTCAGCGCGTGTGGCGGCGCGGCGACGGAAACCGTCAGCGAAGAGCAAGCTACCGAAGCAGCACCCAGCACCGAGGTCAGCGGTGAGGCGGAAGTGTCCGGCGACCTGGTCATTTATTCGGGTCGTTCCGAGCCGCTCATCCAACCGGTGCTCGATGCGTTCAAGGCGAAGTATCCGAATGTGAACATTCTGCTCAAGGCGGGCAGCAACAGTGAGTTGGCGAATGCGCTGATCGAAGAAAAGAACAACCCGCAAGCGGATGTGTTCATCACCACCGAGTTGCTCACCGTGCAGTCGTTGACCGTTGAAAATGTATTTCAATCTTATGCGCCCGCCGGTGTGGAAAATATCCCCGCTGAATTTATTGGCGAAGGCAATGCATGGACCGGTTTGACCAAACGCGTGCGCGTGATCATGTACAACAAAGACCTTGTGGCTGAGGATGAAGTGCCCGCCTCGATCTTCGATTTGGCTGACTCCAAGTGGCAGGGTCAGGTCGCCGCTGCGGGCTCGACCAACGGCGGGATGCAGGCGCAGGTCGCTGCGATGCAGCAATTGCTCGGCGACGAAGCGACCGAAGAATGGCTCAATGGTCTGATCGCAAATGATGTGACGTTCTTCGGCGGTCATACGGATGTTCGCAAGGCGGTTGGCGCGGGTGAGTTCAAGATCGGTTTGGTCAATCACTATTATTATCACTTGCAGTTGGCGGAAGGCAGCAACGTGGGTGTGGTCTATCCCGATCAAGGTGAAGGACAGGTTGGTTTGTTCACCAATGCCACCGCTGCGGCTGTAGTGAACGGCGCGGGCAACCCTGCGGCAGCGCAAGCCTTTTTGGATTTCCTCATCTCAGAAGAAGGACAGAAGTTGTTCGCCGAGCAGAATTATGAATATCCTTTGCTCGCGGGCGTGCCGATCAAGGAAGGCGTTCAGCCGCTCGATGGTTTGCGCCTCGCCGATGTGGATGTGGTGAAAGCCGCCGCGAATTTCGATGCGATGTTCGAGTTGATCGAACGCGTGGGGCTGCCGTAGTTTTTTATTGCTCCCTGCGCCGTCCCCGGCGCAGGAGTGTTTTATAAAAACGCCGCCGAGGACGGCGGCTAGAGCGTGAATCCTGCTAAAATGGTGCGCTAACGCACAATGGAAATCACCCGCACGAAACTCACCTACCAAAAAATACGCTCGAAGATCAGCCCACGGCTTGCACTTGCTGCGGGCTTGGTGGCTTTATTTGTGGCGGTGCCGCTCATTTATATTTTCGTCCGCGCCATCACTGCCGAACCCGAGGCGTGGACTCGTTTGTTTCAGGAACGCATTTGGAAGTTATTCGCCAACACTCTGGGGCTTGTGTTTGCAGTGACGGCAGGCGCCATGCTCACCGGTGTGACGATGGCATTCCTGACCGAACGCACCGACCTGCCCGGGGCAAAAATCTTCCGCTGGATGCTTGCCATGCCGCTGGCAATTCCCGCCTACATTGGCGGGATTGTGCATTTGGCGTTGTTGCGTCCGCGCGGCGGGGTGATACCAAAATTATTGGAAGATATGTTTGGGCAGCCCGTGTTTACGCCCAGCCCATTGGGATTTGGCGGCGCGGTGCTCACTCTGACCTTATTCATGTTCCCGTATGTCTACCTCTTAAGCGGAGCCGCCTTCCGCACCTTGCATGCCTCGCTCGAAGAAGCCTCGCGCGTCTTTGGGCGCACGCCCTTGCAGACTCTCTTCCAAGTGACCTTGCCTGCGTTACGTCCCGGTCTCACCGCTGGCGCATTATTGGTGGCGTTGGATATTCTGGCAGAGTACGGCACGGTGGCATTACTGCGCTATGAAACTTTTTCCTCGGCAATTTTCGTACAACTCTCCGGTCGGTATGACCGTTCAGCGGCTTCGGTGCTGAGCGGCATTCTCGTCGTCTTAGCCATCGGCATTTTGTGGAGTGAACTGCGTCTGCAAGGACGCGCACGCTTCACCCAAATGGAAAGCAACTGGCGACCCGCTCCGCTGATGGCATTGGGCAAGTGGCGCATTCCGGCATTTTTGCTCGTGCTGGGCGTCGTCTCTGCTAGTTTGCTTTTGCCTGTTGGCGTTTTGCTCGTATGGAGTGTGAAAGCCTTCCTCGACCCTGAAACCATGGCGATGCTCTTCCACACCGGCTCACAAGGATTTGGCACCTACGTTTGGAACAGCCTGTGGAGTTCCAGCATGGCAGCGATGATTGCGGTGATGCTTTCGCTGCCGGTGGGTCTGTTTGCGGTTCGCTACCCGAATCGATTCTCAAAATTCCTCTCACGGCTGAGTCAGGTCGGCTATGCCATTCCAGGTGTGGTGATCGCGCTCAGTTTAGTTTTATTGGTCAATCGCTTCTTGCCGTTCTTGTATGCCACTCCGTTCATTGTGGTCATTGCCTATGTGTTGCGTCACATGCCGCAGGCGGTGCGTGCCAGTGAGTCGGCGTTGGGTCAGCTTTCACCCTCGCTCGAAGAAGCCTCGCGGGTGATGGGGCGCACATCATTGCAGACTCTTTTCCAGGTCATCCTTCCGCTTATTCTGCCCGGTTTGCTGGCAGGCGGATCGTTGGTCTTTCTAACCTCGCTCAAAGAATTACCGGCTACACTTCTGCTGCGACCGGCTGGTTTCGATACGCTTGCCGTGCGCGTGTGGGTGTGGGCGGGTGAAGGCTTTTACTTCCAAGCCGCGCCTGCCGCGTTGTTGCTCGTGATCGTTTCGGCTTTACCCTTATCTTTTCTCCTGCGCAGGGAGCAGATCTTCAAATGACCAAACTCCTCGTTCAAAACCTCGTTAAACAATTTCCGGGCACGCAGCATTCGGCTGTGAATGATATTTCCTTTGAGTTGGGCGATAACGAAATCCTCGCACTGGTCGGACCGAGCGGCTGCGGGAAGACAACCACGCTGCGACTCATCGCCGGGCTTGAGCGGCCAGATAAAGGCTCGGTGTGGCTGAATCAGACCCTCGTCGCGTCTGAGGCGGTTTTCATCCCGCCCGAAAAACGCGGAGTTGGCATGGTTTTTCAGGACCACGCACTCTTCCCGCATATGACTGTTTCAGAAAATGTCGCTTTCGGGTTGCGCGGAAAAGACCAGGCGGAAGTCCGCACGCGTGTGGGTGAGATGCTGCACATGGTGGGCTTGCTTTCCCATTCCAAACGTTACCCGCACGAACTTTCCGGCGGTGAACGTCAACGGGTGGCGCTGGCGCGTGCCCTTGCTCCGCGACCTTTCCTTGTGTTGATGGATGAACCCTTCAGCAGCCTCGATGCAGACTTGCGCGCCGGTGTGCGTGAACATGTGCGCGGCATTCTCAAGTCGATGCAGGCGACGGTCATCTTCGTGACGCACGATCAGGAAGAAGCGCTCTACATGGGAGATCGGCTCGCCGTGCTGCAAAAAGGCAAGCTCGAACAGATCGGCTCGCCCGAAGAAATTTTCCACGAATCGAACACGCGCTTTGTGGCGGAGTTCATGGGCGATAGTGATTTTCTCAAGGGAAAAGTTTCGCGTGATGGAATTCAAACCGCCATTGGGCTTGTGCCGCAAATTGTTGACCTGCCCATCTCAACCCCCGTTGAAATTGCCATCCGTGCTGATGATATTGACTTCCACATGGATGGTTCCGGCAATGCACTCATCATCGACCGCTTCTTCCGCGGCGCATTCAATCTCTATCGCCTGCGCCTCGATACGGGACAGGTCATCCATGCCATCAATCCGCACACGAATGTGCTGCCCGTGGGCACACGCGTGCAAGCATTTGTCAGTGCAGAACATTCATTGACCGTGTTCTCGTGATGGGTATTAAAAGAAGCTGGATTTTGTAGATGCCGTAGGTCACGCTTGAAGCGTGACCTATTTTTTTTCGCGAGTCTTTTGTTTTACTCGCTCAACAAACGCGCCCCCAGTTCCTTTTCCCTTCGCGACCCTTTGTCTCCTTCGTGGTGGAAGGCTTGAAACTTGCTCACAAAACTCTAGTAAAATTCTACATAAATCTACATAGTCCCACAGAGATTTACGCATACAATGTCCACTGAGGTGAGGGCGTACAAAAACGCCCTTGCTTTGCTTAACCAACTATCCAACCACCAAACTACCCAACCATCAAACCATGCTCATCAAACGCCTGCAACTCGCCCTCATCCACACCGCCGTCGCCATGACGCTCGTGCCCATCAACAGCACGCTCAACCGCGTCATGATCTTCGACCTTGAAATCTCCAAAACCCTCTTCACCTTACTCGCCATCTTCCCGTACCTGCTCTCCCCGATCCAGGTTGCCATTGGCTCCTTTTCAGACCGGCATCCCATTTTGGGGTATCGCCGTTCGCCCTACATCCTTGTCGGGCTTATTCTGTGCGTCGTCGGCGTCGCCGTCTCACCGCAGATCGCCATCCTCATCAGCGAGAACTTCACGCTTGGCATCCTTGCAGGCATTCTTGCCTTCGGCGCTTGGGGCATGGGCTACAACCTCTCTGCGGTTTCCTATCTCTCGCTTGCCTCCGAACTCTCCGGCGAAAAGGGACGCGGCAAAACTGTCGCGACCATGTTCACGATCATGGTCATCGGTCTGATCGCAACGGGAATCAGTTTAAGTCGGATGGTTCCCACCTTTGACCTTGTCGCCCTCGAACGCGCCTTCCTCATCGTTGCCGCCTCCGCGCTGACGTTGGGCTTGATCGGCATCTTCAAACTTGAGCCACGCTTCGACCGATCCACCCAAGCCGTTGCATCTGACACGTACACCGTTAAACAGATGACAGCCGCCATCACCGAAAACCCTGTGGCAAAGATATTCTTCGTGTACCTGCTGTTGCTGCTCGCCGCCATCCTCGGGCAGGACGTATTGCTCGAACCCTTCGGCGCGCAAGCCTTCGGCATGACCCTCGAACAGACTTCACGCATCGTCTCGATCACCAACACCTTCACGCTGCTTGCCTTCATTGTTGCCGGTCTGCTTGATGGGCGTATCAAAAAGAAATACGTAGCCCAAACCGGAAACCTGGCGGCTTTGTTCGGCTTCATCACCATCGTCATCAGCGGATTCACCGCCAGCACATCCGCTTTCTATGTGGGCATCACCCTGCTCGGCTTTGGCACCGGCATCTCCACCATCGCCAACCTCTCGCTCATGTTCGACCTGACCGTGCCGGAAAAAGTCGGCTTGTATATCGGCGCATGGGGCTTCTCGAACGGACTCTCGCGTTTGGTGGGTCTGCTCATGGCAGGCGTCATTGCAGATGTTGCCACCCAAATCACCGGCGACGCCCTGCACGGCTATCTCGTCGTCTTTGGCATCGAAGCCTTGATGATGCTGACCGCCGCCGTCATGCTCTACCGCATCGACGTGAATGCTTTTCAAAAGAAAGCGCACGAACCCGCATTCGCCGATAAGGTCGCGCTCGCCGCAGAATAAGCATGGTCGATCACGAATGGCTTTCCCTCAGTGATGCCGCAGACCTGCTTGGGGTACATCCCAACACGGTGCGGCTCTGGTCCGATAAAGGCATCCTGCCGGTTCATAAGACACAGGGCGGGCATCGCCGCTATAAGCGTGGAGAAATCCTCTTATGGTCAGAGTCAAACTCAAAGTCCAAAGAAGAGGCGCTTGAGCCTGAAGGCATGATGCAGGAAGTCGTGAAGAACATCCGTGTACAAATCTCCGAAGGGCGGCTTGAAGAAGAATCCTGGTATCAAAAGCTGAACGATGAAGCCCGTGTTCAATATCGCATGAGTGCGCGTTCTTTGTTTCAAGGTTTAATGACCTACACAGCCACCAACGGGCGCGAAGCGGAAAGTGAAGCCTATGCCATCGGCTATGAATATGCCTCACGCGCACGGCGCTACAACCTTAGCTATGTAGATGCCGCAAAAGCCTTCCTCTTCTTTCGAGATGCATTGGTCGAATCGGTCATCAAGGTGTACACCGAAGCCAACATCCCCGCCCGCCGCGCCACCGAAATGTACACACAGATACACACCTTCACCGATGATATTCTCATCAGCCTGTTGGAAACCTACCGCACATTGGAAACCGTAAATAAGTAGAACAAGTCTATAGCGTATTCCAAAATAATCTAGCATAAAACTGCCGCGCTGAGCGGAGCGTCCTTCGACTGCGGGCTTCGCAAAGAACGCTCCGCCCTCCGCTCAGGACGGCAATCCGTCTAAAAAAAGAGCGAAGTCGAAGCGTGGGATTGCTAGGTTTAATTGTTATTTTGCTATAGACTTGTTCTACTCAACTGCTCCAAAATCGCCAGCGTCTCTGCCTTGCCCCCATAGCCATTCTCACCGCCCGGTCCCACACACGAGGGACAGCCATCTTCACAGCCGCACTTGCTCACCAACTCATACGCACGGTTTATCAATTCATCGTGATATTCAAACAAGCGTTCGCTGAAACCAATACCCGCCGGAACAAGATCGTATAAGACGACTGACGGCAGACCATTGACCGCCGACCAAGCTGGTTCAGACTGAACACCCAGGTCCCCCGCATCGCACATCAGAAAAAGCGGCGCAAGGTTGCCAAGCACAAACCCCAGCCCTGTTAAGCCACTTCGAATACGTACATTCTGCTCCACTTTGCGGTGGCAGCTATGGCAAAGCGTGGTGAGATTTTCAAGCCGATTCGCCTGCTCGCGGACGGACTGAAAAGTCTCCTGACTTTGCAGTGCAAGGTCTGGAGATATTGCACTGCGATTCAGGAATGACCTGAACGGAATCTTATGATGCACATCATGCTCACGATTACCTTCCGCCGCGCCGCACACCTGACATTTGAACTGATCCCGTTTTCTGACAGCGAGTCTTATCTTTTGCCAGTCGGGTCCGTAGTCGTTGGGGTCATTCGTCCACATTCCGGCATCGCGCAAGGTTTTCAGAGCGGATTCTGAAAGCACGATCCAATAGCCGGTGGTCTGCAATTCAGAGGGAGGAAGATCAAGCGGCTCCTGCCCAAGATTCTCATTCGTAAACCAGCGGATCTTGCGAAAGCCCACCACTTGAGTGGTGACTTGAATCTCACCATACGCCTTGTCGCCGCCAGGGACTGCGGCTTGCGCTTGTTGCGTTGTGATCTGAATTTCAGATTCCTGCTGGGCTTCGGTGAAATAATCCAACCCCACGGGCACGAGATGCGCAATGTGTTTTTCAAGGTCAAGCTCCTGCACAAAATACTGCTGGGCTTCATGCATGTAGATCGCCCCCGGGTGAACCATCCAATTCGCAGATTCGCCATCCACAGTGCCGACTATCGTCGGTCGTCCATCGTCTGCAGTGGTGTGCAAAACTACACTTTGCGGAGACGCCGAACGCAGGGAGATGTTCGCGGCGGGGTAGGCATCCTGCATCCAAAAGTATTTATCGTTCGAGAAGTGCGCTTCGTTGTTGGAAAGTAGAAAGTGGAGATACTCTTCAACCAACTCCCAGGATAATGAGCCGAAGTTTTCCTCTTTTTGAAAAGGCAATTCAAACATGGCACAGCGCAGATGTTCGAGCAAGATCAATAAATGATTCGGGTTGACCAACGCCATCTCTGGCGAACGCTCAAAAAAGTATTCGGGGTGATGCGCGAGGAACTGGTCTAATGGATTCGGGGAAGCAATCAGAATGGAAACAGCAGGCGCATCCCCGCGCCCTGCCCGCCCCGCCTGTTGGCGTGCGCTGGCAATCGTGCCCGGGTAGCCGATCATCAGCGCAGCGCCCAGCCCGCCAATATCAATGCCAAGTTCGAGTGCATTAGTGGCAACGACAGTTTTAACCGAGCCGTCGCGCAATCCCTGCTCGATCTCGCGGCGCTGGGCTGGGAGGTAGCCGGAGCGGTAACCACGAATTGGAGAGCCGATATTCGAAGATTCGATATTCGATTTTCGAGTATCGAGTATCGAATTATTGGAATGCAAATGCGTCAACAACATCTCCACACTGCGTCTCGTACGCGCGAAGACAACGGATTGCACATCATGCGAAAGTAAATTATTCGCCAACCGCACTCCCTCGAGCACACTGCTCTTGCGTAAGCCAAGCGTGGCGTTCAAAACCGGCGGGTTGTAGATAATGAAATGACGTTCGCCACGGGAAGAGCCATCGTTATCCACCAGTTCCACGGGTTCTTCGATCAGGGTTTTGGCAAGTTCCTGAGGGTTGCCAATGGTGGCAGACGCAAGAATAAATTGCGGCTTGGCACCGTAAAATTTTGCCACCCGCTTAAGCCTGCGGATGACGTTGGCGACATGCGAGCCGAAGACTCCGCGATAGGTGTGGGCTTCGTCAATGACGATGAATTTAAGGTGCGTGAAGAACTCTCCCCAATTGGCGTGGTGCGGCAGAATGCCCATGTGCAGCATATCGGGGTTGGTTAATACAATGCGGGCGGTCTTGCGAATGGCAGAACGATGCGGCTGGGGAGTATCGCCATCGTAGATGGCAGGTATCAGGCTGTGTCCTGAGCCTGTCGAAGGGTTCCAGGTGTCAGGTGTCAGGTTATTTAGTGAGGAGAGTTGGTCTTGGGTGAGTGCTTTTGTAGGGAAGAGGTATAAAGCGCGTGCTTGTGAGTCTTCGATCATCTTTGCAAGGACGGGCAGGTTGTAGGCGAGGGTTTTTCCGCTGGCGGTGCTGGTGGAAAGGATGAGGTTTCGGCGGGCACGGGCATGAATCCACGCGGAGCGTTGGTGGGAGTAAAGCAGGGAAATGCCACGGGTAGATAAGGCTGCTCGAAGCGAGGCAGGCACATCGTCTGGAATGGGATGCGTTTGTGCGGGGCGGGCAGGGGTTGTTTGCCAGGCGAAGAGTCCGGGGGCGGTCTCTTCATCCTGCTTCCAAAAATCCAAAAGAGTTGCAAGCATATGGTTTCGTTAAGCGGGCTGCTCACGATTGGTGTGCAGGGTGCGGAAAGCCCATGCGCCCATGCCCAGCGGATACCAAAATGTGACAGCGCGATAGAAGAGGGTGATGACGACTGCCTGGCTCCAGTTAACGTTGAGTGAGGCAAGCGTTACGGGCATAATACCTTCAACAATGCCAATGCCAGACGGCGTGGGGGATACGATGAGAAACAAGTAGCCAATGGCAAAACCGGCAATGATGGTGCCTGTGGAGAAGGGGACTTCAAAGGCGAGGAAGGAACATATCAACACAAGCATTAACATGCTTTTGTTTAGAATGCCCCACATCACCGGGCGGATAAGGCTGGTGTTTTTTTCAGTAAGCCCTGAAAACCCTTCGGCGATTTCATGGGCAAATTCGTGGGCGCGTTCTTCGCTCAGGTAATCTTTTTTGCGTACAAGGTGGACGATGGAGTTAATACTGTGGGCAATTTTAGCAAGCAGGTCGCCCAGTTTTTCGGCGGAGCGATAGCCCATGTAAAGGAGAAAGGAAAAAACGATTGCTGTTGAAAACAGAATAAGAGATGCCGTAATTTCACCTGCATCGAGGTCGTTGCGGCGGATGAGGACAATAAGACCGAGGGAAAGGATGACCAGAAAAGCCACGGTGTCGAGCAAAAGCATCAATGCTCCTGCCACGGTGGCTTTACCGGCGGGGTGTCCGCGCCGCTTTGCTTCTGCGGCAAAGAGCGCAACGCCGCCCGCACCGGCAGTCGGCGCGACCACGTTGATAAAGTTGGCGGCTGCGGAAATTCGGCTGAGGGTCAATACATCTTCATGCACGCCCAATAAATGGAAGATGGACTGGTACATACGCCCGCTGACGACAAACCACAGGGTTTGAATACCCAATGCCAGCACAAATAACATGAAGTGCGCCTTTTCCAGGGTGAGTACGATGGTTTCCAGTTCACTAAAACTAAAGGCGACCACAACCACGCCAAGGAAGAGAAAAATGAAAACGAAGAATTTGTTCATTAAAAAGACCTGCGATTCCTGTTTAGCGAAATAGTGCAAATGATTGTAACAAAACATTTGAACGGGTCTACTGTATTTCTCAACGTCTTAAAATCTTAATGCAAAAAACGCGAAAAAAGGCGAATTTCGCAAAAAAGTTTTTTTTCGCACCATTCGCCCCATTTGCGTCATTCGCGTTAAGCCTTTTGCTTTTTCAACCCACTTTGAGAAAGCCGTAATAAAAAGTTCAAAATGGGCGTATTCCCTGTAGCCGGTAAGTTCAGCTTGCAGGGTTTTATTTTCCAAAAACAGTATAATCTTTTTAAGGAACCGGAAAAAGCCATGAAAACCAAACGCTTCTTTGTGTTGTTTATTCTCATCCTTGCATTTGCTCAAACAGCCCTTGCCCAAACCCGCCAGCCATTTGCCGTTGTGCTCACGCTGGATGACATTATCATGCCGTCGATGTACGATTACATCCAACGCGGCATTGATACCGCCAATCAACGCAATGCAGAAGTGATCATCATTGAGTTGAACACGCCCGGCGGCAGGGTGGATACCACACTGGATATCGTTGGCGCAATTCGCAATAGTGATGTCCCTGTGGTGGTGTATGTAACCCCAAAGAACGCCATGGCGGGCAGCGGTGGAGCGATCATCAGCATGGCGGGGCATGTGATCGCCATGTCACCTGAAACCAGCATTGGTGCAGCCAGCCCGATCACCAGCGACGGGGAGAACCTGACATCGACAGCCGACAAGAAAGCCAAGGAAATCATCAAGGCGTCCATACGCCCGTTCACCATTCCACGCGGCGACAAAGCCGCCAAACTTGCCGAAGCCATGGTGGACGATGCCGTGGCAGTCACCGCCGACGAAGCGTTACAAGTCGGCTTGATCGATTTTATAGCAGACGATACAGAAGACCTGCTGCAAGCCATTCACGGCATGGACGTGGAAACCAATGACGGCACACACACCCTCAACACCGACGGCATCGACACCCAATCCATAGACATATCCTTCATTGAACAAATTCTGCTCATCCTTGCCGATTCAAATGTCGCCTTCCTTTTATTAGCGCTCGGAGCGCAGGCGCTCTATATTGAAATCTCCAGCCCTGGCGGTTGGGCGGCGGGCTTTCTTGGCGTGGTCTGCCTTACACTGGCAGGGTACGGCTTGGGAGTACTTTCCGTCAACTGGTTCGGGTTGATCTTTCTCATCACATCTTTTGTGCTCTTCATTCTCGACATCAAAGCGCCCACACACGGCGCACTGACCGCGGCAGGCGTGGCATCCTTCATTGTCGGCGCATTGGTATTGTTCAATTCACCCGGCACACCCGATTTTCAACGTGTCTCCATTCCACTGGTCGTTGGCACAGGCTTGTTCATCGGCTCGGTTATCTTCGCCGTATTGATCGTCATCCTGCGGGTGCGTAAAAACCCGATCCAGATCGGGAGTGAATCCCTTGCTGGGAAAACAGGAACAGCCCAAACGTTCGAAGGAGATGCGGGGCAGGTTCACGTCAACGGTGAAATGTGGAGCGCAGAAAAATCCCCCGATTCAGAGCCAATTCGTAAGGGTGATAAAATCGAGGTCGTCGAAATCAAAGGATTGCGGTTAATCGTCCGAAAAAAATGACGGAACCGCTTCAAAAAAGGACCTTATGCCTGCCACCCCAACCCGAGCCCGAGTAAACCCGAAAACGGATGCAACCCCCCTGCGCCGCCCGGAGTGGATCAAAGTACGCGCACCCTCCGGCGAGACGTACGAGCGCGTCCACGCGTTGATGCGTTCAAAAGAATTGCATACCGTTTGTGAAGAAGCCATGTGCCCCAACCTTGGCGAATGTTGGGGCAGCGGCACTGCCACATTTTTAATGCTGGGAGATGTCTGCACCCGCACCTGCGCCTTTTGCGATATCAAACACGGCAAGCCCGCTTTGTTAGATTGGGGCGAAGCCGAGCGCGTGGCACAAGCCGTGAAATCAATGGACTTAAAACATGCGGTCATTACATCGGTGAACCGTGACGAACGCCGTGATGGCGGCGCGCCCATCTTTGCCATGGTCATCCGCCGCATTCGTGAACTGCTCCCTGGCTGTTCCATCGAAGTGCTCATCCCCGATTTCAAAGGAAGCATCGAAGCGTTGAAGATCGTCATGGATGCCCGCCCCGAAATTTTGAATCACAACGTGGAGACCGTTCCGCGTATGTTCAAGACCATTCAACCGCAAGATAACTATGAATGGGCTGCCGCAACCCTTTCCAATGCCAAAAAACTCGACCCCGATGTTCTCACTAAAAGCGGCATCATGGTCGGTATTGGCGAAACAATGGACGAGGTAAAGCAGGTGATGCGCGACCAGCGCAGTTGGGGTGTGGATATTCTCACCATTGGGCAGTATCTACAACCCAGCAAAAAGCACATGCCCATGGATCGCTACTACACCATGGAAGAATTTGCAGAGCTGCGCGAGTTTGGTTATTCCATCGGCTTCAAGTGGGTCGAGTCGAATCCCTTGGTGCGGTCTTCGTACCATGCGGCAGAACAAGTCCGCGCATTGAGTGTGGTACACCGCAAGTTGTACGGCAACAGCGCCATGAACGAAAACCCGCTGCCTGTGGTTCATACAAAATAGTTTAAAAAATCCCGCCAAATTCGGCGGGATTTTTTAACGGCAAGTTTATAGTGGGATATCTGCTTTAATTTTTTGACTACCTCCTGATAACAAAACTCTTTCAAATATTTAACCCTCCCAGAAGTTCCCATTTCAGCGAACAGCTTGTATAATAGCCAAGATGCCGCAGTATTGTCTATACAATATTTTGGGAAATTTGTAACAAATTTTAAGAGAAGCGTACTTGTTAACAATATTAACAAGCGGTATCATCATTTTGTCAGGGGTACCTGTACCCCAAAAACATTTGTAACAGTAAAGGAAGAAGGAGAAATAATGAATAAACGTAATTTGTTCGTCCTGCTGTCACTCATTGCTGCTTTGGCAATGGTCATCAGCGCCTGCGCCCCTGCCGCAGAAGAAGCCCCCGCCGCCACTGAAGAAGCGATGACAGAAGAAGCTCCTGCCGCCACCGAAGAGCCGGTTGCGACCGAAGAAGCCATGCCCGCTGTTGGCTCTCCTGAACACCCCATTAAGGTTTTGTTCGTCCCCTCTGTGGATGCGAACATCATCGTCACCGGTGGTGAAGTGATGGCTCAGGCTCTTAACGAAGCCACTGGTCTCACCTTCGAAGTGGTCGTCCCGACATCCTACGCCGCGACCATTGAAGAAATGTGCGCTTCCCCCTCCGACACCATGGCATTCATCCCCGGTCTCGGTTACGCCATCGCCAGCCAGCTCTGCGGTGTGGATGTTTCCTTCAAAGCCATTCGCTTTGGATACCCTGTTTACTGGTATC
>Ga0172367_10000549_pt1 | contig 57754 bp, 47 predicted proteins | sample Lak10m_FD_114542 | JGI IMG/M metagenome (GOLD analysis project Ga0172367, IMG submission 114542) | Freshwater microbial communities from Kabuno Bay, South-Kivu, Congo - kab_022012_10m | ecosystem: Environmental > Aquatic > Freshwater > Lake | place: Democratic Republic of the Congo: South-Kivu... | reverse complement strand
TGGCCGACTGGATGATGCCAAGGGCGCGAAGTCGCAGTCCGGCCAGCCGCAAGCCTTGCTCTACGACGAGCAGGCCGCCGAGCAGCAGTTGGAGAAGCTCCAGAAGGCGCAGGAAGTGACCGTCGCCACCGTGCAACCGCTGCGCGTGAACCTCCCCTTGCGCGGCCAACGCCACGTCTTCACGCAGGTGCTCCAGACCGAGGTGAACAAGCCCATGACCGTCGCGTTCGCCGCGCGCAACCTCAAGGCCGGCGGCTGGCTCAAGCCCATTGCGCTCACGCTCGCAGCCTTTCTCGCACTCTGGATCGCCGTAGCCATCTTCACCGAGCGGCGGCGGGCGTAAGTCCGTATGGAGTGCGGTGACTTCTCACCGCTTTCCGCAGGCGGCTCGTCGCCGTCAGTTTTCGACAAGGCTGGGGAGCCCAGTTGCTCCTGAGCTTGCGCAAGCGTGCAGCACGCTGGGCGAGCACACGTCGTTGCCGCTCGACGGCGACAAGTCGCCTGCGGAAAGCGGCGAGAACTCGCCGCACTCCAAAACACGCCGCTACTTCTGGCAGCACGGACAGTAAAACGTGCTCCGCGCCGCCTGCATGAGCCGCTTGATGGGCGCGGCCAAGAGCGTGCATCGGAGTTTCACGATGGCATCCTTCTGGTTGAAAGGCTGACCAGACCGACGCCCTAACGGTTATTGTGCAGACGGAGGGTGGTGATGAAGGGGCCGGATCCGTTCGGGAAACTGTCATTTCCCGAGAAGGCCACGGCCACATTTGCTGACCGGTGCCGCCTTCGCTCCCATCAACCGATGGCCGCTCCGGAATTTTGGAAGAGAATGGTGGCTGGGGCCGGAATTGAACCGGCGACACGCGGATTTTCAATCCGCTGCTCTACCAACTGAGCTACCCAGCCAGCCGGGCGCGCAAAGTAGCCCGCCGGTTTTGACAGCAGCAAGCATTTTATCCCGGCGGTCGGGGGGCGGGGCACAGCATGGCACCCGCATCACGGCAGGCCGGGGTGTTGGTAGCGCGGGCAGCCTTGGCAACCGCGGCCCGTGACCAATTGCGGGAGAAAGTAGTCGTTCGCTGGCCGGGTGCCCCGGCCAGCGCCGCAAACAGAGAACCGCATGAAACGTCCCAACCGCTACGCCGCCATTCTGGAGCGAATTTTCGCCTCAAGGTTCAAGCCGTGCTTCGCCGTGGGCCGCGCGTAACGCAGCAGCCACCCGCCGAGTTCCGGGGCGATGACGGCGAGAGAGCCGGTGGAGTCATTGAGGACAACTGGGCTTGGCGAGGTCATCGGTTCAGGAGTGCGGTTGCTTTCGTGCGCGAAGCTTCGAGTGAGTGGAGGCAACCCGAACATCCACCCAAAAATGATCCAGCCGGAAAGGCGAAATGGGAAAGAGCCGGGTAAACGAATGTTCCAATCGGCTAACGCCTTTGGGTCGCCATCCACCGGTCAAGGCCAAGTTGGGTAAACCGTGCTCTTGAGCAGTGGCGTTCACCTCGTTGAGGATCGCGTTGGGTTCCATGGTTTGCCAGTAACCCACCATCACCCCGCTGGGAAAGCGCTGGCCGTATCCCCACGCCTCCTCCGCAAACCGGCACACCCCGTTTGTCACGTAGTTCACGTTCAACACCCAATCGTGGCTCGTGGGAGAACCCAGCCGCTTGCATTCGCAGACGAACTGCTTGGAACTCCGGCGGATGTCCGGCTCGTGCTGGTCAGTGAAGGCCCACTGGAAGTCGGGGCGCTTGTCCTCCCGCTTTGAGCGGACTGTGTCATCCGGGTCCGGCTGGTTGCAGCACTCGGTCAGGACAGGGGGATACTTAGCGTGAGGGTCCAATTCGCGGCTGGCCTGCAACAGACAGAAGTAGAGTTCACGGTTCAGACCCACTTCGTCGGTGGGTAGCGCAGTTCGATGATGCAACAACTCCAAGGCCCGGACGAGCTGCGAGAGAAAGAACGCTTCGCGCTGCGCCCACAGGCGGCGGGAAAGCAGGCTGGGCTGGCGGTCGTTCATCAGCCCCCCATCGCCTCCTGTAGGTTGGCGAGCTTCACGAAAGCCGCTTCCGCGTCCTCTCGGGCGGCGGTGCGGGTCCAGAAACGCTGCTCGTTCCGCTTGATGAGGAGAATCTCGTGTTCGCTCACATGGCGGATAAAGGTGTCCGTGAAGACGCGTGAGCTGCCCGCCGGAATGCGGCTTTCCTGCGCCAGCCGCGCCAGCAGTCCCCGCCAAGCATCGGCATCCGTGCCGGAGACCGTGGACAACGGCTCGTTCCGACTGTGCGTGGTGAAGGTGACGGCCAGCAGTGGCGCGCGGGAGGGTGGCGACAGGACGCGCCAGATGAACTCGCCGTCGGGAGCCAGCTCATCGTTCCAGATTTCCAAGAAGGTGCGGAGATATGCGGCCAGTCCGGCTTCTGCCTCGGCCACATCTGCCAGCCGGCCAAGACTGCATATGGGGCGGATCACTTCACTCACCGCCGCGCTGTTTTGATGGCGGTAGAATAAATCCAAGCCGACGGAACACATCTCACGCACCAAGTCGCGTTCCGCTGGGTTCAATTCGTAGAGATCGAAGATGGCTTCGTCGAGCTGACGCTGTAACTCTGGCAACCGTCGTTGCGCCGAAAGGCCAGCGAGTTCCATATCCCCTGGCTGCAAATCGATTTGCTGAAGTTCCTCCACCACGCGGACGATTCGGTTTTTAAGTTGAGCATCCTGCGGCATGCAAACAGGGAACGCTTCCACGGTTTCGACCTGTAGCTCGTCGTGCCACATGCCCCAAGAGCCGGCTGTCAGAAACAGATAATAGCGTGCCAGTGAAGACCACCAAATGCCCAACAAGGCATTCTCTTGCCAGTTGTGAAACTCCTTCAGGCGGATGCCAATAATGGAGTGTCGGAAACAAAATGCCTGGGACTCCAACCGCGCCGTCAGCAGCCCGCCTTGTGGGATGCCGCGACGCACCAGCAAACGGTGCCCCTCATAAACAGCTCGCACCCCTCTGCGTTCAACCTTCTTCGGCACGATCGCGAACCGTTTCGAGTCCAGGGGACCAAAACAGCGAAACACTTCGACCGGCATCTCCCGATATTCCAGTAGCCAGCTACTCGGTTCTGATTGGTTCGCTTCTTTGAAACCTTCCCCTGTTATGACCTTGGCTCCACGAACCTGCTTAGGCAGTTCGACTAAGGAAGGAAATCGTCCCATAGCTCGAATCAACGCTGCATCCCGGTGCCCGCCCCACCAGTAGATTTTCCACAGCTTCTCGTTCGCAAGGCAGTCCCGCTGCGAGAGCCAGTGCATGTCGCCTTGGTTCAGCACGACGCATTGGGTGTTCTCGATGGTCGCTGTCCGCTTGGCCGACCAATACTCGAAGCGGCTGTCGGGGGCTGGGCCTCCCGTCGTCTTCTCGAAGACGACGGACGCAAACGGCGAGATGCCCTTGGCCTGACGCTGCGGACCAGAAAAGAAGACCTGCCGGACATGGGCGAAGTTGACGACGTGTTCCAGGCGGGCGGAAGTGAGCCAAGCCCGACGGAAGTTGCGGCTGTTCTCGTGGTGCTTGAAGAACACGCCGGAAGAAACCAGCAGGCCCGCCTTCCCGCCGTCCTGTAGGAGTGCCAAGGCCAGATGGATGAACGCTTGGGAAAGCTCCTTGTCACCGAGCGGTCGACCTTGTTCCGGAGTGCACCAGTTCACCGCCTCGCCAAGTGCCTGCTGCCCTTCCTTGTCCGCGCGCTTGGGATAGCCCCAAGGCGGATTGCCCGCGACCACTGTGGCGCTGCCGGGACCAAACCGTCGGGTCACTTCAGGCGGGAGCTTTCCCGCAATCGTCGTGAAGGCATTCGCATTGAGCAGCACATCGAAGAACTCTGCTCCCGGCCTCCGCGTTTGCCGCTGCTTGCGTTCCTCATCCCGCACCCATTTCAGATGTGGCAGCCTCGGCTGCGCGAGGATGTCCGGCGGATTTTGGTAATGCAGGAAGGCGAGATAGAGACTAAAGGCGGCGACCCGGATGGCCTCCTCGTTGATGTCCATGCCGGCGACCTGCTCGCGTAGGATTTTCAGGAGTTGGGCGCGATTGGGGCGCCGACCACTCTGCTGGTTCCAAAGATGACGCACCATGCGGCGGAAGGTCTCGACGAGGAAAATGCCGGAGCCACAGGCCGGATCAAGCACGCGTGGTGCGGTCGCCAGCACCTCCGGGGTAAGGGTGTGCGCCAGGACGAACTCGACCAGCGCCGGAGGGGTGTAGTGCGAGCCTTGGTTGCGCTCTTTGCCTACCTGCTCGTTGTAAAACTCCTCGTAGATGCTGCTGATGAGTTCGATGGGGATGACATCAAACCGGTAGGCGTAGAAGAACAGCGCGGCTTGCTGGGACACATCACCAAGGAGGAACCCGCGCAGCTTGTCCAGATGCCCTTGATGGATGGACGCGCGCTCCAAGTCTTCCACCGGGAACGTGTCACCGTTGAAATCCTCTGCCAGTTGGTCGAACAAGGCGTAGGTGAACTCCTGATTTTGAAGCACGCGTGGAAACAGCAGTTGCCCCATCTCCGGCTCAAGTGGTGTGCCCGGCCCGGGCTGCTGAAGCAATCTGATCCACTCCTTGCGGCGAGTAGCTACCTTTTCAAAATACTCGGGCAGCAGAACCTTCCGATCCTCCAGATAGCGCACGAAGATGACCCGACCGATGAGCGAGTGGAGATGGGCCAGCGCAGGACGCTTGCCGCCACGCGCCGCAGGAACCTCGGCCAGTTCGCTGCGGACGGTTTTCAAGTCGCGGATCAACGCCCGGTCGGCCCGATTCAAGGAGCCACGGAAGCGCTCCTCACCGAGCAGAGCACCGGCTTCCAGCCGTTCCCGATGGAATTCAGCCAGCTGGGCCTGCACTTCGAGAATGGCCGTGGCCGTGGCCAGCAATCGGTTCTGGCTATGGACATTCTCACCCCGTCTGAGTGGTGCCTTGGTCAGGTCGTAAACGGCCAACTCGCCCGGGCGGGCGACGAAAAGCAGTTGCGGGCGGGCCATGCACCACGCTTGGTTATACAGCTGCGCAAGCAACTCACCGTTCAAACTACCCAGCTTGGCAAAGACGGCCACGGGGTTGTCACCTACAAAGAAAACCCGCTCCGCTCCAACCTTCTCCGCCAACACCTGCCAGTCGCCCTTACTGACCCAGGTGGCCTCGTCATTTGATGCTGGTTTACGAGCAGCAGGCAAGAGTAGCCCTCGCTCGAACTCGAGCTGCGTGTAGGCAGCTTCGAGCCATTCTGAGGGCGTGGGTTGTTTCATCTGTGTTCGGGCGAAATTATGGTCGAGTTTGGCGGCTGGCTAGCTTCAAGTCGGTCACTACACTGACGCTGTCGCTGAGACATTTTCTGTCCGAGAGGAGACGCATGTTCACCCAAACAAATCCATCTGTGGGTTCGCCTCCACCTGCTTGAGTTTCTCACGGTCTTGCTGGCGGCGGGAGGTCTGGCGAACGGTGCCTTCAGGGGTGAGTTCGCTGTCTTCGAGGTTGCGGAGGATGACTTTGGCGCGCTCCAGAACTTCCTTGGGCACGCCGGCGAGGCGGGCGACTTGGATGCCGTAGCTTTTGTCGGTGCCGCCCTCGACGATCTTGCGCAGGAAGATGATCTGGTCGTGCCACTCGCGGACGGCGACGTTGTAGTTGCGCAGGCGCGGGAGGCGCGCGGCCAGTTCGGTCAGCTCGTGGTAGTGCGTGGCGAAGAGGGTCTTCGCGCCGACCTGGTTGTGCAGATGCTCGACGATGCTCCACGCGAGCGAGAGGCCGTCGAAGGTGCTCGTGCCGCGCCCGATCTCGTCGAGGATGATGAGGCTGCGGGCGGTGGCGTTGTTGAGGATGTTCGCGGTCTCGCTCATCTCGACCATGAAGGTGCTCTGGCCGCGCGCGAGGTCGTCGCTCGCGCCGATGCGGGTGAAGATGCGGTCCACAAGGTCTACGCGCGCGGAGGCGGCGGGGAGGAAGCTGCCGGTGTGCGCGAGCAGCGCGAGCAGGGCGACCTGGCGGATGTAGGTGGATTTTCCGGCCATGTTCGGGCCGGTGATTAACGCAATCTGAGGGAATGGGAGATGGGAGATGGGAGATGGGGAATTGCTCTCGGTAGGGACGCGCTGCTGCGCGTCCGCGCCTTGGCCGACCGGCAGGTCGGCCCTACCAACAGATGCCAGCTCGGTGTCGTTCGGGACGAAGCGTTCTTCGGTCAGAGCTTGGTCGAGGACGGGGTGGCGGGCGTCTTTCAAGACGAGTTGTCCAGCGTCGGCGACTTCGGGGCGGGTGTAGTTGAAGTGGCGCGCGGTCTCGGCGAAGCACGCGAGCACGTCGAGCTGCGCGAGCGCGGCGGCGGTTTGCTGGATGGCGGCGAGGCCGCCGATGACTTCCTCGCGCACGCGGAGGAAGAGTTCGTATTCCAGCTTCATCGCGCGCTCCTCCGCGCCGAGGATTTTGCCTTCCATCGCCTTCAGCTCGGGCGTGATGAAGCGCTCGCCGTTGGCGATGGTTTGCTTGCGGATGTAGTCGGCGGGGACTTTGGCGAGGTTGGCCTTGGTGACTTCTATGAAGTAGCCGAAGACGGAGGTGAACCCGACTTTCAGCGACGCGATGCCGGTGCGCTCGATTTCCTTTTGCTTGAGCTGGGCAATCCAGTCCTTGCCGCCGCGCGACGCGGCGCGCAGCTCATCGAGGTTTGCGTCGAAGCCGTCGCGGATGAGGCCGCCTTCCTTCAACGCGAGCGGCGGCTCATCCACGATGGCGCGGGCAATCAACTCGACGAGCGCGGGGAGTTCGGTGAGCTGGGCGGTGAGGGCGGTGAGTAACGACGCCTCGTAGTCGCAAGCTTCAGCTTGCGCTTCAGGCATTTCCCCGGTGACGCGCAAGCTAAAGCTTGCGACTACGGGAGCGGGGGCGGCTCGTAGTTCGGACAGGATCTGTCGCAACGCTGGCACCTGCTCAATCGCCAGCCGCAGCGCGTGGAGGTCGCGGCCGTTGCCGGTGCCGACGGAGAGGCGGCTGACGGTGCGTTCGAGGTCGCGGACTTCGGCGAGTTTCACGCGGAACGCTTCGAGTGCCGCGCCGTTCGCGAGCCATGATTCGACGGCGTCCTGTCGGCGGCGGATTGGCTCCACAGCGGAGAGCGGCTGCGTGAGCCAGTTCCGCAGCAGGCGCGCGCCCATCGGCGTGACGGTGCGGTTCAGCGCGCCGTAGAGGGAGGTGTTGCGCGGCGCGTCGCGGTGGAGCGGCTCGAGGATTTCCAGGTTCCGCAGCGTGGTGCTGTCGAGCACCATGAAGTCGCGGCACTGGTAGAAGGTGATGCGCGTGAGGTGCTTCACGTCGCGGCGCAGGTGCTGCGCGAGGTAGTGCAGCGCCGCGCCGGCCGCGCCCGTGGCGGCGATGCGGCCCTTCAAGCCGAAGCCGTCGAGCGCCGCGACCTTGAAGTGCTCGCGCACGGTGAAGACCGCCGTCTCCGGCGCGAAGACCCAGTCGTCGTGGCCGATGAGGATGCCGGGCGCACCCGCCAGCAGCGTGCGGAGCGACGTGGCCTCGCTGGGGTAAATCGTTTCCACCGGACGCAGCCGTTCCAGCTCCGTGAGCAGCTCGGTGTCGCTCTCCGTTTCCGTCGTGCGGAAGTCGCCGGTGGTGAGGTCCACGACGGCGATGCCGGTCACTTTTCCAGCGGGATAAACGGAGGCGAGGAAGTTGTTCCGCTCCGCCGCGAGCAGGCGTTCATCGAAGTGCGTGCCGGGCGAGAGGATTTGCGTGACCTCGCGTTTGACGAGCTGGCCGGGGCGCGCCTCCTCGACCTGATCGCACACGGCGACCTTGCGGCCAGCGCGGAGGATGCGCGCGACGTAGCTGTTAAACGCGTGGTGCGGGATGCCGCACATCGGGACGACGCCGCGCTTGGTGAGCGCGACGTTGAGCAGCCGCGCGCCCTCCACGGCGTCCTCGAAGAACATTTCGTAGAAGTCGCCGAGGCGGAAGAGGAGGAGCGCGTCCTTGGGCAGCTCGCTTTTGACGCGGCGATACTGCGCCATCATGGGCGTGAGCGGCGGTTCAGGGGCAGCGGTGGACATCGCGCGCGAAGGTTAGCGGCAAAAAAAAATCGCGCGAAGTGAAACTTTGTCGTGACGTGACGGGGGCGAATCCGTTACTTCAATCGCATCAGCCAACATACGCATCGCGTGAAAACAACCTTTCGGAACTTATTCCAAGCGCGCTCGCGCGCGTTGAAAGGAGGTGAGTGACCCATGGCAGCTAAGAAAAAGGCCGCGAAGAAGAAAAAGAAGTAGTCACTCACCATCAACCCTGAACGGCTCCGCCGGGCGCAAGTCCGGCGGAGCTGTTTGCTTTTCAGGCCGCTCGCGCCGAGCCGCCGAGGGGCAGGCGGGCGAGCGTGGTGTATCGGGCTGCACCGGGACGAAGGACGCTGCGGATGAGTTCGAGGTGGTCCACGCGCCATTCTCCGAAGGCGGTGGAGCGGTGTGCCTGAAGGAAGGCGGGCGCCGGTTCGGTTCTGCGCCGCTGGCGAACCCGCCGCCCGATGGTGATGTGCGGCGTGAAATCCCGCTCCGCCCGGTGCTCGCCGAAACCGGTGGTCTGGGCGGCGGTTTCGGCGGCAAGCTGGCGGAGCGGGGCCAGGTCGCCTTGCAGATCAACCCAAAGAACTCGTTGTCCGAACTGACCCAAGCCCTCCGCCCGCAGGCTGAAGGGAGCAGCCCGCCGGCAAACCTCGGCCAACCGCGCCTGCAACTCGGGCACCCGGTCGGCCGGAACATTGCCGAAGAAGTGGATGGTGAGGTGGATTTTCTCCGGGCGGGAACACTTGAACCCGCGCGTGATGCCCGTCTGCTTCAGCAGTTGCGCGATGGCGCTCTTCACCTCGTCCGCGACCGGGACGGCGACGAAGAGACGCCAGCGCTCCAGCTTCATGCCGGCTCCTGCTGGCTGATGCAGTGGAAGCTGCCGAGGCCCCAGATGAGTTCCGTCGAGTCAATGCCCACGACGCGGTGCTGCGGGAACTCGCGCTGCAAAATCTCCAGTGCGCGGCGGTCGTTGGCGTGGCGGTAGGTGGGCACGCAGACGAGGCTATTGGCGAGGTAGAAGTTCGCGTAGCTCGCGGGCAGGCGCTGGCCGTCGTATTCCACGCGGCCGGGCATGGGCAGCTCGACCACGCGCAACGGCTGGCCGTCCTGGTCCTTCATCGTGTGGAGGCGATGGAGGTTCTCCTGCAACAGCTTGAAGTTCTCGTCCGCCGGGTCTTCCTCGACCACAGTCACGACGGTCGTCGGGCTGACGAAGCGCGTGAGGTCGTCAATGTGCCCATCGGTGTCGTCGCCCACGATGCCGTCGCCGAGCCAGAGGATGTGCGTGACGCCGAGGAAGTCTTTCAAGTGCTGCTCGATCTGCGCCTTGGTGAGGTGCGGATTGCGGTTCGGGTTGAGCAGGCACGCCTCGGTGGTGAGCAGCGTGCCGCAGCCGTTCACTTCGATGGAGCCGCCTTCCATCACGATGCCGGGCGAGAAGAGCGGCAGGCGGCGCAGCTTCGCGACGTGCTGCGGGATGGCGTCGTCGAGGTCGAAGGGCGGATACTTGTTGCCCCAGGCGTTGTAACCCCAGTCCACGATGGCGCGCGCGTATTTGGTAGGGACGCGCTGCTGCGCGTCCGCCTGGCCGACCGGCAGGTCGGCCCTACCATCACGCACTAGGAAAATCGGCCCGTGGTCGCGACACCACGGCTCGTAGGCGGGGAAGTGATGGAAATGCACACGGTCGAGCGGCACCTTGCGCTCGGTGAGCAGGCCGCGCACCCACGCCTCCTTCTCGGCGTTCCAGACGTTGATGTTCACGTCCTCGACCGTGACGAGGTGGCGGATGAACTCCGCGTAAACGTCCGGCACGGTGTCGTATTTGTCCGGGAAGCTGATGCCCTCGGGGCGCGGCCAGGTGAGCCAGGTGGAGACGTGCGGTGCCCATTCGGCGGGCATGCGGTAGCCGAGGGCGGCGGGTGTGGTGACGGTTGCGTGAGCCATCGTGCGGCGAGCGTAGCGAGACGGCGCGGCGGAGGGCAACTCCCGCCAAGCGTGCGCTTGCAATTTGACCTCCGCTCCGAAAAGCTCGCCGCGATTTCTATGCGCCGAAACTGGGCCGTCCTCCTCCTTGCTCCGCTGCTCGCAGTCGCGCTCACGGGTTGCGCTTCATCCGAAGTCCGGCAGGGCGGCGGGCGCATGGCGCTGGGCGGGGTCGGGCGGGTTTTCCTCGCGCCGGTTTACAACGCCACGCCGGACGAGACCGCCGGGCGCGCGGTCACGGAGTTGGCGGCGACCACGCTGCTTTCCTACGGCGTGCCGCTCGCGCAGACCGAGGACGCGCTCCATCGCAGCCGCGCGCTGGCCGAAGAGGGCAAGGCCGCGCAGATCGTCGAGCTGGCCCGCTCGCTCCAATGCACGCACGTCCTGCTCGGCACCGTCACCGAGTATCGCTACAAGAGCGACCTTGATGGCTCGCCCATCGTGAGCGTCACGATGCGCCTGGTGGACACGATGGACGGCTCGACCGTCTGGCAGGGCACGAGCACGAAGATGACGCAATACTTCGGCAGCCTCAGCCGCACGGCGCAGGACGCGGTGGAAAACCTGGTTCAGCAAATGTCCGGCACCAGCAAGCGCACGGGTCGCACGCGCGGTTACCCCGGCAATCTCCGTTACGCGGAACCCGGCGGCGCGACCGGTGCGGGCTACGCTGCCCCGCGCCCGTCGTCTCGCTCCGATCGCGGCAAATACGAGCCGGACGTGGAGCAAATCCGCCGCCGCGGCGACCAATGAAACGTCCCCGCCGAGTTGCGCGCTGATGGACTTCCTGAACAAACTCGCGCCCAAGCACGGCTGGCTGGACCTCGCGGTCCTCACCGGCCTGCTGCTGCTCGTCAACGGGTTCTTCGCCCCGCGCGACTTCGGCTGGTCGCATCTTCAGCCGACGCCGTGGCTGCTGCTGCCGATTCTCATGGGCTGCCGCTACGGGTTCGCGTCCGGCATGGCGGGCGCGGGGGTCGCGGTGCTGGTCGTGAGCTTCGGCTTCCTTCAGCAGACCGAGCACTACTCCATCAAGTCCCCCGAGCAGGCGAAGGCCGCGCTGGAAAAGCGCATGAACCAGGTCGCCATCGTCGTGCTGGACGGCCGCCCCGCGTCCGGCCGGCCCGACTTGCAGACCCGGCAGCTCGACGTGCTGTTGAGCGTGCTGCTGCGGCATCACGGCTATCTGTTTGCCGCGATGTTCGCCGCCGGCGGCATCTGCGGGCAAATCCAGCGCGGCTTCAAGTCGCGGGAAATCCTCGTCAACGCGCAGGCCGACCGCGCGGCGGAACGGCTCAAGAAGCTCGACACCGACCTCTTTCTTTTGCGCGAGGCCAAATCCGAACTGGAGCGCCTGCTCGCCACGCGCGACGCCGAGTTGTCCACGCTCGACGCGGAAATCCGCCGGCTCTTCGACAGCGAGGGCGACGAGCTGTGGCAGGACATCCTCCTGCTGCTCAACCGCCAGGCCCGCGTGAGCGACGCCGCGATTTACACGCTCGCGGACAACGGCCAGACACTCGTGCGCAAAGGCCTGCTCGGCAGCGCGCGTTCGCTGGGCGCGCGGCTTGCGCTCAAGGACGTGGAGATGGCCGGCCTCGCGCTCAAGAGCAAGTCCGCCGTGACCATCCCGGAGTTCTGGCAGCGCGCGGTTGGTGAGCAGCGCGACTACCTCATGGTCGTGCCGCTGCTCGACTCGCGCGACCAGCCGCTGGCGTTGCTCGTCGTCACGGGGATGCCGTTCATCTCGCTCACGAAGAAGTCCGTCTATCTCGTCGCGCTCATCTGCCGCTGGGCGTCGCGCGTGGCGGAGGTCGAGGCGCAGGCGGACACGACCAGCCGCGTCGTCGAGGGCGTCGAGGGGCAACGCGTCTTCACCGAGGATTTCTTCCGGCAGAACGTGCAGCTCGCCTTCGACTCGTATCAACGGCACAGCCTGCCGTCCGCCGTCGTGCTCTTCGCCGCCGCGCGCCAGCCGAAGGCGAAACAGGCGCGGCTCGAGGCGCTCGTCATGGCGAACATCCGGGGCGGGGACTTCCCGGCGGCCATCGGGCTGCCCATCCCGCATCTCGCCGTGCTGTTGCCGCTCTGCGGGGAGCGCGGCGTGGGCATCTTCGCCGACCGCATTCTCGCCGCCTGCCGCAAGGACCCCGAACTCGGCGCGCACCTTCAGGCGCACGTCGTCAACCTCGACACCGTGACGAGCCTGGACCAGCTCTGGGCCGACCTGACGCGTCATGTGGCGTGAAGGGAAATGCATCTGCGCGTGGGGAATGCCCGTCGGCAGGAAGCTGCGGGTGACGGGGGACGACGTGCTGCGTGTTGCGTGTTGCGTGACGCGTTCGGATGTCACACGGAACACGCAACACGCAACCCACAGCACCGGCCGTGGCCTTTAAGCGCAAACGAACCGTCCCGCCGCCCGCCGCCCCCGCAGCGGAGCCGGAGACTTCCGCCGCCGGTGGGGCGTTGAGCCTCGCCGCGATTCCCGGTGCCATCATCGCGGTGGTCCTGGAATTTCTCTCCGCCAAGGCGCTGCTCGCGCGCGAGCCGGACACGTTCGCCGTGCTGGGTTTTCATTTCCTTGCGTTGCTCGCCGCCGTGCCTGCGCTGCGGTTGATTTTCCCGGAGGAGTATCGCCGTCTGCGCTGGACCTTCGCCGCGCTGGTGGTGGGCTTCGCGCTGCCGCTGCCGGTCATCGGGCCGCTGTTCCTGCTCGGCTACCGGCTGCTGCTCACGATGGAGCCGGCGCGCAACGTCGAGAGCAAATACGTCCTCGGCACCACGCAGTATCTCACGCTGCCGCGCCACGAGCCGGCGGAGCACGAGGAGCCGCGCTCGGTCGCGGAGATTCTCAACGGCAAGGACGACGTGGCCCGCCGCGCCGCCATCCTCGCGCTGCGCGTGGTCGAACCAAAGAAGGCGCTGCCGCTGCTGCAAAAGGCGATTCAGGACAGCGACGAGCAGGTGCGCCTGCTCGCGCAGACGCAGTTCAACCAGATCATCGCCGGCCTCGAAGGCCGCGTGAAGACGCTGGAGGCCGACCTTGCCACGCCGCCGCGCCACTTGAACAAGCTACTCCTGCTCGCCGAGCAGTATCACGAACTGGTCTATCTCGGCCTCGCCACGGACGAGACGCAGACGATTTACCTCGGGCGCGCGATTGAGCTGCTGGAGGAGGCCGGCCAGCAGGCACCCGACAGCACGGCCGTGCGCTTCCTGCTGGTGAAGTGCGCGCTGAAGTCCAGCCGGCTGGATCAGGCGCGCGCGGGCATCCAGTTCCTGCGCAAGAAAGGCTGGCAGCCCGAGGTGCTCGGCCCGTGGGAGGCGGAGATCGCCTTCCTCGAACGCGACTGGGAGTTGCTGGCCACGACGTTGCAAAGGCTGGAGGCCGAGGGCGCGACGTCCGGCGCGCTGCGCGGCCCGGCGGAGTTCTGGCTGCAAACGGCGAAGGCATGAGAAGCTCCAAATCCCAAGTTCCAAGTTCCAAAGAAATCCCAAGCTACAAGCTCCAAGCCGGGGGCCAACGTGGTTGGGGACGGGCTGATTTCAACGCGGAGGCGCGGAGAGCTTTGGACTGCGGTGGCAGAGCGCAGCGGCGACACCGCTTTGGGAAGGCGGCCACGCGGCCAAAGCGGCGTGGCGCTCCGCTTCCCGCCGCACTCCAAAAGCGTTTGGCAACAGCCGCACCGCTCTGCATCCTCCGCGTCTCTGCGTTGGAGCGGGACATGCCCCAGCCCGTGGCTCCCGGACGGCAGCGAGCCGCAGTTTGGAGCTTGGGATTTGGAGCTTTCTTGGAGCTTGGAGCTTGGGATTTTGGATTTCGTCGCGCATGAAACCTCCCACCCCCCAACCCGAACCCGTCGCCGACGTGACGCTGTTCCTCGAAGGCACGTATCCCTACGTGCTGGGCGGCGTGTCGGCGTGGGTGCATCAAATCATCACCGGCCTGCCGGAGCTGAAGTTTTCCCTCCTCTACATCGGCGCGAAGCAGGACCCGAAGGCCAAGCAGCATTACAAGCTGCCGGAGAACGTCGTCTCGCTGAAGGAGGTCTATCTCCACACCGAGCTGTCCAAGCGCGAGCAGCGCCGCCGCCGCATCCCGGCCGAGCTGCGCATCGCGCTCTACGACCTGCTGGCGAAGTTCTACCTCGCCCGCACCGACGCCGAGCGCCTGGCGTGCTTCTGGGCGGCGCTGGACGGCTTACAGGAAGTCGAGAAACGCTTCCGCTTCGGCAACCTCCTGCGCGACCGCGAGGCGTGGGAAATCCTCGTCGAAGGCTACGAGGAGTTCTGCCCGGACGAGTCGTTCATAGATTTCTTCTGGACCGCGCGCTTCCTGCACCTGCCGCTCTGGAACCTCTGGAAGGCCCGCGAACTCGTGCCGCCCGCGCGCGTGTATCACAGCGTCTCGGCGGGCTACGCGGGCTTCCTCGGCGCGGTCACGGCGCGGCGGCGGCGCGCGCCGTTCTTCCTCACCGAGCACGGCATTTACACCAAGGAGCGCATCGCCGAGATCAGCCAGGCCGACTGGATTTACGAGCCGGACCGCTTCCAGATCAACTTCAGCGAGGGCCTCGGCAAGCTGAAGCAGCTCTGGATCAACCTGTTCATGTTCCTCGGCAAGGTCGCCTACGACCAGGCCACGAACATCATCACGCTCTACTCCGGCAACGCGGCCACGGAGGTCGAGTTCGGCGCGGACGAGCGGAAGATTTCCATCATCCCCAACGGCATCGAACCGACGCGCTTCGACGGCATCTACCAGCAGCAGATGACGCGCTGGCAGAGCAGCCCGGAGAAGAAATACGTCGGCTTCATCGGGCGCGTCGTGCCCATCAAGGACGTGAAGACGCTGCTGCGCGCCGCACGCATCGTGTGTGAGCGGATGCCCGAAGTGGAGTTCCTCGTCGCCGGCCCTTACGCGGAAGACCCGACCTACTTCGACGAGTGCTCGAAGATCGTGAAGCTCCTGCACATCGAGGAGAAGGTGCATTTCCTCGGCATGAGCAAGATCATGGACGTGCTCCCGCGCATGGACGTGCTGGTGCTCACGAGCATCAGCGAGGGCCTGCCGCTCGTCGTGCTCGAAGGCATGGCCGCCGGCAAACCCAACGTGTGCAGCGACGTGGGCGCATGCCGCGAACTCATGTTCGGCCGCACGCCGCCGGACAAGGCCCTGGGCCGCGCCGGCCGCCTCACCAAGATCATGTCCCCCGCCGAGACCGCCCACGCGCTCATCGCCATCCTCTCGAACCCCGAGACCTGCGTGAAGATGGGCGTGGCGGGCCGCAAGCGCGCCGAGCAGTTCTACAGCATGACCACGATGCTCGGTGACTACCGCGACCTCTACAACCAGCTCGCGGGGAAGAAGGCGCGTCCGCCGGCTGCCGCTTCACCCGCGCCGCCGTCGGCCACACCCGCCGCGCCCCGTCGTCCGAAGGGGCTGCCGTGAGCTACAGGCCGGTGCCAAGTGCGACGCGGGTGACTTTGCCCGGGGCAGTATTCAGTAATCAGTATCCAGTGTTCAGTGAAGACGGCTCTCGACCATTTCGAGGCGTTCTGCCGCCAGACTGAATACTGAACACTGATTACTGCTGACTTGCCCCGCCCGCACCCGCGCCTACATTGCCGGCGTGACGGAGACGCCAGTTGCCATTCGGAACAACCTCGCCGCCGTGCGGGACCACACGCGCGTTTACAAGGATTTCACCTACGTCTATCCCGTCATCTCGCGGCGCAGCGGCGGCCTCTCCATCGGCATCAACCTCAACCCGGACAAGGTCTGCAACTTCGACTGCGTGTATTGCGAGGTGGACCGCAGGACACCGGGCAAGACCTCCGTCGTGGACCTCGGCCAGATGCGCGAGGAGCTGACGGCGATGCTCCACTACGCCCGCGACGGCGGCCTGGCGCATGAGCCGAAGTTCAACGAACTGCCAGTCGAACTCACACGGACGCCCAAGGACATCGCCTTCAGCGGCGACGGCGAGCCGACCATGCTCCACCACTTCGACGAGTGTGTGCGCGTCGCCGCCGAGGTGAAGCGCGCCGAGGGCCTCACTGCCACCAAGCTCGTCCTCATCACCGACGCCGCCGGCCTCGACACGGGCACCGTGAAGCGCGGCCTGGAAATCATGGACGCCAATCAGGGCGAAGTCTGGGCCAAGCTCGACGCCGGCACCGAGGGTTACTACAAGCTCGTCAACCGCACCACCGTCCGCCTCGACCGCATCCTGCACAACCTCCTCGTCACCGCGCGCGCGCGGCCCATCATCATCCAGAGCCTCTTCCTGCGGATGCACGGCCAGCCGATGCCGCCGGAGGAACTGGCCGAGTATTGTTTCCGCCTCGAGGAACTCGTCCACGACGGCGCGCACATCCGGGAAGTCCACCTCTACACCATCGCCCGCCCCACGCCCGAGCCGTTCTGCGGCAAGCTGACCAAGGCCGAACTCGATGCCATGGCGCAGACCGTGCGGGAGAAGACGGGGCTGAAGGTGGTGACGTTTGATTGAACCGCGGAAGAATCCCCTCGCGCTCCATCCGGGTGATTGTTAAACCCTCCGCAGATGAACCAACCAGCCGAGGTGAACCCTTGATTTGCCCATTGGACGCGCCACGGCCGGTTCGTTGGATCAACTCGATTGGCATACGCTCGGGTTTTCAAAAGTGATTCAAATGGCCGAAAGCTTCTCACGTTTCAGCAAGTCGCTGCTCAAGGCAAAGACCGAGGAAGAAGTCAAGCACGCCTACGCCAAGCACTTCGCCTTGGATTACGACACGGAGTTTCGCCACGACCTTTACTCGCCGGAAATATTCTTCGAGTTCAAGTTCTCCCGCAATCTTCAGAAGCGTGAAGCCCGCGCCGCTGTTCTGGCGCAAGTCATGTATTACATTCGCCGGCTGCGGTTGGGCCACGCGGACAAAGTCGTTCCACCGGTGATTTGCATCGCTGATTTGGACCAGGCGTTCTTCGCCGACACGCACAGGTGGAAGAAGTTTTACGGCAACGAGAGCAGATACGATTGGGAACTGGCACCAAGCCAGCCGGACGAACGTCTGGTGGCGGACATCGCAAGCGCACCGGAGAACGCCGCGATCAAGGTCTTCGAGATTCTGGAGGAAGCGGAATACACCCTGTTCTCACAGCGGCTGGCACAGCATCGCACCAAGCAGGCGGAGTTTGATTTCCGCGTCAAGAAGCTCATCACGGAGGACAATTTTGAGGAGGTCTTTGACTATTGGAACAAATGTTTTGGCGACGCCGTCCGCAACGGCACGAAATCCTCCCGCTATTTTCTCTGCGACATCCAGCAAGGCCGTTCGGTTTATGACCGCGAGGAGAACAAGGTCGCCTTTCTCATCGGTCCAGAGGAGAGGCGGGCCAAGAAAATCCTGCCAAAGGAATACGAGTGGTTCTGGTCGAACTACGAAAAAGTCACGGACACGGCCACCATCCGCAACATTCTGGCGAAGGTGGACCGGCTTACGGATGATCCCATCCGCCGGTTCACCGGAGAGTTTTTCACGCCGGTTCCGTTCGCGCGCAAGGCGCACAGCTACCTGGAACGCGTCATCGGCCCGAAGTGGTGGACGAAGGGTTATCGCCTGTGGGACATGGCCGCCGGCACGGGAAACCTCGAATGGTTTCTGCCGGCGGACGCCTATCCCAGCATCTACCTCTCGTCGTTGCATCAGGAGGACGTGCAGCACTGCCAGCGCGTGTTCCCGGGCGCGACGGTGTTTCAATACGACTACCTCAACGACGACGTGGACAGCGTGTTCGACGACCAGTCCCTCTTCGACCGGGTGCGCAAGAAGCCGGACAACCTTCTCCGCGACCTGCTGAACCCGGACATCAAGTGGATCATCTTCATCAATCCCCCGTTCGCCACGGCACAGAAGGCCGGATACTCCGGCGCGAGCAAGAAGAGCGTCAGCGAAACGAAGATTCGCCCGCTGATGCACCAGCAAGGGCTGGGCGAGGTCTCGCGCGAGTTGTTCGCCCAGTTCCTGTTCCGCATCCGGCAGGAGTTCGCGGGCAAGGAGGCTCACCTCGGGCTTTTCTCCACGCTCAAATACGTCAACTCCAACAACGACCAGAAATTCCGGGACCAGGTGTTCCGGTTCGGTTTCGAGGACGGTTTCGTGTTCTCGTCGGCGAATTTCTCCGGCACGCAGGCGGCGAATCCATTTCCGGTCGGCTTCCTCGTCTGGGACTTGCGGAAGCGGAAACCGCTGGAGAGGCAAAAGATGGAAGTGACGGTGCTGGACGACGACACGAGCAAGATCGGCCGCAAGGTGCTCGTGTCCGAGCACCGCGACCGGTTCTTAAGCAAATGGATCGACCGCCCGGATGCCACTGAGATTTTTCCGCCGCTCGGTGGGGCGATCACGGTCAAAGGCGGCAACACGGATGTTCGCGACCGCATCGCCTCAGGATTTCTGGCGTCGCTCATGTGCAACGGAAATGATGTCCAGCATCACAACAATGTCGCGCTCCTTTCCGGGCCGTATGTGAGCGCAGGTGCGCTGTCTGTCGTGCCGGATAATTTTGACAAGGCGATGGTCGTCCATGCTGTCCGCAAGAACACCCGCAAGACGTGGCTCAACGACCGCGACCAATTTCTACAGCCGGAAGAAAAGCCTGGCGTGAGCTTCGTCCGCCGTTGCGTGACATGGAGCCTGTTTGCGGACTCCAATCAGACCGCCTCGCTCCGAAACGTGGCTTACAAAGGCAACGTGTTTCAGATCACGAACCACTTCTTCCCGTTCAAGGTTGCCGTCGTAAGGCAGTGGGCAGTTTCCGATTCCGACATCACGCGCTCGCTCCAGGCCGACACCGGAGACCGTTTCGTGGCCCGGTGGCTGGCCCAACAGAAACTGGATTCCAACTGCGAGGAATTATTGCGTGTCGGTTGTGAGATCTATCAAGCCTTCTACAAATCTTTCAAGGACCTGCCGACGGCAAGGTTCAAGGTGGAGCATTGGGATGCGGGCTGGTGGCAGGTAAAGAAGTGCCTTGTCGAGGCAGGGTTGGAACGTGATCGGTTCGAGCAAATTGAAGCAGTGAAACGCACGCTGGGCGTGCAGATTCGTGAAGAAGCCTTGGACCTTGGGATCATCGCGGCCGCCTGATCTTCCTGATCTCGTCGCCCTGAAAGACGCCTGCATCGCCCGGATGCGGGCCGATGGCATTGAGCAGTGGGACGAGGTTTATCCGGATGCCGCCGTCATCGCCCGCGACCTCGCGGCGGGGACGTTACACGTCTTGCGCGAGGGCGACGGCATCATCGCCTGCGTCACGCTGGACACCACGCACGACCCGCTCTGGCAGGGCATGGCGTGGTCCGCAGCGGGCGAACCGGCGGCGGCGGTGCATCGGCTCATGGTGCTTCCGGCGGCGCAGGGACGCGGCCTCGCCAAGCAGCTCATGGCCCATGCCGAGTCGCTCGCGCGGGCGCAGGGTTTCCGCCCCATCCACCTCGACTGCTTCACCGCGAACCCGGCCGCACTCGCCCTCTACGAGCGCCTCGGCTACCGCCGCACCGGCACCGCGACGATGCGCAAAGGTCCGTTCGTCTGTTTCGAGAAACTCCTGGCCCCGGAGGCTGCGTGAGCCGTGAACCTTGGGCTTTGAGCTTCCCGCCGCGCTTGCTACCGTCCCGCCCATGCGAATTCTGACGGGCATCCAGCCTTCCGGCGCGCTGCACCTGGGCAACTACTTCGGCGCGATGCGCCCGGCCATCGAGCTGCAAGCGCAGGGCGAGGCGTTCTACTTCATCGCGAACTACCACTCGCTGACCTCGCTCACGGACGCGCAGCTCCGCCGCCAATACACGCTCGACGTGGCGCTGGACTTCCTCGCCTGCGGCCTCGACCCCGCGCGCTGCGTCCTCTGGGTGCAGTCCGATGTGCCGGAGGTTGCCGAACTCGCCTGGCTCCTCTCCACCGTCACGCCGATGGGCCTGCTGGAGAAATGCCACTCGTTCAAGGACAAGTCGGCCAAGGGCATCCCGATCAACCACGGCCTGTTCGCGTATCCCGTCCTGATGGCAGCGGACATTCTGCTCTACGACTCCAACATCGTTCCCGTGGGCCAGGACCAGAAGCAGCATGTCGAGGTCACGCGCGACATCGCCATCAAGTTTAACGAGCTGTATGGTCAGACCTTCGTGATCCCCGAGCCGCAAATCCGGGGAACTGTCGCCAAGGTGCCCGGCGTTGATGGCGAGAAGATGAGCAAGAGCTACGGCAACACCATCGAGATCTTCGGCGAGGAGAAGGCCACGCGGAAGAAGATCATGGGCCTCGTCATGGACTCGCGCACGCCCGCCGAGCCGAAGCCGGATGCGGACCAGAACCTCGCCGTCCAGCTCCTCAAACTTGTCGCGCCCGCTGAAGTGGCGACGGACTACGAGAGCCGCCTGCGCGCCGGCGGCCTCGGCTACGGCGACTTGAAGAAGGCCCTCTTCGAGCACTGCTGGCAGCACTTCGCCGCCGCCCGCACCCGGCGCGCCGAACTTGCCGCCAACCCGGACCACGTCCGCCAAATCCTCCGTGACGGAGCCGGGAAAGCCCGTGCCGTGGCGGCGAAGGTCTTGCAGCGCGCGAAGCAGGCGAGCGGGCTGGCCTGACCGGGTTCAGGCCGGGTGGCCTGACAGCGTCGGGACATTGACTTCCTGAACGCCGTTGACGCGCCACTCGCCGGCCTCACGGAGCAGCAGGTAGCGGAACTGCCGCGTGCGCCCGCCGCGCCCCTGCACGGACACCAGCAGCACCGCCTCGCGCCCGTTGTCCTGCAGCTCGCCAAACGAGACGGTCCGCCAGTAGGCGATGAGGGGATAACCGTCCTTCACCATCCGCTCGAAGGTGGCGACGTTGAACTGCTGCTGGATCCCTGACGCGGCGAAGGAGTAGGCCCGCGCATAGTCGCCGTCCTGGAAGGCCATAAATTGCGACTCCACGACGCCGAGGACCTGCCGGCGCACCTGCGCCGTGCTCCGATGCAACGGCTGGATGCCCGAGGGGGTGACGAGGAAGAACAGCAGGCAGGCCGCGAACGGCAGCGACAGCACGCGCAGCAGCCGGACGCACTCCGCGCGCGGTGAGCCGCTGGGTGGCCGGGGGAAATCGCTCAAGCGGAAACTCCGTCCGCCTACCTGGCCTTCGTGGTCAGGCCCAGCAGCGCCTTGGCGACGGACTGGATGGCCGCCTCATTCGCGCCGGCCAGCGTGAGCGCGTCCTTCACGCCCTGAACGGCGGCGTTCAACTGCGGCGAGCCGGCGGCGGCGTTCAGCGCGCTGGCCAGGTCGCGCGCCAGTTGCGCCTGGTCCGCCGACGAGAGCTTCCTGCCCGCGATGGCGTCGGCCAGCGCGTTGGCGACCGCCTGCACGGCGTTGGCGGACGGTCTGCTCGCGCCCAGGGCCACGCCGGAGAGGTTGGTGGCGAGCTTGTCCTTCTGCTCCTGGCTGGCCTGCGGGCGGGACTTGATGATCGAGAGGTCGGCGAGCAGCTTGGAGACATTGGGCTGTGCCGCGCCGGTCTGCGGGGCCGGCGCACCGGGGGCGCGGGGTTGCGCGGCGGAAGCCGGCGCGGCGACGGGGCGGCCGGCGGCCTCCTTCGCGCGCTGCTTGACGATGACGGCGGCCCCCTGCCCGAAGGCGCTGGAGGCGGTGCAAACGGTGGCAAGGGCGAGGGCGAGGAAGGAAGTTTTCATGTCTGGATGCGTTGAGCTTGGCGCACCGTGCGCCGTTTGCGCGGGACTGTCAACCGGCGGTTCACGGGGGTGCCGGGCCGGGATTTTCCTTCTGTCACCGCGCGCCTTGCTGTTGAATCCGCCACCGACACTGCATGAGTGAATTCTGGGCCTCGAGCATCAAGCCGCGCCAGCCGGACGCCCCCCTGCGCATCCTCTGGCTCAAGACCGGCCCGCTCCATCCCGTGGACACCGGCGGGAAAATCCGCACGTTCAACATGCTCCGCGAGCTGCGGCGGCGGAACCCGCTCACCTACCACTCGCTCTGGCCGGAGGGCACGCCCGAGTCCGCGCGCCAGGACGCCCACCAGTATTCCGACGATCAAGTCTGGATTCCGTGGCGCGAGGCGCCGAAACGTTCGCTGCGCTTCGTCTGGCAGCTCGGCATCAACTTCGCCGGCTCGCGGCTGCCCTACGCCATCCAGAAATATCTCTCCGCAAAATGGGCGCGGGAGATTCGCGCCGCCGACCAGTCGGACAAGTTCGACCTCACCGTCTGCGACTTCCTCACGCCGGCGGTCAACCTCTTCTACGGCCATTACCGTCCGCAGACCCCCGTGCTGCTCTTCCAGCACAACGTCGAGTCACTCATCTGGCAGCGCCATTACGAGACGGCCAGGGGCGGCGTGCGCCGGTCCTACATGCACGGGCAATGGCAGCGGATGCGGAGGTTCGAGCGCCTCGCCTGCTCGCTCGCGGGCAGGGTCTGCGCCGTCTCCGAGGAGGACGCCCGCCTGCTGCGCGAAAACTTTTCGCTCACCAACGTCTGCGGCGCCGTGCCCACCGGCGTGGACCTGGACTTCTTCCAACCCAGCCCCGCTCCGCGCTCGCCGCGCTCGCTGGTCTTCCTCGGCTCGATGGACTGGATGCCGAACATTGACGGCTGCGGGTGGTTTGCCGACGAGATGTGGCCGCTGGTGAAGCAGAAGTTCCCCGACGCCACGCTCACCATCGTGGGCCGCAAGCCCGCGCCCAAGATTCTCGAACTCGCCGGGCGTGACACGAGCATCCGCGTCACCGGCACCGTGGACGACGTGCGCCCGCACCTCGCGGCGGGCGAGGTGATGATCGTTCCCCTGCGCGTCGGCGGCGGCACGCGCATCAAGATTTTCGAGGCGATGGCCACGGGCATCCCCTGCGTGAGCACGCGCATCGGCGCGGAGGGCCTGCCCGTCCAGCACGGGGAGCACATCGCGCTGGCCGACACGCCCACCGACTTCGCGAACGAGATTGGCACCCTCTTTGAAAACGCCGACCACCGCCGTGCCCTCGGGCAGAACGCCCGCGACCTCGTGGAGAAAAACTTCGGCTGGCCCAGCATCAATGCCGTCTTCGAGCGCTACTGCCGCGAGACGGTGGCGGCGCAGCGGCCTTAGGACGGTGGAAAATCGTCACGGCGCAACTGGGCGCTTGTGTTCACCCGCGCCGGTTCCTAAATTTCCCGCATGAAATCCCCATGGTATGGGAAGCTGCTCCAGCACGCGGCAAAAAAGGATTTCCTTGCCCTCCAGCAGCGGGCGGAGCAAGGCGAGGCGGAGGCGCAGTATCAGGTGGCGCTCCGGCTGGGCGCCGGCCATGGCGTGGCGCAGCACCTCGCCCAGGCCGCCGAGTGGTATCGCAAGGCCGCCGAGCAGGGCCACGCGGACGCGCAGAACGCGCTGGGCCTGTGTTACGACGAGGGCACCGGCGTCGAGCGCGATCCCGCCCAGGCGGTGGCGTGGTATCGCACGGCCGCCGAGCAGGGGCACGCGGCGGCGCAAAGCAACCTCGGCCTGAGCTGCCGCAAGGGCGAGGGCGTGGCCAAGGACTTCGAGGAGGCCGCGCGCTGGTTCCGGCTCGCGGCGGAGCAGGGCTATCCCGACGCGGAATACAGCCTGGGCATGGCCTACTCGCGCGGCGAGGGGCTGCCGCAGGACAGCGCGCGCGCGGTGAAGTGGCTGCACAAGGCGGCGGAGAAGGGCGAGGTCAACGCCATGCACCGCCTCGCCCGCGAACTCCACAAGAAGGCGGAGCGCAAGTCCGAGTTCCGCGAGGCGGCCCGATGGTATCGCGAGGCGGCGGAGCAAGGGCACCTGGACGCGATCTTCTACCTGGCGCAGTTGCACACCGAGGGCACCGGCGTGGCCGAGAACTTCGTCGAGGCCGCCGCCTGGCTGCACAAGGCCGCCGTGGAGCAGCACGCGCCCGCGCAGTTTGAACTGGGCCGCCGGCATCAGGCCGGCCAGGGCGTGCCGCCCAATCCCGCCGAGGGCGCCAAATGGTTCCGCCGCGCCGCCGACCAGGGCCATGTGCCGGCGCAGTTGCAACTGGGCCGCTGTTACCGGGAAGGCAAGGGCGTGTCACTGGACCTCACGCGCGCCTACCGCTGGTTTTGCCTCGCGGCCAACCAGGGGAGCAAGGACGCCGCCATCGAGCGCGACAAGATCACCGGCGCGCTCACCGCCGAGCAGATGGCCGAGGCCAAGCAGCGCATCGCGGAATTCACGCCGCAGCGGCCGGGCTGAAACGACAGGCCGGGCATCTCCCCGGCTATGGGCGCGGAGCGGAAGGCGGATCCAACAAGCCCCCAATCGCCTTCGCCGCCCGCCCGTTCGCGCCAGGGGAGCCAAGCGAGGTGATGACGTGGCCGAGCTTCGCCTGGATTTCCGCCCGCCGCTCCGGGTGCTTCAGCAGGTCCAGCGCGGCTTCGGCAAGATTTTTTCCCGTGGCCGCGTCCTGCACGAACTCGGGGAACACCGCCTCGCCCGCGAGCAGGTTCGGCATGGCGAGGTAGTTCACGGTGACGATGCGCTTGCCGATCTGGTAGGTGCTCCACGAGGTCTTGTAGAGCGCGACGGTCGGCACCTTGAAGAGCGCGCACTCCATCGTGACCGTGCCGGTGGAGGCGATGGCGATGGTGGCGGAGCGGAGGGCGGCATCGAGGTGGCCGACTTGGATTTGGAACTGAGGAATTAGCTTCTCTGCGTAGGCGGTTGCCGCCTTCGCATCTGGTGGGCCTTTCCTGTTCACTTTGAGTCCCAGTCGGCGCTCAAACTCCCAGCACACCAACGGCGCAAGCTCCTCACTTGGCAACACCAGACGGAAGGACACGTCCAGTTCACCGGCCAACTGCATCGCCGCGTCCACCATCACCGGCAAGTGCCGCTTCAGTTCGCCCGCCCGACTTCCCGGCAGCAGCAGCACTTCGGGCCACGACTTTGGACTTTGGACTTCGGACTTTGGACTTTGGACTTCAAACCGGTCCAGCATCGGATGGCCGACGAACTCGACCTTCAGGTCCGGCGCGCGTTTCGCATACCAATCCTTCTCGAAGGGGAAAATGGACAGCAGCAAATCGTAATCCTCCGCCATCTTCGTCGCGCGGCCCGGACGCGACGCCCAGACCTGCGGCGAGACGTATTGCACGATGCGCGGCTTCCACTGGCCGCCCGACTTGGCGGCCCGCGCCCGCAGCGCGTGGGCGAAGCGGCGGTTGAACCCGGAAAAGTCCACACAAACGAGCAGGTCGGGCCGGCGCTTCTCCGCGAGGTCGAGCAGCTCATGGAAGATGCGCCGGAACTTGCCGTAGCTCTTGATGACCTCCCACAGCCCGATGACCGCGTGCTGCGTCATGTCCACCGCGAGTTCCACGCCCGCCGCCGCCAGCTTTGGTCCGCCCGCGCCGAAGAAGCGCAGCTCCGACCTCACGGGTTGAGCGTGGGCTTCCACCTCCGCACGCAACGCCTGCACCAGCTCCGCCGCCAGCGCGTCGCCGCTCGGCTCGCCGGCGATGACCATGATGGAAGTAGGCTTCATTCGGCGGGACGGTTGCGGACGCGGAGTGCGCTCAGAGCTTCACGCCCTCGTAAATGTCCCGTAGCGGTTGCGTGAACTCCAACGACGCGAGTCGGAGCACGGACGCCTTGCCGCGCAACACCTCGGCTTTCCAGGCGTTCGCCCGCCGAAAGACCGTCACTTCGCGTTTGTCCTGCGCGACCAGCACGTATTCCTCCAGCGTCTCGATGCGTGCGTAGCTCCAAAACTTCTCCCGCCGGTCAATCCGTTCCGTCGAGTCGGACAGCACCTCCACGATGACGGTCGGAAAACGCTTGAACAACGGGTTCGTGTCACGCGGGTCGCAGGCCACGAGCACGTCAGGGTAATAGAAGATGTCGTCGCCGAGGACTTCGAGCCGCACCTTCACATCGGCGATGTAGGCACGGCACCGTTTGCCTTTGAGGTGGGCACGCAACGCCGAGTAGATGCTGCCCGCGATGTCGTTGTGCGCCTCGCTCGCGCCCGCCATCGCGTGGACCTCGCCGCCGATGTATTCGTGGCGCACCTCGCTGAGTTGCTCGCCCGAGAGATAATCCTCCACCGGGATAGACTTTTCCGTGGCCAATGCTTGCATGGCCGGACGATGCCGCGCGCCGCTGGAACTGACAAGTCTCAGGCACACCGCTCCGCCATCGCGTTGCCCGCCAGCCAGCCTGTCGTCCACGCGGCCTGGAAGTTGAAGCCGCCCGTGATGCCGTCAATGTCCAGCAGCTCGCCCGCGAAATACAAGCCGGGGCAGACGCGGCTTGTCATCGTCTTAAAATCCACCTCCGCCAGCCGCACGCCGCCGCACGTCACGAACTCCTCCTTGTTCATGCTCTTGCCCGTCACGGTGAACTCCGACTCCACCAGTAGTCGCGCGAGCGTCTGCGTTTGGGCCTTGTTCAGCCCCGCCCACTGCGTCTGCTCGGCGACACCCGCCGTGGTCACGAGCCGCTCCCACAACCGTGATGGCAGTCCGCCCAGCGACACGTTCAGCACGCGCTTCGCGCCCGTAAGCCCGCGCTGCTGCTGCGCGAGCGCGATGACGCTCTCGAAGTTGTGGTCCGGCAGCCAGTTCACGCGCAGGGGAAACTTGTAATCGTGCGCCGCCAGTTCCCGTGCTCCCCATGCTGATAGCCGCAAAATCCCCGGCCCGCTCAAGCCCCAGTGCGTGATGAGCACCGGCCCGGTCTCCTTCAGCTTCGTCCCCGCCACACTCACCGTCGCGCGCTCCACTGCCAGCCCGGACAAGCCTTCAAGCCACGCGTCCGCGATGTGAAACGTGAACAACGACGGCACCGGCGGCTCAATCGTGTGCCCGAGCGATGTAGCCAACACATCCGCCGCCTTCGCCCCGCCCGTGGCCAACAGCAGCACATCACAATCGAGCACCGAGCCAGACGTAGCGGCCCCTGCGCCCAGCGGCTTCTTCTCCCTCTCCCCCATCGGGGGAGAGGGCCGGGGTGAGGGGGCGCTTGCGCCGGCAGACAACCAAAGTCTAAAACCTCCCTCCCTCCTCCGCTCCACTCGCTCAACTCCACTGCCCGTCCGCAACTCCACTCCTGCGTTTCGCGCCGCGCTCGTCAGGCAGTTGATGATGGTCTGCGACTGGTCCGTGGTCGGGAACATCCGTCCATCCGCCTCCGTTTTCAGCTCCACGCCGCGCGCCGCGAACCACTTCACCGTGTCCGCCGCCTGAAACCGGTGAAACGCCCCGATGAGCGCCGGCCCGCCGCGCGGATACCGCTTCGCCAGCTCCTTCGGCTCGAAGCACGAGTGCGTAACATTGCACCGCCCGCCCCCGGAGATTTTGACCTTCTGCAAGACATTCGCCCCGCGCTCCAAAATCGTGACCGAGCCGCGCCCCTGCAACGCCTCCGCGCAAGTGATGGCTCCGAAGAATCCCGCCGCGCCACCGCCGATGACAGCTACGTCACCATGCCGGAGTTGAGGATCAGGGGAGATCATCTTCAGTGTAGAAAGGGCACCTCCCCGGTCAGGTGAAATAATACCGCACCAGATGGAAGAACACCGGGGCCGCGAAGCAGAGCGAGTCAATGCGGTCCATCATCCCACCGTGCCCCTCAATCAGTGAACCCCAATCCTTCACGCCCCGGTCGCGCTTGATTGCGGACATCACCAAGCCGCCTGCGAAGCCCATGGAGGTGACCACCAGAGCCATCCCGGCGGATTGCAGCGGTGTGAAAGGGGTGGCCCACCAAAGGCCCGCTCCTACGAGCGTTGCGGAGAGAATGCCGCCAATCAGTCCCTCCCACGTCTTGCTTGGGCTGACCGTGGGCGCGACCTTGCGCCGCCCCATCGTCTTGCCCCAGACGTATTGGAGCACATCGCTGATTTGCACAACGAGCACCAGGTAGAACAGCAGCTTGGCACCCTGACCTTCGTAGCCGGGAATGCGCAGGTTCAGCAAGGCTGGGGCATGGCTCACGCAATACACGCAGACCATCAGCCCCCATTGCACTTTGGCCGTGCGCTCCAGAAAACGCTCGCAATCGCCCGCCATCGCGCTGCGCACGGGCACGAACAGGAACGCATAGACCGGGATAAAGATCACGAACAGCCCATACCAGTCCACCGCCACCAGCACGTATTGCAATGGCGTGATGACGAAGAAGACCCAGAAGAGAGTGCGGTGGTCGCCGGGCCTCGTTGGTGAGAGCGTGATGAACTCTCGGAGCGCGAGGAACGAGGTGAGGGCAAACAGCAAAATGGAGCCCAGGCCGCCCGTCAGCAGGGCCAGTGCAAACACCCCGACCATCATCCACCACGCCTTGATGCGGGCGTTCAAATTGCGCACCGTGGCAATGGCGGACTCGGACATGGCACGCCGCGCGAGCCAGGAGCCGATGGCCGTGGCCACCACGAGCAGGCCAATCACGCCCCCCACCAGCCAGAATGTTTCCTGGTCAATTCGCAGTTGCATCGGTTCGCAAAGACAGCACCGCCTGGCGCGTTCGCTCAAGGAAATCCGTCTTCCCCTCATCCTCGCGCAGCCGCAGAGGTTCGCCGAACGTCACGCCGCTCAACATCGGCACCGGCAGGAACTCCCCTTTGGGCAGCACACGGTTCAGGTTGTCTATCCAGACCGGCACCAATTCCACGTCCGGCCGGTGTTTGGCGAGGTGGTAGAGGCCGGATTTGAACGGTCCAAGCTCGGGGCTGAGGTTGCGCCCGCCTTCGGGGAACATGATCAGCGAGCGCTGCTGACCCATCCCTGCGATCATCTTTTCGACCGGATTGTTGCCGGATGTGACCTTCTTACGCTCGATGAGCACGGCTTGAAATACCCGACTGGCAAGGAACTGGCGCAGCCGGGTCGCTGTCCAATAGTCATGCGCTGCGACCGGGCGGGCAAGCGCTCGGATGGATGCGGGCAGCACGGCCCAGAGCAGGAGCGCATCAAGATGACTGGTGTGATTGGCGAAGTAAATTCGCTGGCGAATATCAGGAGCGCAGCCGGCCCAGCGGACGCCAGCTCCGCATACGAGGCGGATCAGCGCCGCTATGAAATCCGCCCTCATTCTATTTCAAGTTCCGCCACAATGCGCCGGCAGCGCCGGAAAATGGTGATGATGCATCCGACCACCACCAGCCAGAGCGCTGGCCCCATGAGATCCATCTGCCGGCCGTTCCAAGCGGCGGTCGCCGCGCCCAGGCAGGCAAAGGTCATCAGTGCCATGCGGTGTGGCTTCGCCATCGGCCCGAGAAAATACTGCGACGCGCCTGCCGCAACTCCCAACGCCCGCACATAGGCGGTCACTACGGCGGCCACCGCTGCGGCCCACCCTGCGGTGATCGTCATGTGGTCGCCGCCCCACGCGTAGCCTGCGCCTGCGAGGATGAATGCATCGGCAAAGCGATCCGGCAGTTCGTTGTAGATTTCCCCGGACTTGGTCTTGAAACCGCCTTCCACGGCCACCATGCCATCGGACAAATTACACAGCAGCCGGAGCTGGATGCACGCGGCGGCGGCTATGAACCAGCCGGCTGCCGACTTTTCCGGAGCGGCGTTCGACCAGGCCAGCGCACCGCAAGCGAGCGCACCGAAGAGCACGCTGGCCACAGAGATTTGATTGGGCCGCAAGCCGATGCCCGCGAGCCAGTTGGCCCCGGCTGCGGCCCAGCGGGTGTTGCGCGAGGTCAGCGGGCGGCGGCTGGGAGTTCCTTCGCTCATGTTGCTGCTTTCGCGTTCGTGATTTGTCTGGTTATCTCAAACGCCACATCCAGCGCGTGCTTGGCGGACGCGCCGCTGACCTTGGGCGTGCGGCGCTCGCGGACGCACTCGACAAAGTGCGCCAGTTCCAGCTTGAGCGGCTCGTCCTTCGCGATGGGCACCGGCTCACGCACGATTTTCTTCCCGGCGAACTCGCTCACGATGGCCGAGTCGTTTGCGGACAAGAGCATCTTCAGCAGCGAGCTTTTCTCCGCATCGTCACCGGCGAGACGGTAGATGAAACCCTTCTGCTCGCGGTAGTCCAGCGAGATGTAGCTGGGCTGCGCGCCGCCGCTGAAGACGCGGATTTTCCGCAGCCGCTCGGGGCTGATGCGGCTGGCGGTGAGGTTCGCCACGCAGCCGTTGGCGAAGCGCAGACGTGCGTTCGCGATGTCCTCGCTTTTGCTCAGGACGGGAATTCCGACCGCGTCCACGCTGGCGACCGGCGACTTCACGAAGGCCAGCACCACGTCGAGATCGTGGATCATCAGGTCGAGCACGACGCCGATGTCCGTGCTGCGTGCGGGGAAGGGCGAGAGGCGGTGGCACTCGATGAAGCGCGGTTCCGGCGCGGCGGTTTCGAGGTAGCTGAAGACGGGGTTGAAGCGCTCGACGTGGCCGACTTGCAGCACCAGCTTGCGCTCATGCGCGAGCCGGACCAGCTCCGCCGCCTGGTCGGAGCGCTCGGTCATTGGCTTCTCGACAAGCACATGACGGCCCAGTTCCAGCAGCGACTTGGCGATGTCGAAGTGCGTGGTGGTGGGCGTGACGATGCTCAAGGCGTCGCTCGCAGCGGCGGCCTCGGCGATGGAGGTGAAGGCCCGCGTGCCGTGCGCGGCGGCGTGCTTGCGGGCGGCCTCGGGGTTCGCGTCGAAGACGCCGGCGAACTCCACCGCAGCGGTGCGCGCCAGCTCGGCATAGAGCCGGGCGTGTTCCTTGCCCAACGAACCAGTGCCGATGACGGCGACGCGGATTTTTTCAACTGCCACGGGCGGAGTGTGCCACTGCGAAGGCGTGGCTGACAACGCGGGGGTTTGCGGTGGGTCGAATGGTTCGAGCCGGGCAGGAAGATTATGGGCAGAAAAATCGGGGTGGAAATCTTCCTGTCAAATCGGAGCTTTTCACCATCCCGACGTGGGCGGATAGAAGCAGGCACCGCTCCAGTTTGAACTTTGAACTTTGAACTTCGCACGCCCGAAACATACTCCGCGCGTGGCTGCCGCCCTGATCACGCTGGTTCTGTTGAGCTACTTCCTCGGCTCGATTCCGACCGGCTTCCTCGTGGCGAAGGCAATGGGCGTGGACATCCGCAGCGTGGGCAGCGGGAACATTGGCGCGACGAATGTCTTCCGCATCCTCGGCAAGGGAGCGGGAATCTTCGTGCTGACGGCGGATGCCATGAAGGGAGTCTTCGTTGTGGCAGTAATCGCTCCGGCCATACAAAGAATTACTTTCCCCGACCCCATTGCCGAGCACCTTCCGGCTCTCGCCGGCATCTGCGCCATCCTCGGGCACAACTACACCTGCTGGCTCAAGTTCAAGGGCGGCAAGGGCATCGCCACCACGGCGGGCGTCTTCGCGGCGCTGGCTCCGGCGGCGTTTGGCATCGCGCTGGCGGCGTGGCTCGTGGTCTTCGCGGCGAGCCGCTACGTGTCGCTCGCGTCCATCGTGGCGGCGGTGGCGCTGCCGCTGGCGGTCTGGCTCACGGGCAACGGCGGCCTGCTCATCGGCGTCTCGACCGCGCTGGGCGCGCTGGCGATTTACAAGCACAAGGCCAACATCGAACGCCTGCTGGCCGGCACGGAAAACCGCATCGGCGCGAAGCAGGCCGCGCCGCCGGAGGAGAAGCAGACTTAGCCGCGAAAGGGCGCAGAGCGCACAAAGATGAAAAGCAGAAACGTCCAACGTCCAACGTTCAACTTCCAACTTTCAACGGCGTGCTGCGCGGCGGCTTTGGACGTTGAGCGTTGGAAGTTGAAAGTTGGACGTTTCCCCTCCTTCTCTGTGTCCTCTGCGCCCTTTCGCGGCAAAACATCCACATGAACATCACCGTCCTCGGTGCGGGCGCGTGGGGCACGGCGCTCGCCAAGCTGCTCCGCGAGTCGGGCAACGAAGTCGCGCTCTGGGGCCACGACCCCGCGCATCTCGCCGACGTGCGCGCGAGCGGCCGCAACGAGCGTTACCTGCCCGGCGTGCCGCTGCCGCCCGGCCTCCACTGCGAGGACGATCTCGCCGAGGCGCTGCGCGGGACCAGCGAGGTCATCGTGGCCGTGCCGTCGCGGGCGTTCCGTGAAGTGGCGGCTGCGCTGGCGAACTTTCGCGGCCTTGCCGTCAGCGTGACCAAGGGCATTGAGCACGACACCGGGCTGACGATGTGCGGCATTCTGCGCGCGTGCGCGCCCAAGGCCCGGGTGGTGGCGCTCTCCGGGCCGACGCTCGCGCTGGAGGTCGCGCGCGGCGTTCCGACCGCCATCGTCGCCGCGAGCGTGGACCAAGGCGCGGCTGCCCTCGTGCAAAGCCTCTTTCACCGGCCCGCCTTCCGCGTTTACACGAGCGCGGATCCGCTGGGCGTGGAACTGGGCGGCGCATTGAAGAACGTCATCGCCATCGCCGCCGGTATGGGTGACGGCCTGGGTTTCGGCGACAATGCAAAAGCCGCGCTCGTCACCCGTGCCTTGGCCGAGATGCGCCGGCTCGGCGTGGCGTGCGGCGCGCAGGCGGAGACGTTCACCGGCTTGAGCGGCCTCGGGGATTTGACCGTGACGTGCTTCTCGAAACTGAGCCGGAATCGCGCCTTCGGCGAACGGCTCGGCAGAGGTGACAAGCTGGCCGACCTGCTCGCCGGCACTCACCACGTCGTCGAGGGCCATCCCACCGCGCGCTCGGCGTGGCAGCTCGCGCGCAAGCACGGCGTCACCACGCCCATCATCGAGCAGGTCCACGCGATGCTTTACGAGGACAAGGACGTGAAGGCGGCGGTGCGCGACCTGACCGGCCGGGACTCGAAGGCGGAGGATTGAGCTGGGAAAGTGATTAGTAATTAGTGCTTAGTCCTGAGTCGTGCGGTCAGACCGTGGCCGCACTAATCACCAAGCACTAATTACTTTCCCCAAGCTCCGCCTTCAGCCGGGCCATCAACGCCGCGTGCGTCTCCAGCGCGGGGAGCTGCGGGAACTCGCGCTTCACGTTCTCCGGCGCGTGGAGGAGAAAGCCCTGGTCCGCCTGCAACAGCATGGCCGTGTCGTTGTAGGAATCGCCGGCGGAGAGGACGCGGTAGTTGAGCAGTTGCAGCGCGCGGACGGACTCGCGCTTCTGGTCGGGCATGCGGAGCTGGTAGCCGGTGATGCGGTCATCCTCCACGAGCAGCCGGTGGCAAAAGAGCGTGGGCCAGCCGAGCTGGCGCATGAGCGGCTGGGCGAACTGCTCGAAGGTGTCGCTCAGGATGATGGCCTGCGTGAGGGTCCGCAGCTCGTCGAGGAACTCCTTCCCGCCCGGCAGCGGGCGCAGCGTGCCGATGACGGCCTGGATGTCGGAGAGCTTGATGCCGTGCTGGTCAAGGATGCCGATGCGGTAACGCATCAGCTGGTCGTAATCCGGCTCGTCGCGCGTGGTGCGGCGCAGGTCGGGGATGCCGGTCTTCTCGGCAACGGCGATCCAGATCTCCGGCACCAGCACGCCTTCCAAATCCAACGTGACAATCGTCTGTTTCACGGCGCGGGAGAGTGGCGATGGCGCGGGGTGAAGTCCAGCGCGGGGTCACTCAAGCGCGCGGCCGAGTTGCAGCCGGCTCACCGCAGTTCAAAGATGCACTCCACCTCCACCGCGATGTTGCCCGGCAGCGGCCCCATGCCCACGGCGCTGCGCGCGCCCACGCCGGCGTCGTCGCCGAAGACGTCGCGCATCAGCTCGCTGAAGCCGTTGATGACCTTCGGGTGGTCGTAGAAGTCGGCGGCGGTGTTGACCATGCCCAGCGTCTTCACGAGCCGCTTCACGCGGTCGAGGCTGCCCAGCTCGTGGCGCACGGTGGCGAGGATGGCGAGGCCGACCTGTCGCGCCGCCGCCTGGCCCTGCTCCAGGTTCAAGTCCTTCCCCACGACGCCGGTGATCATGGTCTTGTCGGGCTTCAGCGGGCCGTGGCCGGAGACGTAGCACAGGTTCCCGCTGATGACGACGGGCTTGTAGACGTGCGCGGGCTTCGGCGCGGCGGGGAGTTCGAGGTGGAGTTCAGCGAGGCGGGCGTCGGCGCTCATGGGCGATGATGTTTGGTGAATGGATGCGTTGAAACGCCGCGAGCTTCCGGCGGGCGAGAGAGTGCGGCAAGGAGTTTCTGCCGCCTGGCAGCAGCAGGCTGGGGAGCGCAAGAAGGTTGCGACCGCCGCCGGCGACACGCTACGTTCAGCGCGTGACGACGCCTCAGAGTCCCAAGTCCGAGCACGATTTTCTCCGCCTGCTGCAATGGGCCGGGGCCGGCTGCCTCGGGCTGACCGCCGGTTTCATTGAGGCGCTCAAGTCGGTCAATCCCACGGTGCGCCTCGAGCTTTCGTTCGGGACGCTGCTCGCGTTTGCCGGGGTGGCGGGGGCGGCGTGGTATGTGATGGAGCGGGTGTTCTTCCGCGCGCTGATGGAGGGGCGCAAGCCGCCGGTGAAGCTCGTCGTCGGCCTCACGGGGCTGCTCACGGTGGGAACCATCGCGGGTTTCGTGCTGGCGCTGCGCGGGGTGTCCACCGAGCGGCGGCATGACATGGCGGTGGGCACGGTTTGGGCGGTGATGGCGTTGAGCGTTGTGGGGGTCGCCTTCTGGAAGGTGGTGCAGTTCCTCGAACGCGACGCGGCGAAGACGGAGGCGGAGGCGAACCGGCCGGCAGAGGACAAGGATAACCCGCCGGGCTGAAGCTTCGAGCGCGGCATTCATGCCGCAGCAACACGGAGCGGCGGGGCGGTTTTGAAACGCCTGGCCCGTCCCTGAACTCGCTTGTTTCTGCGGCTTGAAAGCCGCGCTCCCAACGCGTTCGCTCCGTCGTCCACGCAAGGCCGGTCTGGAGCCCGGCGCTCCGCCTCACAGCGCCGTCACGGTCAACGTGTGCTTCACGGGCACGAGGGTCTTGCGGGCCTCGGCGTCGAGGGCCTGCTGGCGGGCTTGGAGTTTGGCGCGGACGGTGTCGAACGCCTTCGCGAGTTCCGGGTCGGCCTTCGCGTCGTTGGCGAACTGGCGGAAGTTGGTCACGAGTCCCTTGATCATCCCGGTCTCAAACTGCTGCTTCTGGCCCAGCGCGCCCAGCAGCCTGCCGAACTGCGCGTCGAACGGCGTCGCGGGAAACTCGGCGGCGAGGTTCACGCCGGCTTCGAGCTGTTCCTTCGTGAAGTCCTTGCTGACCGCGCCCCAGGTCACCTTCGCCTTGGCCCCGCCGAGGTTCTTCACCTTGAGCGTGAGTCGGTTCAAGTCCTGGTTGAACGGCGCGAAGGGCAGGATGCTGCGCGTGCTGTTGGCGTTCTTCGGGTCGGCGTCGAAGCAGAACGGCCAGCGCGTGCTCTCCAGTTCGGCCTTGCCCGCGCCGCTGCTGAGGACTTTGTGGCCGTCGGTGGCAGTGGTCATGCCCTTGGCGTCCACGGTGATGGTGCCAATGTCGCCAGTCACGCCGAGGGCCTTGAGGAAGGCGTAGGCCATGAGGAGCTGGCCGTTGGGGCCGGGATGGAAGCCGTCGCCGCCGCAGACCGGATAGTTGTCGCCGAGCGCGGCCTTGGCCTTGGGCATGGCGTCGAACATGGCGTTGTGGACATTGCCGAAGGTCTGCTTGCTTTCGGTGGCGAGCTTCTGCGCGATGTCGCGGAGGTGCGCCAGGGTGTCGTTGTAACCGGCGGCGGAGTCCTTGTCGCCAAAGACGGGGCGCTTGCCGAAGAACTTCGAGTCCACCGCGCCGGGCGAGCCGACCACGATGTGCTTCACGCCGGCGGCGGTGCGCTGCTGGATGACCCGGCGCATGTTCGCCTCGTAGCCCTGGCCGATGCTGTCCTTCCACGGCTGGTAGCCGCCGTCGTTCATGCCGTAGCAGGTGGTGGCGACGGTGGGCTGGAACGCCGCGAGGTCGTTCAGGCAGCGCGCCGCGAAGCCGCCGGCCGTCTCGCCGCTCCAGCCAAACTGCATCACCTGGATGTCCTTCCGGCCCGTGCAGGCGAGCAGGTAGGCCTCCATGTATTTGCTGTAGATTTTCTGCTCGGTGATGGAGTCGCCGATGATGGCGACGCGGGCGTTGGGCGGGAGCTGCGACGCGGCGAAGAGCGCGGGGGCGGCGAGCAGGGCGGCGAGCAGGAGGGGGAAACGTGTTTTCATGAGTGCGTTGGTCGGAACGGCGGCAAGTGTGGCGCACCCTGCGGCGGCGTGCAATCCCGCAGCCGCAGGGTGGGCGGCGGTCGTGAAATGAGTTCTTGGCTTCGCGACCGGCCTCAGCATCCTTGCCGGCACAGATGGCGGGCGTCGGCTTTGAACTGAACAAGCTGCTGGCCAAGCAGGGTTACACCGGGCTGTTGCAGGCCTACGGCTACGCGGCGCTCATCGGCAGCGGGCCGTGGCTGGTGTCGGTCATCTCGCTGGGGACGCTCGGCGCGGTGCTCACGGCGGTGGGCGACACGGACGAACTGCAACGGTTCTTCGTCAGCATCTCGCTCGTCTATGCGGTGACGCTCGTCCTGAGCGGGCCGGTGCAGATGGTGCTCACGCGCCACGCGGCGGACCAGGAGTATGCGCGCGAGCCGGAGAAGATTTACCCGACGTTCGTGTTCTCGATCGCGTGGAGCATGCTGCTCTTCTCGGTGGTCGGCCTGGTGATCTTTGTCGGGTGCGTGCCGGGGCCGCTGGTGTTCCGGCTGGCGGCGGCGATGCTCACGGCGTTCGTGGGCGGCATCTGGGTGGCGAGCATCTTCCTCACGGCGATCAAGGACTACGCGCAGGTGCTGTGGGGCTTCGCCATCGGCAGCGCGGCGAGCTTCGGCGGCGCGTGGTTCTGCGGCAACTGGCAGGGCGTGACCGGCGCGATGGTCGGCTTCACGCTGGGCCACGCGGTGCTGCTGCTGCTGCTCTTCCGCGCGATCTACAAGGCCATCGGCAACCGCGCGGTGGGCGATCCCGAGTTCCTCCGCTGCTTCCGCAAATACTGGCAGCTCGCGCTCTGCGGCCTGTTCTACAACCTCGGCATCTGGATTGATAAATTCCTGTTCTGGTGGCTGGACCCGGCGGCGGAGCAGATCGGCGGCATCCTGCACTCCGCGCCGGTCTATGACCGCGTGGTCTATTTCGCCTTCCTCACCATCGTGCCGGGCATGGCGGTGTTTCTGCTCAAGCTGGAAACCGACTTCGCCATCGCGAACGACCACTTCTTCCAGCATGTGCTCAAGAAGGGCACGCTCGCCCAGGTCACCGACCGCAAGCTGGGGATGATCGTCGCCTTGCAGGACGGCTTCGGCCTGCTGCTCAAGGTGCAGGGCCTCTTCACCATCGTGCTCATCCTCGGGGCGGAGCGCATCCTGCCGGTCATCGGCCTGGGCGCGGTGCAGGCGGGCATCTTCCAGATCGCGCTCATCGGCACGTTCCTGCTGGTCATCTTCATGTCGCTGCTGATGGTGCTGCACTACCTCGACAAGCGGCGTGACGCGATGATCGCCTGCGCGGTCTTCGCCGGGACGAACCTGCTGGTGACGTGGGGCAGCATCATGGCGGGCGAGCGCTGGTTCGGCATCGGCTTCCTCGTGGCGGCGGGCCTGGGCACGGTGCTGGCCGGCTTCTGGGTGAACCAGCATGTGCGCAACCTGGAATACGACACGTTCACCCCGCAGCCGTTGTATGGGTGAGGGGCGGTGATTCGGTCACCGGCGGAACGGCGGGCATGAAGCGCTGCACCGCTCCTGCCGGCCCATCCGCTGGCCGCGACAGCCCTCACGCATCCCCGCCCATCCGGGTGGAGCCTCGGAAAACAGGAAGAAATTGAAGACACGCCCCGGCATCTCAATCTGACTAGCGTGGCCGCTAACAAAGACAAATCTGCCTTTTCCGATGGGTGCCGGGTTGATTGGCCGGCACTTTTTCTGACCGTTTCGCTCGCAGCACCGGGCTATGCAGCGGTGTCCCCGCAGCCCGTCAGCTTCGTCAACGACGTCGTCCCGGTGCTCACCAAGGCCGGGTGCAACTCCGGCGCGTGCCACGCCAAGGCGGGCATGGGGCAGAACGGGTTCCAGCTTTCGTTGCTCGGGTTCGAGCCGCAGGAGGATTACGAACACTTGGTGAAAGAGGCCCGTGGCCGGCGGGTGTTTGCCGCGTCACCGGAGCAAAGCTTGTTGTTGATGAAGGCTGCGGCCCGCGTGCCGCATGGCGGTGGGATGCGGCTGGATCCAACGTCGGAAAGCTACCGCCTGCTCCGCGCGTGGCTCCAGCAGGGCACGCCGAATGATTTGGTCACCGCGCCGAAACTCGTGTCGCTCGATGTGCAGCCGCCGCGCAAGACGCTAAAGACCAAAGCCGAGCAGCAGCTCAAGGTCACCGCCCGCTACGCCGACGGGCGCGCGCGCGATGTCACGCCGCTCGCGCTTTACGAGGCCAATGACCGTGCGATGGCCGACGCCACCGAGGCCGGGCGCATCAAGATTCTCGACATCCCCGGCAACGTGGCCGTGATGGTGCGCTATCAGGGCCTCGCGGCGGTGTGCAATGTCTCCATCCCGCTTGGCGCGCCGGTGAAGCACCTGCCGCCGAGCAGGAACTTCATTGACCAGCACGTCTTCGCGAACCTGAAGCAGATCGGCGTGCCGCCCTCGCCCGTGTGCGACGACGCCACGTTCCTCCGCCGCGTGTCGCTGGACATCGCGGGCCGCCTGCCGACGGTGAAGGAGGCCGAGACGTTCCTCGCCAGCACCGACCCGGCGAAGCGCGACCAGCTCGTGGACGCGCTGCTCACCAGCCCGGACTACGCGGACTTCTTCGCGAACAAGTGGACCGCGCTGCTCAAGAACAAGCGCGACAGCGCCAACGACATCACGGCGAACTTCGCCTTCCACTCCTGGGTGCGCGACAGCCTGCTGGCGAACAAGCCCTACGACCAGCTCGTGCGCCAGCTCCTCGCCGCCACGGGCACCATCGCGGACAACCCGCCGGTCGCCTGGTATAAGCGCGTGAAGCAGCCGACCGAGCAGCTTGAGGACGTGGCGCAGCTTTTCCTCGGCGTGCGGATGCAGTGCGCGCAATGCCATCACCATCCCTTCGAGCGCTGGAGCCAGCACGATTACTACAGCATGTCGGCGTTCTTCAGCCAGATTGGCCGCAAGCCCACGGCGACGGCGGGCGAGGACGTCATCTTCCACAAGCGCGGCATGGCCCAGACGGAGAACAAGAAGACCAAGCTGCCCGTGAAGCCCGCCGGCCTGGGCGACCCCACGCTCGACATCGCGCCGGACGAAGACCCGCGCCTGCGCCTCGCCGACTGGATGGGCAACAAGCAGAACCCGTTCTTCGCGAAGTCGCTGGTGAACCGCTACTGGAAACATTTCTTCAAGCGCGGCCTCATCGAGCCGGAGGACGACATCCGCGACACGAACCCGCCGTCGAACCCCGAGCTGCTCGACGCGCTGGCGAAGCATTTCGTGGACAGCGGCTTCGACCTCAAGGCGGTCGTGCGCGTCATCACGCAGTCCTCCACATATCAACTCAGAGCGACGCCGAACCAGCACAACGGCGTGGACCGGCAGAACTTCTCGCACTTCTACCCGCGCCGGATGCAGGCGGAGGTGCTGCTCGACTCGATTGCCCAGTTCACCGACGTGCGCACGGACTTCGCGGACCTGCCCTTCGGCACGCGCGCCATTGCGCTGCCGGACAACAGCTACAACCGCGGCTCGGCCTTCCTGAAAGTCTTCGGCCGCCCCGAGGGCGCGAGCGTGTGCGAGTGCGAACGCGCCTCCTCCGCGAGCCTCGCGCAAAGCCTGCACCTGATGAACTCCGCCGATGTGAAGGCTAAGCTCGCCACCAGCGGCGGTCGTGCCGAACGGCTGGCGAAGACGGACAAGCCCGAGGCCCAGAAGATTCGTGAGCTGTATCTCGCCGCCTTCGCGCGCGAGCCGCAGTCGCACGAGCAGGCCGTCGCGGAGGAGTATCTGGCGCGGCCTCGTGAGGACGCCGCCGGCAAGCCACTGCCACCCGAGCAGTCCCGGCGCATCGCCTACGAGGATTTGCTCTGGGCGCTCATCAACACGAAGGAATTTCTCTACAACCACTGACCATGATGCTTCAATTTCCTGGCGCTCACGCTGCCTTTACATTGGGGACCGCGCCCGCCCCGGGCGCAGCGAACCGCGCCCTCGCGGTTCGCCGGGCGCGTGTGACCACTCGGGATGTGTCGTCAGTTCGGACGCGCCCGTGTTCGGCGCGAGGGCGCGCCGAACGGCAGCCGGGGCGGCTGCGCTCCCCGCTGCTCGCGCTGAATGCGCTCGCCTTGCTTCTTTCCCTCGCCACCACTGCCTTCGCCCAATCCGTCATTCTTCCGACGCCGCGCCTGCTCACCACCATGCCGATGGGCGCGCAGGTCGGCACCACCGTCGAGGTCGCCATCACGGGCGAAAACCTCGAAGACGTCACCGAACTCCAGTTCTCCACGCCCAAGCTCACCGCCAAGCCCAAGCTCGGCGCCGACGGCAAACCCGAGGCGAACAAGTTCCTCGTCACCGCCGCGGCGGATGCACCCATCGGTGTGCATGACGCGCGCTTTGTGTCGCGGCTGGGCGTCTCCTCGGCGCGGGCATTCACGGTCAGCAAGCTGGCCGAAGTGACGCGCGCCAAGCCGAACGCCTCGCTCGAATCCGCGCTGGAGTTGAAGGCCAACTCCGTCTGCAACGCCACCATGACCGCGCGGGCCGTGGACTTTTATTCGTTCGCGGGCACGAAGGGCCAACGCGTTGCCATCGAGTGCGCGACAGCGGGGATTGATTCCAAGCTCACGCCGGTGCTCATCGTCGCCGACGGCGAGGGCCGCGACCTCGTGGTCAACCGCACCAGCGGCCTGCTGGACTTCACGCCGCCGACGGACGGCAAGTATTTCGTCAAGGTCCACAGCCTCACCTTCAAGGGCGGCACGGAGCATTTCTACCGGCTGGCCTTGCAGACCGTGCCGGCTGGAGCGCCCGTCCCGCGCCAGGCCGCCACGCGCACGGTGAGTTCGTTTTCGTGGAATCCAGCGGCGGACTTCGGCATCGCGAAAACTGCGGAGGCCGAGCCGAACAACGAGCACGCGCAGGCGCAGAAGATTTCTTTGCCGTGCGACATCAGCGGCGCCTTCTTCCCGGCGGCGGACGTGGACACCTTCGAGTTCAACGCGAAGAAGGGCGAGGTCTGGTGGATCGAGGTCGCGTCGGAGCGGCTCGGGCTGCTGACCGATCCGTTCGTGCTCGTGCAGCGCGTCACGAAGGACGGCGACAAGGAAAAGCTCACCGACGTGGCCGAGCTGAACGACATCCCACCGCCGATGAAGCCCTCGTCCAACGGCTATTCCTACGACGGCCCGCCTTACAACGCCGGCTCCGCCGACGTGCTCGGCAAGCTCGAAATCAAGGAGGACGGGCTTTATCGCCTCCAAGTCCGCGACCTCTTCGGCGGCACGCGCAGCGACGCGGCGAACATTTACCGGCTCGTCCTCCGCAAGGCCGCGCCGGACTTCGCGCTCGCGGCGTGGGCGCTGCACATGAATCTGCGGAACGGCGACCGGAACGCGGTCTCCAAACCCATCGCGCTGCGGGCGGGCGGCACCATGGCGCTTGAGGTGGTCGTCATCCGGCGCGACGGCTTTGACGGCGAGATCGAGCTGGCCATGGAGAACCTGCCCTCGGGCGTGACGGCGGCGGGGCTGAAGATTCCGGCGGGCAAGTCGCAAGGCATGCTGCTCGTCACGGCCGGGGAGAAGGCCCTGCGCACCGAGGGCTTCGCGAAGCTCGTTGGCCGGGCGCAAGTCAACGGCTCGACCGTCACGCGCCCATGCCATCTGGCCTCGATGGCCTGGCCCGTGCGCGACGCGAGCGGCGAGATTCCCAAACCGCGCCTGATGGGGGACGTGCCCGTTTCCATCACCGATTCCGAGGGCGCGCCGATCTCCATCGCCGCGCGCGAGGACAAGGTCTGGGAGGTGAAGGCCGGTGAGAAGCTGACCATCCCGCTCAAGCTCACCTGGCGCAGCGAAATCTCCGGTCAGCTTCAACTGCGGTCCTATGGCACAGCCGCCAGCGGACTCAAGCCTTTGGAAGTCGCCGCCAAAACCGGGGCGACGGACCTCGTGCTCGACCTTGCGGCGCTCAAGCCCGCGCCCGGCGAGCACACCATCGCGCTGGCCAGCGGCTACGTGGTGAAATACCGGCACAACCCAGACGCCGTGGTCCTCGCCGAGACCGCGCAGAAGAAAGCCGAACGCGAGGCGGCGGCGATTGCGGAGGAAGCGAAGAAGCTCGCCGCCCAAGTCACTGCGGCACCCGCCGAGAAGCGCGCCGCCGTGGAAACCGCCGCCAAGACCGCCGCCGAGAAATTGAAGTCCGCCGAGGCCGCGAAGGCCGAAGCCGCCAAGCGCATGAAGGCCGCGACCGACGCCGCCGCACCGAAGGACATCGCCGACATCGTCGTGTCGGAACCCATTCGCATCCGCGTCCTGCCCGCCGACAAGAAGTAGGCCGCACTTTCCGCCCAGCGCCATGTCGTCTCCCCTCGCCTCGCCCGCTCCTGTGCGCTGCCCGGGGCCGTTGGCGCGGCGGGAATTCATGCGCGTCGGGCTGGCGGGTTTCGCCACGTTGAGCTTGCCGGGGCTGTTCCGCCTGCGGGCGGCGGGCGCGGACCAACCCAGCCGGGCCAAGACCGCCGTCATCATGGTCTGGCTGCCAGGCGGCCTCACGCACCTCGACACTTACGACCCCAAGCCCGACACCGGCAGCGAGTATCGCGGCCCGTTCCGCACCATCGCGACGAACGTGCCGGGCACGCGCCTCACGGAGCTGCTGCCGATGCAGGCGAAGCTCGCCGACAAGTTCACCCTGGTCCGCAGCATGAAGCAGACGGCGGGCGGCCATCCCGCCGGCTCGATGCAGTTGCTCTCCGGCGACCTCGACACGCGCGACAAGCCCAAGCCGCGCCTGCCGGACTGGATGTCGGTCGCCCACTACCTGCGCGCGCGGGAGGGGCGGCGGACGAACCCGCTGCCCAACTACGTCGGCGTAAATGCGCCGCTCGAATACAACGGCCCGGCCTATCTCGGCGACGCCTATTCGACCTTCGCCGTGCAGGACGACCCGAACCAGCCGCGCTTCGAGGTGCCGAACCTCGGGCTGGGCGGCCCGGCTGAGTCGCGGCGGCTGGGCGACCGCGCGACCCTGCGCCAGAGCCTCGACACGCTGGAGCGCGCCTTCGACAAGGAGGGCGAGCTGGGCGCGCTCGACCAGTTCGAGTCGCAGGCCCTGACGCTGCTCACCAACCCGCGGACGCGCGACGCGTTTGACCTGAGCAAGGAGGATTCCCGCACGCGCGACCGCTACGGGCGGAACCGCTGGGGCCAGCAGTTGCTCCTCGCGCGCCGGCTCGTGGAGGCCGGAGTCGAGATCGTCACGAGCCAGTTGAGCGGCCCGCTGTGCGGACGCACGGGCGTCTGGGATGACCACGCCGTGGATCACCACATCTTCGACGTGCTGCGCTTCCGCCTGGGCAACTACGACCAGGCCGTCTCCGCGCTGATCGCGGACATTTACGCGCGCGGCCTCGACCAGCGTGTGCTGGTGGTGGTCACCGGCGAGTTTGGCCGGACGCCGAAGATCAGCTTCGACCGCAGCACCGGCGGCGGCGATGGCAGCGGGCCGGCGGGCACCTTGCAGCCCGGCCGCGACCACTGGCCGCAGGCCTTCACGAACCTGTGGGCGGGCGGCGGGTTCCGCATGGGCGGCGTCATCGGGGCCACCGACAAGCGCGGCGAGCAGGTCGTGGAGCGCCCCTGCTTGCCGGCAGATTTTCTCGCGACGATCTACCACCACCTCGGCCTCGACTGGCAGAACGCCACGATCAAGGATTTCAGCGGGCGGCCCACGCACATTGTGAGCGGCGGCAGCTCCATCACCGAATTAACCGGCTAGTTCACCGTCTCTTTATCCAGCGTCCGCCGAACAAAATCATGACCTCGTCCAACCAATCTCCCCTCGCGCGCTGCCCCGGTCCCCTGAGCCGGCGCGGGTTCATGAACGTCGGCCTCACCGGCTTCGCCACGTTGAGCCTGCCGGGCCTGATGCGGCTGCGCGCCGAGAACGCCGTCAAGCCGCAGAAGGAGAAGACCGCCGTCATCATGGTCTGGCTCATCGGCGGGCTGTCGCATGTGGACACCTACGATCCCAAGCCGGAGATCGGCAGCGAGTATCGCGGCCCGTTCAAGGTCATCCCCACGAACGTCCCCGGCATGAACATCACGGAGCTGCTCCCGCTCCACGCGAAGATCGCCGACAAGTTCTCGCTCATCCGCTCGATGACGCACCGCTCCGGCGGCCACCCGGCCGGCCACTTGCGCATGCTTTCCGGCGACCCCGACGAGCGCGACAAGACCGCGCCCAAATACCCGGACTGGATGTGCGTGTCCCACTACCTCCGCTCGAAGCAGCCGGGCCGCACCAGCCCGCTGCCCAATTACGTCGCGATCAACGCCATCGAGGGCGGCTACGCCGGCCCGGCCTACCTGGGCAACGCCTACTCGCCCTTCGCCATCTCGGATGATCCGAGCCGCCCGAACTTCCAGGTGCCCAACATCGGCCTCGCGAACGCCGGCGAGTCCCGCCGCCTCAGCGACCGCACGGCGCTGCGCCAGAACCTCGACACGCTGGAGCGGTCCTTCGACAAGGAGGGCGAGCTGGGCGCGCTGGACCAATTCGAGAGCCAAGCTGTGACGCTGCTCACAAACCCCAAGACCCGCGACGCCTTCGACCTCGGCAAGGAAGACGACCGCACGCGCGACCGCTACGGGCGCAACCGCTGGGGCCAGCAGCTTCTCCTCGCGCGCCGGCTCGTCGAGTCGGGCGTCGAGATCATCCACAGCAATCTGGACGGCCCCATCTGCGGCACGGCGGGCAACAACTGGGACGACCACGCCGTGAACGCCCACGTCTTCAACGGCCTGCGCTACCGCTGCTGGGCCTACGACCAGGCCGTGACCGCGCTCATCGAGGACATCCACGCGCGCGGCCTTGCCAAGCGCGTGATGGTGGTGGTGACCGGCGAGTTCGGCCGCACGCCGAAGATCAGCTTCGACCGCAGCACCGGCGCGCATCCCGCCAGCGGCGTGGCGGGCACCTTGCAGCCGGGCCGCGACCACTGGCCGCGCTGCTTCACGAACCTCTGGTCCGGCGGCGGCGTCACCGGTGGCGGCGTCATCGGCGCGAGCGACAAGCGCGGCGAAGACCCCGTCGAGCGTCCGACCAGCCCCGGCGATTTCCTGGCGACGCTCTACCAGCACCTCGGCGTTGACTGGGAGAACACCACCATCAGCGACCTGACCGGTCGCCCCAACGCCCTCGTGAACGAGGGCCGGCCCATCACGGAACTGTTCAGCTAGCGCGCCTTCCCCGCCGGCCCTACTCTGCCCGGCATGAGCAAAGACGCCTCCCGCGACCTCGTCCGTGAAATGGCTGGCGTGTATCGGGACGCCGAGGAGGCCCGGGGCGCCAGCTTCGAGCAGCGCCGCCACGAGGCGCGGTTGCGCACCGCGCCCATCTGTGCGGGGCAGGCCGTGTGGACGCTGCATCTGGAACCGGTCACGGCGGAGAACGCCGTCAATCATCCGGGCTACGTCGTCTTGACCGGCCAGGTTCAGGACACGCGAGAAACCACCTACGAGATCACCATCAGCGGTCGCACGCACACGCTGGAGCGGGCCAGCTTCTATGCCCACCGCGAAGATGCCGAGCGTGCAGCTCAACGGCTCAACGGCCTCATCGCTGACCGGCTGGCGGAGTTGCATGATGGCGGGTTGAACTGAGCAGCCGCCTCACCAGAGCGTGTAGCCGCCATCAATGACCAGCGCCGCGCCGGTCATGTAGCGCGACGCATCACTCGCCAGATAAACCGCCAGCGGGCCGAGATCCTCCGGCTGGCCAAAATCTCCCGCCGGTATCTGCTCGCGGAATTTCGCGATGACCTCGGGATGCTCGCTCGCCCAGCGGACGTTCGGCGCGGTCATGAAGCCGCCGGGACAGATCGCGTTCACCGTGACGCCGCGCGGCGCCCAGTCCGCCGCAGCCGCGCGGGTCAACTGGATCACGGCGGCCTTGGCCGTCTCGTAGCTGCGGCCGCCGATGCCGCGGTTGGCGATCATCCCCGAGATGGAAGCGACGTTGATGACGCGCCCGCCCTGCCCGCGCGCGACCATCGCGCCGCCGATGACCTTCATGCACAGGAACGCGCTGGTCAGGTTCAGGTCGAGGATTTGACGCCACTGTTCCAACGACTGCTGCTCCAGCGGCACGTTGATGCGTCGGCCGCCGACGTTGTTGATGAGGATGTCAATCGGCCCGTGCTCATCCAGCACGCGCCGGCAGATTGCCTCGCATTCCTCCACGCGGCCAACATCGCCGACGATTGCGACCGCCTTCCGCCCGAACTTGCGGATGTCCGCCGCCGTCGCTTCGAGACTCTCAAGCTCGCGGCCCACGAGCACGACGTCCGCCCCGGCATCGGCGATGGCCAGCGCCATCTCGCGCCCCAGCCCGCGGCTGCCGCCGGTGATGAACAGGCGTTTCCCATCGAGACGAAACCGGTCGAGGATGCTCATGGTGACACCCGGGATGGTGAAGGCGGTGTGCGCGGGGGGCGAGCGGAATCTCGGCCAGTGCGCAGTTGACACCGCCGCGAGCGGATTCACAGAGTCGTCCATGCCTGCTGCCCGCACCAACACCTTCATCGCGTGATTTCAATGCCCTCCCGTCTTCTGTCAGCCCTCCTGGTCGCGACCTTCATCTGCGCGCCGGCGCTCCTCGTGACGGCCGCCGCACCAGATCCGATCACCATCGCGCCGGCCGACTGGCCTTGGTGGCGCGGCCCCCAGCGCAACGGCGTGGCTGACGCCAATCAGTCGCCGCCGCTCAAGTGGAGCGACACCGAGAACATCCTCTGGAAAGCCCCCGTGCCCGGACGTGGCCACGGCTCGCCCATCGTCGTGGGCGCGCAGGTCTTCCTCGCCGCCGCCGAGGCCCCGGAGGGCATCCAGTCCTTGTTGTGCTTCGACCGCACGACTGGAAAAAAACTTTGGCAGAAGGAAATCCATCGCGGCGCGTTTCCCAAGGGGAATGACAAAAGCTCCTTCGCCTCCTCCACGCCCGCCTGCGACGGCCAGCGCGTCTTCATCAACTTTCTGCACAACGGCGCGGTTCACACCACCGCCCTGAGCCGCGACGGCCATCAACTCTGGCAGGCCAAGGTCACCGATTACATCCTGCACCAGGGCTTCCCCACCTCGCCCGCCGTCTATCAATCGCTCGTCATCGTCTCGGCGGACAACAAGGGCACCGGCAAGATCGCCGGCCTGGACCGCGCCACCGGCCAGAAGGTCTGGGAGCATGAGCGCCCGAAGTTTCCGAACTACGCCTCGCCCATCATCCTCAAGGTGAACGGCCGCGACCAACTGCTCCTCAGCGGCTGCGACCTCGTCACCAGCCTGGATCCGCTCACCGGCAAGGTGCTCTGGGAGACCAAAGGCTCGACCACCGAGTGCGTCACGTCCCCCGTGACCGACGGCCACGCCATCATCGTCAGCGGTGGCTACCCAAAGAACCACGTCGCGGCGATTCGTGGCGATGGCACCGGCAGCGTCGCGTGGGAAAACAGCAGCCGCGTGTATGTGCCCTCGATGCTGTTTCACCAGGGGCATCTGTTCGCCGTGCAGGACGCCGGGGTCGCCGCGTGCTGGAACTTCGAGACGGGCGTGGAAGCCTGGAAGAACCGGCTCGGCACCGGCGGCGGTTTCAGCGCCTCGCCCGTGCTGGTGGGCGACAAGGTCTTCGCGGTCAGCGAGGCCGGCCGGACCTTCATCTTCAAGGCCGCGACCTCCGGGTTTGAACTGCTCGGCGAGAACCAGCTCGGCAACGAGGCGATGGCCACGCCGACCATCTGCGGCGGCCGCATCTACATGAGGGTGGCCGTCCGCCAGGACGGCCAGCGGCAGGAACTGCTCTATTGCATCGGTGATCGGAAGTGACCGCAGGTCTGCGGCTCTCGTCACTGCTTTTGCTTGTCCTTGCCCTTGCCAGGCGGGCGGTCCCGCAGCGGCCAGTCGGGATGCTCGGTGCGGGCGGTCTTGAAGATGCCCTCGGCTTGGGCGACCAGTTCGGGCTTGGCTGCGGCGAGGTCGGTCTTTTCACCGGCGTCGGTTTTGAGGTCGTAAAGTTCGGTCTTCGCGCTCAAGCCGTTCTTCACCGCCTTCCAGTCGCCGAAGCGCACGGCCTGCAGCGACGCGCCTTCGTGCAGCTCCCAGTAGAAGTAATCGCGCTGCGGGGCCGCGCCGCCCTTGAGGAAGCTCACGAGGGAAAGGCCGTCGGGCTTGAAGCCGGCGGGCAGCTTCGCGCCGGCCAACTCGGTTGCGGTGGGGAGGAAATCCCAGAAGGCCCACGGCTCGTGGCTCACGCGTCCGGCGGGCACGGTGCCCGGCCAGCGGGCGAGCGCCGCCTGTCGCAACGCGCCTTCATAAAGGCCGCGCTTGAAGCCGCGCAGCCCGTTGCTGGCCTGCTCGAAGAGCCTGCCCTGCGGCGACTGCGGATCGAAGGAGGAGCCGTTGTCGCCCGCGAGCATCACGAGCGTGTTGCCGTCGAGGTTCAACTCTTTCAGCAGCGCGAGCAGCCGGCCCACGTCGGAATCGAGCCGCGTGACCATTGCGGCGTAGTTCTTCTGCACCTCGGTCCACGGCTTGTCCCGGTAGATGCCCTGGTCATCAATCTGAAACGTCCCATGTGGGAGCGTGATGGAGTAGTAGAGGAAGAACGGCTTGCTCCGGTTCGCGCGCACGAACTTGAGCGTCTCGTCGGCGATGAGGTTCTGCGCGTAGATCGCGCCTTTGCCCTCGACCTGCTTGTTGCCGTCATTGCCGGACAGCTCAATGCGCCGGTCGTCGTTGTAGAGGTAGGTCGGGAAATAGCTGTGCGCGTGGCGCTGGCAGTTGTAGCCGAAGAAGTGGTCGAAGCCGTTCTTCAGCGGGCTGCCCGTCGTGTCGAACATCCCCATGCCCCACTTGCCCACGCACGCGGTCGCATAGCCGGCGGACTTGAGGATTTGCGCGACCGTCACCGTGCCGGCGGGCAGCGGCTTCTGGCCCTCGGGCTGCACCTCGCGGTTCGCGCGGATGGGCGAGTGGCCCATGTGCAGGCCGGTCATCAGCGAGGTGCGGCTCGGCGCGCACACGCTCGTGCCGCAATACCCCTGCGTGTAGCGCGTGCCCTCGCGCGCCATGCGGTCGAGGTGCGGCGTCTGGATGAGCTTCTGCCCGTAGCAGCCGAGGTCGCCCTGCGCGAGGTCGTCGCTGAGAATGAAGATGAGATTGGGCTTCGCGGGCGCGGCGGCGAGTGGGCCGCAAAGCAAGCCGAGGAACGCGAGGCAAGCCAGATGGAGGATCGGGCGAATGAACATGCCCTGCATCCTAACGGCCCGCGCGGACATGGCCAAGGCAAAGGCAGTCGGTCGCTGATCCGGCGACCGGGGCACTCAGTCAAACATCTTGCCCGGGTTCAGAATTCCGTGCGGGTCGAGGGCTTTGCGGAGTTTGAGGCTGGGTTGTTCGTGACTCACCCGAACAGCTTGTCGAAGTCGTTGTGGGATCCAACCCACACCCAGATGATGGTGTCGCCGCGCCGCTCGCCCACGGCGCGGTATTGTTCATTGATGCGGACGGACCAGATGTGGTCGTAGCCGCCCAGTGGCTTGAAGCGGAGGGAGGGGTGCGCGGGATTTTCCGCGAAAAGCCGATAGGCGCGACGGGCTGCTTCGCGCGTCCGCGAATCGAGCGAGGTGTAGGCCCGCCAAAAGCTGGGGCGGGTGAGGGATTTCACAGCCGACTGGAGTCGAGAAGCGTTTCACCTTCGGCGGCGGACTCGCGGAGGAAAGCGTCCAGACGGGGCCGGGTGGCGGGATAACTCAACAGGCTTTCCCAGCGGTCGTCATCCTGCCGGGCGGCGAGGAAGCGGGCAAAATCGGCAACCTCGGTGCGCTTGGCGGGCGGCAGGGCTTCGCAGATGCGAACCAGTTCTTCGGTCTCGACGCTCATGGCGATTCGATACGCCAGAACCAGCGGCCAATCAATCAAACATCTTGCCCGGATTCAGGATGCCGTGCGGGTCGAGGGCCTTGCGCAGTTCGCGGTGGACGCGCAGCGAGGCGGGGCCGATGAACTTTGGGAGGAAGTCCTTCTTCGCCAGCCCAACGCCGTGTTCGCCGGTGATGGTGCCGCCGAGGCGGATGGCCTCGTCGAAGATTTCCTTGAACGCCTCGTGGACGCGGTGCATCTCGGCGTGGTTGCGCTCGTCGGTGAGGAAGGTGGGGTGCAGGTTGCCGTCGCCCATGTGGCCGAAGGTGCCGACGCGCAGGTTGTATTTCTTCGCCACGACCTCGACGAAGCGCACCATCTTCGCCAGTTCGCTGCGCGGGACGGTGGCGTCTTCGAGAATGGTCGTGGGCGCGAGGCGGGCGAGCGCGCTGAAGGCGCTGCGTCGCGCGGCGGCGAGCTTGGTGGCCTCGGCTTCGTCTTTCGCGATGCGCACTTCCATCGCGCCGTTCTTCTTGGCCAGTTCGACCATCTTGGCGGCCTCGTCCTCGACGGCGGCGGGGTGGCCGTCGGTTTCCATGAGCAGGAGCGCTTCGCAGTCGAGCGGCAGGCCGACCTTCGCGAAGTCCTCGACGCAATGAATCGTCGTGCGGTCGAGGAACTCCAGCGTGCAGGGGATGATCTGCGCGGCGATGATGTCGCTGACGGTCTGCGCCGCGGCGTCCATCGCGCTGAAGGTGGCGACCATCGTCTTCTTCGCGGCGGGCTTGGGGATGAGTTTCAGCAGCACCTTGGTCATCACGCCCAGCGTGCCTTCGCTGCCGACGAAGAGGTCTTTCAGCGAGAAGCCGGCGACGTCCTTCACGCACTTGTTGCCGGTCCAAAGGACTTCGCCGTCCGGCAAAACCACTTCGAGGCCCATGACGTAGTTGCGGGTGATGCCGTATTTCAGGCCGCGCAAGCCGCCGGAGTTTTCCGCCACGTTGCCGCCGATGGTCGAGATCTTCATCGAACCGGGGTCCGGCGGATAAAAGAGGCCGACCGCCGCCGCCGCATCCGCGATGGCGAGCGTGGTCACGCCCGGCTCGACGAGCATGGTGAGGTTCGCGCGGTCCACTTCGAGGATGCGGTTCATGCGCGCGGTGCACAGGACGATGCAATCGGGCGAAGGCAGGCTGCCGCCGGAGAGGCCGGTGCCCGAGCCGCGCGTGACGACGGCGGTCTTGGTGGCGTTGGCGAGCTTCAGCACGCCGGCGATTTGCTCCGTGGTCGTGACGAACACGACGCAGCCGGGCATCTGGTTCAGCGCGGCGGTGCCGTCGAACGCGTAGGGGATGAGGTCTTCCTTCGCGGTCAGCACCTGGTCGGCACCGAGGAGGGCGCGGAGTTGGGCGAGCGTGGCGGCGGGGAGGGGCATGGGAGAGTGATTAGTAGTTAGTAATTAGTGGGCGGCGGGACGGCGAACTGATTACTAATCACTAATTACTTTCGGGCAGCCTTCACGGCTTCACCGTGATGCGGCTCCAGTTGAGCTTGTGGCGTTTGGCGTAGGCGGCGAGCACCTTCTCGTTCTCCATGAGCACGGCCCGCACGACGGCGGAGTCGTCCGCGTAGCCGAACTGCACGTTGCTGTCGGGAATCAGATCGCGCTGCTTGTGCGCGTAGGCGAGGGCGAAGGCGGCCTCGGCGACGGCGAACAGGGGCACCTCCTTGTCCGCGCCCTCGACGTTGTCCTCGACCACGTCGGCGAGGAATTCGAGCTGCTCGACCAGGTGCGGATGATTGGGGGCGTTGATCTGCGCGAACTCGATCTTGAGCATCGGCAGCTTGCGGTGGATGCCCTCGAGGATCTTGGGCGACACCTGGGACGCGCCCCGGTGAACGAATTGGACAATTTCAGCCATGCGCGAAGACTGCGGCAAAGGCGGAGGGAAGACAAGCCGCAGGAGTTGCCGCCCGTGAGGCGCTATTTGAGCAGCGGCTTCAGCACGGCAGTGACCTCCGGCACGTTCGTCTCGTTGAGCGACTGTTCGGCGAAGCGCGCCTTCACCTTCGTCCCATCGGTCACGACGGTCGTGACGAACGCGCGGTCGTTGATCGCCCACGCGTTGGGGCCGTTCCTGTCCTCCGCGTAGAACGCGAAGGTCGTGGCCTCCAGCTTGATGGACTGCTGCACCCTGGGCAGATACTCGCGGGTCTTGTCCACGTCGTCGGTGAGCCACACGGCGACGACGTGCGTGTCCTTGCCCAGCTCGACCAGCGCCTTGTCGAGGAACTTGAGGTAACGCCCGATGGGGCGGTCAAACTTGTCCGCGCGGACGAAGACATACACCGTCGGCTTGCCTTTGCGCGTGGTGGTGAAAGGGACTTTCTTGCCGGCGTCGTCGCCGGTGGCGGCGTCGGCCTTCAACTCGGGCAGCGCGCTGTCCACGGCCGGGCCGGACTCGATGGCCGCCTGGGCAACGGTGAGGACGAGCAGGGCGACGGCGAGCGGGGAGGCAAGGCGCGGCATGAGGACGGGCGGTTGAAGTTTGGCTGTCCGGCATGGATTCGAACCCGTTTCCAGCGCCGAGCAACCGCGAACACATGAGCCGTTTGCTGCAACGCTCGGGTCATTCATTGCAGCGACGAATGCGCGTAATCGCCGCTGCTGTCAATGGTTTCGTTGCAGCGAGCGGCAATGCGTGACGCGAAATCGCGTGGCCATGATTCGCAACCTGAAGGTTGCGACTACGGGCAGCGACTGGAAGTCTCCGGCACGGGAGCGTTCACAGCGGCCTCAGCCTTGAACACCGCTCCTGCCCGGCTCGTCGGCATACCATCGCTTGCGGGCTTGAGTCAGGTCAGCGCCGTGCAGCCGTGCTTCGCCTCGCAATCGTCAGCACATGATTTCCACGCGGATGAAGTCGGTTGTCGCCTGCCTCGCTGGTGCGCTGTTGGTCGGCGCATCGTTGCCGGGCGCGGCGCAAAGTCCATCCGGCCCCGTGACCTTCTTTGAGGAGAAGATTCGGCCAGCGCTCGCCGAACATTGCTACAAGTGCCATTCCGCCAAGGCCGTGAAGCTCAAGGGCGGCCTGCGCCGCGACCACCGCGAGGGCTTGCTCAAGGGGGGCGAGACCGGCCCGGCCATCTCCACCGCGAAGCCTGATGACAGCCTGCTGCTCAAGTCCCTCCGCCACCCGGACAAGGACCAGCTCATGCCGCCGGACGGCAAACTGCCGGACGAGGTTATTGCCAATTTCGAGAAGTGGGTGCGGGCCGGCGCGCCTTTCCCGGAGGCCACGGCCATCGCCGCGAGGGAAGCGAAGCCGTGGTGGGACACCGTTGCGGAGAAAGACCTGCTCCCTGCTGACCGCCCCATCCACGCGGTCGTGGACCACTACGTCGCCGCGAAGCTCGCCCAATCCAAGGTCCAGCCCGCGCCCGCTGCGAGCGACGCGAACTTCATCCGCCGCCAGACGCTCGACCTCGCCGGCCGCATCCCGACGACGGCGGAAGTGCGCGCGTATGTCGCGGCCACCGAGCCGGACAAGGCCGCCCGGCTGGTGGAGCGCTTGATGGCCGCGCCCGGCTTCGTGCGGCATCAGGTGACGGAGTTCGAGTGGCTGCTGACCGAGGGGCAGGGCAGCGACGGCGGGAGCAAGGGCAGTTTCCGCGACTATCTCACGCGGGCTGTTTCCGAAGGCCGCCGCTGGGACCGCGTGTTCAAGGAAGTCATCGCCGGCGACACCGCCGCGCCGGAGACGAAGGGCGCGGACGCCTTCCTCCGCTCCCGCGCCAAGGACCTCGACAAGCTCGTCACCGACGTGAGCGTGCGCTTCTTCGGCGTGAACATCAGTTGCGCGCAGTGCCACGACCACCCGCTCGTGCCCGCGTGGAAGCAGGACCATTACTACGGCATGAAGTCCTTCTTCAGCCGCACCTTCGAGCATGGCGACTTCGTGGCCGAGCGCGACTACGGCACCATCAGCTTCAAGACCACGGCGGGCGAGACCAAGCAGGCCCGCCTGATGTTCCTGAGCGGCGACGCGGTCGAGGAGCCGCCCGCGCCCGAGCCGAACGAGGCGCAGAAGAAGGAGGAGAAGCGGCTCCTCGAAGAGACGAAGAAGAACAAGCAGCCCGCGCCCGCGCCCAAGTTCAGCCGCCGCGCGCTGCTCGCCGAGGCCAGCCTCAAGCCCGGCCACGAAGGCTTCTTCGCCCGCGCGGTGGTGAACCAGGTCTGGCAACGCCTCTTTGGCCACGGTCTCGTGATGCCGGTGGACCAGATGCACGGGCAGAACCCGCCGAGCCATCCCGCGCTGCTCCAGTGGCTCGCGCGCGACCTGGTGCAGCACGATTACGACGTGCGCCGGCTCGTGCGCGGACTGGTGCAGAGCGCGGCCTACGCGCGCAGCAGCCGGTGGGACGGCGCGCGGCCGGAGCCGGGACTCTTCGCCGTGGCGCAACCGCGCGCGCTCACGCCGCAGCAGGTCGGGGCGTCGCTGCAGTTCGCCGTCACCAGCCCGGATGCCTTCAAGGGCGACGCGAAGCCGGAGGAGCGGGAGAAGTTCACCGAGCAGGTGGAACGCGCCGGTCAGGGCTGGGCCAGCTCGCTCGAACGCCCCGGCGATGACTTCCAAGTCGGTGTGGATGAAGCCCTCCTCTTCAGCAACAGCGACCGCGTCCAGCGCGAGCTGCTGGCCCTCTCGAACGACCGCCTGCTCAAAGTCCTGCTGGACCTCAAGGACAACCGTGAACTGGCCACCGCCGCCGTGTGGAACGTCCTCTCCCGCCCGCCCGAAGCGCGCGAACTGCAAGTGCTCGCCGACTACCTCGACAAACGCAGCGACCGGCCGACCGAAGCGGTGCGGCAAGTGGTGTGGTCGCTGCTGACCAGCACGGAGTTTCGGTTTAATCACTAGTGAGCGCCTAGCTACACGTTTATGAGTGACCATCAACCGCCTAAAACAATTGCCACAATCAATTTCAAGGGCGGCGTCGGCAAGACGACCGTAACGTGGTGCCTTGGCGACCTCATCTCCACCTACGGCGATGCGAACACGCTCTTGTTCGACCTTGATGCCCAGATGTCGCTCACACAGGCGATTACCCTCAACGAGGACGGGAGCCTCTACCGCAAGTTCAGCGATTGGTCTGACCGCTCCCAGCAACGCGGCAAAACCATTTTTAAGGCCATTGAGCAATACACCTCTGGCGGGTTATCCGGGTTCGGTATCAACCACGATTTCATTTACCAGATAACCGACAAGTATCACTTCGTTCCAGCCATCGAGGATTTGTATTGGCTGGAGTTGGATGTGTTCGACCGCCTAAAGATGCAGGGCTTCATTCGAGAGCTGCTCGGTAAAATCACATGGTCGAAGAACGTCCCTGCGTATCGGTATGCACTTTTTGATTGCCCGCCGTCCTTCACACTCCTCTCGTATTCCATACTTTCCGTCTGCGACTTGATCCTCATCCCCGTCAACCCAGATTTCTACGCGGTCAAGGGCGTGCCCCTCATCCTCAACACACTCCAAATGCGGATTGAACCATTCCCGATCCCCAAGATTGCCGTGTTCATGAACAAGGCCAAGCCGTATGGTGGCGGCATGACCAAGGAGTCCCAGTTTTACTGGCGTGAGGTCCGGCGTGTCTGTGACCAAGCCTCCAAGAAGGCGGGCCTTAAAGTGAAGTGCCTTGAAGCGCCCATTTACGACCGCGTTGCCATCAAGCGCGCCGTGACGACTGGCGGCGTTCCAGGCGAATTCGTTCCAGACTTCAAAAGGCTGTGGAATGAGATTACTACTTTTCTCCATGCCTAGCGATTTCACACCGCCTTCCGAAGAGTTGCAGCGTCTCGCTGACGAAATCAGCCTCTTGCGGCGCGATTTCCAGACAGGCATCGCTACGCTTGGTCGAATGGAAAAGCGGCTGAAAGCCGCCTTCCCGGCCTACGAAACAAAAAAAAAATCGCGCCCTCAATCATCTGAGGAACCGCGCTCTGCATCCGGCAAAACTCCCGACCAACTTAACGCAGATTTTGATTCCCTTCTCGTTGCGACTAAGGAGCGCGGCGATGTTGGCTTTGAGTCAGCCATTTCGGCCTTTCCCGACGAAGACGTTATTGCCTTAGCCCACGAACTTGGCATCGGCTCACTCAAGACAACCAGCGTCAGAAAGGCCCGTGAGGGTGTCCGCAAACGAGTTCAAGAAAGCCTTTTGCTGTCGTATGAGCGGAAGCCCAACACTTGACCAATCGCGGTGCCTAGCTTTGTTCCATCAACTCAGCCCACCATTCTATGAACACCCACTTCTGCGGTTCCTCTGAACACGATGTCAGCCGCCGCGCCTTTCTCCGCACGCTCGGTGCGGGCACGGGCTTGGCCGCCGGCGGCATCGGGGCGGTGCATTCCTTCGCCACGCCGGCGCTGAACGACACGCTCAAGGCCGGCGGCAAGAGCGTCATCCTGCTCTGGCTGGCGGGCGGCGCGAGCCAGTTGGAGACGTGGGACCCGAAGCCGGGCCGACCCACGGGCGGGCCGTTCGCTGAAATCCCCACGTCCGTGCCGGGCGTCCACATCAGCGAGCTGATGCCGCAGATGGCCAAGCGCATGAAGGACATCTGCGTCATCCGCGGGCTGAACACCAAGAACGGCGACCACGGCGGCGCCGCCCAGCTCATGATGCGCGGGCGCGCGGACGAGCCGAGCCTGCGCTATCCCGACATGGGCGCGGTGCTCGCGCGCGAGCTGGGCCGCGCGGACAGCAAGGTGCCCGACTACGTCTCCTTCTACACCGCCACCGAGGGGCGCGACTTCTCGCGGCAAGGCTCCAGCTTCCTCGGCGCGCGTTACTCGCCGATGAAACTGGCCGAGAGCATGACGCCGCCGAACTTGAAACGGCTGGAGTCCATTACCGAGCTGGACCACCACGCGCGCGCGGAGTTGCAGCAATTGATTAACAGCCAGTTCATCGCCGGGCACGGCACCGGGCCGGTGAAGAGCCACGCGAACGCCTACGCGCGCGTCCACGGGCTGATGAGCAGCGAGACGCTCTTCGACCTGTCGCAGGAGCCGGCGAAGGCGCGCGAGCCGTATGGCCCGACGCTCTTCGGCGAGCAGGCGCTCATGGCGCGGCGGATGGTCGAGGCGGGCGTGCCGTTCGTGCGCGTGAGCCGCGCGTGGTGGGACAGCCACGCGCAGAACTTCGAGACGCACCAGGAGATGGTGCCGGAGCTGGACCGCGTGATGTCTGCGCTGCACGACGACCTGAAGCAACGCGGCCTGCTGGAGCGCACGCTGGTGCTGGCCGTGGGCGAGTTCGGTCGCACGCCGGTCATCAACGCGAGCCTCGGGCGCGACCACTTCGCCGCCGCGTGGAGCGCGGCGATGTTCGGCTGCGGCCTCAAGGGCGGCGCGGTCTTTGGCAAGACGGACAAGGACGGCCAGACGGTGGTGGAAGACCAGGTGGGCGCGGGCGAGCTCTTCGCGACGGTGCTCGCCGCCATCGGCGTGAACCCGAAGAAGGAATACCACGTCGGCGCGCGCCCCATCCCGCTGGTGAACCCCGGCATCAAGCCGATCACGCAGGTGCTGGCGTGAG
>Ga0172367_10000548_pt1 | contig 57955 bp, 49 predicted proteins | sample Lak10m_FD_114542 | JGI IMG/M metagenome (GOLD analysis project Ga0172367, IMG submission 114542) | Freshwater microbial communities from Kabuno Bay, South-Kivu, Congo - kab_022012_10m | ecosystem: Environmental > Aquatic > Freshwater > Lake | place: Democratic Republic of the Congo: South-Kivu... | reverse complement strand
TTACCTGGGGAGGGTGGTGGCGCCCATCAGGTAGTGATCGACGCTGCGCGCGCACTGGCGGCCTTCGCGGATCGCCCAGACCACCAGCGACTGGCCACGGCGCATGTCGCCGGCGGCGAACACGCCCTTGACGCTGGTCGCGTAGGAGTTGTCGCCCTCGGTGCCCGCCCCGGCATTGCCGCGACTGTCCCTGGTGATGCCAAATGCGTCGAGCACGCCGCCGACCGGACTGACAAAACCCATGGCCAGGAAAACGTAGTCGGCGCGAATCTCGAATTCCGATCCCGGCACCTCGCTCATCCTGCCGTTCTGCCATTCCAGGCGTACCGCCCTGACGGCCTTGAGCACGCCGTCTTCTCCGACGAAGGCCTTGGTGCCGATCGACCAGTCACGATCACAGCCCTCGTCGTGCGACGACGACGTGCGCAGCCTGAGCGGCCAGTAAGGCCAGGTCAGCGGGCTATTTTCCAGCTCCGGCGGTCGCGGCAGCAGTTCGATCTGGTTAATGCTGGCAGCGCCATGCCGGTTGGAAGTGCCGACACAGTCGGAGCCGGTGTCGCCGCCACCGATGACGAGCACATGCTTGCCCCTGACGTTGATCGGGTTGGCGCTGTCGCCGGCGACTTCCTTGTTCTGCGGGATGAGGAATTCGAGCGCGAAATGCACGCCATTGAGCTCGCGGCCCGGTACCGGCAGGTCGCGCGGGTGTTCCGCGCCGCCTGAGAGGATGACGGCATCGAAATCCTTCTGCAGCTGTTCCGCCGGGATGGTTTTCTTCGCGTCGTTGACAATGCCCTTGGGCAGGCTCGCGCCGGTCACCATGGTAGCGGTGACGAACTTGACGCCCTCCGCCTTCATCTGCGCCATGCGCCAGTCGATCAGGCGCTTGTCGAGCTTGAAATCGGGAATGCCGTAACGCAGCAGGCCGCCGATGCGGTCGTTCTTTTCGAACACGGTGACGGCATGGCCGACGCGCGCCAGCTGCTGGGCGGCGGCCAGTCCGGCGGGACCGGAGCCGACCACGGCGACCTTCTTGCCCGTCTTTTTCGCCGGCGGCTGTGGCAGCACCCAGCCGTTCTCGCCAGCCTTGTCGATGATGGCGCGCTCGATGGACTTGATGCCGACCGGCGTCTGCGGAATGTTCAGGGTACAGGCCGCTTCGCAGGGCGCCGGGCAGATGCGGCTGGTGAACTCCGGGAAGTTGTTGGTCGAATGCAGCATGGCAATGGCTTCCTGCCACTTGCCGCGATAGACCAGGTCGTTCCAGTCCGGGATCAGGTTGTTGACCGGGCATCCGTTGTTGCAGAAGGGGATGCCGCAATCCATGCAGCGCGCACCCTGCGTCTTGGCCTGGTCGTCATTCAGGCGCGGAACGAACTCGCGGTAATGCGTGACGCGCGATGCGGCCTTCTCGTAGCTCTCCTGGATGCGCTGGAATTCGAGAAATCCGGTGGGCTTGCCCATTATGCTGCCTCCTTGAGCTGGCTTGCCGCGATCTCCTTCAGCGCACGGCGATATTCATTCGGGAACACCTTGACGAAGCGCGCGCGCGCGGCAGGCCAGTCGGCCAGGATTTCCCTGGCGCGGGCGCTGTCGGTCAGGCGCAGGTGATCCTCGATCATCTGCCTGAGCTGGGCCTCGTCGCCGCGCTGGCGATGGCGGGTGCCATCGTTCGCCTGCTCGGCCTCCGGCAGCACCTTCTCCAATGCGACCATCGACAGGTTGCAGCGCCGGGCGAACATGCCATCGATGTCATAGACATAAGCGATGCCACCGGACATGCCGGCGGCAAAGTTGCGGCCGGTGACGCCGAGCACGGCAACCGTGCCACCCGTCATGTATTCGCAACCGTGGTCACCGGTGCCCTCGACAACGGCCTGGGCGCCGGAATTGCGCACACAGAAACGTTCGCCGGCGACACCGCGGAAGAACACCTCGCCTTCCGTCGCGCCATACAGCACGGTATTGCCGACGATGATGTTTTCCTCGGCGGGACTGGCAAAGCCGGCGGGCGGGCGCACGACGATGCGGCCGCCGGACAGGCCCTTGCCGACGTAGTCGTTGCCGTCACCGCTGAGTTCGAGGGTGACGCCACGTGCCAGGAAGGCGCCGAAGCTCTGCCCGGCGGTGCCCTTGAGCCTGACGAAAATGGTGTTGTCGGGCAGGCCGGCATGGCCGTAGCGCTTGGCCACCTCGTGCGACAGCAGGGTGCCGACGGTGCGGTTTTCGCTGCGGATGACGGCATCGACGGTGACTTTCTCGCCACGCTCCAACGCCGCGCGCGCGGCATCGATCAGGCTGTGGTCGAGCGCCCGGACGAGGCCGTGGTCCTGGGTCTCGCAGTGACGGCGCGCCACTTGCGCGGGAACAGTCGGCATGTGGAAGATGCGCGAGAAATCGAGGCCGCGCGCCTTCCAGTGGCTGATGCCGTTCTTCATGTCGAGCAGGTCGGCGCGGCCGATCAGGTCGTCGAACTTGCGGATGCCCATGCGGGCCATGTGTTCGCGCACTTCCTCGGCGACGAAGAAGAAATAGTTGACGACATGGTCAGGCTGGCCGGTAAAGCGCTGGCGCAGCACGGGGTCCTGGGTGGCGACACCGACCGGGCAGGTGTTGAGGTGGCACTTGCGCATCATGATGCAGCCTTCGACCACCAGCGGCGCCGTGGCAAAGCCGAACTCGTCGGCGCCAAGCAGGGCGCCGATCAGCACGTCGCGGCCGGTCTTCATCTGGCCGTCGGCCTGGACGCGAATGCGCCCGCGCAGGCGATTGAGCACCAGGGTCTGCTGGGTTTCGGCAAGGCCGAGTTCCCACGGCGTGCCGGCATGCTTGATCGAGGAGATCGGCGAGGCGCCGGTGCCGCCGTCATAACCGGCGATGACGACATGATCGGCCTTGGCCTTGGAAACCCCGGCCGCGACGGTGCCGACGCCAACCTCGGACACCAGCTTGACCGAGACGCTGGCCTGCGGATTGGAGTTCTTCAGGTCATGGATCAGCTGCGCCAGATCCTCGATGGAGTAGATGTCATGGTGCGGCGGCGGCGAGATCAGGCCGACGCCCGGCACCGAATGGCGCAGGAAGCCGATGTACTCGGACACCTTGTGTCCCGGCAGCTGGCCGCCTTCGCCGGGCTTGGCGCCCTGTGCCATCTTGATCTGCAGTTGGTCGGCATTGGTCAGGTACTCGGCGGTGACGCCGAAACGGCCCGAGGCCACCTGCTTGATTGCCGAGCGCAGGCTGTCGCCTTCCTGCAGGGGGATGTCGCGCTCGATGCGGCTGGCGCCGATCACGCCGGCCACCGTCTCGCCAGCGCCGACTTTGCGGAAGCGCCGCGGATCCTCGCCGCCCTCGCCGGTGTTCGACTTGCCGCCGATGCGGTTCATGGCGATTGCCAGGGTGCTGTGGGCCTCGGTCGAGATCGAGCCGAGGGACATCGCGCCGGTGGCAAAACGCTTGACGATTTCCCTGGCCGGTTCGACTTCGTCGAGCGGCACGGGCGCGCCGGCCGGCTTGATCTCGAACAGGCCGCGCAAGGTCATGTGGCGCCTGCTCTGGTCGTTGATCAGCGCGGCGTATTCCTTGTAGGTCTCGTACTTGTTGGAGCGCGTGGCGTGCTGGAGCTTGGCGATCGAGTCCGGCGTCCACATGTGTTCCTCGCCGCGCACGCGGAAGGCATATTCGCCGCCGACGTCGAGCATGCCGTCGAGCACCGGGTCATCGCCGAAGGCGGCAGCGTGGGCCGCCAGCGATTCCATGGCGACCTCCTTGAGGCCGATACCCTCGATCTTGCTCGGCGTACCGGTGAAGTAGCGCGCGACGAACTCGGACGACAGGCCGATGGCCTCAAAGATCTGCGCACCGCAATAGGACTGGTAGGTCGAGATGCCCATCTTCGACATGATCTTCATCAGTCCCTTGCCGATTGCCTTGATGAATTTCTTGTGGCAATCGTCCGGGCTGGGCTTGCCCGGCAGGCTGGGCGCGATCTGGCTGAGGCTTTCGAGTGCCAGCCAGGGGTGGATCGCCTGGGCACCATAGGCCGCCAGGGTGGCAAAGTGATGCGTTTCGCGCGCCACGCCGGTTTCCACCACCAGGCCGAGCGAAGTCCGCAGGCCGACGCGGATCAGGTGCTGATGCACGGCCGAGCACGACAGCAGGGCGGGGATGGGCGCGCGCGTGGCATCCACGGCACGGTCCGACAGGATGATGACGTTGTAGCCCTGGCCGATCGCCTGCTCGACCTTGAGGCAGATCTGGTGCAGGGCCGTGCCCATGCCGTTGGCGCCGGCGGCAATTGGCGTCGTGGTATCGATCACGGCTGAGCGGAAGGCACCTCCGGTGAGCTTGTCGATGTTCTTCAGCTTGGCCATTTCGGCCGGCGCGAGGATGGGCTGGCGCACTTCCAGGCGCGGCGTAGGTTTGGTTTCGTTGATCTCAAGCAGGTTGGGATTCGGGCTCACCAGCGAGATCAGGGAGAACACGATCTCCTCGCGGATCGGGTCTATCGGCGGGTTGGTGACCTGCGCGAACAGCTGCTTGAAGTAGTTGAACAGCGGCTTGCTGCGGTCCGACAGCACGGCCAGCGGGCTGTCGTTGCCCATCGAGCCGGTCGCTTCCTCGCCGGTCAGGGCCATCGGTTCAAGGATGAACTTGAAATCTTCCTGCGAATAGCGGAAGGCCTGCTGGACGTCGAGGATGGGCGCGCGCATGCGCTCGCTCATCCGGACCTCGGGCATGTCATCGAGGAAGTAGCGCGACTCCTTGATCCACTTGCGGTAGGGCTTGGCTGCCGCCAGGGATTTCTTGACCTCGTCGTCGCCGATGATGCGGCCTTTTTCGAGATCGATCAGCAGCATCTTGCCCGGCTGCAAGCGCCATTTCTTGACGATCCGCTCCTGGGCGATGGGCAGCACGCCCATTTCCGAGGACATGACGACGAGATCGTCATTAGTCACCAGGTAACGCGCCGGGCGCAGGCCGTTGCGGTCAAGTGTGGCACCGATCTGGCGGCCGTCGGTGAAGGCCACGGCCGCCGGGCCATCCCAGGGCTCCATCAGCGCCATGTGGTACTCGTAGAAGGCACGGCGCTCTTCGTCCATCAGGGGATTGCCGGCCCAGGCCTCGGGTATCAGCATCATCATGGCGTGGGCCAGGCTGTAGCCGCCCATCACCAGCAGTTCCAGGGCATTGTCGAAGGATGCCGAGTCCGACTGGCCATCGTAGATCAGCGGCCAGATCTTCTCCAGGTCGTCGCCCAGCACCGGCGAGGAGATGCCGTGTTCGCGGGCGCGGATCCAGTTTACGTTGCCGCGCACGGTGTTGATTTCGCCGTTGTGGGCGATCATGCGGAACGGGTGCGCCAGATCCCAGGTGGGGAAGGTATTGGTCGAAAAGCGCTGATGCACCAGGGCGAGCGCCGTCTCGACGCGTTCGTCCTGAAGGTCGAGGAAGTACTGGCCAACCTGGTCGGCCAGCAGCATGCCCTTGTAGACGAGGGTGCGCGCCGTCATCGAGGTCACGTAGAACATCTTGCCGTCGGGCAGCTTGAGCGCCTGCACGCGATGGCCGGCCTCCTTGCGGATCACATAGAGCTTGCGCTCCAGGGAATCGGTATCCGTCACACCCTCGCCGCCACCGATGAATACCTGGCGAATGACGGGCTCCAGATCCTTCGCCGCCTGGGCGAGGCCCGAATTGTTGACGGGCACGTCGCGCCAGCCCAGCAGGACCTGCCCTTCATAGCGGATCGTGCGCTCGATCGCGGCCTCGCAGGCACGCCGGCTTTCCGGATTGCGCGGCAGGAACACCATGCCGACGCCATACTCGCCGACGGCGGGCAGGGACACGCCGCGCGCCGACATCTCGGCGCGAAGGAATCCGTCGGGAATTTGAATGAGGATGCCAGCGCCGTCACCGAGCAGCGGGTCATAACCCGTGGCACCACGATGTTCAAGGTTTTTCAGGATCTGCAGGCCCTGGGCGATGATGTCGTGGCTCTTGCGATTCTTGATGTGAGCGACGAAACCGACGCCGCACGCGTCGTGTTCATTGGCGGGGTCGTAGAGACCCTGGCACTGAGGGAGGACCATCATGTTCATCCTAGGAAAAACCACCGGCGATCGGCCTGAAACGGCCGGCAAAAAAGCCGGGGCTTAGCCGCTCCCCGGCCTTGGACGTCCCGCTGTAACTGGCGGACGTTCAAATATACCGCCAAAAGGGTGTGAGTTCAATACGCTGCAACGCAGCAAAAAGCCTTAGAAGTCGCTCACGGCGAACAGCCGGCGGTGTTCCTTCATCGAGTAACGGTCAGTCATTCCGGCAATGTAGTCGGCGGTGGCCCGCTCCAGGGAACCCTCCCGCGCCATCGCCTGATACTGCGGCGGAAGCAGCCTCGGGTCGGCCACGAAGGCGGCAAACAAGTCGTGGATCACGCGCCGCGCCTTCGCCGTGGTGCGCAGTACCTGGAAGTGGTGGTAAAGCTGGTCGCGCAGGAAGGATTTCATTTCGCGGTTTTCGGCTTCCATGGCGGAGGTGAACCCGATCAGCACCGGCGCCTTGTGGATCTCGTCGAGGCTGCGCGGTGCCGCGGTATCGATCCGGCGCGCGGATTCCGCCAACAGGTCCGTCACCTGGGCGCCGATCATGCGACGTATGGTCTCGTGCACCCGACGGCGCGAGGGCAGCGACGGGTACTCGGCATCCACTTCCGCGGCATGGCGGGCAAACAGGCTCACGTCCTGCAATTGTTCGAGCGTAAGCAAACCCGAGCGCAGGCCGTCGTCGACATCGTGGTTGTTGTACGCAATTTCGTCGGCCAGGTTGCAGATCTGCGCTTCCAGAGAGGGGCGCGCGCCGTCGATGAAGCGGCGCCCAAGTTCTCCGAGGCCGCGGGCCCGTGCCGGCGAGCAATGTTTGAGGATGCCTTCGCGGGTCTCGAACATCAGGTTGAGGCCGTCAAATGCGGCGTAGCGCTCTTCGAGGCGATCAACGATGCGGAGGCTCTGCAGGTTGTGCTCGAAACCGCCGTGACCGGCCATGCACTCGTTCAGCGCATCCTGCCCGGCATGGCCAAAGGGGGTATGCCCCAGGTCATGGGCCAGGGCGATGGCCTCGGCAAGATCGTCGTTGAGATGCAGTGTCCGCGCCACGGAGCGCGCGATCTGGGCGACCTCGATGCTGTGGGTCAGGCGAGTGCGAAAAAGGTCGCCTTCGTGGTTGACGAAAACCTGTGTCTTGTACTCCAGGCGCCTGAATGCGGTGGAATGGACTATCCGGTCGCGATCGCGCTGGAATTCACTGCGCGCCCGGGGTCGTGGCTCACCGAGTGCACGGCCCCGGCTGTTTCCCTCGTTGACGGCATAGGCTGCCAGCTCAGGCATCGCAGCAGGCTTCGATCGCGGCGGAAATCAGTTCGGGTGACGCCTCGGCGTAAATCTCAGCCGCACCCAGCTGTCTGAGCAATACCAGCCGCAATTTCCCGGCAAGCACTTTTTTGTCATGGGCCATCAGGTCCAGGTAGCGCTTTGCGCCCAGGCGCGGGCCCGACACGGGCAGCTTGGCCTGCAACAGGAGGCGCTTGACCCGATCGACATCGATCCTCGACAGCCAGCCGATGCGGCGGGACAGCTCGGCGGCCATCATCATGCCGGCTGCAACGGCCTCGCCATGCAGCCACTGGCCATAGCCCATTCCTGTCTCGATCGCGTGGCCAAAGGTATGGCCGAGGTTCAACAGGGCGCGGCCTCCGTCCTTGGCGGTTTCGAGCTCGTCCGCGACCACGACTTCGGCCTTGTTTGCGCAGGAACGCTCGATCGCCTCGGCAAGACAGCCTGCGTCCCTCGCCATCAGGCGCGTCACATTGGCCTCTAGCCACTCTAGAAAGGCAAGGTCGCGGATCAAGCCGTACTTTATGACTTCCGCCATGCCCGCGGCCAACTCCCGTTCCGGTAGCGTTTGCAGTGTGTCCGTATCGGCGATGACGAGCCGGGGTTGCCAGAACGCGCCGACCATGTTCTTGCCGCGCGGGTGGTTGATTCCGGTTTTGCCGCCTACGGAGGAGTCAACCTGTGAGAGTAGCGTCGTCGGTATCTGAATGAAGGGAACGCCACGCTGATAGGTGGCGGCGGCAAATCCGGCGAGGTCGCCGACTACGCCGCCCCCCAGTGCCAATACGCTGGTAGCGCGGTCGCAGCGGGCGGCCAGCATGGCGTCATGGATGACATTGAGGGATTCCCAGGTCTTGAACTCTTCGCCGTCCTGCAGGATGACTGAGGTCACGCCAACCCCGGCCGCGGATAGTGCCGCCTCGAGTGGCGTCCTGTAGAGCGCGCCCACGGTGTCGTTGGTCACCAGCACGACACGCTCGCTGCGCAGGCATGGCAGGATCAGCGATGGCTGGGCCAGCAGGCCGGCGCCGATCAGAATGTCGTAGCTGCGTTTCTGGAGGCTTACGTTCAGACGGCGCATTTTTTCTGCAATTGCCTTTCAACCATTTTTACAAGCTGGACCACGCTGCCGCCGACTGCATCGACAACGATGTCCGCCACTTCGCGATAGAGCGGATCGCGTTGGGAATACAGTTCCTCGAGCTTCTTCTGCGGGTCGTCCACCTGCAACAAGGGACGATTGGGGTCAAGTCGGGTGCGCTCGAAGAGCAGACGGGGAGAGGCGTTGAGGTAGATTACGGTGCCGCCCTGGCGCAGCGCGGCACGGTTCTCGGGGCGCAGGACCGCGCCCCCGCCCGTGGCCACAACCTGATCGTTGCGCTCCGCAAGTTCGGCTATCACCCTTGCTTCGCGTTCCCGGAATCCCTGCTCGCCTTCGATGTCGAAAATCAGGGGTATGCGAACCCCGGTACGTGCCTCGATCTCGTGGTCTGCATCAATGAAGCTCCGTGCCAGGCGCCGGGCCAATTGGCGTCCGACAGTGGTCTTGCCCGCCCCCGGCATGCCCACGAGGAAGATGTTGTTCCGTGGATTCACGCGGCGATTCTATCAGCGCAAAGAGCCCGGGATGGCCCGGGCTCTTTGCAGGCGGGAGGTCAGCGCAGGGTCAGTGCCTCGTTGACGATACGCGGCGTGATGAATACCAGCAGCTCGGCCTTGGACGTCACTTTCGAGGTCGTCTTGAAGAGGAAGCCGACGTATGGCAGATCGCCCAGGAAGGGGACACGTTCCTGGTTCTGGGAGTCCGTCTCGGTCGACAAGCCGCCAATCACGACAGTACCGCCATTCTCGACTATGACGCTGGTGGTCACCGTATTGGCCGTCAGGGCGCCCGTGGTCGCATTGGTGATTGAACTCTTGGCGATATTCAGCTCAAGCGCAATCCGGTTATCCGGATTGATCTTGGGCGTCACCGTCAGGGTCAGGGGCGCGGACACCTGGTTGTAGGTCGGCAGGCCCGTCTGGGCGTTGACGCCGGTCTGGATATACACCGACTGCGTGTTGTTGATCGTCGCAGCCTTGTTGTCCACTGTGACGACACGCGGTACCGATATTGTCCGCGACTTCTGGTCGGTTTCAGCCGCCTGCAATTCAAGCGCGATCAGCTTGGTAGCCTGCGAGTTGAACAACATGAGTCCGAAGTTGGCCGCGCCGGCGAGAGAGTAGCTGGGCCGGAATATGTTGGTGCTCGCGGTAAGCGATGGCGTGGGATTCGCTCCGTAGATGTCGAGGTTGTTTCCCGCCGTCGGCGGCGCCGACGACAGGGCGACGCGGGTGGTATTCGATCCCGGAACCTGATAGCCCTGGCGCTGGAAATTGAAACCGGTCAGGCGCATGCCGAACGAATTGGTGAAGCCGGTGGTGGCCTCCACGATCCTGGCCTCAATCAACACCTGCTTGGCCGGGATGTCAATTTCCGCCAGCATCTTCCGTATCGACTCGAGGACCGCCACTGTGTCGGTGACGAAAAGCTTGCGCGTATCGTCATGCGCGAACATCTTGCCGCGTGGCGACAGGATCACGCTGCTGCCCCCGCGCCCCGTGGCGGGCTGCGCCGCCTGGGCGGCCCCACCCGCCGGCGCTGCAGCCGCAGCGGCACCGCCGGCTTGCCCGGCGGCGGCCGAGTTGGCCGATCCACCGGAACTTGCGCCACGAAGCAGCGTCTGGAAGTCGGACGGCTTCATGTAGCTCAGGGTGAAGGTCTCGGTTACCAGCTGAGCAATGTCTGCGGCCCGCGCCGCCGCGTCGGCGATGTCCTCGTCGCGCTTCTGCAGCACCGCGCGATCGCCAAACAGGACAATGGTGTCGCGCACCCGCATCGACGCATTGATCTGCGACATGACGATTTCGAGGGCCTGGTCATAGGGCACGCTGTCGAGCGAGATCGTCAGGCGCCTGCCGGCCAGCGACGGATCGATCATGATGTTCTTGCCGGAGATTTCGGCAAGCGTGCGAATCACCATGGTGGCATCGGCCTCGAAGAAGTTGATCGAGATCTTTTGCCCCTGCTCACCGGACGGAACCAGCTTGTTTGCATCATCTGCCGGAACAGGCTTGACTTCAATTACAAGCTGGTTGTTTGCCAGGCGGGCCTGGTGGAACCATTTCCCGCGCGCGGCGATTTCCATTTCCGTCATGTTCCCGACGGCACGCGACGTGATGGTCGACACCGGCGTCGCGAAGTCAATCACATTGCGACGGTTCTGCAGGCGTTCCGGCAACTCGACGTCGCGGAGCTCGACAGCGACGCCCGTTGCGGTACGACGGACGTCTATCGGCACCGACCCGTCAGTGAGGTCGATGATGATGTTGGCGTCACCGTCCGCACCGCGGCGGAAAACGATATCGCGAACCGCGGCAAGTTCCGTCGCGTCAGCCTTCCGTTCGGTGGCCGAACGGGTCGGAGTCGGCTGGAAGATGCTCGGTCCGGGCTCCCGCGCAGCCTGAGACTGTGGCGCCTGGCCTTGCAGACGGACGAACAGCGCATCGCCGACCATTTCAGTCGAGAAGCGGGTGGGACGGTAAAGATTCAGTACCATCCGCGTCAGCTTGTCGGTTTGCACCAGATTCAGGCTCTTAAGATCGCCTTCACCGACGTTCTGCAAGTTTTGGCCAGTCTGGTTGTCGGTGTCCGGAAAGTCGATCACGACCCGCGGAGGATCAACCACGCTCCAGTTCCCCGGAAGGCTCTTGAGTGGCGCGCTGAACTGGACCTTGAGCAGAACCTGGTCACCGTCCCTGCGCACCTGGACCTGCTTTATCGAGTTGTCCGCGGCGTGGGTACCACTGGCGCAGATCAGCATCGCCATGGCAACCAGGCCCGCCCTCCCGGCGCCCACGGCGCGCGTCCAAATTCCGTAACTCATCAACGTCCTCCTTTCGGCACGGTGAGTTGTCGCTCCTGCGACACCCAGGCGCCGTTCGCATCCTTGACGGTTTCCAGCACTGTTACCGCATCGGATGTAATTGCCGTGATCTTGCCGAAGCTCCGTCCCATGTATTCACCAACGCGCACGTGCTTTGGTTTGTTCGGTGGCGGTGTCTGGATCAGCGCGTATGGAACATCGCCCGCCATGATGATGCCCATCACGCGAAGGTCTTCGATGGGAAACGCCTCCAGCGGCTGCTGTGGCCGATTGCGATCCGGTGCACTCTTGTCAGCGCTGATTTCAAGCGTAACGATCTTGTTGGGCGAGAACGGCGGTGTGAGCGACTCGGTTTCGTAAGCCACGGCAGGAAACGGATTGATCTCCGGCAGTGGCGGCACCTTGCCGCGCATGCCCTTCGATTCCTCGCGCATCCACTCACGCAAATCCTGGTGCTCTTCGGCTGCGCACCCGAACAGGAAGAGCACGACCAAGAGGGGCAGAATTCTCATTTCTTCTTGCCCTTCTTCTGGCTGGCAATCTCGTTGTCATCGAGATAGCGGAAGGTTTTCGCCGTGGTCCGCATTGCCAATGTCTGGTTCGGATTGGCCGTGAGGCGGATGTCGTTCAGCGTCACGATGCGCGGCAGGCGGGCAAGGTCGCCGGCGAAACCGCCGATGTCGTGATACGTCCCGGTCAGGTTGAGCGTGATCGGCACCTCGGCATAGAACTCCCTGGCCGCTTCGCCGCCGGGCCGGAACAATTCAACGGCGAGACCACGTCCCTGGGCGGCCTTGTTGATGTCAACGAGCATGTCGCCCATCTCTGCCCTGTTGGGCAACTGCTTCAGCAACGCGCCGAAGGAGCGGTCGATTTCGGCAAGCTGGCGTCGGTACTCGTCAAGATTGACGGCCTGCTTCTTCTTTTTCGTCCAGTCTTCCTTGAGTCTGTTCTCCTCGTCCCGCTTGCCCTGGAGCTCCTCAAGCTGAACGCTCCAGCCGATTGCACCAAACCCCCACGCGGCAGCAACTAGCGCAACGAACAGGCCAAACAGGATGACGATGCGCGGCGCCAGCGGCCAAAGCCCGGGGTCTTTCGGATCCAGGGTCTTGAAGTCCGTCGCCAACTGCTGGAAATCGATGAGTGGCCTCTTCGGCACCACCACTTCCGGAGCATTCTTGGCCGCCATCTTCTCGGCAAGCTTCTCGGCAGCAGTCTTGCGCTTGAAGAGCGACGCGAGCTTTGGGGGCAGGGCGGGTAGTTTCATACTTACTTCCCTGGTGCCGTGGTCTGGCGCGAGATGACCGTGGTAATGCTGAAAGCATTGAGGCGACGGTTGGCGACAACTTCCGCCTTTGTCTCGACCAGGGTCGATCTCTCAAGCAACGGCGACTCATCGAGGTTGTTCATCAGTGTCGTGATACGGGCATTCGACTGGGCAATCCCGGTCAAGGTGATGTTGTTTCCAGCCTGGACCAGCGAACGCAGGTAAATCCCTTCCGGTACCTGCTTCGCAAGTTCGTTGAACAGATGGACCGTCTCCGTACGATTGGCCTGGAGTGCCTCGATCACCCTTTTGCGCGCCAGCAGCGCATTGGTCTGCTCCTGGATCTTCTTGATCTCTGATATTTCCTTGTCGAGACTGGAAATCTCGCGCTTGAGGAATTCGTTCTTCTCGTTCTGTCGATTGGTCTCCCGGTTGATCACCGAGAACCCGAGGAACCAGATCACGCCAGCCAGCACCGATACCAGACCGAGCAGGACGTAGAACTGCTGGCGCCGCGCCTTGCGCTTTTCCTCGCGATGGGGGAGAAGGTTGATCCGGATCATTGATCAAACTTTCTCAGGGCTAGACCACACGCCACCATCAGCGACGGTGCGTCGGTGGCCAGCTGCTTGGCACGGATGCGCGGAGAGATTGCCATTCCGGCAAACGGGTCCGCCAGGAGGGTATTTACATTGGTGCGCTGGCCGACGATTTCGGCAACCCCCGGAATCAGCGCCGACCCGCCGGCAAGAATGATGTGATGCACTTCGTTGTGCGGCGTGGACGTGAAGAAAAACTGCAGGGCCCGCGATACTTCCTGTGCAAGATTTTCGATGAAAGGATGCAGGATTTCGGTTTCGTAGTTGTCGGGGGGCGTCCCCGAACGCTTCAAGCTCTCCGCCTCTTCCGGGCCCATGCCATAAGCGCGCATGATCTCCTCCGTCAGCATGCTGCCGCCAAAAGCCTGTTCGCGGGCGTAAACCTGCTGATTGTCCTTGAGGATGGTGACTTTCATCGCCGCCGCACCGACATCAATCAGCGCGATGATCTGCCCCGCGCCCTCGCCAGGCAACTGCTTGGTGACAAGCTCATAGGCCGCCTGAACGGCATACGACTCGACATCCATCACCACCGGCTTCAGTTCGGCGACTTCCGCCGCCGCAACCCGATCCTCAACCTTTTCCTTGCGTGAGGCGGCAAGCAGAACCTCGACGTCGTCCGGACTTGACGGTGCCGGGCCAATGACCTGGAAGTCGAGATTCACTTCTTCCAGAGCAAACGGTATGTACTGGTTGGCCTCGGACTCGACTTGTACTTCCATCTCCTGCTCGCGCAGGCTCGCCGGCAAGGTGATCTTCTTCGTGATCACCGCCGCCGAAGGCAGCGCCATGGCCACGAACTTTGTCGATGTACCCAGACGCTTCCAGCAACGCTGCAGGGTCTCGGCCACGGCATCCACCGAGGCAAGATTGCCGTCGACGACCGAATCCTTCGGCAGGGGCTCTATGGCATAGCGCTCCACGCGCGGCTGCCCCTTCCCGGCGTCGGCAAGCTCGACCATCTTCACCGCCGTGGAACTGATATCCACGCCAATCAAGGGTCGAAGCTTGGGATTAAAGATCGACTTCAGTGCCGAGACATCGATCTGCAAAGAGATTTTCCTTTAAAAATATTGCGTTATAGGCAATACAGATAATTTACTTCAGATGCTAGCAGCAACTATATCGTGTGTAAAGCAAAATTATCACGCAAAGCCCTGAAAACCGTGTCTCCGGCACCACAGCTATAATCTGCCGCCCGCCTAATCGCCCGCCATTTGTGCCCATTCCAACACTGAACACGCCTACGCGCTGGGCTCTGCTTCTGTTGCTGTTCGCCTTCGGTTCGATCGCCGCAGTCGCGGCCCTGGTTGGCATCGTCCTGATCCTCGCTTACCCTCAGCTGCCCTCGGTCGAGGTGCTGACCGACTATCAGCCGAAAATCCCGTTGCGCATCTACACCAGCGACGGTCACCTGATCGGCGAGTTCGGCGAGGAGCGCAGGAACTTCGCCAGCATTCAGGATGTTCCGAAACTGATGACCCAGGCGATCCTGGCGGCGGAAGACGAGCGCTTCTATCAGCATCCGGGAATCGACACCCTGGGCGTACTGCGCGCCGCCTACTCCAACTTTGTCGGCGGCGGAAAACGCCAGGGCGCCTCGACCATCACCATGCAGGTGGCGCGCAACTTCTTCCTCTCCACCGAAAAAACACTGACGCGCAAGCTCTACGAGATGTTACTGGCTTTCAAGATCGAGAACAATCTGACCAAGGATCAGATACTCGAAATCTACCTGAACCAGATCTACCTCGGCCAGCGCGCCTACGGATTTTCCGCGGCGGCAAACATCTATTTCGGCAAGGCCCTCAAGGACGTGACGGTGGCCGAGGCGGCAATGCTGGCCGGCCTGCCCAAGGCACCCTCTGCCTACAACCCCGTCGCCAACCCGAAACGGGCGCAGTTGCGACAACGCTATGTGCTGCGACGCATGCACGAACTCAAGTTCATCGACGACGCCCAGCTCAAGCTGGCGCAGGCGCAAACCCTGCACGTCAAGCGCGACATCAATGATTTCGGCGTGCGCGCCGATTACCTGGCCGAGATGGCGCGCCAGATCGCGGTGGAACGCTTTCCCGACGACGCCTACAGCCGGGGGCTGCGCGTCGTTACCACGATTACCCGGGCGGACCAGCAGGCGGCTTACCTTGCCTTGCGCAAGGCCGTTCTCGACTATGACCGGCGGCACGGCTACCGGGGGGCGGAAGCATATGCCGACATGAAGGATGTCACCTCGGACCACGACGAGAACCTCGAAGAGCTTCTCACCGACTTCGACGACAGCGATGACCTGTTGCCGGCGATCGTCCTCGAAGCCTCGCCCAAGCTGGTGAAGGTCTATCTGCGCGGCGGTGAAGTCCTGCGCATCGGCGAGGACGGCATCAAGTTCGCTGCGCGCATGATCGACGACAAGGCGGCGCCGAACAAACGCCTGCGGCGCGGCGCGGTAGTTCGCGTGCAGAAAACTGAAAAGGGCTGGCAGATCCTCCAGCTGCCCGATGTTGAAGCTGCCTTCGTTGCCGCCAGCCCGGTGGATGGCTCGGTTCGCGCCCTGGTCGGTGGCTTCGATTTCCATCGCAACAAGTTCAACCATGTCACCCAGGCATGGCGTCAGCCCGGTTCAAGTTTCAAGCCCTTCATCTACTCCGCAGCTCTCGAAAAAGGCTACACGCCTGCGTCGCAGATCGCCGATGAGCCGATCTCGATTTCGGCCGAGGAAACCGGCTCGCAAGCCTGGGAGCCGAAGAACTACGACGGCAAGTACGACGGCCCGATGAGCATGCGGACGGCGCTCGCCAAGTCCAAGAACATGGTGTCCATCCGCCTGCTCAAGTCGATCGGCACCGGATACGCCCAGGATTACGTCACGCGCTTTGGCTTCGAGGCGGAAAAACATCCGCCCTATCTGACGATGGCCCTTGGTGCCGGGGCGGTGACACCCTGGCAACAGCTGGCTGCCTACTCGATTTTCGCCAATGGCGGTTACCGCATCAGCCCCTATGTCGTGCGCCAGATCACGGACAGTACCGGCAACGTGCTGGCCGAGATCCAGCCGTCACTGGCAGGTGACGAGTCGCTGCGCGCCATCGATGCCCGCAATGCCTGGCTGATGGACAACATGATGCATGACGTTGTCCGGCGCGGCACGGCGACACGCGCTGCCGCCGTATTGAAGCGCAGCGACCTTGCGGGCAAGACCGGCACCACCAACGACTACATCGACGCCTGGTTCTGCGGCTACCAGCCCACCGTGGTTGGCGTCGCCTGGATCGGCTTCGACCAGCCAAAACGCATGGGCAATGGCGAGACCGGCGGTGCTGCCGCGCTTCCGATCTGGATCGGCTACATGGAACATGCGCTGAAGAACGTGCCGGAGAGCTGGCCGGAAGCGCCCGACGGGCTGGTTCCGATCGTCGCCGCCGACCCCGGCGGCAAGGCCGGCAGGGAGTTCATCTATTCCGAACTCCTGCCCACCATCCCGCAAGGCGACCCGGAGGGTGGCAACGCGGGACAGGCTCCCGGTGCGGAATCGACCACGCCGGCACCGGTGGTCGATGCGAAACCCAGGCCCGTCGAAAAACCGCCCGCCGAAAAACCGGCCAGCGACAAGCCGCCACCGGCAGGCCCTGGCGCGCCCAAGACTCCCCGGCCCTAGAGCGCGACCCCCACTCCGGCCTGCTCCGACAGGGTCCGCGACAGCGCGGACATCAGTTCCTCTCCATCGCGGGTATTGACCCACCGCCCTCCCTCCGGGCGGAAATGGTATCCGCCGGATTTGGCCGCAAGCCAGATCTCGCGTGCCGCCGTATGGCGGTTGATGATGATTTTCGTCGCATTCTCTAGCTCGATTTCGATGATCCCGCCGGGCTTGGTTTCGAAGTCGAACTCCGCCGGGCCAGCTTCGCTGGCACGTTCGAGTGCCGACTCGATGCGCGCCAGCTCCGCATCGGCAGCCATCGTGAATTCCCGTTCTTCCATGGTTGTCATTCCCTTGCGCAATTCAGGCATACGGCAAAGCGCAACGTCCGCGTTTCGCCGCCCGCATATACTACTGTCCATTGCCTTACTTTCCCGCCCATCAACTGCCATGCGCTCCCGGATAAGACTCCTCGCCGCATTCTGTGCCCTCACCCTGCTTGCCGGATGCGGCACCAAGACACCGCTGGTGCCACCACCGGCGCCCCAGAAAGCGTCGACGGCCGCCGGCGTCACGGCCGCTGTGGCAACGGCACCCGGCAGCACGGCATGAGCCTGACCACGTCCGGAGCGCGTGGCCTGCAGCTCGAATCGGTTGCGCTGGAAGACATTGCCGCGCGTTTCGGCACGCCGTGCTATGTCTACTCCCGTGCTGCCCTTACTGCCGCCTATGCCGCCTACCACGAGGCGCTGCGGGCGCGCGGCCTGCACGAGCGTGCCCTGGTCTGCTACGCCGTCAAGGCCAATTCCAATCTCGCCATCCTGAATCTGTTCGCCCGCCTCGGCGCCGGCTTCGACATCGTCTCGGGTGGCGAACTTGCCCGCGTCCTCGCTGCCGGCGGCGCGCCGGGCAAGGTGGTGTTCTCGGGTGTCGGCAAGTCACCCGAGGAAATGCGCCTCGCGCTCGACGCCGGAATACTGTGCTTCAACGTCGAATCCGCCAGCGAACTGCAGGCGCTCGACGCCGTCGCGACCAGCCTTGGCCGCCGTGCGCCGGTGTCGCTGCGCGTCAATCCCGATGTCGATGCACGCACCCACCCCTACATCTCTACCGGTCTGAAGACCGCCAAGTTCGGGGTCGCCTTCGACGACGCCTTCGACCTTTACCGGCATGCGGCCGGCCTGCCGGGAATTGCCGTAAGCGGCATCGACTGCCACATCGGCAGCCAGCTGCTTGATCCGGCGCCTGCCGCCGAAGCCGCCGAGAAGGTGCTGGCGCTGGTGGACAAGCTGGCCGGCGCCGGGATCCCCCTGGAACACATCGACCTCGGTGGCGGCATGGGCATCACCTACCGCGATGACGAGCCCTCCCCGGCCACCGACGACTACCTGGCCCCCATCCTCGCCAAGCTGGCCGGACGCCGGGAACGCCTGATATTCGAACCCGGCCGTTCGCTGGTCGGCAATGCCGGCCTGCTGCTGACCCGGGTCCAGGTGCTGAAGCACGGCGAGGCCAGGCATTTTGCGATTGTCGATGCGGCAATGAACGACCTGATGCGGCCCGCGCTGTATGACGCCTGGCACGAGATCGTGAAAGTCGGCGCTGATGACACGGCGACATCCGCCCGGGCCTACGAGATCGTCGGCCCGATCTGCGAGTCGGGCGACTTCCTCGGCCACGACCGCCGCCTCGCGATCAGGGAGGGCGATCTGCTGGCCATCCTCTCCGCTGGCGCCTATGGCATGGCCATGTCATCGAACTACAACAGTCGCCCGCGCGCCGCCGAAGTGATGGTCGATGGCGACAGCATGCATCTGGTCCGCCGCCGCGAGGAAGTCGCCGCCTTGTTCGCTCTCGAATCCACCCTGCCCTGAGACCGGGTGTGCGCGTGACATCCGTCCGGCTCGTCCTTGCCATTGTCCTGCTCGCCGCGGGCGGCGGCGCATGGTACCTGAGCAGGCCGGCCGCTGGCGACGGCAAGAAGGCCCCGCGCGCCAATGTTGTTCCGGTAAGCCTCGCCAAGGCGGAGCTGCGTGACATGCCGCTGGCACTCGCCGTCACCGGCCGCACCGAGGCCTTCGAAACCGTCACCCTGCGCTCGCGGGTCGAAGGCCAGGTCAAGTCCGTCGATTTCACCGAAGGCCGGCATGTCAACAAGGGCGATGCACTGCTCCGCCTTGATGCCGCCGACTTCCAGGCGCGGCTGGACCAGGCCGAAGCCAACCTTTCGCGCAGCCGGGCGCTTGCCGCCAAGGCCAGGGCGGATCTCGAAAGGGCCCAGGCACTGCGGGCCAAAGGCTTCGTTTCCGAGGAGAAGGTGGCGGAAGCACGAACCACGCTGGCGGCCGCCGAATCCTCCGCCAAGGCGGACAGCGCCACGTCCGACCTCGCTCGCCTGCAGCTTTCCTACACCACCATCCGCGCACCGTTTGCCGGCCTCGTCGGCAGCAAGCTGGTGTTTCCAGGCGCAGCGGTCAAGTCCAACGAGACCAGCCTGGCGGTGATCAACCGGGTGCGTCCGTTGCATGTGAGCTTCGCCGTGCCCGAGAAGTACCTGCCGCGCCTGCAGTCCGCCCTGCGCCCGCCCGGCCGCGGGCTCACCGCCAGGATCGCCCTGCCCGGTGGCGGCTCATCCTGGGAGGCGGATGTGCGCGCCATCGACAACGGTGTCGACGTCGCCACCGGCACCATACAGCTCAAGGCTCGCCTGCCCAATGACGACGAACAGCTCGCGCCGGGCCAGTTCGTCGAGGTCAGCCTTGTCGTCGAGACGCTGCGCAATGCCATTGTAATTCCCGCCGAAGCCCTGCAACAAGGCGCCGATGGCAGCTTCGTGTTCGTCGCCCGCGACGACGACAGCGTCGAGGTGCGGAAGATCACCCTGGTCGAAGTGCAGCAGCGCTCGGCGATCGTCGCCAGCGGAATTTCCCCGGGCGAAGCGGTCGTCGTCGAAGGGCAGCTGCGGCTGACGCCGGGCGCCAGGATTCGTCGCGCCGACGGCACCGATGCCAAAGCGCGCAAGACACCCCCCGCATCAGGCACCGACGACGCCAGGCCGGCAACGGAAAACCGTTCCGGGAAGCCCGGAAAATCCGGCTAGCACACCCGATGCAACTGTCGGAACTTTGCATTCGCCGGCCGGTGATGACCACGCTGCTGATGGTGGCGTTACTCTTCTTCGGCGTGATCGCTTACCGCGCACTGCCCGTTTCCGAACTTCCCAACGTCGATTTTCCGACCATCTCGGTCACCGCCCAGCTACCCGGCGCGTCGCCGGAGACCATGGCCGCGGCGGTCGCCACGCCGCTGGAGGGGCAATTCGCCACCATCGCCGGGATCGACTCGATGACATCGACGAGTGCCCAGGGCTCGAGTTCGATTACCTTGCAGTTCGCCCTTGACCGCGACATCGATGCCGCCGCCCAGGACGTCCAGGCGGCGATCGCCGCAGCGACACGCAAGCTGCCCCCGGACATGCCCTCGCCACCCTCCTTCCGCAAGGTAAACCCGGCCGACTCGCCGGTGTTCTACATCGCCATGTACTCGGAAACCTTGCCGACCTGGGTGGTCAATGAGTACGCCGAGACCCAGCTGGCGCAACGCCTGTCGACCCTGCCCGGCGTGGCCCAGGTGCAGGTCTTCGGTTCGCAGAAGTTCGCCGTGCGGGTTCAGGCGGACCCAGCCATGCTCGCCGCGCGCAGCCTCGGCCTCGACGAACTGCAGGCGGCGATCCGCAATGCCAATGTCAACCAGCCGCTGGGCAGCCTCGATGGCGAACGGCAAAGCATTGCGCTCAAGGCCAACGGGCAGCTGCTCGACGCTGCCGCCTACCGGGCCCTGACGGTAGCCTGGCGCAACGGTTCGCCCGTGCGCCTGGAAGAAGTCGCCCGCGTCGCCGACGGCGTCGAGAACAACAAGGTCGCCGCCTGGTTCAATGATCGTCGCACCGTCATCCTCGCCGTGATGCGCCAGCCCGGCGCCAACACCATCGCCACCGTCGAGGGTGTGCGCCGCGTGCTTCCGGCCTTCCAGGAGAACCTGCCGGCCTCGATACGCCTTGCGGTGCACTACGACCGCAGTGAATCAATACGTGAAGGCATCGCCGACGTCCAGTTCACCCTGGTGCTGGCAGGCGCCCTGGTGGTGCTGGTGATCCTGCTCTTCCTGCGCAACCTCTCGGCCACGGCTATCCCGGCACTGGCGCTGCCCATCTCGGTGATCGGCACCTTCGCCCTGATGCATGCGCTCGGCTACAGCCTCGACAACCTGTCGCTGCTGGCGCTGACGCTTTCCGTCGGCTTTGTCGTGGACGATGCAATCGTGATGCTGGAGAACATCGTGCGCCACATCGAGCGCGGCGAGGAACCCTTTGCCGCGGCGATTCGTGGCGCCCGCGAGATCGGCTTCACCATCATTTCCATGACCCTGTCGCTGATCGCCGTGTTCATCCCGGTGATGTTCATGGGCGGCATCGTCGGCCGGCTGCTGCACGAATTCGCCGTCACCATCTGTGCCGCCATCCTCGTCTCCGGCCTGGTCTCCCTGACGCTGACGCCAATGCTGTGCAGCCGCTACCTGAAACCGGTGGCCAGGGAGTCGCATGGCGCGGTATTCAATGCCTTCGAGGGTTTCTTCGACTCCCTGCTGGCGGCCTACCGGCGCAGCCTTGGCTGGAGCATGGCCTGGCCGCGGCTGGTGCTCGGGTCCTTCCTCGCCACCATCCTGGCGAGCGCCTGGCTGTATGCCAAGGTCCCCAAGGAATTCCTCCCCAGCGGCGACACCGGCCGCATCATCGCCTCGCTGGAAGGGCCGCAGGACATTGCCTTCGACGCCATGAAAACGCGTCAACGCGAGGTCGCCGCGCTGCTCGCGAGTGATCCCGCGGTCGAGCGCATTGCGTCCTTCGCCGGCGCCTCCGGCTCCCGAGTCACCAGCAACACCGGGACCCTGATCATCGTGCTCAAGCCATCCGGCACGCGCAAGGAATCGCCCGATCAGGTGATCGCCCGCCTGCGGCCGAAGCTCAACGCGCTACCCGGCCTGCGTGTCTTCCTCAGCAACCCGCCGGCGATTCGCATCGGTGGCCGCATCACCAGCGCACAGTTCCAGTACACCCTGCAGGGCGCCGACCTCGACGAGCTCTACCACTGGAACGACATCATGCTCGGCCACCTGCGCGAGGTTCCGGGCCTGGTCGATATCAACACCGACCTGAAGAACCAGAGCCCGGTACTGGCGCTCGACATCGAACGCGACAAGCTCGCACCGCTGGGCCTGAACGTCGCCCAGGTCGAGGACGCGCTGCAAAGCGCCTTCAGTGCGCGGCAGGTGTCGACCATCTATTCGTCAAGCGGCCAGTACCAGGTGATCCTCGAAGTCGCGCCCGAGTTCCAGTCAAGTGACGCCGCGCTGGGGCGGCTCCATGTGCGCGCCGCCAGCGGGCGGCTGGTGCCGCTCGATACCGTGGTGCGGGTGCGACGTGATACCCAGGCACTCACCATCAACCATCAGGGCCAGCTACCGGCGGTGACCCTTTCCTTCAACCTCTCGCCGGGCGTATCGCTGGGCACGGCGGTGGATCGGATCCGCGCCATGGAACGTGAACTGGCGCTGCCGGCCACCATCACCACCAGCCTGCAAGGCACCGCCCAGGCCTTCGAGGACTCACTGCGCGGGCTCGGCATCCTGCTGCTGATCGCCGTACTGGTGGTGTACCTGGTCCTGGGCATCCTCTATGAAAGTTTCATCCACCCGCTCACCATCCTCTCGGGATTGCCCGCCGCCGGGCTCGGCGCCCTGGTCACGCTGCTGGTCTTTTCCGAGGACTTGAGCCTGTATGCCTTCGTCGGCATCATCATGCTGATCGGCATCGTCAAGAAGAACGCCATCATGATGATCGACTTCGCCCTGGAACGACAGCGCCACGAGGGCATGGCCCCGCGAGAGGCCATCTTCGAAGCCTGCCTGGTCCGCTTTCGCCCGATCATGATGACGACCATGGCGGCATTGGTCGGCACCCTGCCGATCGCCGTCGGCTGGGGCGCTGGCGCCGAGATTCGCCAGCCGCTGGGCCTGGCCGTGGTCGGCGGGCTGCTGCTGTCGCAGTTCCTCACCCTCTACCTGACGCCGGTCGTCTATCTCTACCTCGACAGGGTGGGCGCGCGACGCCAGCCCCGCTGACCACGCGCCCGCCTGCGTTGTCGATGGTCAGGCCTTGACGCCGGGCACGGCGGCGGCACGATCAAGGCACTTCTTCTGGCGCACCTCGACCCGCGTGGCAAACCATTCCGTGGTCAGCTTGCGCGTGATCTTGGGGCTTTTCAATACGATGCGCGGCACCACCGCACGCGGCACCCGCTTGCGCTCCACCCGGTCGGCAAGGTCGAAGGTCTGGCGATAGAGCTCTGTCCTGGCGAATTCGACGCCGGCGCCCTGTTCCAGGGCTTCGCGCACGGCGCCTGCGTCCATGCCGAAGCGGCGGGCCACCAATCGTGCGGCCAGCTCCGTCTCGCCCGGCCCGTCATCGCCGCCGCCATGCCTGACGAGATCGCCGTCGAGATCCAGTGGAATCCCCGAAACAAGGCTGACCGCGTTCTGGAATCCGGCGTTGCGACTGGCATAGCGACCGGCGTTGAAGTCGGCGAAGCGATACAGGTGTTGCTCGTAGTCCGCCGGGTAGTCGAACAGGTGGGCAATGCCGAAGTAAAGCCCGCCACGCCGGGAGAAAACCTCATGCCGGATCGACTCGGCAATGGGATACGGGTAGCTCCTCTGCCTGGCGTGAGCCTCGGCGAATTCGATTGCCACCTGCATGGGGCCGCCGGTCCGCACCGGATTCCAGCGGGCGAAGAGGCGCTGGCCCAGCGGCACGCGATCGATCAGGTCCTCGAAGGTCAGGCTCAGCTCTTTTTCGGTGCGCGCCGCGTCGATCCTTTCGGCATAACTCAGGCCATTGGACGACGGCAACCTGAGCGCCAGGCGCACCGCCGCGGCAGGCACGCCAAGGCGTTCCGCGCGCCGGTCGATCTCGCCCCAGGCCAGCTTGCCGAGGCCCGGAACCTGTGGATCGGCACGGTAGGACGACTCCTGCTCGATGACGGCGAGGATGGCGCAAAGGTTCGCCGGGCTGGGGACGATGTCGAGCGAGGTCATGGCGGCGGCGATGTCGGTCGCCCAGCCCTTGCGGTCGGCGAGGCTTTCCGGCATCAGGCCGGCAAGCGCCGCGCGGGTGTCTTCGGGCCGTTGTGGTGGTGGCGGCGCAAGCCCGTTGCCGGCGCAACCGGCGAGCAGGGCAATCGCCAGCGGCAGCAGGCAGGCCCGGATACCGGGCGGGACCGCGCGGCGTGCGGATCCCGCGCGCAATGCCGCGATCAACTCGCCGCGGGCAGCGGAATCAGCGGCACTGGCTTGCGTATCAACCGCGAGAAATCGTTGCGATCGATCAGCGCCCGCAGGAAATCGAGGTTGCGCTGCATCGCATCGGCATAGGGATCGGTGCCGCCGAAATGCGCGCCGATGTAACGGTAGGCATGGTCAAAGTCGTTTTCCAGGCGCGGCTTGACCAGGTGCTCGTAGAACCCGGGGGTCTTGCGCAATAGGTCTTCGGGCGTCGCGTACAGGATGACTGTCTCGCCATCGGGCTTGACCATCCGGTCGGCGCCGGCGTCGACGAATTCCTGGAACAGGAAGTAGCGACAGCGCTCAAGGTAGTAGCGCCCGGAAATCTGGCTGATCAGGTCGGAGGTACCGAGCATCCGGCCCAGATCGACCAGCCGCGGCGACAGGCCGTCGAAGAGTTCGCCGGTGCGCCGGCCGAAATTCGTCGCGTGGATGAGTTCGGCAAGTTCCGCATAGCGCAGCAGCGGGCTGCCGGCCAGGTAGCCGCGCATGAAGTCGACACTGCGCTGTTCGTGCTGGTGAATCAGGGTCGCCCCCTTGACGCCTGCCTCGGCGAGCTTGCGCAGGAAGCCGACGTCGTGGAACAGGGCCAGCAGTACGCCCAGGCTGGCCAAGTCGGCGCCCAGCGCCGAGCCGTCGCCACCATGTGCCAGCTCATAGCCGTCGACCAGGCGCGCCATCGCCAGCGCCGTACTCATCGAGTGGCGCAGGTCATGATAGGGCGTGTCGCAGGGAAGGTAGCCGGTGCGGCGACCCCAGAAGGCATCTTCGAGATCGATGAAGCCGGCCCGCAACAGCACTTCGTCGAATTCCGCGTAGCGGCGGCCAAGAATTGCGCAGATGGCATCCGCCACGGCGCCCGGGCTGGCCATGTTGACCGTGCCGGTGACGTCGCTCTGGTTGACGTCGAACAGCGTCGAGTTCAGGGCAGGAATGCCGCCATGCGGCTGGAAAGGTAAGTCCAGAAGCGTGTCCTCCGTCAAGTCCGGTCCGGCGGATGCGGGAAAGTATGGCTCAATTGGACAGGGTCCGTCAATTCAAGGTTCCCGGCGCCGTAGCGGGCGGAATTCACAGAACCCACGCCAGTGTCAGCGGGATGATCGCCATCGATACACTGTTGCCGATCAGAACGATCGAGGCGGCACGGTCCGGTTCCTGGCCGTAGCGCTCGGCGAAAATGTAGTTCAGTACCGCCGGCGGCAGCGCGCCGAAGACGACCAGCATCGCGGCATCGCGGCCATCCAGTCCCAGCAGGTGATTGACCGCCAGCGCAATCAGCACGCCCGCCGCCGGACCGGCAAGGGAGACCGCCAGGCTCAGCGTCCAGTCGGCGTGGCGACTGTCCGTAAGGCGCACGCCAAGCGCGAACAGCAGCAGTGGAATCGAGATATCGCCCAACATCTTTATCCCGATCCAGACAGGTTCCCACAGGGGCAGGCGCAGCAGGCTGACGACCAGCCCGGCCAGGGTCGCGGCGATCACCGGCACGCGCCAGAGCGTGATCAGCCGCGCCTGGTGGTCGAGCATCCAGGTGCCCAGCGAGTAATGCAGAAAGTTTGACGAAAAGAACAGGACAACGGCCGCCGGCAGGGCCTCTTCGCCAAAGGCCAGCACCGCCAGCGGCAGGCCCATGTTGCCCGAGTTCTTGAACATGGCGGGCGGCAGGAAGGTGTTCGTCGGCACGCCCATTGCCCGCGCCAGCGGCCAGACCAGCAGCCCGGAACCGAGCACGACGGCGATGGCCCCGGCCAGCAGCGGCAGGTTGGCGCCCAGGTCGAAAGACTTCGAGGCCAGCGCGGCGAACACCAGCGCCGGCACGAAGATGTCCATGTTGAGCTGGTTGGCGGCCGCCATGTCGGGCTTCTTCCAGCGCCCGTAGGCGTAGCCGACGGCGACGATGGCGTAGATCGGGAAGACGATGCCGGCAATGCGTTCAAGCATTGGCGGTCAGAGCACGTAACGCGACAGGTCTTCGTTCTTCGCCAGTTCGCCGAGGCGGGCATCGACATAGGTGCCGTCGATCGCCAGGGTTTCGCTGCCGTGCCTGCCGGCATCGAAGGAAATTTCTTCGAGCAGCTTTTCCATCACCGTGTAGAGGCGGCGCGCGCCGATGTTCTCGGTCTTTTCGTTGACCTGATAGGCGATCTCGGCCAGGCGCCGGATGCCGTCGTCGGCGAACTCGACCGTCACCTGCTCGGTGGCGAGGAGTGCCTGGTACTGGCGGGTCAGGCAGGCGTCGGTTTGCGTGAGTATCCGCCGGAAATCGTCCACCGACAGTGAATCGAGTTCGACGCGGATCGGGAAGCGTCCCTGCAACTCGGGGATCAGGTCGGAGGGTTTGGCCAGATGGAAGGCGCCACTGGCGATGAACAGGATGTGGTCGGTCTTGATCATGCCGTACTTGGTGCTGACGGTGGTGCCCTCGACCAGCGGCAACAGGTCGCGCTGTACGCCCTGGCGCGAGACATCGGCCCCGCCAACTTCGGAGCGCGTCGCGATCTTGTCTATCTCGTCGAGGAAGACGATGCCGTTCTGCTCGACGTTCTTCAGCGCCTCGGCCTTGACCTCCTCGTCGTTGATCATGCGCGCCGCTTCTTCGTCGGCCAGCGACTTCATGGCGTCGCGGATCTTCATCTTGCGCTGGCGCTTCTTGCCGCCGCCCATGTTCTGGAACATGCCCTGGATCTGCTGGGTCAGGTCCTCCATGCCGGGCGGGGCGAAGATTTCCATGCTGGCCTGGGGCGCGGCGACCTCGATCTCGATTTCCTTTTCGTCGAGTTCGCCTTCGCGCAGCTTCTTGCGGAATTTCTGCCGCGTACCGTTGTCTTCCGCCGTATCGCCAGCGCCGACTCCCCGCGCCGGCGGCAGCAGCACGTCCAGCACACGGTCCTCGGCGGCATCCGTGGCGCGATCGCGCACGATGCGCATGGCATCCTCGCGGGCATTCTTGATTGCCGTCTCGGCGAGGTCGCGGATGATGGTGTCGACATCGCGACCGACGTAGCCGACCTCGGTGAACTTGGTCGCCTCGATCTTGATGAAAGGCGCGTTGGCCAGACGTGCCAGGCGCCGCGCGATCTCGGTCTTGCCGACGCCGGTGGGGCCGATCATCAGGATGTTCTTCGGCGTGATCTCGGTGCGCAGCGGTTCCGCGACCTGCATGCGGCGCCAGCGGTTGCGCAGGGCAATGGCCACGGCGCGCTTGGCGCGATCCTGGCCGACGATGTGCTTGTCGAGTTCCGAGACGATCTCGGCCGGTGTCATTTGGGTCATTCGAGAACTTCGATCACGTGATTCTGGTTGGTGTAAATGCACAGGTCGCCGGCGATGCTGAGCGACTTCTTGATGATCTCGGCCGGCGCCAGTTCAGTGTTCTCCAGCAGCGCGCGCGCCGCCGACTGCGCGTAGGCGCCGCCGCTGCCGATGGCGACGATGCCGTGTTCCGGCTCCAGCACGTCGCCGTTGCCGGTGATGATCAGCGAGTGCTCGCGGTCGGCCACCGCCAGCATGGCTTCCAGGCGCCGCAGGGCGCGGTCGGTGCGCCAGTCCTTGGCCAGCTCGACGGCCGCGCGCAGCAGCTTGCCCTGGTGCTGCTCCAGCTTGGCCTCGAAGCGCTCGAACAGCGTGAAGGCATCCGCCGTGCCGCCGGCAAACCCGGCAAGGATCTTTTCGTTGTAAAGGCGGCGCACCTTGCGCGCACCGGCCTTGACCACGATGCTGCCGAGCGTGACCTGGCCATCGCCGCCGAGCGCGACACGATCGCCGCGACGCACGGAAAGAATGGTGGTGCCGTGGTATTGCTCCATGAAGTATCCGCCTTGAGAGTCAGAGGGCGCGAGGCTTGATCTCGGCGATCTCGTCAATGCCCAGCGACTCAAGATAGGCCGCAACCAGGGTGCTGACGCCGACCAGGCGCAGGCGCTTGCCGGCACCTTTGAAGCGGTTCAACACGCCGGCCAGTTCCTTGGCCGCCGTCCCGTCGATGCGAACCAATTTGCGGGCATCGATATCGAATTCCTCGCGCGACTTGAGCAAGGTATCCAGCACCGGATAATGTGCCGCACCGACGCCGAGCATTTGTCCTGCAAGAGCGAAGCCGCCGGGCGTTGCCGCAGGCTCGGCTGACTCCTGTGCCTCTTCTTCGCTGCGCGGCGGCGGTGCCTCCCAGGAGGGCGGTGAGACCTCGAAGGTAATCGCGTAGTTGACCGCCGCCTCCTCGAAGGCCTCCTGGTGGAAGGCCTGCTGGTGCAGCTCCAGCAACAGCAGCCACATCTCCTGATGGTTGCGCTCGCCGACCACGAGTTTCTTTTCGAGGATTTCCGCGAGATGCTCGGGTGCGCCGAAGACAAATTCCTTCTTCGCCCGCTTCAAGGCGGCGATGCCGCGCATCAGGAGCGTTGCGCCATTGTTGTCGGCATCGGTCAGCTTCGCCACGTCCATGCGCACCAGCGTGCTGGTGGCCGCAAGCTTCATGGTCTGCTTGAGCACTTCACCGACTCCGGCGTTGAGCACGCCGCTGAGCGAAACGTGGGCACGCCCGCCGGAAGTTTCGGTGGCCGAGTTCTCGTCATCGTCGGCCGCGCTCCAGGCCGGCGGCGATTTCTCGAAGCGGCGGGCAAAGGCCAGCGCCAGGGCTTCGAAAGCGGGCTGACGGCCGAGTACCTGCAGCAGCTCGAAAAGGCCGCCCCAGGCGCGGATCGTCGCCTCGCCGAGGTTCTCGTTGCTCTTGATCGCCGTTTCCAGGCGCCGCATCGCATCCAGCTCCTTGCCCGCGGCATACAGCTCGGCGGCTTCCTTGAGCGCCGCAGGCAATGGCGGCTTCACCGGCGGCGGGGGCGGAGGTGGCGGCTCGGGCGGCGCGATCGGTGCGGCCTGGACCGGCGCAGGCGCGGGCTCCGGCTCGGGCTTCGAATCGAAGGCACCGGGCACGGTGAAATCCAGATCCATCAGATCGTCTTCGTCGGCCACTGCGCTGCCGCGGATTCTGGGAACCGCTGATTGTTGGGGACCGACCAGTATAAACGAGTGCTCACGTCCCCGACAGGCGGGAACTGCCGGGCCCCGGCCCCGGGGGTCAATCCCAGATTGCGTCAAAAGCGACAAGCACGCGCGGCGCCATATAAACGGGAACCGCAGGTGAGCGATGGATGATCCCCCTGCCGGCATTCCCCTGCCACAGGTCGCCCTTGAGCAGTGCCACGGCGAACGGTGGCACGGCATGAACTCCGAGCGGATCGCGGATCAGCCCCGAAACCTCGTCCGGCAGGCCGCCGCTGCGGGCACCCAGATAGTCACGATTGGCGGCGTCCTCATCCAACCATTCCGTCCCCGGCCCACGATAGGTGCAAAGCATGCGGATGCCGACGCGGTCGACATGGAAGCGCGGGCACATCGCGCGTTCAATGACTTCCACGCGCAATCCGACGGCATGGCAGCCAAGCAGGTCGCCATACAGTTCTGCCAACCCGGCAACGTCGTCGGCCAGGGCCTCGCGCCCCGACAGGTCGGGTAAGCCGAGCTCGAGCCGGACGGGACCCTGCCCGACCCGCAGCACGGTGCGCAAACCGCTGCCCAGCCTGCCGGACTTTGCGGCCTGGGCCAAGTAAGCGGATATCCCGGCATCCACCGCCCGCGGCAGCACGGCGATCTGCGTCGCCTCCTCGAAGATGGCGGCGAGGTCGCCGGCCTCGGCGCAGTGCGCAACGATTGTGGCGCTCGGCGGCAACTCACATGGCGCGCTCATGCTCAGTGCGCCGGATTCCTGGCCAGCCGTTCGATGCGTTTGACGACTTCCATCACTTCGGCGTGGTGTTTCGCCATCGCCTTGTGGTGCCGTGCATGTTCGCGATGCTGCGCGGCCTGCTTCGCATGCTCCGCCTCGAGTGCCGGATCGGCCTTGCTGGCCTTGAGCGCGTCCTCGTGGGCCTTGATGCGGGCACCATGCTCGGCCATGGCCTTCTCGTGCTCGTCGATCGCCTTCTCGTGCTCGTCGATGTGCTGTTGCAGGCTGACGAGCGCTTTGCGTGCGCGCCCGTGGTCCTTGCGCCAAGTTTGATGCTCCTTGGCCCAGGACTGGTGCTCGCGCGCATGAGTGGCATGCTCGGACTGCGGTTTGGCGGCGGCAGCCGCGCCGCCGAAGGCGGTCAATGCGGCCGCAAGGACAATTGCGTTAGTCTTCATGGAGAACCTCCTTATTGAGATGAAATCAGGAAAAGTCGGCGATGGCGGGACGGCGCCAGACGATCAAGCCGGCGATGGCCAGCGGCACCAGCAAACAGACGATGGCTGCGCCGGCCGGCAGATCGAACACCAGCGAGGCGACAAGCCCGCCGCCGTATCCCAGGGCGCCGACGCCGAAGGCGCAGGCCAGCCGGCGGCCTCCGTCCAGGGCGCGGGTTGCCACCGCCGGCGCGATCAGGCTGGCAAACACCAGCAGCACGCCCACCAGTTGCACCGAGGCGGTGACGGCGACGGCAAACAGCGCGTAGAAGGCGAAGCCCTCGCCGCCGCCGCGACGCGCGAACCACGCCCGGCCAGCCAGCACGGCAGTGGACAGCAGGGCCACGACGCCGATCTGGCCCCAGCCCGCCCACAGGACCTGGCCGGCGAGCAGATCGCGCAGGTGTTCGCCGCCATGCGGGTTGCCCGCCAGCAGGAGAATGCCGGCAGCGGCGGCGAAGACGAACAGCAGCCCGATCAGGGCCTCCAGGATCTCCGGCCAGCGGCGCTCGCAGAACGTCAGCAGCGCCGCGGCACCCAGTGCGGCAAGCGCGGCCGACAGCTGGGTGCCGGCACCGCCCCAATGCTCGTCGAGATGGGCCAGTCCGGCGACGATGACACCCAGCGCCGCCACCTGGGCCACGGCAAGATCGATGAAGATGATGCCGCGCCGGAGCACGGTGATGCCCAGCGGCACATGGGTCGCCAGGACCACCAGTCCGGCGGCCAAGGGCGCCGCCAGCAGGCCCAGATCGGACGCTGCGGGGCCCACCTCACAGGCCCTTGAGCAGGCGCTGCACAGTCGTCTCGAACAGGGCCGTCAGGTCGGCCGCCTCGGGCGCGCCGACCGTGAATGGCAGCACCACGGCCGACAGCTTCGCCTCCCGCGCGAACCACTCCGCGGGTCGTGCCGAGTTGTAGGCGGCACGGATTACCATCCGCGGACGGCTCGTCGCCGCCTGGTCGCGCACCTGGGCGAGGTGGGCCAGCGAAGGCTCGACCCCGGGCTTGGGCTCCAGCGCGGCCACCTCGCGCAGGCCCAGCCAGTCGTAGAGGTAGGCCCATGCCTTGTGCTGCGACACCACGGCCACCCCCTTCAGCGGCGCCGCCTGCGCTTCCCAGCGTTTGAGCTGCGCACGCCAGCGCTCGGCGAAAGCGGCGTAACCCGCCCGGTAGCCCGCGGCATTCGCCGGGTCGACCTGGGCCAGCCGCGCCGCCAGCGCCTCGCCGACGGTGAGCATGTTGCGCGGATCGGTCTGGATATGCGGGTTGCCGGCGGCATGCACGTCGCCGTCGGCGCGATCCAGCCGCGCCGGCACGTCGAGCATGCGCACGTGGGCCGCCGCCTCGAAGTAGCCTGGCTGGCCGGTCTGGATGCGCGGGTTGCCCGACTCGCGCTGCACCACCGGCAGCCAGCCGACCTCCAGCTCGGCGCCGGTGGCGAGCAACAGGTCGGCATTGCGCGCCCGTGCGATGAGCGAGGGCCGCGCATCGATGTGATGCGGGTCCTGCAAGGCAGTGGTGGCCGAGGCCACACGAACCCTGTCGCCGCCGATCTCCTGCGCCAGCGCCGCCCACTCCGGGACGGTCGCCAGCACGTTGAGGGCGGCCTGCGCCGGCAGGGCGAGTGCCGCGACCAAAACCAACAAGATGCGTCTCATGTCGCCTCCTCAGAACTTGTGCGCGCCGTGCGCGCCCAGGCTCATAACGTACTGCAGCCAGACCTGGTTGTCGGTGCGCCCCGCGCCGCGCGAGGTGTCACGCGCCACCTGGAAGCGCAAGCGGGCGAACTCAGAACTAGCGAAATCGACCATCACCGTGTTGCGCGTCGGCTTGAATGGCGCGAGCTGCGGCAGGTCGGCCACGACCAGCGTCGGGCCGAAACTCGGCGTGCCGGAATCAAGCCGGTCATGGCGGTAACCGACACGCCAGCGCGGCATGAACTGATATACACCCTGCAGGTAATAGCCGGACTGCGTAGACCGATAGCTGTCGGCAAGACCCGCCGCGCCGCCGCAGGCACCGCTGGTATCGCGTTCGGCGCAGCTCAGGCGGCCGCTTTCGCTGCGGCGGAAGTATTCGCCCTGCAGCTTGAAGTTGCGTTCCTTGGCATTGCCGTTGGGCGCCCATTTCCAGACGAAATCGGCGACCGCGGTGCGGCTGTCGCCGGCAAAGCTGACGGTGGTCGCCAGGCCGGCACCATCGACGCCTTCATAGCTGCGTCCGCCGGGCCGGGTGGCGATGTAGGAAAGCCCCGCACGCCAGGTATTCGAGGGCCCGACATCGCCGCCGACGTGGGCAAATGCCGCCCCGATCCCGGTGCCGCTCTTGTTCCGCGCGCCGCCGGGAAAACTGTTGTCACGCCCGCCCTCGAGCCCGAGCTCCAGAAAGGTTTCGGTCGGCGCCAGCCACTTCACCTGCACACCTTCGGTGGTCAGCTTGTTGCCGACAAACGCGGTATAGGCCAGCGGTGCATCGGCAAAGTCCCAGGCATGGGGATGGATCTCGTTCTGGTAGCCGATGCCGGAAAGGAAGCGGCCGCCCTTCACCGTGAGCCCGGCCCCGAGGCCCAGGGTCTGGAAATAGGCCTCCTCAAGTTCAACCGCATTGCCCGGGGTCAGGGCCAGGTTCAGGTAACCGCGAAAGTTCGGATCGACGTTGGCGGAAACCGTCAGCTCGGTCTCCTGTGCGGTGAACCCGCGCCGCCGCGGCGGACCGATCTCGTCGGGTTCGCCGGGCGGTACAAAGCCCTGCATGGTCCAGGTCGCCGGATCCAGAGTGGTCTTGGTCAATGCGCCTTGCAGGTTGAGGCCTATCTCGGGATTGAAACTATTGGCCTTGCCGTCGCCGGCGCGGGCGGTCTGGGTTGCCGCCTTGTCGGCCGTAGCCTTGGCCTGCGTCGACGTGGATTCGGCCTGCACCAGCCGCTTTTCCAGCGACTCGATGCGTTGTTCGTAGGACTTTCTCATCTGCGCAATTTCTTCGCGCAGGGCTTTCAGGTCGGCGTCAGCCGCCGACGCCGGGAGGCTGGCAAGCGCGCCAAGCGCCGCCAGCACCCCGATGGATGCATGTTTCATCTCGTACTCCAGGAAGAATGGAATCAGGCCTGCCGCTTGCGGCAGGCATTGGAAAGTTCCGGTTCAGTCCTGACGCAGAGGCGGGGCGCGGCTGCGGAACGCCAGCGGCCGATCAAGAGTCGGCGCTGGCGGGACGGCACGCGGGAGTTCGCTCGGCAAAGCAAGGCCCGGCGGCAAGCCCGCCGCCTGTTTCGGCAAGGCCTGCATGCCCGGCAGGGCGAGGCATTCGACACAAGCCTCTTCGTGTTCGTGAAACGCATGCTCTATGCCGTGATCGAGCAGCGCCGATTGCGCCAGCAGCAGGCCGGCGATCAGAAAAAGAACCCTGAACCAGACGACTGGCTCGCCTGAACGCGTCATGCGACTTCCTCTTCTTCTTCGATCAATCTGCGAGGGAAAGGGTCGGGAAGGTCGGTCCAAGCCTCCGGCGCGAAATCGTTGGTGTCGATCAGTGCCGCATTCAGTGTCGCGCAGATCGCCTCGCGGTCGAGCTCGACGCCGATGAAGACGATTTCCTGCCGCCGGTCGCCCCAAGGCTCGGCCCAGCGGCGCGCGATCTCGGCCTGTGCGTCGGAATGGGTGGGCAAGAGTTCCTCGGGCACGGCGGCCCACCAGCGCCCCAGCAACTTGATCGATGACATCGCGCCGGCCAGGCTGAACTCGAAGCCCCAGTCGGGCCGCGTGGCGATCCAGAAATGCCCCTTGGCGCGGATAACGCCCGGCAGCGGGCCGTTGAGCACCGCGTGCACCTTGGCCGGATGGAAGGGCGCGCGGGCGTGATAGGCGAAGGAGGTGATGCCATATTCCTCGTCCTCGGGCGTATGGTTGGCAAAGCCGTAGAGCTCTTTGGCCCACATCGGATGCTCGTAGGCCTTCTCGAAGTCGAACAGGCCCGTGTCGAGGATGGCGCTTGCCGGCACCTCGGAATGGTCGGCCTCGACGATCTTCGCGTCCGCATTCAGGCAGCGGATGATCTTGCGCGCGGCGTCGGCGCGCTCGGGCCCGGCATCCGTGACCTTGTTAAGGATCACCACGTCGGCGAATTCAATCTGCTCGGTCAGCAGACTCACCAGGCTGCGGTCGTCTTCCTCGCCGAGAGACTCGCCCCGGTCGCACAGGAAATCATGGCTGGAGAAATCACCAAGCAGGTTCACCGCGTCGACGACCGTCACCATCGTGTCGAGGCGGGCGACGTCCGACAGGCTCTGCCCGCTCTCGTCGCGGAAATCGAAGGTGGCGGCGACGGGCAGCGGCTCGGAGATGCCAGTGGACTCGATCAGCAGGTAGTCGAAACGCCCCTCCGCGGAAAGTTTTCGCACCTCTTTCAGCAGATCGTCGCGCAGCGTGCAGCAGATGCAGCCATTCGACATTTCCACGAGCTTTTCCTCGGCGCGCGAAAGCTGCGTGCCCTCGCGCACCAGATCCGCATCGATGTTCACTTCGGACATGTCGTTGACGATCACCGCGACACGTCGGCCGTCGCGGTTGTTCAGGACGCGATTGAGCAGGGTCGTCTTGCCGGCGCCGAGGAAGCCCGAAAGCACGGTGACAGGGAGGCGTTTATCGGTGTTGGGCGCGGTCATGGGGATTTCTCTGTGTGGTGCGGTAGATTGACAATCTCGGTATCAGTCGCCGTCGCAGGGGGCGGTACCGGATCGAAGCCCCCTGGATGCCAGGGATGGCAGCGAAAAACACGGCGCAGCGCCAGCCAGCCCCCGTGCCACAAGCCATGAATGTGCAGGGCTTCCTGAGCATAATGGGAACAGGATGGATAAAAGCGGCAGCGCGGGCCGAGCAGCGGACTGATGGCCAACTGATAGGCGCGAATCAGCAATTGCACGGCACGGGTCGTCAGGTGTTTCATGTCATGGTTTCCGCGTGCAAGCGATGCCAGGTAGTGCCAGCCGGGCCGTCCTCGATGCCGATGCCCAACGCGAGCAACTGGCGACGGAGCGCGTCGGCCCGAACGAAGTCGCGATCCGCGCGGGCTTGCCGGCGGGCGGCGATCAATTGCTCGACGGCGGCTACCGTCGGCGCGCTGTCCTCCGCTCGTGCTTGCTGACGCCAATGGGTGGGGTGCTGCTGCAACAGGCCGAGCAGTTCGGCGCCGTCGCGCAACTGTCCAAGCAGGCGGGATTGTTCTTCGGCGTCGACGCTTCTGCGCAGCGCCGTCGCCGCCTCGTGCAGGTGGGCCAGGGCGAGCGGGGTGTTCAGGTCGTCGGCCAACGCCGCGGCGATGCCCGAGTCGGGCATGGTCTGGGCGGTGCGCGGCCGGTCGGCGTAGGGCTGCAAGCAGCCATAGAGCCTGTCAAGCGCCGCCTGCGCCTGCTCGAGCGCGGCGAGCGAGAAATCGAGGGGCTTGCGGTAATGGCCGGCGAGCAGCGCGTAGCGGATGGTTTCACCGGGATAGTTCCGCAGCAGGTCGCGCACGGTGCGGAAATTGCCCAGCGATTTCGACATCTTTTCGCCGTCGACCGTGACATGGCCGTTGTGCAGCCAATAGCGGCAATACTGACCGCCATGCGCGCCTTCGCCTTGTGCAATCTCGTTTTCATGGTGGGGGAAGATCAGGTCCTGTCCACCGCCGTGGATATCGATCGACGGGCCAAGGTGGGTATTGATCATCGCCGTGCATTCGATATGCCAGCCCGGCCGGCCAATCCCCCAGGGGCTATCCCATCCGGGCTGTCCGGCAGGCGCCGGCTTCCAGAGCACGAAATCGGCCGGATCGCGCTTGTATGGGGCGACTTCGACGCGCGCTCCGGCGATCATGTCCTCGCGCCGGCGCCCCGACAACTTCCCGTAACCGGGAAACGCGGCCACATGAAAAAGGACATGCCCCATGGCGACATAGGCGCGTTCGCGCTCGACCAGCCGCTCGATCAGCGCGATCATCTGGGGAACATGGTCGGTAGCGTAAGGTTCGAAGGTTGGCGCCAGAACGTTCAATTGCGCCATGTCATCGCGATAAGCCGCCGCAAAGCGTTCGGCCAGCACCCTGATCGGCTCGCCGCGGGCCGCCGCCGCGGCGTTGATCTTGTCATCCACGTCGGTGATGTTGCGCGCATAGTCGACACGCGGATGACGGCGCGCCAGCAGCCGATAAAGCACGTCGAAGACCACCGCCGGTCGCGCATTGCCGACATGCACATAGTTATAGACCGTCGGTCCGCAGACATACATCGTCACGCGTCCGGGGTCGGCCGGCGAAAACAGCCGCTTGGCGCGCGACAGGGTGTCGAACAGAAATAGTTTCGGCGTCATGCCTGTCGATCGCGCCTGTCGTCGTCCACCGGCGGGCTGGTCATTACCGCCACGCGATTGCCGTCCGCCAAGTTGTAAAAACAACTGAAACGCCCGGTATGGCAAGCGCCGCCGCCAAGCTGATTGACGCGCACCAGCACGGCATCGCCGTCGCAATCGAAGCGCACTTCCCTCACCTCCTGCCAGCAGCCCGAGGTCTCGCCCTTGCGCCACAGCGAACGCCGCGAGCGCGACCAGTAGCAGGCACGTCCGGTAACCAAGGTCTCTTCGAGCGCGGCGCGGTTCATCCAGGCCAGCATCAGTACTTCGCCGGTATCGTGTTGCTGGGCCACCGCCGCCACCAGGCCGTTCTCGTCCCAGGGCAGGCCGTCGAGAACCGCTGCCAGCGGGGATGTGGTCCCCGCCGGTGCGGATTCGTGGCGCAGCAGCAGGTTCTCGCTCATGGCGCCAGGCAGGCGTCAAGGCTGTTGCGGAAATGCTCGCGCGGCAGGTCGCGGCCGATGAAGACTAGGGTGCTCGCAGGCGCTTCGCCCGCCGGCCATTCGCCGTCCAGAGTGGCGCCCAGCAGTCGATGCACGCCCTGCAGCACGCCGCGCAAGGGCTCGTCCTTGAGGTACATGACACCCTTGTAGCGCAGGAGGTCGTCGCCGAATTCGCCGACCAGCAGTTCGAGTGTCTCCTCGAAGCGCCGGCGGTCGAAGGCCCGCTCGGCGCGATAGACGAAGCTGCCGATGTCGTCGTGGTGATGGTGATGCGCGCCGGGGTCGAGAAAATCCGGTTCGATGGAGAGGATGGCATCGAGCTCGAAGCCCCTTATGTCGAGCACGGCCTCCACCGGGATCTCGCCGAAGGCGGCCGAGAGGATCGGCGCGCGGGGATTCATCCCCCGCACGCGGATGCTCAAAGCCTCGACAGCGGCGGCGTCGACCAGATCGGTCTTGGTCAGCACCAGGCGGTCCGCAAAGCCGACCTGCTCGCGCGCCGCGTCGTGCTCATCCAGCTGGGCATGGGCGTGCACGGCGTCGACCAGGGTGACCAGGCCGTCGAGGCGATAGGCATCGGCGACGCGCTCGTCGGCGAAGAAAGTCTGCGCCACGGGGGCGGGGTCGGCCAGCCCGGTGGTCTCGATGACGATGCGGTCGAAAGCGATGTCGCCGAAGGCTCGCCGGGTGGCGAGGTCGTCGAGGATGCGGATCAGGTCGTCGCGCACCGTGCAGCAGATGCAGCCGTTGTTCATCTCGACGATCGGCCGTTCGCCTGCCGCGTCCGCCAGCAGGGCGTCGTCGATGCCGGCCTCGCCAAACTCGTTTTCGATCACGGCGATGCGATGGCCGTGGTCCTCGCGCAGCAGACGCTTCAGGAGCGTGGTCTTGCCCGCGCCGAGGAAGCCGGTGAGGATGGTGACGGGGATCGGATCCATGGCATCGCTCACTGCGCGGGCTCGGCGAGCGGCGTTGCGGCGCAGAACATGGCGAAGGCCTTGAGCACGATTTCGCGCGACAGGCCGTTGACGATGAATACCAGCCGGCTCTTGCGGTCGGCGTAGGTGCCGACCTCCGGCCAGGCCGCCAGCGAACGCGAGGGGTAGCGCATCTGCTGCACGCATTGCACCAGGCGCGGCGCGGGATCGCCCTTGACGTTCACCAGACCCTTGATGCGCGGAATCATGTGGCCGCAGGTGACAAGCAGGACGTCGACGGCCTCGGTGAAGTCAAACCAATCGAAGGGCTCGGGGAATTCGAGCACGAAACTCGCGACATCGGCATCGTGACGATTGACGTCGTGATGGTGGTGATGCCCGTTTGCCTGTCGTGCCTGCTCCCTGACCCGCTCGTCGGCCAGCCAGGCCGCTACCGCCGCCGGCTTGTCCTCGACGGCAAAGAGTCCGGCGCCGAGCACCGTCGCCGCCGCCACCTCGCCGCGCCGGACCATCACCTGCGGCGCGCCAGGATTGAGTTCGTTCAGGCGTGCCGACAGGCGGTCGACCTCTCCCGGGGCGGCGATGTCGCACTGGGTCAGCAGCAGGCGATCGGCCATGGTCGCCTGCTTCAGCGCCTCGGCATGCTTGCCGATCTGCGTCAGTCCATGCGTGACGGAGACGGCGGTCACCACGCCGTCGCCGCGGAAGCGGGCGGCGACGAACGGGTCCTCGTGGATGCTGAGGATGATCGGGGCCGGATCGGCCAGCCCGGTGGTTTCGATCACCACGCGGGAAAGCGCCGGAATCTCGCGCCGCAGGCTGCGCATGAACAAGTCCTTCAGCGCCCGCAGCAGGTCGCCGCGCACCGTGCAGCAGATACAGCCGGCACCCAACAGCACCAGCGTGTCGTCGACCTTCTCGACCAACAGGTGGTCGACGCCGACCTCGCCGAATTCGTTGATCAGCACCGCCGTTCCCTTCATCTGCGGCTGTTGCAGAAGGTGATTGAGCAGCGTTGTCTTGCCGGCACCAAGGAAACCGGTGAGGATGGTGACAGGGACGCGGGTATCGTGCCCGCCGGACTCAGGCGTGTTCATTGTGCGGTCCTCCTGCAGATCGCGCCGTCCCGCCAGCGCCGACTCCTGGCCTCAGGCACGTTGACGCTCCCGCTTTTCATGGCGCTCTTGCGCCTCGATGCTGTACTCGGCATGCGGTCGTGCCAGCAGCCGCGGGATGCCGATCGGGTCGCCGGTTTCCAGGCAGTAGCCGTAGTCGCCTGAATCGATGCGTGCCAGCGCGGCGTCGATCTTCTTCAGCAACTTGCGCTCGCGGTCGCGCACCCGCATTTCCAGCGCATGCTCTTCCTCGAGGGTCGCCCGATCCACTGGATCGGCCACGGCATCGGAATCGCCGTGCAGGTTAATGACGCTTTCCATGGCGTTATCGAGCAGCTCGAGGCGCTGATTCACAAGGCGCCCCCGAAAAAAATCGAGTTGCCGCGCATTCATGTAGCTCGCCGCCGGCATGGCCAGCAACTCGCGTTCGGCAAGCGGCTTGGGGGGCGCCATCATCTCATCGACTCCGCTTCCAGCACATGGCCGCTGCATCCCGCGCAGACTCCACGCACATCCAGATCCATCGCCTCAAGGCGAAAGCCGCGCGGCAACCTTGGCGGCGGTGGCGCTTCTGCCCGCAGACAAAACACGCCGCCACAGGAGACGCAGCGGAAATGCACGTGGCCGTCGTGCCGCCGCCGGGTATCGACGCTGGCAAAGCGCGACACGCCGCGGGCATCGACAGCCTTCGACGCCAACTGGGCCGCCACCAGGGCATCCAGCACCCGGTAGAGCGTGACGCGATCGAGTTGCGCCCCATCCTCGCGCTCTATGCGCTCTTCGATCTCGGCATGACTCAAGGGGCGCGGTGCAGCGGCCAGCACACCAACGACGCGTTTGCGCGCCAGGGTCGCCTTCAGGCCGACGGAATGCAACAGTGTGGCAATATCCTTCATCGCCGCGATGATGCCGCAAGGCGCATTCAAATGCAACTCTGTTGCATCAAGTGCCGGTCATGGCTAGAATGCACCCGTGTTGTCGACCCTGCTTACCCTTCCCCTGCTTGCCCAGATCGTGCTCGCCTGCCTGTTGGGCGGCATCCTGAGCCTTGGCGCCGCCGCGCTGGTGCTGTTCGGCCTGCCGAAGAAATGGCTCAACTACGCCGTCAGCTTCTCGATCGGCATCCTGCTGGCGACCGCCTTCCTTCACCTGCTGCCCGAGGTGCTGGAATCGGGCCTGACGCCGCATGAGGTTTTCCCGGCTTTCCTGGCCGGCATCCTCGGCTTCTTCGCCCTCGAGAAATTCGCCATCTGGCGCCACTCGCACGGGAGTGAGGATGAACATGCCAGCGAGGAGTCCTGCCAGGATCACACCCATAGCCACCATCATGCCCACGGCGAAGCAGTCGGTATCCTGGTCGGCGACAGCTTCCACAATTTCACCGACGGCCTGCTGATCGCGGCGGCCTTCCTCACCGATCCCGCGCTGGGGTGGGCGGCGACGCTCGCCGTGGTTGCCCACGAAGTGCCGCAGGAGGCAGGCGACTTCGCGATCCTGCTGGCCGCCGGCTGGCAACGCGGGCGGGCGCTGTTCTGGAACGGCGTATCCAGCCTCGCCTCGCTGGTCGGCGGCGGTTTCGGCTACGTGGCGCTGGAACTCGCGCAGAGCTGGGTGCCCTACATCGTGACACTGGCCGCCGCCAGCTTCAGCTACGTGGCAATCGCCGACCTGATGCCGCGGCTCAAGCGTGAGCAGCGCGGAATCGCATGGCATGGCCTGCTGCTCATCGCCGGCGTCGCGGTTGTTGTGTTCGGCACCGGCCACACCCACTGACCATCATCAAACCGAGGAAACGTCCATGATTCGTATTACCCTGTTCGCTGCCGCTGCGGCACTTTCGTTCTCCGCAATCGCTCAAAAGGCCCATGTCCATGGCGAAGGCAAACTCGATGTGGCGATAGAAAAGGACAAGATCACGCTGAACCTCGAACTGCCGCTCGACGCGGCAGTCGGCTTCGAACGCGCACCGAAGAACGACAAGGAGAAAGCCGCCCTGGCCGCAATGGAGAAGGCTCTCAAGGATGCAGGCTCCCTGTGGCTACCGACCGCAGCGGCGAACTGCACTGTGCAGACAGCCGAAGTCGTCATGCCGAAGTTTGACGGCGGCGAGCATGCGGATGCCGACGCCCGCTATGTCTTCCGCTGCACCAATCCCGCGGCACTGAAAGGGATTGAAACCGGCATCTTCAAGAGCTTCAAGCGACTCTACCGCCTGGAGGTCCAGCGTGTCGGCCCCAGCGGCCAGGGCAAGCAGCGGCTGACGCCAAAGAATCCCCTGCTTGTCTGGTAACTCCCGAAGCATGACCGCGCTGCGAATTACCGATCTGGTCTTTCGCTGGCCGCGCCAGGCGCGGAACTGCCTGGAGATTCCTCAGCTCGAACTCGCGGCCGGTGAGCGCGTCTTCCTCCACGGGCCCAGCGGCAGCGGCAAGAGCAGCCTGCTCGGCCTGCTCGGCGGGGTTGCCGTGCCCCAGTCCGGCGCGATCGAACTGCTAGGCACCAACATCACGCAGCTCGGCAGCAGCACCCGCGACCGCTTCCGCGCCGACCACATCGGCTTCCTGTTCCAGCAGTTCAACCTGCTACCCTGGCTCTCGGCGCTGGACAACGTGACCTTGCCCTGTACCTTTTCAACGCGCCGCCGGGAGCGCACCGGCGATTCGCCGCACGCAGAAGCCGAGAGACTGCTCGGCCACCTCGACCTCGGGCCGGACACCTGGCGAAAGCCGGCCGGCGAACTCTCGGTCGGCCAGCAGCAGCGCGTCGCCGCCGCACGCGCGCTGATCGGGCGCCCGGAGATCCTCATCGCCGACGAACCGACCTCGGCGCTCGACGCCGAACGCCAGCAGATCTTCATCGACTTGCTGCTGCAGGAGTCGGCCGCGGTCGGCGCCACGCTGGTGTTCGTCAGCCACGACCGGCGCCTGGCCGGGCATTTCGATCGCGTCGTCGCGCTCGACGAGATCAATCGCGTGGCGCCGGAGCTCGCGACATGAAGGCCGTGCTGCGGCTTGCCGTGCTCTCGGCCTGGAGCCGGCGCCTGACCCTGGGCCTGACACTCATCGCCATCGCACTGGCGGTGACCCTGCTGCTGGCGGTCGAACGCATCCGCGGCGATGCGCGGCAGAGCTTTACCCAGTCGGTGTCGGGCGTCGACCTGGTGGTCGGCGCGCGCACCGGGGGCGTGCAACTGATGCTTTACGCGGTGTTTCACTCCGGCACGGCAAGCAACAACATCGGCTGGGAAAGCTACCGCGCGATTGCGTCGCATCCGGCGGTCGACTGGGCGCTGCCACTCTCGCTGGGCGATTCGCACCGCGGCTTTGCCGTGCTCGGCACCAGCGCCGACTACTTCGACCGCTTCCGTTACGGTGAGCGCGAGGCGCTGCACTGGCGCGACGGGAAGGCCTTCACCGGCGTGTTCGAGGCCGTGCTCGGCAGCGAGGTAGCGCGCGGCCTCGGCTACCGGCTCGGCGATTCCATAACGCTGAGCCACGGCCTGGCCGAGCGCGGCCCGGAGCATGGCGACAAGCCCTTCCGCGTCACCGGCATCCTGGCGCCGACCGGTACGCCGGTCGATCGCACGGTGCATGTCAGCCTCGAATCGATCACCGCGCTGCACCTCGACTGGGTCGGCGGCGCGCCGCTGCCAGGGGTGAATATCCCGGCGGAATTCGTCGCCAAGTTCGACCTGCGGCCGAAGGAAATCACCGCCGCGCTGGTGGGGCTGAAGCAGCGCGGCGATGCCTTCCGCATGCAGCGCTTCATCAACCAGTATCGCGGCGAACCTCTGCTGGCGGTGCTGCCCGGCGTCGCCCTCGATGAACTGTGGCAGACGGTGGCGATGGTCGAGCGCAGCTTGCTGGCAATCTCCGCGCTGGTGGTGTTGATCGGCTTGACCGGACTGGCGGCGACGCTGCTCGCCGAGCTCAACGAGCGCCGCCGCGAGCTGGCCATCCTGCGCGCCCTGGGCGCCGGGCCGCGCGACATCTTCCTGATGCTGACGGCCGAAGGCGTGCTGGTCACTGCCGCCGGTGCCCTGCTCGGCGTATTGCTGGTCACCGCAGGCAGCGGCCTCGCCGCGCCCTGGCTGCTGGAGCGTTTTGGTGTTGTGCTGGCAATGCGACTCCCGGGCGGCGCGGAACTTGCGCTGATTGTGGCTGTCATTGCCACGGGCCTGCTGGCCAGCTTGGTGCCGGGCTGGCGGGCATGGCGCATGTCGCTGGCCGACGGCCTGACGCCGAGAAACTGAGGACTTCCATGAAACGCCTGCTGCTCCTGTTTGCCCTCTGCCTGGCGCTGCCGCTGCAGGCCGCCGACGATTACCGCGACATCAGGTGGGAGGCTCTGGTGCCCAAGGGCTGGGATCCGAGCAGGGACCTCAAGGCGCTGGACCTCGGCAATCTGCAGGACAACGACCCGCGTGCCATGGAGGCGCTGGACAAGATCCGCAAGATGTGGGACAACGCGCCCACCGACCCGGCGCTGGCCGGCGCCAGGGTGCGACTACCCGGCTTCGCCATCCCGCTGGAGAACAAGGGCGGCAAGGTTTCCGAATTCCTGCTGGTGCCCTATTTCGGCGCCTGCATCCACACTCCGCCGCCACCCGCCAACCAGATCATCCATGTGGTGACGAAGAAGCCTGTGAGCAACCTGCACAGCATGGACACCGTCAAGGTCAGCGGCACGCTGAGCCTGCACGCCGCCAGCACCCCCTGGGGCGCCGCCGGCTACCGCCTGACGCTGGACAGCGTGGAGAACTTCAATCCGGCGCCGCCACCGGAGGAAAAACGCCGGCGCTGATGCCAGCGGCGGGCACGGGCCACACCGGCGCCGTGCCACCAGCGCCGACTTTCAATCAACCTGGAGCAGCAAGCCCTTGAGGTAGTCGCCTTCCGGAAAGGCGAGGTCTACCGGGTGGTCGGCGGCGCCGTGCAGCTGCTGCACCACGCGCGCGGTGCGCCCGGCATCCAGCGCGGCGCCGGCGACGATCTTGCGAAACAGTTCGGCAGCGATGCCGCCGGAGCAGGAGTAGCTCATCAATAGCCCGCCGGGGGCCAGCAGCTTCAGCGCGTTCAGGTTGATGTCCTTGTAGGCCCGCGCGGCGCTGTCGGCATGGGCGGCGGTGTTGGCGAACTTGGGCGGATCGAGGATGATCAGGTCATAGGTTTCGCCGGCGGCGCGCAGGCGGCGCAGCTCGGCAAAGACATCGGCATCGAGCCAGATCGCGCGCGCGGCGTCGAGCGCGGGATTCAGTGCGAGGTTCTCGCGGGCGACGTCGAGCGCCGGCGCGGAACTGTCCAGCGAAACCACTTCGCGCGCGCCGCCGGCCAGCGCCTGCAGCGAAAAGCCGCCGCTGTAGCAGAAGCAGTTCAGCACGCGGCGGTCGCGCGCCAGCGCCGCCACTCGCTGCCGGTTATCGCGCTGGTCGAGGTAGAACCCGGTCTTGTGGCCGGCGACCACGTCGACCGTCATGCGCACGCCGTTCTCCTCGATGACGATCGGCCCCCCCGGGGGCGTGCCGCGAATCCAGCCGGTGGTGGGCGACAAACCCTCCAGGGTGCGCAGATCGATGTCCGACCTCTCGTAGATGCGGGCACAGGAGGTGACGCGCTCGATGGCATCGACGATGGCGCCGCGCCACTTTTCGGCGCCGGCCGTGCTCAGCTGCAGCACCACGGTGTCGCCGTAGCGATCGACAATCACGCCCGGCAGGCCGTCGGATTCGGCATGGACCAGGCGCAGGCCCTGCTGGCCGGCGAGCTCGGGCAGGGCCTGGCGTCGCGCCACAGCAGCGGCAAGGCGACGCTTGAAAAAGGCATGGTCGATTGTCTCTTCGGCATCGAAAGTCCACACCCGCGCGCGGATCTGCGAGGCCGGGCTCCAGGCCGCGCGCGCCAGCGGCCGGCCATCGGCGGCGCGAACCTCGACGGTGTCGCCGGGGCGCAGGCGGCCCTCGACGCCGGCCACGGCGCCGGAAAAAATCCAGGGGTGCCGGCGCAGCAGGGATTTTTCCTTGCCGGGAAGCAGGGTCAGGAATGACATGGCGGCATTCTCGCGCGAAACGCGGCCAGCTCAGCGCGGGGTACGCCAGGGCGCGTTGCCGAACTCCTCGACAATGAAATCCGTCATCGCCCGCACTTTCGGCGACAGGTTGCGGCCGCTGGCGAAGGTGACGAACAGCGGTACCGGCTCGACGTGGTGCCAGGCCTGCAGGATCGGCACCAGGCTGCCATCGCGGATCGCCGCTGCCACCACGACGTCGGAAAGTCGGGTGACGCCGACCCCGGCCAGCGCCAGCTGCAAGACGGTTTCGGCGTTGTTGGTGACGACGTTGCCCTCGACGTTGACGACGCGGATGCCTTCGTCGGTATCGAAGGGCCAGCGCCGCAAGGCTGGCATGCTGGTGATCCACAGGCAGTTGTGGCGCTGCAGGTCGTCGGGCGTCTGCGGCGTGCCGTGGCGCACGAGGTAGTCGGGCGAGGCACAGATCACACGCTCCAGGTTGCAGATGCGCCGCGCCACCAGCGAGGACTCGTCCAGCGGTCCGATGCGGATGGCAAGGTCGTAGCCTTCCTGGCTCGCGCCCAGCCGCTCGTCGCTGATGGTGATGTCGAAGTTCACCTGCGGAAAGCGCGCCTGGAAGCGCGGAATCGCCGGCGCCAGCTGGTGCATGCCGAAAGTCGAGCCGCAGAACAGGCGCAGCAGGCCACGCGGGCTGGCGCTGGCCTCGGCGACTTCCGCCTCGGCCTCATCCATGGCCTTGAGAATGGGCAGGGCGCGGGCGTAGAACGCCTGGCCCTCGGTGGTCAGCTGCAGGCGGCGCGTGGTCCGCTGCAGCAGGCGGGCGCCGAGGCGGTCTTCCAGCCGGGTGACGAGCTTGGACAGGGCGGAAGGTGTCAGGCCCATTTGCTGCGCCGCAGCAGTAAAGCCGCCGGTTTCGACGGTTTTGACGAAGGCGGTCATCTCGGCGGCGCGATCCATGGGCTATTATGGAATATTTTTCATCAATGTTGTTCCAAAAAGCCTTATTGTTGTTTAGTCAATTAGGAATTACATTGCAGTCATCGCATATTGCAAAGCAGCAAAAGGAGCACATCATGGACGAACTCAACACCGCCGCCATCATCCAGGAAGCCCGTCGCCTGCGCGCCGAAGAAATGCAGCGCGTCCAGGGCGTGATCGGCGCGCGGATGCGCGTGATCGCCGGGCTCGCCGGTGAAAGCCTGATGTCCGGCCTCAAAGGCATCGCCGAGTTGATCCGCCACCTTTTCTCATGGAATCCGCGCGAACGCTGGCATTCCTGAATTACCGTCTCCTCCTCGGCCTGACGCTTCAGGCCGCTCGCCCCGCCCGCTGTTGGTGGGGCTTTTTTTGCCTGCGCGGCCGGCGTAGCATGCGCCTGGCAAGCGGCGCCGGCGGGTACACCGCGCAACAGGTTAGAATCGCCGCAACTCCCGTGGCATAGTCGCAATGCCTGCCTGGCGGGAAAAGGGGAGACTTGAGCAGAATCAGATCCAATCCGTGGCGGTGGCTCGGCGGCCTGTTGTTGCTGGGCTCGGCCCTGCTGCATGCGCAGGAACGCACGCTTGCGGTGACCGCCACCGACGCCGCCGCGCGGCCCACGCAGCGAGTCGCGCTGGTCATCGGCAATTCGGCCTATGCCACGGCGCCGCTGCGCAACCCGGTGAACGACGCCCGTGCCATGGCGCGCACCCTGCGCGAACTTGGCTTCGAGGTCATTGCGCGCGAGAACGCCAGCCTGAAACAGATGCTCGATGCCGTCCGTGAGTTCGGCCGGCGCAGCGAGCGTGCCCAGGCCGGGCTGTTCTATTTCGCCGGCCATGGCATCCAGATCAAGGGCCGCAACTACCTGGTGCCGGTGGATGCCAGTTTCGAGCACGAGGACGAAGTGCCCTACCGCAGCCTCGACGCCGGCCTGGTGCTGGACAAAATGGACGCGGCCAAGACTCGGGTGAACCTGATGGTGCTCGACGCCTGTCGCAACAACCCCTTCCATCGCTCCTTCCGCTCCCGCGCACAGGGCCTTGCCGAGATGGAAGCGCCGGCCGGATCGCTGATCGCCTTCGCCACCGCGCCCGGTTCCGTGGCGCTCGACGGCACCGGCACCCACGGCGTGTATACCAAGCATCTGCTCAGGCAGATCGCCGAACCCGGCCTGGCGGTCGAGCAGACCTTCAAGAACGTGCGCATCGGCGTGGTCGAGGAAACCGGCGAGCGGCAGATTCCGTGGGAAAGCTCATCCCTGCGCGATGACTTCCAGTTCCGGCCGCGCGCGGCCGCCGCCGTGGCGGGGCCGGTTGCGGCTGCGCCGGGGGTGAATGCGGAGACCGCCATCGAGCTGGCCTTCTGGGATACGGTCAAGGACAGCGGCCGCGCCGACGACTACGCAGCCTATCTTGAGCAGTTTCCGGCCGGCCGCTTCGTTGCCCTGGCCCGCATCCGCCAGCGCGAGCTGACGAAGCCAGCCACCGCGCCGGCGCCCGCCATCCAGACCTCCAGGCCGCCGGTCATGGCCCGGCCACAGGCCGCGCCCGCCGCGGTTTCGGCGCCCGTCGCCGGCGCCGGGCAGAAAACCGGCGCCTACGTCGACCTGCCCGGCAATGTCCACGCCGCGGTCGCCTTCTCCCATGACAACCGGCTGGTCGCCCTGGCCGGCAACGACGGCCGGCTGCGCCTGTTTTTCGTCAGCAACGGCGGCGCCTCGATGACCATGACGTTCGCGCCGGCCACACCGCTTTCGGCCGTGAGCTTCTCGCCGGACGGCAAGCACCTCGCCATCGCCAGCGAGAGCGGCGAAACGCGGCTGATCGAGATTGCCAGCCGGCGCCAGATCTGGCACCGCCAGCCCCATGCCACGCGCATCACCGGCCTGGCCTTTTCGCCGGACGGCCGCTACCTGATGGCGGGCTCGCGCGATGGGGTACTCGACCTCGCCGCGGTCAAGGACGGCCTCACCGTGCGCCGCCTCGAAGTCGGCGGCCTGCAGTTGCTGGGCCTTAACTTCTCGCCCGACGGCCGCTACGTTGCGGCCGCCCAGGGCGAAGAGCGCAGCCATGTGGTCAAGGTGCTCGACGTCGGCAACGGCCGCCAGCGCCTGGCCATCGCTGCCGCCGCTGCCAGCTTTTCGGTGAATGGCCGCTACCTGCTGGCGGCCTCGGGCGGGCATACGCCGACGCTGTTCGATCTTGCCAGCGGCGAGGAGCTGCGACGCTTCGAGCGCTACCCCCTGTCGATCTTCGCCGGCGCCTATGCCGAAAGCGGCCAGTTTGTCGCCACCGTCGATGCCGAAGGCCGCGGCCAGCTGCTGGAAACCGGCGAAGGCAGGGTGGTCAGCCACACCGATGGCCGCGGCGCACGTCCCGTTGCCGCCGCCTTCAGCAACGACCTGCGGCGCTTTGTCGTGATCGACGCCTACGGCCGCGCCGCGCTATACCGCTTCGAGGTGAAGTCATGAGCCTGTTCCACCGTTTCATTGTTCCCGCGCTGGCCACCCTTCTGCTTGCTGCCGCGCTTCCCGCCGCGGCCGGCCAGTCCTGCGTCGAGCAGCCGGCCAGGCCGGAGGATGCCGCCAAGTCGCGCGCCCTCGCCGAGTTGTTGCGCGCCGAACTCGAACGCGGCGACAACTCGCTGGTCTTCGTCGCCCGCGCCGGCGTGGATCTTTCCGAGTTCGGCCTGCATCACAGCCATGTCGGCGTCGCCTGGCGCGACCATCCCAGCGGCCGCTGGTTTACCTTCCACCTGCTGAACCGGTGCGGCACGGGGCAATCGGAGCTGGTCGAACAATCGCTGGAAGACTTCTACAACGTCGAGCTGTACGACTTCGAGGCGCTCGCCGCGGTGCCCAGCTTTGCCGCGCAGGTCAAGCTGCAGCGCAGCTTCTTCGGGCCGCTGGCAAAGCGCCTTCACGAGCGCGAGTACAACATGATCGCCCACCCTTTCTCGACCATGTACCAGAACTCGAACCAGTGGGTGCTGGAGCTCACCGCCGCTGCCCTCGCACCCGAGGGCAAGGTGCTCAGCCGCAGCTCGGCGCAGGACTGGCTGCGCCGCAGCGGCTTTGCGCCCAGCCACATCCCGATCGGTGCCGGGCGGCGTGCCGGCGCGCGCCTGTTCAGCCCGCACGTGCGTTTTTCCGACCATACCGACGAGGAATGGCAGCAGGCGCGCTATGCCGTCGTCAGCGTCGATTCGGTGATTGCCTACCTCAAGGGCCAGGACCCGGGAATGAGCCTGAGCCGCGTGCGATCCGCGCCGCCGCCCCTGCCCAAGGCGCCCGATCAGGCCAACGCGCGATAGCGCCCGCCATGGAAGACCAGCGGCGCCTTGCTGTCGCGACGAAAGCCCTCGACATAGCCGACGAGAATGACATGGTCGCCGCCGGGGTAGCGGATCTCGTTGCGACACTCGAACCAGGCGCTGCAGCCGGGTAACAGCGGCGTATCGCCAGCGCCGACTTCCAGCGCGATGCCGGCGAAACGGTCGATCTGCGGCTGCGAGAAGCGCTGCGAATACTCCACCTGGTCGGCCGCCAGGATATTCACCGCGTAGTGGCTGCAGGCCTCGAAGGCCGCGCGCGAAGGCGAGGACAGGCCTAGGCTCCACAGCACCAGCGGCGGCTCCAGGGACACCGAGGCAAAGGAATTGATGGTGACGCCGACCGGCTGGCCATCGGCATCACGCGCCGTGACCACCGCCACGCCGGTGGCGAACTCGCCCAGCGCATCGCGCAGGGAACGGCTGTCGAACTGTATCGGAAGGGGCTGGTTCATTGGGGTGGGACCGCCTGCAGGCTCTAGAATCCGGCGACTTTATATTTTTTTCAGGAGCACCTGATGGGCATCGCCAAACGTATCGGCACTCCGCTTTCCCCTTCCGCCACCCGGGTCATGCTGCTGGGCTGCGGCGAACTGGGCAAGGAGGTCATTATCGCATTGCAGCGCCTGGGCTGCGAAGTCATCGGCATCGACCGTTACCCCGACGCGCCCGGCATGCAGGTGGCGCATCGCAGCCATGTCGTGACCATGACCGACGGCGAGGCGCTGCGCACGCTGATCGCGCTGGAGAAGCCGGCGCTGGTGGTGCCCGAGATCGAGGCCATCGCCACCGCCACCCTGGTCGAGATCGAGCGCGACGGCGTCGACGGACATCGTCCCGAGATCATCCCCACCGCGCGTGCCGCGCAGCTGACCATGAACCGCGAAGGCATCCGCCGCCTGGCCGCCGAGGAGCTTGGGCTGGCCACATCGCCCTACAAGTTCGCCGACACCCTGGCCGAGCTGCAGGCGGCCATTGACGGCGGCATAGGCTATCCCTGCGTGATCAAGCCGGTGATGTCGTCTTCCGGCAAGGGTCAGTCGCTGGTGAAGTCCGCCGCCGACGTGCAGCAGGCCTGGGATTACTCGCAGGCGGCCGGGCGCGTCGGCGCGGGGCGCATCATCGTCGAGGGCTTCATCGACTTCGACTACGAGATCACCCAGCTCACTGTGCGTGCGCTCGGCGCCTCGGGCGAGGTCGAGACCTTCTTCTGCGAACCCATCGGCCACGTGCAGGTGAATGGCGACTACGTCGAGAGCTGGCAGCCGATGGCGATGACGCCGGCCGCGCTGGCGAAGTCGCGCGAGATGGCAAAGGCGGTCACCGGCAACCTCGGCGGGCGCGGCATCTTCGGCGTCGAGCTGTTCGTCAAGGGCGACCAGGTCTGGTTCTCCGAGGTCAGCCCGCGGCCGCATGACACTGGACTGGTGACGCTGGCGACGCAACGCCTGTCGGAATTCGAGTTGCATGCGCGGGCCATCCTCGGCCTGCCGGTCGACACCGCCCTGCGCCGCCCCGGCGCCTCGGCCGTCGTCTACGGCGGAATGGAAGAAAAGGGCATCGCCTTCGAGGGTGTGGCCGAGGCGCTGCAGGTGCCCGAATCCGATCTGCGCCTGTTCGGCAAGCCGGAAAGCTTCAGCAGGCGGCGCATGGGCGTGGCGGTGGCGAACGCCGACAGCACCGACGCAGCGCGGCAGCGGGCCAAGCTCGCGGCGTCACGGGTAAAGCCGGTCAAAGGGTGAGCGAACCCTTCACCGACCCGGCGCGCGGTTTCGCCGCGCGCCTGATCCGCTGGCACAAGCACCACGGCCGCCACGACCTGCCCTGGCAGAATACGCGCGACCCCTACCGCGTCTGGCTCTCGGAAATCATGCTGCAGCAGACGCAGGTGGCGACGGTGATTCCGTACTACCTTCGATTTCTCGAACGCTTCCCGACGCTCGGCGAACTTGCCGCGGCGCCGGTCGATGAAGTCATGGCACTCTGGAGCGGCCTCGGTTACTACGCGCGCGCGCAACCTGCATGCCTGCGCCAGGACGGTCGTCAATGACTACGGCGGCCGCTTCCCGCATGAGCCTGAAGCCATCGCCATGCTGCCGGGTATCGGGCGTTCGACAGCCAACTCCATTGCCACTTTCTGCTTCGGCGCACACGCTCCCATTCTCGACGGCAACGCCAAGCGCGTGCTGTGCCGCGCCTTCGGAATCGAGGGCTATCCTGCTGCGCAGGCTGTCGAGAAACGCCTCTGGGAGTTGGCCGTGGAACTCATGCCAAAACGCGATGCGGTGATCTACAACCAGGCGCAGATGGACCTCGGCGCCAAGCTGTGCACACGCGGCAAGCCGCGTTGCGAACCCTGCCCGCTGAACGACATCTGCATCGCGAAGGCCGCCGGACGCATCGCCGAACTGCCGCAACCGAAGCCGAAGCGTGCGGTGCCGCTGAGGGAGGCGACCCTGCTGGTGTTGCGCGACGGTGATCGCGTGTTGCTCGAAGCCCGCCCGCCCGTGGGCATCTGGGGCGGGATGCTGTCCTTGCCGGAGTTGCCCGAGCGCACCGACCCCGCGCAATGGGTCGCGCAACGCTACGCCTGCAGCGTAACCGCCGTATCGCCAGCGCCGACTTTCGTACACGCCTTCAGCCATTTTCGGCTGAGCATCACGCCTCTGCTGATCGACGTCATGGCGCCGTCCGTTGCTGCGGAACCCGGCTGGCAATGGCTGCCAACCGGGGACGCCGTAAAGGCGGCGCTGCCGGCACCGGTACGCCGCATCCTGATCGACAGCATCCCGGGGCCGAGCCCCGGAGAATGATCAGTTCGGAATCGGGGATACGCTGGTCGTCTGGCGCTGAGTACATCCGCCGATCGCGCCGAACTTCGGATCGTTCGCCTTCCAGCAAAGGCTGGCTCCGCCGCCCCCGGTAGAACGCAAGCTGCCTTCGGTCAGCGCGAAATTGCGCTGGCCGATGTTGTCGATCACGCCCTGCCCCTTGAGGCTTGCCGATCCGTCGGGATTGCGGCTGGCCGTTCCGGTCCAGCGGAAACTGCCGCGGGTCTTGCCATCCTTCGAAACGAATTCATGCAGCAGGTTGACCGAGCTTCCATTGACCGCTGCCCTTTCAGTATGCGTGAAACCGTCCGGCAGCACGGTCTGCGAGCGGTAGCTGCCGGTGAATTCCGCCACTGCGGGCCCGGGGCTCGGCATGGGCGCGAACACGATCGGCTGCGGCAGCGCCGAAACCGCATTGCCCTGCCGCTGCGAGCACCCGCCGATGGCACCGAACTTCGGATCGGTCGCCTTCCAGCACAGCGTGACTACATTGCCGGACATACGGACCGTGGTCTCGCCCAGCACAAAATTGCGCTGACCGAGGTTGTCGATCATGCCCTGCCCCCTGACCACGCCAGATCCGTCGGGGCCCCGCGACAAGGTTCCGGTCCAGCGGAAGTTGCCGCCGCTCTTGCCGTCCTTCGAGACGAACTGGTGGATCAGGTTGACGGTGGTGCCATTGACCGTTGCCGTCTCGGTATGAGTAAAGCCATCGGGCAATACCGTCTGCGATCGGTAAGTGCCGGTGAAGTCGGTAGTGCCAGGCGCGGAGGGCGGCATGGGGGAAGGCGTCGGCACCGGAGTCGGCGCCGGCGCCACGGCGATGGGCGCCAATCGCGGCAGCCCGATAACGTTCGTAAGGTTTCGGGTGGAACATTGTTCCGGGATCTCCCCTTTGGGAAACTCCTTGCTCCCGGGATCCGAACCGCTCCAGCAGATGCTGGTCTCGTCCCACCGGCGGTTATTGATGACGTCAGACCTTACCTGATTGACCAGACGCCCGCGCGTGACCGTAAATGCACGTGTGCCGGACGCGTCCTCGGCCGTTCCCTGCCCGGAAAAGCTGGCCGACCCGTTCGGGTTTCTTGCCAGACGTCCGGACCAGCGGTATATCGCCAGGTGTTTCTGGCTCACGAGGTTCACCAGTTCGTGCTGCAGGCTCACCTCGTCCCCTTTCACGACGGCGAGCGTGAAATTTGATGCTGCGCGTCCATTCGTCACGGGAGCATAGGAGCCGGTGAAATCGAACGCGGCTGGCGCTGGGGTCGGCGCCGGCACGGGCATCGGCAGCGGTACAGGCCTTGGGACTGGCGCGGGAGCGGCAGTCCCCTGAACATTCGCAACCACCTGGTGGCGCTGCGTCCATGCGGACAGGCGCTCCCACGGCACGCCGGGCTGGGGCTGAACCGAAGTTCCCCGTGCAAGGTGCAGGGTGAGGGTCTGACTGCCGGGGCTGGGCAGGGTGACGGGAATGTCCAGGGTTCCGGTAGTGCCGGCCCGGGTGCTGACCGATTGCGGCCCAATGGCAAACCCGCCGCTGCCACTCAGCAGCCAGGTGTTCGTCACATCGACATTGCCCTTGTTGAGCACGGTCGCCCTGACCAGGAACTGGCTTCCCGCCGAGGGTTGCGGCGGAATGACAGCGACGCTGGTCACGACGATGTCGGCGACACCAGGCGCCGGGACAGGCAAGGGAACCGGCGTTGGCATCGGCGTCGGCAAGGCGATGGGGGCCGGCGCCGGTGCGACGGGCGCCGGGGCCGGAGCTACCGGCACCGGCGGGGCAATCGGGGCCGGCGCGGGCACGACCGTTGGCGGCGCAGGGACCGGAACCGGCATCGACTCGACCGGGGAAGACGCGGGCGGAATCTGTACTTGCGCATTGACGATTGCCGACTGCCGCTGCGAACAACCGCCGATGGCGCCGAATTGCGGGTCGGTCGCCTTCCAGCACAGTTGCGGCATGCCACTAGCATCGTAGCGTATCGTCGCCTCGCTGACGCTGAAGTTGCGCTGGCCGAGGTTGTCGATCACTCCCTGTCCCGCGGCTGTCGCGGAAGCAGGTCCGGTCATCGTGTAGGTGCCCTTCCAGCGGAAACTCCCCCGGCTCCTGCCGTCACGCGAGACGAACTCGTGCAGCAGTTCGACCCGGCCGCCGCTGACATTGGCGGTTTCCGTATGCGTGTAGCCGTCGGCCAGCACCGTCCGGGAACCGTAGGTCCCGGTGACGTCCTGGGTGAAGCCGGGGGGCAGACTTTGCGCGATCGCCTGCGGCGAAAGCGCGACGAAGGGCGATAAAGGGACTGCGGACAGGCAAAGCGTGGTCAGTGCAAGTCGGATGGGTTGCATTGGCGAAATCGCATGAGACGGTTTCAGAAATTTCATTTTGTCGGTTTCGTGTATTGAACGACCGCATCAGCGGCAGTAGCTGCAGTAGTTGGTCGCGGCACCACCACCCGCGGCCTTGAGGAAATTGTCCAGCAGACCACAGACCTTCCTGGTTTCGCCTGCGTAGGTTTGCGTCCCGGTCGCCTTGTCGAGGCAGGTGTTGATGTAGGCGTTCTTGCAAAAGGTGTCGAACTGCGGATCGGAATTCGGGCCCTGGTAGTTCGCCAGGTCACACTGCGCCAGCAGCTTGTTGGCATCCATGCCACCAACTTTGCCGCCGGACCCAAGCACGCTGGTACCGCTGCTGCCCGTCGTCTGCCCCGGATCAGGGCCTGGTCCGCCGTAGGAGCCGGCCAGTTTCCCCTTTGCGGCCACCCATGCCTTGCCCCGGCTCTCGCATTGGGCCAGGGTGGAATGAAGGCTTTGCTGAAAATACATGGCGCCGTTGACGTTGAAGGCAAGCTTGTAGAGATCGCGCGAGGGAATGGCCAGGCAGTAGGTCGCGTAACCCGGATTCGCCGAATTCGGATTTACCTGGCGGCCGCCAAGTTCATAAATCGGTGTCTTTCCCGGTGTGCCGACATACACGCAGGGATCCAGGAACGCTCCGTTTTGCAGTTTGTATCCGGTCGGACAGCGCGCAGTGCTGACGCACCTCTCGTCCTTCCAGTCGTAGGACTCGTCCTTGGCGCAATACTTGGAGGGGTCCGGAATCACAAAGGCGTCGGCTTCGGCACGATACTTTTCCTTGAAGGGTCCGGAGCTCTTTTCGGCAAGGCACAGCTTGAACGCCTTTTCGGCCTTCTGTTCCAGCGCGTCATTGGCCTGGGTGTACGGCGTTGGGCGGCGCGGCCGGCATCTCTGAAAATAGCTCAGTGTCTGCATCTCCTTGTAGCAGAGATTGCCCAAGGCCGGAACGTAGTACACCTCGCCCGGTTGTGTGACGTCGGCAGTTTTCGGGCAGAAGAACCTGGCTGGTTCGCCGCGCGCGAAGTTCAACGCGTCGGTCTCGCATTTCCCCGGTCCAACCCTGACCAGGGGCGCGGCACACTCGGGTACGACGCATGCGCCATCCTGCGGAATCTGCGGTGCCTTGCATTTCAAGATCGGAATCGCGCAACCGCCAATCGATACCCCCTGATCGGACAAGCGATAAGGCAGCTGGCAATCCGGCCGGGTGGCCAGGTACTGGGCAAGCTTCTCCTTGGCCTGGCTGCGGTACTCGCCGGTACTGTTATCCACTACGCATTGCAGGTACTCGACCCCATGCGCCTTGACTTCGTCATCACATCCGACTTCCGTCCGGTAACGAATTTCAAGCTGTAGGCAGGGGCTCTGGGGAAACGTGGAATAGCCCACCTGCCCGGCCTCTGGCGAAGCGGGCGAACACACCGCCTTTATCTGGCCTGTGCGGGGAAAGTCCCCGGGCGATGGATATTTGGGTTTGGCACACTTGCCATTGATCATCACCTGGTCCATGGGGCAGGGATCCGGTTTGGCTGGCACGGCAGGCGCTGCGTCGAAGTCGAATGGAATGCTGACCCAGTTGATTCCCGCCCTGGCCTCCTGCGGGTTGGAGTGCACGCGAACCACACGCTGATTCCGGCCTGCGGCCAGTTGGTCAACAACGATGAACGCCTGTTCGAAGGTTCGATCCGCTTCCAGATGACTTGGGATATCGACCAGAGGTTTTGCGCTCGTGGGATTCAGATAAACCACCTGCAAGTGCGTCAGCATTGTGTAGCCTGTATTGCGCAGCTTGAGAATCAAGGAATACGGCCGGCCGACCACCGGCATCGCCGGGAGAGTCCGTATGCCCAGCACCTGCAAGGACCCGCTGGTTCCCAGTGTTGCGCCTTGCGGCGCTACGCTGACCGCGGGAGGAACGACCGGGGGCGGAGAAACCACCGGGGGGGCGGCACTTGCAGGCGGCAACGGAGCGACCGCCACCGCCATGTCGCGCGCCGTCCAGTTTTGGGCGGCATCCTTCCCGTCCGGATTGGCATTGGTCCGGATCGTGTAGGCGCCCGCCCGGGTCGCCAGAATGCCCGCAAGGGTCAGTGTGCTCTGCTCACCTCCCTTGAGCGACAGCCGCCCTGATGCTAGGTCCTTGTTTGCAGCCGGATCGTGAAATGTCACCACCACGTTTTCGAGGGCGTACGGCGCCGAATTCTTCAGGCTGACCGTGATCGAGAACGGCTTGCCGGGCTGGGCCGGTGAGACGTCCTGAGCCGCGCCGATGAACAGCAGGGCCTTCGTCCGGTCGGCGGCAGTCGGCACCGCCACGGGCGGCCGTATGTCCGGAATCGGTATCCGCGCATGGGCGGGCGGCGCGACGGGCCCCGGCTGAGTCGGGGGAACGGTAACAGGCGCGGGGGCCGGCTGCGGCGCGACGATGGCAATCGGAGCGGGTGTCGGAGTCGGCGACGGTGCGGCGATGGGCGCCGGCTGGGGAGTTGGCGACGGCAGCGCTATTGGGCTCGGCACCGGCGCTGGAGCCGGCTGCGGGACCGGTACCGGGGCGGGCGCGGCAATCGGTGCCGGAGTCGGAGTAGGCGCCGCGATCAGTACAGGCGCAGGCACAATCGGTGTCGTGATTGGCGCAGGTACGGGAATGGAAGGCGGCGCGCCAATCAAACCGGGCGCAGGAACTACGGGCTGAGGCATCGCCGTGGGCGGTGACGACAGCGGAACCGGAATCGACTCGACCGGAGAGGGCGAAGGGGCCGGCTGGATCCCGGCATTGACCATCGCCGAAAGCCGCTGCGAGCAGCCGCCGATAGGTCCGAATTGCGGGTCGTTCGCCTTCCAGCACAGCTGCGGCATGCCGCTGGGGTCGACGCGGATCGTCGCCCCGCTGACACTGAACGGCCGCTGTCCCTGATTGTCGATCATTCCCTGCCCGCCGGCCGTTGCCGAATCGGCGCCGGTCATCGCATACGTGCCGTTCCAGCGGAAGCTGCCGCGACTCCTGCCGTCGCGCGAGACAAACTCGTGCACAAGTTCCACCCGGCCGCCGCTGACATTGGCCGTTTCGGTATGCGTGTAGCCGTCGGCCAGGACGGTCTGCGAACCATAGGTGCCGGTA